>Ga0209211_10000518_pt1 | contig 78230 bp, 66 predicted proteins | sample RifGroA2_FD_183992 | JGI IMG/M metagenome (GOLD analysis project Ga0209211, IMG submission 183992) | Groundwater microbial communities from Rifle, Colorado, USA - Groundwater A2 (SPAdes) (version 2) | ecosystem: Environmental > Aquatic > Deep subsurface > Groundwater | place: Rifle, Colorado... | reverse complement strand
AGAAGGAGTTGCAGCGCAAGGTGCCTGGGTTCACCCCCGAGGACTGACCCGCGCGTTCCGGTGTACCGACCCTAGCTAGGGGTGCGGCGGGAACGGAACGGCCGGCTCTTGATCTCTCGATTCAAACATCACATCTCTTCCATGCCCTCACCGAAGGCGACCACCGACTTCGCGGAGCTGCTCCGCAAGCGCTTCGCAGGCAGCTTCAGCGATGACGAGGCTCAACAGGCCGCGGTCGCACTTCTGGCTCTCTACTCCGCCGTCTACCCACTCGTCGGACGCGCACACGCCAGGTCGGGCGTCGGCTCTGGATCTGTGGACAACCTATTTCAGTGATCGCAATCAAGAACGCTATCGTTCTTCCGTATGCCGGGGGAAGCACCACAACTCCGCGCCGTCCTCTACGCGCGCAAGTCCAGCGAGCAGGAAGATCGCCAGGTCCTCTCGATCAGCTCGCAGACCGACGAACTCCAGGAACTCGCCCAGCGAGAAGGTCTTGAGATCGTCCGGGTTGTGACCGAGGCGGCGAGCGCAAAGGCGCCAGGCAACCGCCCCGTCTTCGCATCCGTGCTCGCAGCGATCGAGGCAGGCGAGGCGAATGCCATCCTCGGCTGGCACCCCAACCGGCTCTCGCGCAACAGCGTTGACTCGGGCCAGCTCGTCTACTTGATGGACCTCGGGAAGCTCCAGGGCATCGTCACACCCTCGCAGACCTTCCGAAACAGCCCTTCGGACAAGTTTCTTCTGGGGCTCCTGTGTGGCCAGGCGAAACTCGAGAACGACAACAAGCGCGACGCAGTGCTGCGCGGAATGAGGGCGAAGCTAAAGGCGGGCTGGTTCCCCGGCCGCGCGCCCATCGGCTACCGCAACGACCCGACCCAGCCCAAGGGCCTGCGTCAGATCCATCTCGATCCGGATCGAGCCCCGCTCATCCGCCAGGTCTTCTCCGAGGTCCTTCGAGGCGTTCCGCCGATGGAAGTCTTGCGGCGCGCCAATGAGGAATGGGGGTTACGAACCCGGGCGGGCAAGTCACTCGCCGTCAACACCTTCTACCGGATGCTCGCCCGCCCCTTCTATTGCGGCGAGTTCGAGTACCCGGAGGGCTCTGGCGTCTGGTACCCCGGGGCGCACGAGGCGCTCGTTTCGAAGGCCGAGTTCGACCAAGTTCAGGAGATCCTCGGCAAGGGCGGCTGCCCCCGTGGCCGGGGTTGCGCGCGTAGGTTCGCCTACACGGGCCTCGTTCGCTGCGGGGAGTGCGGCGGCACGCTGACGGCCGAGCGCAAGGTGAAGCGTTGCAAGAACAGCAATGTCCACCGCTACACCTACTACCACTGCGTCCGGCAGTCGCACCCCGACTGCGCGCAGGGCTCCATCGAGGTCCGGGAGCTGGAGCGGCAACTCGGGGAGTACCTGGCGCGGCTGAGCATCCCGGCCGAGTTCCACACCTGGGCGCTGGAGCAGTTACAGGGACGACGGGGACAGCTTGTGGACGAGCGTCAAGTCCATCTCGACGCCCTGCGCCGGGCGCACGCGACCTGCACTCGCAAGCTCGACCGGCTTCTCGACTTGAGGCTCGGCGACGAGCTGACCGAGGAGGTCTTCGCGCGGAAGTCCGCTGAACTGGAGCGCGAGAAGTGGCGGTTGCAGGAGCAGCTCGACCGTAACGACGGCGTGCAGGAGGAAGCGTCACTCGCCGAGGACGAGGAGGCACTCGACTTCTGCCGGGATGCCCTGGAACGGTTCCGCAACGGGAGCATCGAAGAGAAACGGGAGCTGGTCGCGGCGCTGGTTTCGAACCTTTCGGTCCGCGATGGGATTGTGCTCATTCAAGCAAAGGAATCGATAGCAAGGGTGCTGAGTCTGCGTTCTTCGGGACCAGCCGGAGAGGACGCCTTCGAACCTCTGAGAAATGGCTCAACCAAAACGAAAATCGCCGCTTCATCAGCGCCGACTTCCATTTGGTGACCCCACAGGGAGTCGAACCCTGCTTACCAGGATGAGAACCTGATGTCCTAACCGATAGACGATGGGGCCAAATTAGAAAAGCATCGGCAGGATATCGAAGTTTTTACCTATCGTCAACGATTGACGCGGGGAGGGATTTCCGATACGCTCCCGCTCGCTGTGTTCTTGTTCTTCTACACCAAACATGGAGAGCTTCGTTGTCTCTGGTCTCCGCTTCTGAAGCTGATCCTGAACCTTTCACCATCGTTGTGGGGGGTGTCGAGCTCCACGTCGCGCGCGAGCTGAACCCTCGGGCGCAGAGACGACATCGTGCGCTCCTTCTCGCCGACGGCACGGTCGCGCACGTCCCCACCGAGGACGCCGAGAAGAAGTCCTTCAGCCGCATAATGCTCATGTTCGTCGTGATCTCGAGTCTGCGGCCGCCAACTTTTCCGGAGTTCCTCGACCTCATCAAGACCAAGAAAGGAACGGTCGTCGGCTTCCGCCGCGAGTTCATTCCTCTGCACGCGTGGGACTGGAGGGAGATCTTCCCGTGCCTCACGCTCGAAGGGTGGCTACGCGCGGGGATCATTCTCGCGCTTGGTCTGCACGATCTCCACCGGCACGGATGGGTGAATTGCGACGTCAAGCCGCAGAACGTCTGCTTTCGGGAAACACCCCGCGGCCCGCACCCCGTTCTCTTCGACTTCGACATCGCCACGCCGATCGGACAGGTCTGCGCGGGCCGTGTGCCCGGCAGGGTCCAAGGGACGCCGGCGTACATGGCGCCTGAACAAACGAAGGAGCACGTCGTCTCGCCCGCCACCGACGAATGGTCGCTCGCCCTCACACTCCTCTCCATCCTCCTCGGCATCGAGGGCATGGCCATGACAGGAGAAACAGCAAGCCGTGTCATGAAGCGCGCCTCACGCGGCGTCTTCCCCCACTGGACGCTCGTGCGACTGGCCTTGCCGGAAGAATTGATCGCCGTGTTCCAAAAAGCCATGGCGCCCAACCCGAAGAATCGGCACAGCTCGTGCTACCAGTTCGCGCATGAACTCATGCGTGCCCTCCACTCTCTGCCTGAAGAGCAGCGCGCCGCCCTGCTTCCGAATCCGATCGGTGTCGAGGACACCTCAAGCGCCTCGCGCGCCGGAGACGAAGACAGCCGCGGTCCCTCCGCAGAAAACCGTCCGCCCAGCCGCGACGACACCCATGATCCCCCCTTGTTCGTCTGAAGCACGATCAGACAGAACCCTCGCCTCGCGACAACCTTGCGAGGCGCTTCTTTTTCAACACTCCATGAATCTTCCAGGAAAAAGTGGACAAATACGGCTTCCATGTTTTCCTCCTCGTATGATACGCTTTTGAGGCGCTCAATTTCTTGCCTGGTGAGCTAAATGGTGTGTTTGTATGTTATCATCTCAACAAGATTCATAATCGGGATACTATGATCATATTAGGACTTCAGCTTCAGAATACCGATAAAGTTCCGGAAAAGATTGCAGCATGGGTTGAGGAAAGAAATGAAGCTTTCCCGGACATAAAATTTGAAATCAATAAATACACACCTCCAGCTGAGGAAATAGGACGAGAGGGGAGAACCCTTGTGAAAGACTACCAGCGTAGCTTTTCTGGTTCTGGGTCTTATGGTGATTCAGCAAAATCAGGTGTTCTGTTCGTCTCCTTTTTTTATGGTAAAGAAATTTGGAGTGTTAAGATAACAGGGGGCATCAACGAGAATGGCGACATTCGTAATATGTTTACTCTGCCCGAAGGTGAGAAAATCGTGAGACCTCTTCCTCCGGAATTGCGCAATAAGATTGCCGGGTTTGAAGCGGAGAACTATCGAAGGTTAGAAATAAAGGGGCAACCTGAACGAGGCGTGAAAGACAGCGTGGTCTACGTTGAAGTTCGATCACATGAAAATCCCTTGACGGATCATGCTGAACATTTACGTGAAATCAATTGGGAAGCACGCCAAACCAGCACGCTTTCGATGACTGGGAGTGAACTCGGCGAAATGATGCAGGATCCTAAAAAGGTAGAAATAGCGTCTTCGATGCTGCGGGATGGCAAGGAAGGCAAACACATGAATTAGCTTTGGATGATACACTTTGTCTATCGTTCTAACCAAGATTCTTGGTTATATCCATGTTCTGTATTCCTATGTTTCAAGCCATCGCGCGTCTTGGCGGACGAGAAGTTCTCCGGCTCGGAGAGGTTCAGCCATGATGTCTTTAACCGCTTTCTCCATCCTGGAGGATTGCGAGCCTTTCACGAGAACGATATCGCCCCGACGGAGCTCTTGATCGAGCCACCTCCCCGCCGCAACCGAGGTTTCAAATTCATGCACCGTTTCCTTTTTCATTCCCGCCTCCTCAGCCGATCGCGCAATGTCGCGTGCGGCTTCTCCGACGCACAGTAAAATATCAATGCCCATCTCGGCAACCATGAAGCCGACGTGGCGGTGTTCATCTTCCGTATAACGCCCAAGCTCCGCCATGGAACCCAAGACCGCAATGCGCCGCGCTCCTTCCTGCGGATCGAAATCCGCAAGTGTCTCGATCGCCGCGCGCACGGCCGCAGGCGACGCATTGTAGGAGTCGTCGAGAATGAGCGTACCCTTGATGCCGGGAAGGAGACTCATGCGTCCGGGAACGGAGCTCATCTTTGAGAGCGAGGCGATCAGATCCACGACGTCGAGTCCGAGATGTTCGCCAAGCGCGATCACCGCGGCCGCAGTCGAGGCAACGGGACGCCCCGCCATATTTTTGAGCGAGAGCGCATAGATCTCGCGCGCGCCTTTGACGGTGATGTTGAGTTCCGCCGCCGTCTCGTCAACCCCGAACCAATCATCCGGCCGCGTGACGAAATGCATCTCAACAATGTGCGCATCGGCATCCGCCGAAAACCCGTAAGTGAGAATTGAGGCGTTGAGATCTGCCATGCGTTCGCGCAGATGCGTCTCGTCCGCATTCAAGACAACGAGGCCGTGTTTTGGAACCGCACGTGCCAGCTTCATTTTTTCTTCCGCCACCTCCGCGACATTCTCATAGCCAACCGCGTGAATCGTACTCACACCCGTCACCACCGCGATCGTTGGCTGGGCAATCGAAAGCAAATGATCCATGTCGCCCTTCTTATCAATGCCGTATTCGAGAATGAGCGTCTTGGGAAAGTTTTTGTCTTTGCCGCGAGCGATACGGCGAGCTTGAAACAGAATGCGAAGCCAGCCCATGCTCGAACGGCCGGCGCTTCCAAGTCCAAGAATGCCGAGAGGAAACCCAAACTCGTTGTTATAGTTTTTCTTGGGCGTTCGCACGGATCGTCCAGCATCCTCCAAGAGGCGCGTCGCGGCAAGCCTCACCGATGTCTTGCCTTGAGAACCCGTAATGCCAATCACCGTCGGCTGATAGCGTTCGACGGCCTGTCTCGCATAGTTCGTAAGAAGGTTGAGCACAAATCGTTTCATACATCATCGGCTTGGCGCCACATCCAAATACTCTAACAAGAAATCGGCAAGTTCGCCAAAGAGTGGCGCGGCGGTGGACTCCGCAAACGACACGTTTTTCGGATTGTCAATGCGCGTGACCATCACAAAGCGCGGATTCTCCACAGGCCCGAACCCCGCAAACGATCCGATGGTTTCCGTCGCCGAATACGCTCCGTCCTTCGCCACCTGCGCCGTTCCCGTTTTTCCGGCGATATAATAGCCGTCCACGCCCGCCCGTTTTCCATGCCCCTGTTCCACGACGGAAACGAGCATCGCTCCAAGCAGACGCGCCGTTTTTCCCGAAAGCACGCGGCGAAGCTCCCGTCCCTCGAAACGCTCCACATACCCATCAGCATATCGCATCTCCCGCACGAGCCTCGGCTTCATCAAGACGCCGCCATTGGCAATCGCCGCATACGCCTGCAAAAGCTGGAGCGGCGTTACCGTGATGCCCTGTCCAAAGGAAGCGGTGATGGAAAAAATGTCCCCCTCTTTTTCAAGACTGGAGACGTCCCCCACCGCTTCTGTGTCGATTTCTAATCCGACTTTCTCTCCAAACCCGAACGCTCGAACGTAGCTTTCAAACGCCCCATAGCCGATTTCCCCGACCAAGTACGCCATGCCCGTGTTGAGCGATTCCTCGAGCGCCTCCGTCATCGTGACCACGCCGTGCGCTTTGCGATCGGAGTTGCGGATCGTGTGGATGCCGACCTTGACTTCCCCCGTGTCCTCAAACGTCGAAGAGGGCGTGACGGTTTCCGTGTCGAGCGCCGCAGCCATCGTGATGGATTTGAACACAGAACCGGGTTCATAGGCTCCGAACGTTACCGGGTTGTTGAACGTCTTGATCTCTTCCGTATCGCCATAGGAGCCGGGGTCGAAGTCCGGATAGCCGCACATGGCGAGGATATCCCCCGTCTGCGGATCCATGACCACGACCGAACCGCCATCAGCTTCATGCCGCATGACCGCCTGACGAAGGGCTTTGCAGACAACGAACTGAATCGTGCGGTCAATCGTGAGCACGATGTCCGCTCCGTTGACCGACGGAATGCTCACGCGCTCCCCCACGCCCACGAACCGCCCCGCAACATCTTTGCGCGTCTCAAGCCTCCCCGGCGCTCCGGCAAGCTCTTCCTCAAAATAGCCTTCAATGCCATAACGGCCAACCGGGTTCCCTTGCTCATCGCGCCCGACAAACCCGAGCACGTGCCCGCCGATGCCAAGTTCAGGATACAGACGCGACGGATCGCGCGTGTAGGAAATGCCAGGGAGATCAAGCTCGCGCAGACGAGAGAGAGCCTCTTCCGGTACGCCACGCTTTACCGGTTCATACGGATCGCTCTTGTCGCTCAAGCGAGCAACAAACCGTTCATATTCACTCGGTCCTTTATCTTCTACCGGCTCCGGCGCGGGAACCTGCTTCGATTCTGACTCGATCGCATCAAGTTCTGTGCCGACAATATGTGGTTCGTCGTCCGCTGTTTCAGTCTCCGTGGTTTCTAGATTTGCTTCCGCAGTTTCTTGGGAATCCCCTTCGTCGAACCGCAATCCCAGAACCTCCACCAATGTCTCCACCGTCTTTCCTACATCGAGCATCTCGCTTGGCACGGCAAAGACAAAACCCAAATCTTGACTCAACGCGGCTGGAACGAGCGAGTTCGTTTCATAGTCCTGAAAATAAATTGTCCCGCGCTTGGGAGCCAGTTCCTCCACGAGAAGATTTTGATTGGCCGCTTGGACGCGGTAATAGCCGTGGCGAAAAACTTGAAGATAAGCAAGGCGGGCCGCGAGAAGGATCGTGGCGGCAAAGACAAAGAACAGGAGCATACGCGCCCGCACGCCGATCGCGCTCAAACTGCCAGCTCTCCGACCGCGAGCATCATTCGCAAGTCTCATAGCGTCGGGAGTCCGAAATTAAACAGCGTGCCGTTTCCCGTGGGGCTGTACCCATTCTTGACTTCCGCGCCGTCGAGGTATCCATCGCCGTCGGTATCGGAGTTGTTCGAGTTGCTTCCGTAGAAGCCTTCGAGATCGTCCGTAAGTCCATCTCCATCGGAATCTCCGACGCTCGGAAAAATTTGATTGGATCCGAGGTTCGCATTTCTGGTATTCGAACTTCCGCCAGCCCGTTCCGAACGGAAACGTTCGGGCGGGGAGTTTCTGGTTTCGTCTTCCGGAGTTTCCGAAGAGTCCTCCGAAAGAGGCAGACGATCATTCTCCGGTTCCTCAATCACCATCTCCCCATTGATCTCCTCAAACTCCACATCGAGAAAATCTCCGTTCGAGAGCTGGACGACGAGCCGCCGCAGTTCGTCCGTGCGCTGGTCAATCCAGAGATTGACGCGGGCGTCCTCCCACCAGGTTCGACGAGCCTCGATTCGAGCCTCCTCATCCGGCGTCGCCTCGCGTCCCTCCCGCAGGCGTTGCCATTCGCGCTCAAGAGCAAGGAAGCTTTCGGGATCAAGCTCGGCGGTGAAAATTCTCGTCACGCGGCCGTGGACAATTTCGGTCAGTGTTGCTTTGGGATCAAGCACCCACCGTTGAGACGAAACCAAAACGCGCAGAGCGGCAATATTCTCCGAAGTCAATAGTGTCCACCGCATCTGTTCTCCGAAAAGCGCCAGCACGTCCTCCGTTCCTTTGACGCGGTTCCATTTCCCGAGCTCGATTCCCGACGCTTGGAGCATATCGGCAAGGGCATCGGGCGCTTCCGCGATCTGCACGCTGGTGTTCCCCCGCAGAAGGCGCGCCAAAACGAGAGCACGCTCTTCGCTCGCGCCGGCAACCGCAGACACGTCAAACCGCAGATCATAAGCTGGCTGTTCTGGAGCGCGAACATCCAAAGAGCCTTCAAAGCGGATGTCGCCAAAAAGGAACGGCCGGTTGGCCTCGCGCGGCGAGCGTTTCAGCACGCCCGACACTTGAGCCGTCTTCATCTCCGACATGGTCCGCACCATGCGCTCGATTTGCCGCGGAGCATTTCCATAACGATTGAAGAGGACGAAGCCGCCATAGCCAAGCGCCGCCGCAAGAACTATCACCAAGACAAAAGCGAGAACCTTTGACATAGATGATCTTATGATACCACGCGACACCGATCTTGACTTCCGTGGATAACTCTGTTTTTAATTGCTGGCAAATGCGTTATCCTTTCGTCAATTCAACCTAACTTCCTACTCCCTCTCTTACCCCTATGAACGTCCACGATCTCCTCGATCTCGACATTGATTCACACCTCACCATTTCCACCGAAGTGTTTACGCTCGCCGGCAAAAGCGTTATTGAGCTGGAAGACGGGAGCCGCTCCGTCTGGCTCTTCGCCGACGAGGATCTCTTTCTCGCTTTGAGTCCGGACGCGGAGGAAATGATGCTCTTCACGCTCCTTGAAACAGCCGTCGAGAAAGACGACGAGGTGGTCGTGGAGAGCGGCAAGGATTACGAATTCAGCTACGAGGACCGCGGAAACATAAAAAAGTCCGAGGGAGAAAGCCCCTACGACGAAGGCGATGATCTCGAGTTTGCCGACTACGAAGCCGACGACGGCGACGTCGTGCGCATCATCACCAACACGTTCAACGGAGAATCGCAGTCGTTCCGAGGACACATCGTAACCGACGAAGATATTTTGCGGCAGGAGTGAGGGTATAGGTCGCATAGGTCTTAAACGACCTATAAAACGAGCAAAGCGTGCGAAATACATCGCACGCTTACGTTTTTTTTCGGTGGGTTGCACCGAAGGGTTCCGCCGTCCGTGCATGGCACGGACGGCGGAACCCCGAGTTGTCGGTTGGCTAGGAGGCGGAGGACGCCTTGGCCGCCTCGCGCGTGGCGCGCTCGGCCTGCGCCTGCGCCCACCGCGCCCGCTGGTTCTGGAGCACGACCTCGGGGAAGATCCAGCTCGCCGCGCGGGCGCTCTCCTCATGGCTGGGGGGATCGATCTGGAACTGCCGGTCGGAGCACGCACCGATGATGCGGGTGAGCATGGCCTCGAGCCGATCGAGATGAAGCTCCTCGCCGTTCTTGAGGGTGCGGTAGACCGCGGTCGAGACCTGCGCCCACCCGTAGGCGGCGAGGCGGGTCTCGCGCTCGGTGGCGAGGGTGGAGTAGGGGTCATCCTCCTCGTCGAGGTAGAGGGGGAACGGCCGTCGGGCGTTGTTCGGACGCCAGCAGAGGTGGAAGATCGGCTCTCCCATCTCCACCGGCTTGCCCGAGAAGGGCATGTTGACGGTGACGCACGTGTCGTTCAGGTACACATACACCCCGTCGTAGGTCGCCATCTTGGCGCCCGCACCCGAGGGGTAGAAGATGCGCTCGATCTCGTCGAGCCACTCCTCGAGCGGCTTGTCGTGAGGCGTCTCGCGCCCGTCCGGCGCGTCCTTCTTCAGCCACACGAGGGTGGTGCGGAAGGACACCTCGTCGCGGTCGGTACGACCATGGCTCGTGTCGCCCAGGATGTCCACTACGCGGTGGGTCTCGGAGAGGTCGCGGATGAGGTCGTAGGGCGTCACGCGCATGGCGCCGGAGACGAGGCAGAGGTTCTGGCGGCCGGTCTCCCTCGACCTGTCCCCGCGAGCGGGGTCCACCTGCCGGCGTTCGTAGTCGAGTCCGCCGACGGTGTGGTCCGGGTTGCGGGAGAGGAAGGTCAGCCGGACGAGCAGGGGAAGGTCACGCAGGGTTTGGGACATGAGTCCCTCCGTGGTTGGGCTTCCATTTGCGGGAGCCACAGGAGTGAGTCGCCCCCTTACGATCAGGGAAAATGACGACGCGAAAAACTACCTCATTTTAACGTTTCTGTCAAGGCAAATCTATTCGACACGCCTTGACTTTTCATCTAAAATGGCCTATACATCCTCGTCCAATCACGGACACGGATAGGAGAGATTCCACGTGACCCGCATCACCGACCCTTGCGCGCTTGTCGTGCCCGGTCGGTACCGGGTCACAAGTGAACTGACGGCTCCGCAGGAGATCGTCATCCTCAACCGTCCCTACCCCAACCCCGACACGAGCCCCGGGAAGAGCCCGCTCGTGAGCGTCATCACCTTCCCCGGAGGTCGAAGGCAAGAACGCCAGCTCCACACGCTTGGCCTTGCGCCTCACCCAACTCGTGGTGGGTACGTCGCGACGATCGAGTTCCTCGGCATTCCAAGCAAGCTCGAGTTCAACCGTCTTCAGCGAGCAACCTTCCTCTCCTCAACCGCATACAAGGAAGCGATCGCAAGGAAGCTCGCACAGCTCTTCCTGCGGCTGAACGCTCTTGGGTGGACATCGGCGCGCATCGAAGGCGTCTGGGTGTACGGCGGTATCGCCATCGGCAAGGAGGCGACACACGACATTGACATGGGGCTCTTCGCAGATCCTGCAACGGTTCGGCGGAATCTGGAGCTCCCGCCCGACGGACGGCACACGCTCGCTCTTTCCTCGGACGGCCAGCGTCTGCGGGAGAGTTTCATCGAAGTCCTCGGCCTCACAAGCGAGGCTGTCAGTCGCATCGAATACCTCCTGCGAGGTCTGCAGAGTGTGGAGAGGTTGGAAGAGGCGAAAACCGAAGGCGACTTCACCGCCGAGCTCCGCCTCATCCCCAAGCTCGATCTCCAGATATGGGCCAATCCCATGCCCCGCGATCTGCGAAGCGTCTACAACGCCGCCGCACGAACGCTCAAGAGCGACCCCAATTTCTCTCGGCGTATGGCAAGCCGCCTGCGCCTCTACAACAACGACGCCGACCGGTTCGATCCGATCGGCGCCCATCCCGTGCAACTTGGCTCGCCCGACTGGTGAGCACGCTCCGACCATCTTGCGTCGGAGCCTTCCTTTTTAAAAACCCCTTTATATCGTTAGCTTAGCTAACGATTCTCGAACGATTTTCGGGTAGACTCTCACCGAGAAGTGCCTTGACCGTATCAAATGATCCAGACCGCACGATGCATTTCCCATCCACTTCGCCGGATCGCACCCAACCAGGAACCGGCTCGCCTTCATACAGACGATAGAGATACATAAGAAACGTTGTCGCGTACGACCCTTTTCCCAACGAAAAATCAAACACAACCCCCTGATCCACCTTCGTCACCCGATGGACGACGGGGACCACGCGCGTCCTCAATGTCGCCCGTCGAAAATTGACAAACGACGCAAAGGGCTGGAGCGCACTTCTGAAATCCGTCACGCCGTCTTCTTGAAAAAACCCGCGATACGGTTCTTCTCCTTCCGCCCCCTCTGAAAACGGAAGGACGAGTTCGTCGGGCAAAGGCGCGCCGGAGCGTGCGTGCAGGGAGAGCGTGCGATTAACAACCCAGCTTGTGTAGCCGCGGATGTAAAGCCGCAGGGCGTCTTTGATTGAGCGCAGAGCATTCTGTGTCTTCTTGGGATCCTCGATCAATTTTTCGACGACAACAAGCTCGCGGGAGAATGTGTAGGGAAACGGCGTCATGATTTCTTTCATGCGCCTCCAGTCGCCGTAAACACTCGCAAGGCGTTCACGTAGATTTCGAAAGAGCGGAAGTTCGTCGGAAGACGCATGGAGAAAAAATTCGCGGATGGCGCCGTTGGTATCGCCTCGGGCCAGAAGACAGCCGATCCGGTGTCCTTCCAAACGCAGGCCGAATCGCTGAAGGCCAAAGTAATTTAAAAAACCGTGCTCGCGATAGGCCTCAAGAAGTGGCTTGAGACGTTGGGCAAACTCCTGTCCGTCCGTACGGACGAGGATGGTAAATCGGTTTCCCCCGAGCTCCCCGATGCTCACCGATCCGTTTCCGTAGGCCACGGGCTCGAGATACACGTTGGGAATGCGCTTCCCCGCGATGTCCTTCCAAAGCACATCTCGCAGACTGATGCGCTGGCTTGTCAACGCCGCGCCGTCCTTAATGCCGGCGTAGCCGATTTTTTCTTTTGGGATTCCAAGAGACGCACTCACAGATTCGATGGCGGCAAGCGTGGATGCCCGCGTCTTGATGAGATTGACATAGAGCGTCCGCTGATCGTCTTCAAGGTCGTCCGGAACACTGCGCGTCGGCTCGATGGAACAGAGCGTCCCGTCTGGACGAATTTCTTCCACAATAAAATCCTGCGGCAGATAACGCAAGTAGCCGCGCGGACGATCGGCGTCGAGTCCCGTGATGCCGACTTGGGCCAAGGTGATGTCCGAATCCTTTGGAGAAGCGCGTTCCAAAAGAGACGGATTCTCCATGCGGATCCTCTCGATTTCTTCTTGTTGTTTTTTCCACGCCTCGTGCGAGTTCATATTTGAATTATAGCAAATCATTCCCGTGCGCCATGTTGACAAAAAGTCGGCTCGTTGATTAAATCCTTTCCTTCCGCCTCGATAGACGAGACGGAGACTGGAGGGCGCCATGCCCAACGTCCGCCGTTCCTTCACCGCCATCTCGAGCCTCATCGCGCTCGCCACCCTCTTCACCTTCACCCCCGCGTTCGCGCAGAGCGACGACGGACCCACGGACATCCCCGCCCCGTCGCCGAAGCTCGAGGTGAACCCCTGCCGAGAGGTGCTGGCCACCGACGGGCAGAACTACTTCCTCGTCAAGCACCACCTCGAGACCGACACCTGCGTCCCGGACGCGCCCATCGTGCGCGTCGAGATGAACGCCCAACCCTCCGGCGACTGCGCGCCGATTCTCGCCATCAACCTCGACGAGGGCGGCGCATTCTTCGTCCCGAGGATGCGAAGGAGCGAAGGCTGTGCCTTTCCGATAGGCGTGAACGTGGTTCAGCCGAACGCTGTTCCCCGACCCCTCGCCGCCTCGCCAACCCCCGCCCCGCCTCCAGCACCTACCGGCAATCCGACTCCGTTCGCGGCCGCCTCGGCCGACCCCTTCGTGTGGAGGTGGATCGAGATCACGGACACGGGCACTATCGCGAGCGCGGTGGAGAACGCGATGGGCACTCGCGCCGAGTTCATCGTCTCCTGCAACAACGACGAGGTGGTCTGGATCGAGACGCTCCAGGATGCCGAACTCCTCGACCATCAGGCGGTTGGGCTCACCGCGCGAACCCCGCACATCAACCGAGCCGTACGCTATCCCGTGAACCACCCAGAGCTTGCCGTCGAGCTCACGGAGGCCACCGTCGCGCTCGCGGAAGCCGCGAGCCGCCTCAAGGACTCCTCCCGCGCCGACCACGCACCCCTCGCGAGCCTGTGGACCAAGCGCACCCTCCGCGACTACGGCCCCTCCTCCTGCGGCGAGCTCTACGACTTCACAATCGGAGTCGTCAAGCGCCGCGTCGAAATGACCGTCAAGGCCTCAAGCGTGGGATACCTCTCCCGAAACGCCGTCTTCCTCGCCGAAGGGCAGGAGGCCGCCGACCGGCACTGGGAGTTCCTGAACGCTTTGGGCGACGAACTCCTCATCCCCGTCGCCTCCTCCCCCTGATCCTTCCTCTCCCATCCTCCTCGGCTCGACCACCCGGTCGAGCTCTTCATTTTCTATGACACGGCGCGTTGGAACTTTTCTTTTTCTTCTCGAAGAACAAAGAAATCCGTGAATTTGATTTTCTCATTATACTTTTGCAAAAGATCCGAATAGGTCTGAATCGGAACCATCTCATGTCCGCTGATGGTCTTTCGGCGTACAAAAAGATCACGCACCTCTCCCGTCATGTCAATCTTTGAAAGTGCGTTCACCGACTCGTGAACAAAATACTTGATCGCTGATCTTCGGCAGAGCTCGACGAGTCCCATGAGCTGACGGCGATCCTCTTCCCGACTTTCATGCAACCGCATGACGTGAGACGCCGGCACCCGCTCCATTAAATGCTTGGACCAGTACTTCCCTGATTTCGCGGCGGCAATAAGCTCTTCAATGACACGCCCATCGCGAAGCTCCGCGTAAGCATGCGGATCGCCGGGAACGACCAAGGGAATTTCCCGCTCCAAAAACGCCTGCGTGAGGTAATGCTGAAATCCGACTTTCGTCTTGTGAAAATACACCTGGTCAATCATGTGATAGCGAGCGAGAAGCAGATCTTCAAATGCCCGTACACCGTTCTCCGAGATCGAGAGGACAAGGCCGCCTTCATGAGCGCTGAATCCGAGCGAGGAAATCAGCCAATCGAGATCGTAGTGTCCGTAGGTGACGCCACAGTAATAACTGTCGCGCAGGAGATAATCCATGCGATCACAGTCAATTTCGCCAGAGATAAGCGACCTACAGGCGCGGTGAATACCGGACACAACCAGTTCCAGATCCTCGAACCAAGACGAGGGAACGATCTCGCCATGAACCAACGAGGCAATGTCCTGCGCCATCGTTTCAGAAAGAACCTCTTCCTCGGCAAGCATCTGAATAAACAGAACGGAGTAATCCTCGTGGCGAGCCTGTCGAAAAGGACGGCGTTCGTCGCGCCACCACTTATTGTTGAGTGGGAGATCGGTGAGTTTTGGAAACACCGCCTCGCTCGCATGGCTGAAAGGGCCGTGGCCGATGTCGTGCAGAAGTCCCGCAAGACGCAGAACCTGGGTCAGTTCTCTCCACGTCTCTTCCCCAAGCCGCACGGATGAACCTTCGAGAGACTCCTTCATGCGGCCAATCAAACGCCCCGCAACCTGCATCGCTCCCAGCGCATGGGAAAAACGATCATGTGTCGCGCCCGGATACACATAGCTTTGCAAAAACGAAAGCTGGCTTATAAAGCGAAGCCTCTGAACCAGCCGGTGGTCAATCACCTTGCGCTCAAACTCGTTAAAGGCGATGCGCTGGTGGATGGGGTCGCGGATTTCGAAGGTGGACATAAGAGGTCTATAGACCTCTTTTACTTTACCACCCTTGAATCCAAATCAGAAACAACACCGTTGCGAGCAAAATCCGATAGACTCCGAACCAATAAAATCCCGTTTTTTCGATCAGCTTAAGAAGAAGGGAAATGGCAAGATACCCGCTTGCGAAAGCCGCGACAAACCCAAGCGCAATGGGGAGAAGATCAATCTCGACCGAGCCCGAGACAATGTCGCCCGCTTTCGCGAGACCGGCGAGAGCGATGGCAGGAACGCCGACGAGGAACGCGAGACGCGTCGCGAGTTTTTTGTCGAGTCCCGCAAAGAGCCCAGCCGTAATCGCGATGCCCGAGCGCGATGTCCCAGGGATCAGTGCGATCGCTTGAGCAACACCAACGAGAAGCACCTTCCACCCAGAGAGCTGTGGGGTAAAAACTGTGAGCGGCGGTCGACGAGACGCATAGGTATCGGCGATCATGAGCACGATGCCCCAAAACGCGAGCGAGATAAACACGACGGGAAGAGAGCGCACGCCTTCGATTCGCTCGAGCAAGAGTCCAACCGCGCCGACAGGAATCGTGGCAAGAAGAATCATCCACACGAGACGGCGATGATGACGGACCACGTCGAGAATATCCTTGCGGAAGTACACAAGGATCACTACAAGCGTCGCAAGGTGGATCACCGCGTCAAACGCCACGTCTTGCAGAGGCCAGCCGAAGAGCTCTGGAAAAATCACCAAGTGTCCTGAACTGGAGATCGGAAGAAACTCCGTAATGCCTTGAACCAGTCCGAGAATGATGGCTTGAAAAATAGTCATACCTGTGGATAATTGTCACGACGTGACAATATCATCAATGTTTATAGGGATGTATTGTCACGTCGTGACAAGTTTAGGATTGCCGTTCGAGAAATGCTAGGTAGCACTCCTTGCAATACACCGTTCGAACAGGAAATTTCTTGTTCTTTGCTACCAAGATGGCCTTCGAGCATTTCGCGCACGTTACATCTTCCTCCACGGCCATATTAAGTTCGCCGTAGAGATCCAACATACGACGCGTCGGATGTGAACGTGGAGCCGCAATCCCAAGACGGCGATAAATTTCCAATTCGGGTTTGAGGTACGAAAACCGGCGACGAGAAAGGTCGTCAACGTACATCGTCCCCGCCATGTCGTCAGAAATCCTGTCTGGAATTTCACTTGACACATGAAGTTTTGAGGGATCTATCGGCTCACCTTCGGCTCCATCGTCTCCCGGTGCAATATCCTTGACACCAAGTTTCAGGAGTTCCTCTTTTGTTGCGTCGTAGATATGTACAGCACCGCACCCCGCCCACTGCTGGGTGGAGAATCCGGCGGAAGGAAAGTCTCCATATTCGCCTCGATCCAACATCGCGCATTTGATAGCATCCACCTTTTCCCAATACGCTGCTTCCGAATATTGTTTGTTGAGGATGCAATACTTCTTTCGACGTAACCCCACGCATCCAAAACAGAACTCACAATCCATACAACACGTGCAGAACTCGCACTCCAGACAGCGTGTAAGAATAGAGAGGCTAAAGCGATTTTTCGAACATTCGGCGTTACCCACGCCATAGTAACAATCCGATCCGGCCACCACTGCGGCACACAGAGCACAGTCATTGGATGCCTGACCGTACGCAAGATTCACCCAGTCGAGGTCACGGCTTCCCTCGCAGGCATAGAAGGAATTAAACACGCGCGTACAACCGTATAAATAGTCCCCGGAAACGTCTTCACAACGTACGTTCCAATCCTCCGGCCAGACAGCTTTAGCAACAAGATCCGCAAATCTGGCTTCGTATTCCCTACGCAGTTCATAGGAAGAGAGATCAACGGTCGACCGACGCTTCTTCCATTCCGCCTCACCGAGCTGTTCGTTGAACCAAAGATATTTTTTGTGTCGCTGGTTCGTAGCGCCAAAGCAATACTCGCAATCGCGACAATCAAACAGAAAGGCGCTTCCGTAACAGTTCAGACATTCTCGAATAAACAGACTGTCGGAGATGTTTTGAGAATGCAGGACGTTGTAAGAACGCACGACGTGATAGGAAAGTTCAATCTCTGCCGAATCCTCTACGTCCGTTGCGTTCATGGAGTACACGGTGTTCTTTGACTGACAAGCCAAGACAAAATAACTGTTCACGTCCCCCCTCGAGATGAACGCAAGAGAGTTTTCCGGTTTGACGTAATTGAAGTTTGCCGAACGTGGCACGGAATACGAAAGCTCGGAAAACTGATCTAGAAAAGATTTTGAAACATCTACGGCGCGGCCAAGCAAAGAAAAATCCCGATTGAACCAATCTCCATCCGGAAGCACACGATAACCCGTTGCCGGGTGGATAATGGAAGCCATCGGCTTCCCCGTTTCGACATGGCGGTTGTACCACAAGTCAAAAATCACGATGTGACTGTTCAAAAGTTTCATCCGTGTTAGGGGAGCGTACTTCGAAGGCGGGACGTTGTACTTGCGATACATCTCGATCTCAGCCTCATCCATCATCCACTTCGTTCCGAGCACTGTGCAGGTACGCTCACCCGGCCCTAGTTGATCAAGAATGATTTTCACTTTCGCATCGTAATTTGGAGTTTTGCTCATAAGCTTACCTGTGGATAATTGTCACGACGTGACAATATATCCCTATAAACGTTGATGATATTGTCACGTCGTGACAATATCATCAGTGACAAAATCTTCAATTTCTTTTAACTGGTCACGGTACCTTGTGCTCCACTGACGCATGTGATCTATATACTCCTCGGGGGAACCATACATACCATGTAAATATCGCTCATCCACAACAGGGAGATCTTGTGACCGCCTCATGGCGACACCATGACTCGACCACGGGTGCCGGTCGAGCAATGCCAACGCCCCAGCCCAATCCTCTACCACCCCCTCCCTCCATGGTACTCCGTAACGATCCCCTGAGTTCCAATGAATATAGATGGGTAGAAAATCAGCGTAAGCCGCATTGTTCACGTGCTTAGCCTTAAATGGTCGGTTGAACAATGAGCCTGACCGATCCAGCCCAAAGTTTAAGTGCTTAGAATGGCTCATTTGAAGCTTATGCATAAAGATCGAAACACCGTCTTCGACCGCGGGTATTAAGCCCATGTGAAAGTGATTGTCCATGAGATTAAAAGCGATAATATCTACAAGTCGTTCGCGAGGATCATATCCAGTCACTCGCATGGTATTAAGTTCAGCCATCCTCGCATTCCAACCACCTCCAGCGTCTTCAAAGTTGACATCGTTAAATAAGTACATGGACTCATAAAATCTGCGGAAGTGGGCATCAGTAAGAAATGTATTCCGCCCATCAACCCCACGATTGTAGACGTGGTAAATTTCATCAACGGAAAGCTCAATGTCTCTGGTCATACCTGTGGATAATTGTCACGACGTGACAATATCATCAATGTTTATAGGGATGTATTGTCACGTCGTGACAAGTCTACCCTACTTTTTCAATAAATGCATTATAACAGCTCATGCAGTAAACCATCCGATCGTCGCCAAAGACAAAGTTCTTGTACGTTTGCGTTTTTTTCTTGCACTCCCCGCAAACAACCTCCTCAGAGAATGGCGAGTTCGCATGACGGAGCCAGCGCGTGAGGCGCGCGATGAAGTGGCGGCGCGGCAGAGGCCAGCGTTTTTCTTGATACATGGCAAGCTCGCGCGGCACGATGCTGAAATCGCGGTCGAGTTCCTCATCATAAATCGGCGAATTGAGAATTCCGTTTTGAACCTCATCAACGCAATCAGGAAGTTCATCAAGTCGGAGCCGCACGACGTGGCTGTCTTCCCGCTTTGGCGCAAGCACAAGTCCTCGCGCCACATCCACGCGAATGGCACCGAAGCGTTCGAGATCGCGTTCACGATAATCGAAGTACACCGCGCCAGCCGAGTGTTCAAATCCGGAAAGAGAAAACTTGCCGGGAAAAAATTCGCCGTAACTTTCATCATCCAGCATGCGGCATTTAAGCTCGTCCACTCGGCGCCAGTACTCCTCTTTAGAATACGGTTTGTTAAAAATGTGGAATTCTTTTTTATTGAGCCCAACACAGCCAAAGCAATACTGACAATTGTCGCACATCGCGCAGTACTCAAGCCCAAGACTGTCATTGTTCCCCATCGTGAATTTATTGTCCGCACCTCCCACACCGCCGGTAGACATGTAACTGCGCGCCTCCCAACCGAATCCGCTGCAATAGGCACAGTCATTTCCCTCGAGTCCAAAGCGGCAACGCACACAATCGATGCACTTCTCCATCCAAAACGCTTCCCGGCATCGTACCGAGTTAAAAATATGCTCGCCCTCACATTCCTGATTATTGATTCCGAACAATGCAGGCCAGACGCCTTCCTCGCGCCAAAACCCGTAGAACTTCGCGAGCCAAGCATCCGCGACACTTCGACATCCAAGATCCGCCTCCGCTCGACATCTCTTCCACTCCTCCTCCGAGAGTTGTTCATTAAACCAGAGAAATTTTTTGTGCCGTTTGTTCGTCGCCCCAAAACAATATTCGCAGTCTCGGCAGTCAAAAAGAAACGAGCTCTTGAGACAACGATGGGAGCTGAACACAAACTCCGAATCCACAATGTTGTGCGAATCGCTGATGGCGTAGGATCGAGCAGCTTCGTAACCGTTCGTCACGTCTATGCAGTCTTCCGCTCCGAACTGTGCGTAGGTATAACACGATCTGGTCGCCCCCGATGAGCACGTCATATAACCCTCGTGCGTTTGAACGGAGCCGACCGCAATGGATTTTTCGTCCACATCGCGATTGCGTTTGGCTCGCACCGGCACGACTTGCACTAGATCCCAGATCTGATCAATGACTGGACGCTCGAGGTTGATCTCGACGCCCTTGTCCGAAAAATCATGCCGGTACCAAACAATGTCGTCTATAACTTTGAACGGGAGATCAGGATGGATGGCAGAGATGATTGGTTTCCCCGTCGAGACATCCGTGTTCCAAAAAATCGCGAGCCCCGTATTGTAACCGTTCAACATGTTCATCCGCGTCCCGGGTTTTATCTTCGACGGCGGCACGCGGAATTTTTTGCAAATAGCAATTTCCGTCTCGTCGAGTATCCACGGTTTGCCCGTAAGCGCGCAAACGCGCTCTTCCCCCGGCTTGAGAGAAGAGAGGATGGCGTTAAGACGTTGATCGAAGTTGGGTGTATTGGACATAAACTATTCGCCTATTCGCGCGAATTAGCCGAGCTCTTAGCCACGTGCTTCTAGATACTTGAGATAGCATGGACGACACAGCACGCGGCGGCGACCGGAGAAGAGTGCGTTCTTCCACGTTCTCACTTCAATCCCGCACTTGGCACAGGTAACATCTTCCGGAATTGGCGTGTTGGCGTGTCGAAACAAGTTCGTCATGCGCGTGAGAAAATGCTCGCGCGGAATTGGGACGCCGTGTTTTTGATAAAACTTGAACTCGCTTGGCGTGATCGTAAACATGCGTCCAAGCTTCTCATCAAGAATCGGCTTGCCGATGTGACGCGCCGGATCTACGTCTGTCAGTCGGTCTGGAAGATCAGACGATCGGATCACCTTGTCCCCAACATCCACATTGCCTTTGTTCGTATCGAAACGAGACGCGCCGAACGCATCAAGCTCCGCGTCTGTGTACCCAAGAAACATCTGCCCCATCGAGAACTGGTAACCGACTTGAGAAATCTCCGCCGGAAAAAACATCCCATACTCTCCGCGATCGAGCATCGCGCACTTGATCTCGTCCACGCGCGCCCAGTACTCGTCCTCCGCATACGGTTTGTTGTAAATGTGAAACGTCTTTTTGCGCAAGCCAACGCACCCAAAACAATTCTCGCAATCATAACAGTCCATGCAGTACTCCATATTCTGCGACCTCCAAAGACGCATGGACATCTTCACCTCATGAGGTGTCAACAAGTCGCTCGACATATACGCACGGTCTCCCCAACCTGACCATACCGTAAACGCGCTCTGCTCCGTTTCCGCATGAACCCAGCAATGATAGAGATCTAGGCCTTTATCAATCCAATACGAATCATGCACGCGCGTCGCCGTGAGAAGATACTCCCCGCTCCAGTCCTCAAGCGGCTCGACGCGAAAATCCTGCGGCCAGTAGGTATCCTCCATTACCATTTTGTGAAACTTCGCCACTTCGGCATCCCAAACACGTCGATCGCTCAAGTCAATCTCGCCAACGCATTTCTCCCATTCTCCTTGCGAGAGCTGTTCGTTCCAGAAAAGATATTTCTTATGGCTGTGGTTGCAGGTGCCGTAACAGTTCTCGAGGTTGTCACAAGCAAAAGAAAACGTGCAGTTCATCAACTGGCCATTTTGAAAACAGTAGCGGCAGTTGTGAAGATCCGCGCACGCATTGATCATATAGGAACGATGAATCGCCTTGACATTCGTCAAAAGGCAGGAATCTTCCGAGAGATAAGTAATCGCACTGTAAAAATTCCGTTTGTTTCCGTACCCGCCAAACATCATGTAGGAATCCTGACTGGTGATGATATCCACACCGACACAATTCACATTCGAGCCATCGTCGCGGAGATTGCCGACGGGAATGGAGTAAGCCAGTTCGCGGAATTGATCAAAGAACGGCTTGGCTGGATTAAGCTCGAGCCTGGTTTGCGCAAACTCGCGGTTGAACCACTCTTTGTCAGTGATGATTTGATACGGACTGTCAGGATGCACAAAGGAGAGAATCGGCTCGTGAGTTTCCGCGTGAGGCTTCTTCCAAATCGCAATCCCGGACGGAAAACCCATCAAATGCTTGAGACGCACCAAAGGAGCCCACGGATGCGGCGGCACATTGAATTTTTTGTACCACCCAATCTCTTCCTCGGTCATTATCCACTTCTCTCCCGTCAAAGCACAAACCCGCTCGCCGGACGTAGTCGCATCGAGAATGGTTTTAACTTTCGCGTCGTAGTTGGGAGTTTTGCTCATACAAACTATTCGCCTATTCGCGCGAATTAGCCGACCTTAACCGCGTGTCTCCAGATACTCCAAGTAACACCCATAACAATACACCTTCCTGTTCTTGAACGTCAGGTTGTCGGCGACGGTGATGGATTTGGAGCAGTTGGCACAGGCACGTTCGCTTGAGGTGAATGTGTTGGCCATCCGAGCAAGAGAACGGACACGGGTAATATAGTGTCGGCGCGGGAATGGCAGGCCGAGTTTTTGATAGAACTTGTAGTCGTCGCGGCGCACGGCAAACGCGCGACCGAGCTCTTTGTCGATCAATGGCTTCCCGACGTACTCTTCACCGTTGTCGAGATGATCGGGGAGCGTCTCGGGATCCGTCATATTCGACGCATCCTGCACGGCACCGACGCTGGGATCAAACCGGACAGCTCCGATGGCCTCCATCTCACGCTCTGGATAATCAAAAAAGTTTGCCGTGGAAAATTCAATCCCGGCGGGAGAAAAATCGCCCGGAAGATACCTGCCGTATTCACCGCGCTCGAGCATCGCGCACTTCACTTCATCAAGCTTGCGCCAGTATTCGTCCTCGTCATACTGCTGATTCAAAATACAAAACTTCTTTCGATTCAGACCCACGCACCCGAAACAGTCCTCGCAATTGTAACTCTGCATGCAGTATTCAAGGTTTCGGCTTGTCCCGCAGTTGGATGAAAACTTTATGTTGGAACAACTGCTCGCGCCCGCCACCATGTAAAGATCCGAGCTTGCCGTAAATCCGCTCGAGTGCGCGCATCGCTCGCAACCGTTGTGTGAAATCTGCGCTTGGTAAAAATCCGTTCCGTCGTTCACGCCAAACGCATGATGAGCACGGAGGCATCGTACAAGATATTCCCCGCTCGAATCCTCCGCCCGGATGTTGAAGTTTTCCGGCCACACGGCTTCTCCGTCGAGCCTCTTCAAAAACCGATCTATGTTCTCGGAAAACGTCTTCCACGACTTGAGATCCACCCCCTTCGCGCGCTTCTCCCACTCACCTTGCGAAAGCTGTTCTCCCCACCAGATGTATTGACGATTGCGCAGGTTGAAGCCACCAAAGACGTGCTCACAGTTTCTGCAGTCAAAGAGGAAGCTTGAGTTGAAACAATCTTGCGACTGGAGCACGACACGACAGTTGTGCAAACGCTCAACATGGTTGACGCAAAACGAGTCTGTGCTGGTATACCCGAAGAAAATATCCTGACATCCTTCCATGCCGTCCAGTAACCAGCCGTAAGCCGAACGCTTCGTATTCAGCACGGCAAACACCATGAACGAATCCTCCACAGAGATGAGTCCAGCTCCGACGGTATTAATGGGCGGGTTGTAGGTGCGGAGCGCGGGGATAGGCACACCTTTATTGAGTATGCGCATCTGTTCAAAAAACGATTTCGATGCGTCCGGCTCAACAGAAACACGCGAGCTCCAATCCTCAGCATACCAACGTGTGTCTTCGACAACTTGAATCTTATTGTCCGGGTGCACATAGGAAAGAATCTTCTCACCGGAGAGCATATCCTTATTCCACCACATCTCAAGTCCGAGATTGAACCCGGTAAGCCATCTCCGACGCGCCATGGGAGAGACATCCGTCGGTGGCACATTAAACTTCCTCCACCAGTCAATCTCCTCTTGCGTACACTTCCATGTCTCGCCGGAAATAGGACAAACCCGCTCGCCGAGAGTTGTGGCATCAAGAATCATCTTCACCTTCGCATCGTAGTTGGGAGTATGGGACATAAACTGTTCGCCTATTTCCGGCGGAGCCAGACTAGCGCGCCTGCCCGGCTCTGCCGGGAATTAGAGACAGTTTTTCTTACGCGAAGCCACCAGCGTTTGAAAAACGGCAAGGTAAGAGTAGAGAGAAGGAAACCAACTGATGGAACAATGGCATTCATCCATGGCCGTTCCACATGAATCGACACGAGATACAAACTGATCGCCACATACGTAAATATGATGAGAAGTCCTCGACGTGTATAACTCGTTTCCCAAGCTTTATCATCTTCCACGCGCAGATTCCTGGCTTCGATCGCCCTCACACGGTCTGCCGCACCCGCAAGAAGATAGACATCAACCACCGGTTCTTCGTACGGATGCATGGATCGGAGCGCTTCAATCACACGATTGAGTTCATCACTCCCCACATTCACTTCGATGCGTTCTTCATCCACCTCTTCTCTTTGCCCAATCTTCCCAATAGTTGGAACAGCTCCATCAAGCGGAACAAATCGTCCCATTCCCTTCAAAGAAAAACTACAAGAAGCATACCGACCCACCTTCCCAGCACCAGCTTCTGCCATCGCCGCGCGTACAACATCGGCATGAGATCCCGGAACCGTCACAACGAGTTTAAATTGATCTGACATAAACTATTCGCTTATTCCCGCCTTCGCTGAAGCTACGGACGGGCAGGCCACGTCAGTCGCGACTGACGTGGCAGGCGCGCGAATTAGAGAAGGGGAAGAATCTGCTTCGCTCCTTCCGGTTGAGGTTTTTCCAGATGATAGAACATCTTCTCAAGACTCCGCTGTTCCCTCTCCACGATATCAACCGCGGCCAGAACTCCCAAATGTTTTGACGTCGCCTTGAAGGATAAACCAATATGATCGGCAATCTCCCACACGGGTGCTTCCTTCTTCGTCTTTAAGTAAGCGACAATCGCAAGACGCCGACGATTCGCCAAAGCTTTGATGACCCTCTCGAGCTTCACCATAGGAGTATCACTGTATCATAACTATTCGCCTATTTCCGGCAGAGCCGGACTAGCGCGCCTGCCCGCCTCTGGTGGGAATTAGCCGAGCTGACTTCAGCGCGTTTCGAGATACTTGAGGTAGCACGGCTGGCAGTAGATTTTGCGGTTTTTGAACGTTTTGTTTTTATGCACCTTGAGTTGCTTCTGACAGGATGCACACACCGTATCTTCCGTATCAATCAGATTCAACATCTGGACCTGTCGGCGTAGGCGAGATGAATAATGCTCGCGCGGAAATGGGAGCTTGTGCGCTTTGAGATACGCAAGTTCCTGCGGCACCACCGCCCAACGCCGATTGACGCTCGCATCTATAAACGGCTTGCCCAACCACGCGCTCGACTCCACGTCTCCAACACAATCCGGCACGTCGGCGATGTTAAGCGGCGGCGTCTCTTGCCCTTTCTTTGGAGCCAATACCGCGCCGCGATCGGGATCATACATAGGCGCGCCGATCTTCTCCATCTCCTCATCACCCAAGTCATACAGCACAGCCGCCATGGAGAACTGTGTTCCGTTTGGAGAAACTTCGAGCGGGAAAAACTCACCGTACTCACCGTGATTGAGCATCGCACACTTGATCTCGTCAACCCTCCGCCAATATTCTTCCTCCGTATATGGTTTGTTGAAGATGTGAAATTTCTTCTGCCGCAAACTGGAACAGCCGAAGCAGTTTTCACAATCGTGACAGTTGTAGCAGTATTCAAGATTTTGAGACCACCCGCAGTTCATAGAATACTTGATATCGTTGCAATGCCATATTTGCGCGCTCATCCAAATATTCGTTCCCGGATAAGTTGTTGCTACATACACACAATTCTCGGAATTCTTCGATCCATAGTTGTAACTGCAGTCCGTACATTTCAGCATGTAGTACGAATCTGTCGTGCGTACACAATCAAAGAGATACTCTCCACGGCAGTCCGGAGAATTGATGTTGAATGTCTCTGGAAACGGAGAGGACTCAACGAGTTCGACAAATCGCCGATAGTATTCTTCAAATGTTGAACGACAGCAGAGATCGATCTCGGCAACACGCTTCTCGTACGCGTCTTTGGAAAGCTGTTCGTTGAAAAAGACGTACTTGGCGTTGCGCAGATTTGTCGCGCCAAAGCAATCCTCGCAGTTACGGCAATCGAATACGAAGTTGCAGTGGAGACAATCACGGCTCTCAAGCGCGACCTTGCAGGAATGGGAACGCTCCACGCGTGTCGCCCCAAAGCAATTTTGCGATGATTGGACAAACACGCTCTGCATCACGTCTTCCGATCCTTCGAGGCAGTAGTATGTGTAAAGACAACGTTTGACGCCGACGGTCGAAAACACCATGTAGCAATCCTCAACATCCCACATGCCGACGCCGATGGTGTTAATGACATTCTTCGTCTCACGCCGAGCACCAATCGGCACCTTCTTTACAAGATTTGTCATCTGCGGCAGGAGTGGCTGGGAGAGGTCGTAGTCCACTTGATATTCAGGATGAGCATCCACATCCATGTTGTGCCACTCGTTGTCGTTGACCACCGGCACTGGAACGTCTGGATGCAGATAGCTCAAAATCGGCTCGCCTGAATTGGCATGACGGTTCCAGAAGATTTCGTAGGCTGTCCGAAATGAAAGAAAGATCTGCATCAGCGTGCGCGGAGAATAATCCATTCGCGGAGCATTAAATTTCCGGCACCACCCCATCTCCCGCTCGTCAAAGTTCCATTTCTCTCCCGTGAGAGGACAGGTTCGCTCGCCGAGTTTTGTCTCGTCGAGAAGAGTCTTGATCTTGGCATCGTAGTTTGGAGTTTTAGACATAAACTGTTCGCCTATTTACGGCAGAGCCGGACTAGCGCGCCTGCCCGCCTCTGGTGGGAATTAGCCGAGCATCTCCTCTATCCGTTCTTTTCTAAGAATGCCAAATAGCATGATCGGCAGAGGTGTCTTCTATTTTTGTAGGTACGGTTTGGAGCGACTTGAATGGATTTTGAGCATTTGTGACATGCGGCATCAACGAGATGAAAGTCATTCGCGGCCCAGTAGAGCTCGTCCACGCGGCGCATGAAGTGCTTCGTCGGAGGCGCTACGCGGTGCTGTTTGTAGTAGTTGAGTTCGGGCTTAAGAAAAGCAAACTTCCGACCCGTCGCCTCGTCAAACATCGGCTTCCCCGCCCATGCGTCAACGTCGAGATCGTCAATCGAGTCCGGCACCTCCGAACTGTTCGTCAACTCAGAAACATCGCCAAGCTCCCCAATCGCCCCAGCCGACTCTCGATCGAACATCTTAAATCCGAGTGGCTCCGCATCAGCCTCAACCACACCGAGACTTTCCTGCGCGCCTGTCTCAAGAAAATGCGAAGTCGAGAACGCGCCGGAGAGAACGTCTCCATACTCGCCGCGCTCCAGCATCGCGCATTTGATCTCGTCGAGCTTCTTCCAATATTCCTCTTCCATATATTGCTTGTTGAAGATGCAAAATTTCTGCCGATTGAGCCCGACACACCCGAAACAATCCTCGCAGTTTTGACAGTTGAGAGCGTATTCAAGCTTTTGACAACGCAGAACATTCACGCAGAACTTACATCCGTCGCTCTCCGACGTCGAAGAGCATTGATACGAGCGCGTTGGGTAGAACGAGCCGACGACGAAGTAATTGCCTTCGGAAGCAAAAAGGTAAAAGCAATGCTCGTTATCCTTGGATCCGTTCCAACCCATGAAGCAATACTCGCAGTTCGTACAGTTCGTAAGATATTCTCCGGTGCAATTTGCAATTTTCTCGCTGAAGTTCTCCGGCCATGCTCCGTCGCGTTCCATCAGCTCCAAAAACTTCCGCTCCCACTTCTGCCACTCGGAACGCTTGCCGAGATCAACATCCTTCATCCGAACTTTGTATTCGTCTTCCGTGAGCTGTTCGTTGAACCAAACATATTTCTTATTGCGCTTGTTCGTCGCGCCGAAGCAATACTCGCAATTCCGACAGTCGAAGAGAAACGCACTGTTGGAACAATCGTAGCTCTCGCGAATGTAACGTGAGTTGTGAATCCGCTCGGCATGCACGACGTTGACGGAACTTGTGATGTGCTTGCCAGCATAGATCTCCGTGCAAAGCTCTCCTTCGAACAAATCCGACGAGTAGAAACTGTTCTTCGCCTTGCAAGCGATCATGAAGTAGCTGTTCACGTCGCCGTCGGAAATCAGCGCGATCGAATTCTTTGGATCCTTCACATTAAAAAATGCTTTGGCTGGAATTTCCTTGCGAAGCGCAAGCAACTGGTCGGCAAAAGACTGACTCATATCAAAGTCGCGCGCGTGACTCCGAAAATCTTTCTCGAGCCACTCAGCATCCGGCAAGACGTTCACACCCGACGCGGGATGAACATACGTCAAAATCGGCGTGCCTGTTTCCGCGTGCTTATTCCACCACCACTCGTAACCAAAGAGATGTCCGCCAAGCGTCTTCCATCTCGCAAGCGGACTCATGCTCGACACCGGCACGTTAAACTTTCGACACCAGTCAATCTCACGTTCCGTCACCGTCCACTTCTCTCCCGTGCGAGAACAGGTGCGTTCCTCGCCGGACTTGACCGTATCAAGAAGATTTCTTACTTTCGCGTCGTAGTTGGGTGTTTTATTCATACTGTGGATAATTGTCACGACGTGACAATATCGTCAATGTTTATAGGGGTATATTGTCACGTCGTGACAATATACCCCTATATCGGTGCACCTGCCAGGCTCTGCCGAGAATTAGCCGAGCTCAACTGTTTGTTTCAAGATACTGCACATAACACGATTGGCAATAGATTTTACGATTCGTAAAGGTGCGGTTGGTCGCAACGTAGATTTCTTTATGACAGTTGGAACAGGTATTTTTCTCCATCAACCCCGAGTTCGACGCCCAAATTAAATCACGAATGCGCGCCGTGAAGTGCTGGCGCGGAGGAGCGATGCGGTGCTTTTTGTAGAATGTGATCTCGGGTTTTAGAAATGCAAACGGCCGTTTGATTTCCGTGTCGAGGATTGCGCGCCCCGCCCACGATTCGTCGAGTTGATCAACGTGATTCGGCACTTCGTCGGGCCGTAGAACCGTCTTGCCTTCCATTCGCAGAGCTCCAAACGCTCCTTCGGCATCGATGGAAAATTTCGACATCCCCACCTTGTCCCAATCCTCAAGCCCAGCTCCGAGATAAAACACGGCTCCGCTCTCCGGAAAGTATCCAAAGGAGAACATCGGCGGAAGCATCCGTCCGTACTCGCCACGCTCGAGCATCACACACTTTAGCTCGTCAACGCGCCGCCAGTACTCCTCCTCAGCGTACGGTTTGTTGAAGATGTGATACGACTTATGGCGCAGGCCGATGCACCCAAAGCAATGCGAACAATCGTAGCAGTTGAGGCTGTACTCGCAGTCGTCGCAACGGACGAGCGAGGTGGAGAATTTACAATGCGAGCTTGAAGCCGCCCATGCGTGATAGTTGTGTTCTCCCGGAATCGCCGTTGAGAATGCGTTGTCCTTTCCGCTCCAGATTCCGAAGCAATAGTAATTGTGATGTCCGTCGCGGCCGAAGGAGGAAAATCGGCAATCGGAGCACTCGATGAGATACTCGCCGATGGAACCCGTCGTCCCCACGTTGAAGTTTTCCGGCCAGACGCTTTGCTCGATCATCTCCATAAACTCCTTCCGTAGAGCTTCCAGTCCATCGAAAGTTCCCAAGTCAACCTCCTTCCGACGCTTCTCCCACTCATCTTTTGAAAGCTGCTCGTTCCACCACAGATACTTCCGATTGCGCTTATTCGAGGCGCCGAAACAGGATTCGCAGTTGCGGCAGTCGAAGAGAAAAGCGCTGTCGAGACAATCGTAGCACTGAAACGTGAAGAGACAGCGATAGATGCGTGAAGAGTAGCTCACGCGATAGCAGTCCGTGATGGAGATGCCGGCGTTGCAATCAACACACCCTTCGGCATCCTGACAATCAAGATTATAGAGACAGCTTTTTGATTTCGAGCTGGAGACGAAGTAACTGTCTTTGTCCCCCATTGAAACCGTCGCAATAGCGTTTTCCGGCTCGACGGTATTGCGCGTGGCGTTAAGCGGGATGCGAAGCTGAAGTTCGCGCAGTTGAGGAAAGAGCGGCAGAGCCAGATCAACATCCGCCGAAACCTCCGTAAAGTCACGGGCAAACCACTCTTTGTCGGGAAGCACACGCAATCCTGTCCCTGGATGAACATAGGTCAGCACCGGTTCTCCCGTCTCGAAATGTTTATTCCACCACCACTGATAGCAGGTGTAGAAAGCGGCGTTCTGCCAAAGCCGCAGAACGGGAGAAACCGTCGAAGGCGGCACGTTAAATTTTTTGTACCACCCGATCTCTTCTTCATCCATCATCCATTTCTCGCCCGTGAGTTCGCAAACTCGCTCGCCGGGCTGGAGATTCTCAAGGATGGTTTTGACTTTGGCGTCGTAGTTGGGAGTTTTAGAGTTTGCCATAAGCATCCAAGTGCTCGATTAAACAATGAAAATCTCCATCACCTGAAACGATCAAGGCCTTTTCATAATTCGGCCACTTGGAGTGGACCCCGAGGTTCAAATTCTGACTGTCAACAAACGCGTAATTGTTTCCATTCCCTTTAACCATACTGCTCAAGGTGTTTTAGATAATCCTCCCGACAATAAATCTTTCTGTTTTGATACGTCGCGTTTTTTGAAACGGTTAACGCCTTCCCGCACTTGTTACAAGTGGCATCAACAAAGATCGCCGAGTTGGCCTCAAAGACTAAGTTCTTCAAGCGAGTCATGGGATGAATGTTGGACGGCGCGATATTCAGCTGTTTGTACAGACGGATCTCCGGCGCGATGAAGCTGAATCGCCGTCTCTCCTTTTCATCAAAAACCATTCGCTTCGCCCATACAGATGGATCCATGTCGCGAATGTGATCCGGAATGTCTGCCGTTGTCATTTTCTCCACACCTTCCGGTTCTTCTCCCACCGCGCCGTATGACTCCGGATCAATATGGAGAGCCCCAAGCGCTTTTTCTTTTGCTTCGTCAAGCAAATAGATCAACGCGGCTGATGCGTAAAAGTAATTCGGAGAGAACTTGAGCGGGAAAAACTCACCGTATTCTCCGCGATCGAGCAGGCGGCACTTGATCTCATCGAGCCTCTTCCAATATTCCTCTTCCGTATATTGCGTATTGAAGATGCAGAATGACTTTCGGTTCAACCCGACACAGCCAAAGCAGTTTTCGCAGTTGTAACACTGCATGCAATATTCCAAGTTCTGACACCGATAACAGGAGTGAACGTACTTGCAGTTGGATGACTCTACGGGCGCATGGGAATAAAAACAATGCGTGGTGCCAATCGCCCCTCCGAGAAAGGCGTTGTCCTCATTCCTGCCTAAATGCACGCATCCCCAATAGCAATTGCTGGAATCAAACCCAGCGTAGATGTACTTGCAGTCGCGGCATTTTCGCAAACCCTCTCCAATCGAGTCTTCACATTGCTCGTTGAAGTTTTCGGGCCAGATGGCGATATTCCCAAGTTTCTCTTGAAATAAGGCTCTGTTCTTTTCCAGAGTTTCCCGACTGCCAAGATCCACCTCCGCTCGCCGCTTCTCCCACTCCTCTTTGGAAAGCTGTTCACCCCACCAAATGTACTTTTTGTTGCGCATATTCCAAGCGCCAAAGCAATCCTCACAATTTCGGGAGTCGAAAATAAAATCACAGTTGAGACAATCAAAACACTGACGGACAAACCGGCAGTTATAAATGCGATCCGAGATCAAAACACTGAAGCTCTTATGAATGTTGTTGGATTCGTAGACTTCAGCAGAGTCTTCCATATCAAGAACAGAGTACCCATACATGGAGTTCTTACTGCGGCAGGCTGTCACAAAATAGCTATTCTCATCGCCTTGAGAAAGAAGCGCGATGGAGTTCACGGGGATTTTGATCGAACGCCATGCGGTAAATGGTGTAGCCAATTGAAGTTCACGAATCTGGTCGAAAAAGTTTTTATCAGGATCGTACCCGCGCCCGCGATCCGTAAAATCCCTCTCAAAAAATTCTGGATCAGGCAAAACTTTGATACCAGTCGCGGGGTGAACATAGGACAGTACCTTCTCGCCCGTCTCGGCGTGTTTGTTGTGCCACCATCCGAACCCAGTCGCAAAACATGTGCAGATGGTTACGCGCGTGAGAGGATGCCAAGCCGAAGGTGGCACGTTGAACTTTTTGTACCACCCGATCTCTTCTTCATCCATCATCCATTTCTCGCCCGTGAGTTCACACGTCCGCTCGCCGGGTTGGAGATTCTCAAGGATGGTTTTGACTTTGGCGTCGTAGTTGGGGGTTTTGGACATATCTCACTATTCTACCATTCGCGCGAATTAGCCGACCTCCTCTGAACCTATACAATAATCTCCCCCATCTCGATCGCTTCCGCTTCTTCTTCTTTGGCCGTGGAGCTTCCGGCCGCAAGTTCCTTTTCAACGTCCACGCGCGGCGTGGCGTACTTTGCGCGGGACTGTTCCATGATTTCTTTGCGGAAATTTCGATGCTTGGGATTGTCCACGAACAACACTTCGGCCGAGAACGGATCCCATCTTCGACCGTCAATCGTCATCTTGACATAGATCTCGCGCTCGGAGAGATTGATCATGTCGGCCACATTGAACACCGGCTGCATTTCATCCTGCATGATCGTGGCGTCTTCCGCCGAAATTTGAAACACGATCATGGACGCCACGTTTCCAAACAAGGAGGAACGCAGAGACGGCGAGAGCTGGGAAAGGTTTTGATTGGCGACCGTAAGCGCGAACCCGAACTTGCGCGACTCGGCCAAAATATTCTCGAATGTTTTCGTGGCGATATTTTGAAACTCGTCAACGTAGAAGTAAAACGGGATGCGCTGACTCTCCGGAAGACGGATGCGCTGCATGGCCGCCTGATAGAGTTTCGTGATGAGAACCGCGCCGAAGAAAGCGGACTTTTCGTCTCCAACGAGTCCCTTGGAGAGATTCACAAGCAGGATGCGCTTCTTCTGCATGAGATCATAGAGATCCACCTTCGAGGTCTTCTGGCCGAAAATGTTGCGCATGAGAGGATCCGTCAACAGCTGGCCAAACTTGTTGAGAAGCGGGGAAACGGCTTCGGCGTCGTAGCGCTGGGACCACTCGGGAAACTCGATCGCCCAGAACCGCCGCACAACAGAGTCTTTGATGTACTCGATCACCTGCCCGCGGAAAGGACCGGAAGAGAGAAGCGAAACAATGCCGTTCAATGTCCCGTCGGGATAATCAATCATCGCGAGGCAGGAGAAACGCAGAAGGTGCTCGATGCGCGGCGACCAGTCGCTCGCAAATTGCTTTTTGAAAATTTCGATGATGGAGTCCGTTACCATGTGCTTGTCCTCGTCCGCGACGTTCGCGATCGGATTAAACGCAACGGGGAAATCGCGGTCAGACGGATCAATCACGCACACGTCTTGCAAACGTTTTTCGGGAATAAATTCGAGGATGGAGTTGATGAGGTCGCCGTGCGGATCCACGATGCCCACCGCATAGCCAAAGTGAATGTCGGCGCGAATGAGAAGCTCGAGAAGCTTCGTCTTTCCCACGCCGGATTTTCCAATCACATACAAATGGCGGCGGCGATCCTTCCTCTTCGCTCCAAAAATATAACGCGTGGACGAATACCCTGAACTGTAGTTGGTTTTTCCAAACAAAGAAATCTCTTCCGGCGCCGTATCCTGATTCGTCGGAAGCGTGTCCGGCGGTTCATGCCGCCGCGCAACAAATGTCTCGAGCTGATCGGACATACTTACCACGGGAAAATGCTATCTGATTCTTTCGCGACTTGAATGTTGTCTCCATCGTCTCCTTCTTTATCGTCTTGCGCCTGCGGAGCGTGAGCTTGCACTGGCCGAGATGTGCCTGTTCCGGATCCTCCCTGTCCATGGTCCCCGATACTCGACTTCCTCTTTCTGTGCCGCTTGCGCTTAGACATCTCGCCGCCGCTTCCATCGCTTTCAACAGGTTGAGACACAACCTTCCCGACCGTAGGCGCAGAAGGCGAAGGATTTCCCAGCGCCGAAAGCGAGATTTCTCCCTTCGGAGCCTGACGCTCTACCGGCTGGGCGTCCGAGGGTTTGAGCGGCACTGACGGTTTGTTGTCTCCCGTCTTCCCTTTTCCTTTTTTGCGTTCCTCCTTCACAATATCAATGCAATCCTCGCAGTAAATCGGACGGCTCGTATCAAGCTCCACCGGCAGCTGCATCTTTTTCTCACAACGCGAACACGTATACTCGTGCATCCACGGCGCCAGCTTTTTAGGTTTTTCCTTCGGGATCTCGATCGGCACAGCTTTTTCGTCAATGACGGGTTTTGTTTCGCTCCAGCGAAGAATGCGCTCCTCCACGATGGAACGCGCAATCGTCCACTGGCGGCGGGATGATTCGATAACCTTGTCCGCGTTGTTGATCGGCACGCAAATCGGCGGAAGCGTGGTGGCGGAAAACGGATCCGTCGAAATGCCGTTGCACAACAATTTCAAATAAATATTTGCCTTGGGAAGATTGACAAGATCATCCTCGATGAACTTCGGCGCAAACTCAAGCGCGAAGGTTGGCGCATCCATGGCGCCGATACGGAACGTGATGATGGTACCCGCGTTGCCGAAGACGCCGGGGCGTACCGCTTCGTCGAGCTGTTCGATATACTGGTGCGCCATGATGAGGCAGAGGCGGTACTTGCGAGCCTCGGAGAGAATATTTGCAAACGACTCCGTGGCAAAGTTTTGAAACTCGTCAATATAGAGATAGAAGTCCTGACGTTCTTCCTCCGGGATGTCCACGCGCTCCATCGCCGCGAGTTGCATCTTTGTCACGAGGAGGCCTCCAAGAAGGCGGCTGGCGTCTTCTCCGATGCGGCCTTTGGAAAGATTCACGATAAGAATCTTGTTCGTGTCCATGATGTCGCGCACGTCAATCGTGGATTTTTCCTGCGCCAAGATATTGCGAATGATCGAAGTCGAGAGGAATTGTCCGACCTTGTTTTGAATCGGAGCCACCGCTTCCGTCCGATACTTGTCCTCCCATTGCTCGAACTCCGTAATCCAAAATGCCTTGACGACCGGATCTTTCACGCCCGAGATAATCTTGCGGCGGAAGTCGCGGTCAACGAGCACACGGTTGATGCCCAACAATGTATTCCCTTGATTTTCAAGAAGAGAGAGAATCGTGTTGTTCATGATGTGTTCCATGCGAGCGCTCCACACATCCGGCCAGATTTTTTTGAACACGCCCATGAGACCAGAAGCGATCAAGTGGCGCTGATTTTCATCCACGGATTCCAGCACGTTAAATCCGATGCAGTGTTCGGTGTCCGAGGGATTGAAATACACGATATCATTGATGCGGTGTTCTGGAACGCTATTGATAATTTTTTCGGCGGAGTCCCCGTGCGGATCCAAAAGCCCCATGCCGTGCCCGTAGTAGAGATCAGCCAGCATCATATTTTCGAGCATGGTCGTCTTTCCCACGCCGGATTTTCCGATCACATACATGTGCCGGCGACGGTCGTCAGTGCGAATGCCGAACTTCCGCAACCGATTGCGGAAGTTCGTGCGGGCGAAGAAGATCACGTCGTGTTCGTGGTCGTGCGGGTATCTCATAGGTCGTCTTCAATCTTATCACGAATGCCGACATCTTCCGGCTCGACGCCCGGTTGAATGAGCACTTTAATCGCATCCGGGATATCGTGCGTCGTCGGTCGAGCTACGGACTCGCCCTTGGGCGACAACTGCCCTGCAACGCCCGAGCGGTCGAAAGAATCTGTCCTGATATTCGCGGTTGGCGAAGTCACCATCGGCCGATCGTCAATCGGCTTTGCCGTTTCCAAAACGGAAGACTCACCGTGAGGCGTTTGCTCATCCGGTTCAACCAGTTCTTCGGGGATCTCCGAAGCGATCGGCGGCACGGACATGGGAGCGGTAAAGATATCCACCTCGTGCGCCGCCTCTGCGTCGCCTCCTTCTCCCTCCGGCAAATGCATGCGGGGAGCCGTCAGCATTTCATCATGCTCCGAAGCGAACGGCGTCTCAACCGGCGGCTCGGCACGTTTCGCCACCGTCTTCTTGATAAGCGGCGCCTTGACGTACATGTTCGGGAAATGCCAAAGCGTGGCCAGTTCCTCGGTGTTCAACACGAACGGCTTGCCGCCGATCTCCATACTCCGTCCGACATACCCTTCGATAAGCCGGTTCTGGTGGTACGAGTACCACCACACCTGCCACCAATAATCGTCTTCCGGGGAACCGAAGCCTCCGAACTTGTTGAGATCTCCGTGCTGAAGCTGCTTCAGCGTCCCCTTCACGATGTCCTTGCGCGTTACCTTCGAGAAGATTTCCTTGCGGGCGACGTAGATCACGCGAATCTTGCAGCGCAATCCTGGCTTCGCGATTTTCCGAACCACCGCCTTCGTGATTTCGCGCTCCTGTTCCGTTACTTTGAAAGCCTTGTAGATTTCGCTCAAGTCTTTTTTCTCCTCACCCGCGCTTGCCTCCGATCCTAAAATGTCTCCGACAATCGTTCCGGGAATGGAGGCGATCATGTTGAGACCTGAACCGAGAAAACTCTCCTTCTTTTTCCCGAGATCCGCGCCGAACGTTTTGTTGATAAACACGTCCCCTTCCTTTTTCCATTTCTCATCGGCGTAATCGGTAACCACCTGAAACCACATCTGTTCGCCCGGACGCATAAGCGCCATGCCTTCGAAAAGATTGACGAGCGGGTCCTTTAGGTATTCATCCTTCGAGGCGGAATGTTCAAAATCTTCCCACGTGCGAATCGGGTAAAAGTTCTCACGGTCGAGCACGTATTCGGATCCCCACAAGTCGTACTGCTCATCCGGATAATGATGGGGAACGGCTTTCGTGTAGTCCTCGACGAGCGCAATCTCGGCATCCGGATACTGGGAGTAGACGGCCGCTTCATACGCGTCACGGTAACGTTCCTCCGTCCAAATGTAAAACTGGATATAACCGTTGATGGAAGCGATTTCAAAACTGTGGCGCCACTGGTTCTTGCCTTGAAGATAGCTCTCGAGCCAGACGGGAGAGGATTTGAGAGCGACGGTGATGGCAAAGATATTTTCCACCGCCTTGGGAGACTGTTCAGTCAGACGAGGAACATCAATGGCGAGAAGAACACACCGACGCTGGCTTCGCCAATGCTTGCGCTGGATTTCCACCCACGTCTGCATGAGTCCTATCGCGAGCGCGATGATGATCGGAACCCAGCCGAACATCCAAATCAGCTGATTGACGATCTCGTCAAGAGGCTGATTGAGAAAGGCGGAAAAATCCACTCCTCCGATGAAGGGCATAATGGGGATAGTATAGCATAAGCAGCAAAGGGATAAAGGAGCGGGAGCTCCAAATAACAAGTACCAAATGACAAACAAATCCAAAGCTGCAAGTTCCAATTCACAAACGTGAAAAGTTCGAGAGTTTTTGCATTGGGATTTGTGATTTAGAATTTGTTTGTCATTTGGTACTTGTTATTTGTGATTTACCCTGTACCACGTTACGAGCAAAGGCGAGGCGATGAACACCGAGGAATAGGCTCCGACGCCGATGCCGATCAAGAGAGCGAGAGCGAAGGAGCGCGTCGTCTCTCCGCCGAAGAGAAAGACGGCGAGGAGAGCGAGAAGTGTCGTAAGCGTCGTGTTGATGGAACGGGCAAACGTTTGTTGGACGCTTTTCTCGACGACCATCTCGAAGTCGTGTGCCCCCCACCGAGCCAGATTTTCACGCGTGCGGTCGAACACGACGATGGTGTCGTTGATGGAGTATCCGAGGATAGTAAGGAGCGCGGCAATAAAAGCCGTATCAATTTGAAAGTTCTGGGAAGCTCCGAGCACGGCAAAGACGCCAAGCGGAATGATGAGATCGTGCAGAGCCGCGACAATCGTCAAAAGACCGTACTTCCACGAGGCGATGGGTTCGGAAACCTTGCGGAACGCCCAAGCGACGTAGGCGACGATGAGGATGAGGGCGATCGCAAGCGCCAGCATGGCATCGCGCTTCAATTCTTTACCGATCGTAGGGCCGATGGAATCGAACCGGAGTTCGTCAATATTTCCAAACGAAGCTTCGAGAGCATTCAGAACCCGCTGGTGGTCCTCTTCCGTCATGTTCGAAAGGCGGATCAAGGCTTCATCTGTGCCGGCCGATTGCACCGTCGCTTCCGCGTATCCCATGTTTGAGAGCTCCTTTCGAAGCGCGGCGGTCTCCGGAGCCACGTCAAAACGGACCTCCAGAAGACTCCCGCCGGTAAAATCAATGCCGAACGGAATGCCAAGGACGGCAACGAGCATAAGACTCGTGGCGACCAGCAATCCGGAAACGGCGTACCACACCTTGCGCAGGCGAATCACGGCTAATGTCATATTTCTTGGCTGTTCTTACGAACTCCGTAGAGCCACGATGATTTAAACATTCCCCAGAGACTCACCAAGCGCAGGAGCGTACGTGTCACGATAATGGCGCTAAACATCGAGAGGAGCACGCCGATCGTGAGCGTTACGGCAAAGCCCTTGATGAAGCTCGCTCCAAAGAAGAAGAGGATCGCGGTGGCAATGAGCGTCGTCACATTCCCGTCGCGGATGGATGTCCACGCGCGCTCAAAACCTTGCTCGATGGCACGCGGCAAATCGCGTCCGGCACGCAGTTCTTCCTTGAGACGTTCGAAGATGAGGACGTTTGCGTCCACCGCCATGCCGACGGAGAGAATAAATCCGGCAATGCCCGCCAGCGTCATTGTTACACCGAAGAGCTTGTAGGCGGCGAGGTTCAGAACTCCGTAAAGGGCGAGCGTGGCGACGGAGAGGATGCCCGGAAGCCGGTAGTACAGCATCATGAAGAGCGCGACGAGAAGGAAGCCGATGAGGCCGGCGTTCATGGAACGCGAAAGCGAGTTAGCGCCGAGCGTCGGACCCACGGTTTGTTGAGAGAGAAGCTCGATGGGCACCGGCAAGGCTCCGGCGTTCAGACGTTGAGCAAGCACTTTCGCTTCATCTACGGTGAAGTTCCCCGTAATCTGCGCTTGGCCGCCGTAGATCGCCTGCTGGACAATCGGGGCGGAGATGAGTTCGCCGTCGAGGAAGATGCCGATGGGCTGGCGAATCAGGCGAGCGGTGAGATCGCCGAAAAGCTTGTCGCCTTCGCTGTCGAAGGTGATGGAAACGTAGGGCTGTCCTGCGCCCGTCTGATCGAATTCGACGCCAGCACGCTTGAGCTGTTTGCCGGAAAGCGATGTGTTCACCCAGCCGGCGGTCGAAGGCGCAAGATCGCTCGCGAGCGTCAGCGGATAGCGCGCGCGGGAGAGTTCATAGGTCGTGATTGGCTTTTGATCGCGCTTGTAAAAAATGTGGTAACCAAAACCGGACTCGACGACGCCTGCGGAAATGCCGGAGACGGGAAGCTCGCGGATCGAGATCTCGAGCGCAGGTGGCAGAACGCCGGGTTGAACCCAAGAGAGATCTCCTTGATTCTCTGGGGCTGTAGGGTCCGTCGAGTATTGCAGGACGCGCTCGGCAAAGTTTTCCGGCGTGAGACCGTCAAGCGCCTGCTCGGCGCGGATGTTCGCCTCGATCGCGGGAATGGCATCTTCCCCAGCACATCCAATCTTCCCTTCAAAACAGATCATGATGTGGGAAACCAGCCATTGTTCGTCTTGCCGTGTGGAGTCGTATCGCACAAGACTCACGCCGCCCTCGCCGTTCTCTTCCGTAAAAAATTGTCCCGGACGAATGCCGTCGTTCACAATCACCGAGATAAACGGGCCGTAGATCGGATGCGTCGGAGAAACATTTGAAAGCATCTCGGGATTCGCGCCTTCCGGAAAGGAACCGGTGCGGCGAGCCTGCGCAAGCGCCTCATCCACAACCGCGCGTTCGGCCGCCTGCTTCGCATCGAGCTCGACGCGCTGGGAGTCCGAAAGAGCGTCGGCATCGGACCCTGGTTCTTTGAATTCAAGGATCGGAGTTTCTCCAATCTGATTAATCGCTTCCGTCACGTCGAGCACACCGGCCAGCTCAACAACAACACGATGCGTCGAACCGCTTTGGATCGTCTGCACCACCGGCTCCGAGACGCCAAACGCGTTGACGCGCCGTTCGATCACGTCGCGCACGCCTTCAAGCGCTTCATCGCGCTCGGCAGATGGGATCTGCGACATGTCGGCCTCGTACACAAGGTGCGTGCCGCCCTGGAGATCGAGGCCAAGACGAAATCCGCCTTGGCTCAAACCCGGAAGTCCGACAGCCTGCCAAGCCTGCGGTAGAGCAAATCCAAGCGAGATTAAAAAAAGGAGCACGACGGCGGTGAACCCGATCCAAGCGCGTTTGCGAGGACTCATAAATCCTCCGCCCCGACTCTGGTTCATACGCCGTTGACGCTCCAAATGCTTGCGGTGATTGTATCTGGCCATAGATGTTTACAGGAAAATAACGTCCGCAAGTGTACTCAAAACAACAAACAAAGGCAAACCGAAACGGTTGACAACAGGGCGATTTCGGGCTACCGTCGCGCCATCTGCGGAAGGAGGTACGTTCATGGAACCGCAGCTTTCGATGGCCTATACGATCATCATCGCTCTCGTCCTCGTCCTCGTCATCCTCGCCGCACTCTGGCGCAACGCCGAAGCACGCGTGAACGCGTTCCGACGGATGGCTCATCTCGATCACCTCACCGGACTCGCCAGCCGCGCGCGGTTCGAGATGGAGATCGGCCGCCGTATCGATCGGGCCAATAACCCGCAAGCAGGCGCGCGAGATCAGACCGTGAGTCTCCTCGTCCTCGACCTCGACGGGTTCAAGGCGATCAACGACACCCACGGCCACCCCGCCGGCGACGAGGTTCTCCGCCGAGTCGCTCAAGTGCTCGAAGACGCCGTCCGTCCGAACGACACCGTCGCCCGATTCGACCCGCGCGCCACAAACGGCGTGACGGCACGAGTGGGTGGAGACGAATTCGCCGTCATCCTCGACGGCGCGGACTCCAAGCAGACGAGCGAAATCGCCCATCGCGTTGAGCGAGCCATCTCGCGCCTCGTGATCCACCTCAAGGACGGAGCGGTCGTCCGCGTCGGCGCGAGCGTCGCGGGCATCTCCCGCACCGGTCCCGGCCTCAACGCCGCAGAGCTCATCGAGCACGCCGACAAACGCCTCTACCGCGCCAAGGACAAGGGCAGGTCGGGCGACGTGGCGGTCGTCGTCGAGAGCGAACGCACCGCGGCTCCTCGCGAGAAGTGAGTCGAGCCACCCCTCTCTGCCCTGTAGTCCATGTACTACAGGGTCTTCCTATTTTAAAGACTCAACGATTTGAACCTCGGTACCGTCTTCCCTTCCCATTCGACGTCGGAGAAAAACTCGGCGAGCGACCGAACCCAAATCGGGCTTCCGTGATCGGCGCCTTGATACACGACAACGTCTTCCTGTGTTGCCTCCATCTTGCCAACGCCAATCACCTTGTACACATTGCCTTTGTAATGCTGATACGTCCCGCCGGGTTGAATGAGGTCTGGAGCCATACCTATTCTTTCTTGAACGTCACTTTGAATTGAGGATACCACTTCTCATCGTTCTCATCCACAATCTCCACCGTCTCCTTGTTCACGTACATGTTGAGCGCGATGTCGGAGATTAGTTCCTGATCGGTCGAGATTTCAATTTTGAGTTCATCCAGTTCTGAAAGCTCTCCCGAGCCGGAACGAATCTCCATCTCGATCCCTTTTTTCTCTTCGCGCAGAGCTTTGGCCTCCTCCTGAATTTCCTGATATCGAACATTGGCCGACAACTCGTCTTTAAGCATCTTATTCAGTTCCTTGCGTTTCTTCTTGGCTTTATCGAGACGTTTGTACACTTCATTGAGGGTTTGCATAGCGAAAGATTTACGAATCATGAACGACAGTTTAACACATAGGACATAGAGGTCACATAGGACTTATACACGAATGGAACGACTACGATAGAGACGCTCTGTAAAACCCCCGTTCGCAACAAAGGCATCACTCAAAACCTTGAGCTGTTGGTCTAGGAGAAAGTTTGTCTGGTGAATAAGGCAAGTTGCAACATTCGCCGCGATTTCATGGTTCGAAATATAGATCATATAGGTCGTATAGGACCTATGGTTCGCATAGGCAAGTTGGCGCACTTCTTTTGCTCGTTCGTCTTCTTTTGTCCACTTCATCAAATCTCGCTGGCGTAAAAAGTCTTCATAGTCCAATAACAACTCTTCCAAACTTGCACGAGCTACATTTACAAGCTTCATCTCTGTCTTCTTTGATGTTCCAGATGCCTGGCATCCTTCCGCGATATTCTGACGACCAGAACGAGCCGCTTGGATCATTTGATCCCTCATGCGGTAGTCCTTCACGAAATGTTTGCAAAATTCAACGGTAAAATCGTAGACGATCGTCGCATTTTGAAAAGATTTTAACGTGCGATACCCGCCGTGCGCCGGAATAAGTTGATCTGACATAAGACATGAGTCGTATAGGTCGCATAAGACCTATACTCGAATTAAAAACAAAACCTCCCCGCAACAAAAGGGGGGAGTTGTGTTGCGATAAATTTATTCCATCACACTTTTCGGTTTTTGTCAACGCATTTATCCACTTCTTCCTGGTAGCTTCCTGGAAGTTTCGTGAAGTTTCTCGGGAGGCGAGCCGTAATGTTTGACAAGGATCAAATATGCTGGTATTATTCCTTCATCACCAACGGAAAGCAAGCCCTATAAGGTTCCGTCCTTATGGGGCCCTTTCTTTTTTAGCGAGTTTTTCACGTAGATCATTCATGTACCGTAGATAAGGCCGAAAATGCTTGAACTTCAGCAATCCAGAAAATCGTCGTTGATCCGGTATCAATACAGCCTCGAGTTTACTTTTCGTGATGAGGTGGTCGATTAAGCAATAGAAGTCGCCATCGCCACTGACAATCACAGCCTTCTCGTATTCAGAAAAATCAATCATGGCCCAGAGGACAAGTTCAGCATCACAGTTCCCTTTTGTCGTCCCATCTTTGTATTGCAATGTCGGCTTGAAGACGCAGGTGAATCCGGCATTCTGCAACTCAGTGTAAAGACTTTGATTTCCAGGAATGTATCCGATGAAAAGATACGCTTTCTCGACATGATACTTATCTCGCATGTGGATCCGAAACCGTTTGAAATCCAACTTCCATCCTTGCGCGCGAATCGCGAGATTTAGATTCTGGCTGTCGATGAAGGCGTAGTTGCGATGCTCGCTCTTCATAAACTCGAAAGGAAATCCTTCAACTTCCTAGCTGCGGTAGTCCGCATACTCAAGAGAGACTTTTCACTTCCTGACATTTGAGCGAATGTTTTTGATTGTCCATCGGGAAGAAAAATCGGGTCCCACCCAAATCCGGAACCACCTTCTGATTTTACAATTTTCCCATTAATCGACCCTTCAAAAAAGTGAATTTCATTGCGATCCTTAGCGTAACCGATAATCGTCTTTGCAACAGCAATATCATTACCAAATTTCTCTGACAGCTCTACAAGCCCTTCGTTTCCAATTGTTTTCAAGAACCACTTGATTAAAGGCCCAGGCAATCCATGAAGACAATCAAGATACAATGAAGTGTCTTCGACGATGAACTCGCCTTCAGCATGTTCAAACGCGGCATTCAGTTTTGTTCTGATAATCTCGCGAGCGTCTATCTCTTGAATCTCCGGTAGATCAATATCCAACTGTTCAACGTTCGGTAATATCGTTTGAACTTCTTTGAACTTTCCGTTATTACCTGTAATGAATTTGATCATACTACTTGTGTCACGCTCCGTGGCATTTCTTATATTTCTTTCCGCTCCCGCAGGGACAGGGTTCATTCCGACCGACTTTTTCTTTTGCAACCGACGGGGTCGAAGGGGGCGAGTCCGAAGCTCCTGAGAGCATCACGCCTCGCTTTTCATACACCGACTTCGCAAGATCGGCCATCTGCCGCGCTTCGACAACATGGTGTGCATATTTGAAGAAGTTGGAAGAGACTTCCATGCCGATCGCGGACAGAAGACGATTGAAGAGTCCAAAGGATTCACGACGGTATTCGATCAAGGGGTCGCGCTGGCCGTAGCCGCGCAGGCCGATGCTTTGACGCAGAGCCGTCATCACGTCGAGATGGTCAATCCACAACCGGTCAATCGTGCGAAGCAGAACCGCCTTCTCCAGCTCATTGAGTTCCTTGCGCGACTTGAAAGCTTCTTCCACCTTGTCGTATTCTGCGCGCACGATCTCCATGAGTTTCTCCAAAATCTCCGAGCGCGCGACCGCGATGTCAGACTTCGAGCCTGACTGCCCCACGAGTCTTTCCAGCTCACCCCTTTGCTCGCCGGTCAGCTTCATCATCGCCGTAATCGTCTCGACAATTTCATAACGATCATCGTCCGACGTCTCATGTTCCGACTTATCACTTTTGACTTCCTTGAACTTCTCCGGCACATCCGAACCCGCCTCCCCCGTGTGGAACCGAATCGCCTCTTCAAGCGCTTCGTCGAAATGTTCCAGAATGATCTCGCGCAACGCTACGGCGTCTTCCCCCTCCCCGACAGAGCCGGGTCCGCCTTTGCCGGAAAACGCTTCGAGCACGGCACGGCGATTGTTGTAAATCGCCTCGCGATGCTTGTTCAAGACGTCGTCGTAGGAGAGGAGGTGCTTGCGCGTGTCGTAGTGATTGCCCTCAACGCGCTCCTGCGCCTTCTCAATCGAATGCGACACCATCTTGTTTTCAATCGGCACGTCGTCGGGAATCCCAAGCCGATCCATGAGCCCTTTTGTGCGGTCGCCACCGAAGATGCGCATCAAGTCGTCCTCCATCGAAACATAAAACTGCGTCGAGCCGGGATCTCCTTGGCGGCCGCCGCGCCCGCGCAGTTGGTTGTCAATTCGCCTCGACTCGTGCCGCTCAGTGCCAATGACATGAAGCCCGCCAAGCGCTTTCACCTCTTCCGCCTCTTCCCGGGTCGAAGGATTTCCGCCGAGGATGATGTCCACGCCGCGTCCTGCCATGTTGGTCGCCACCGTCACGGAACCTTTGCGTCCGGCCTGCGCGATGATCGCTCCTTCACGCTCGTGATTCTTCGCATTCAACACCTCGTGCGCGATGCCCGCCGAAGTCAAGAGCGCGCTCAACACTTCGTTCTTCTGAATCGAAACCGTGCCCAAAAGAATCGGCTGTCCTTTTTCCTGCAGAGCCTTCACCTCGCGCACCACGGCTTCGAGCTTGCCCGCTTCCGTTTTATACACGCGATCCGGCGCGTCCGCTCTTTGCGACGGCTTGTTTGTGGGTACAACCATGACATCCATGCCGTAGGTTTTCTGAAACTCCTCTTCGTCCGTCTTCGCCGTTCCCGTCATGCCGGAGAGCTTGTGATACAGGCGGAAATAGTTTTGAAACGTAATCGTCGCGAGTGTCTGGCTCTCGCGCTTGATCTCCACGCCCTCCTTCGCCTCAATCGCTTGATGGAGCCCTTCGGAGTAGCGGCGACCTTCCATGAGGCGTCCCGTGAACTCATCAACGATGATAATCTCGCCGTCTTTGACAACGTAGTCTCGATCCTTCTTGTAGAGCGCCTGCGCCCGCAGAGCTTCTTCCATGTGATGCACCATCTCGACAGACTCGCTCGTGTAGAGATTCTCGATGCCGAGCGCAGACTCGACTTTCCCGATGCCGTCTTCCGTCAGCGTCGCGGCCTTGAGTTTTTCGTCGAGGTTGTAGTCTTTGTTTTCGAGGAGCATCGCGGCGATGCGCGCGCAATTTTGATACGCCGAGCTTGGGGTGTCGGAAGGCGCGGAGATGATCAAGGGCGTGCGCGCTTCGTCAATCAAGATCGAGTCCACCTCGTCTACGATCGCGTAGTGAAGTTCGCGCTGGGTCATCTGTTCAAGCGTCATCACCATGTTGTCGCGCAGATAGTCGAATCCAAATTCGTTATTCGTGCCGTAGGTTACGTCGGCGCGATACGCTTCCCGGCGCGTGCAGGGTCGAAGATAATCCATGTCAACTTTAAACGATTTGAGTGCGTCTTGAGCTTCATCCACTTTCTCCTCGTCTTCTTCATGCCGATACTCCGGATCATACAAAAAACTCGCGTCGTGCTGAATGCATCCGACGGAGAGTCCAAGCGCGTAAAAAACCTGTCCCATCCACACGGCGTCGCGGCGAGCGAGATAATCATTCACGGTAACAAGATGCGCGCCTTTGCCTTCGAGGGCGTTCAAATAAAGAGGAGCGGTCGCGGTGAGCGTCTTTCCTTCGCCGGTGCGCATCTCGGCGATGTTGCCGTAGTGGAGCGCCATGCCTCCAACCATTTGCACATCATAATGCCGCTGGCCAAGCGTGCGCTGGGCCGCTTCGCGCACAACGGCGAACGCCTCAAAGAGTACGTCGTCCAGCTTTTCTCCACCCGAGAGCCGAGCCTTCAATGCAGGCGTCTTTGCCTTAAGTTCTTCGCCGGAGAGTTTCTCCATTTCCGGCTCAAACGCATTTACCTTCCCCACGCTCGCTTCAAACCGCTTAAACTCTTTAACGCTCTCATCGGGGAAAATTTTCTTCAAGAATTTTTGCATAAATCGGCGTCAGTGTAACTCATCGCGTCAGTTCGATCAAACCATGTTCCAAGCATGTTCCAAGCGGAAGAAAACAACCCTCACATCTAAAGGTTGTTTGCGATCGGGATCAAAATTTCCCGCCAGAGGCGGGCAGGCGTCGGCAATCGCCCCCCGGCACCCAATGATCATTCCGGTTCGTTATGCCTTGTCTGGTCGCGGCCCGCGGTGCTTGCCGATTTGGCGTCCTCGCCAATCTTTGATCTGCCGCGCCAAATGATCTTTGACTTTATCAATCGCTTTATACAAATCCTTCTCCGTCTTTTCGACGCGCAAGAGAGCTCCGGGCACTTGCAAGTTCACCTCGCACCGCATCACGTCGCCCTTCTGGTGATGGTGTGTTGTCTTCCCCACTTCGACATCCGCCATGATGGACGGATCGCTTGGAAGAAGCTCGTCAAGGTAAGCCAGCTTCTCTTCCACATACTCTCGGATCGCCGGCGTAAGTTCGATGTTCGTGGCTTTGATGTTTCCTAGTCGCATAGAGTACGTTTTAATTTACCAAGTCACTGAACGAATTGTATCTCTTCCTGCAGTTGAATGCCAAGTTGATCCCGCGCCCGCGTTTTGATGACGGCAATCAGTTGCATGATTTCATCAGCCTCGGCGCCATCGCTCACGAGGAAATTGCCGTGGATCTCGCTCACCTTTGCTCCGCCAACGGCAAAGCCTTTCAAGCCGAGCTCTTCGATGATCCACCCCGCGCCGAGGCGTCGAGCCGCGAGCATGGGATCAGGAATGTCGAGCTTCGTTTTGAGTCGCGCGAGCTCATCGTCCGATTCGATCTCATAGTTTTTGAAAATGCATCCCGCACATCCGGCGTTCTGCGGTTGAGAAGCCTTGCGCTTCCGCATCGTCTCTTCAAGCTCGGCTTTGAGAGCATTCTTGTCGCCCGCCTCCAGCTCAAACGTCGCCGAAAGAACAATCCAATCCTTCCCCTTCTCTTCCTTCAACACCGAGTGGCGATAGGACATCCCGAGTTCTTCCTTCGTCATCTCGACCATCTCTCCCGTTTCTTTTTTCAAAACGCGAACCGATACGAGTCTGTCCTTCGTCTCTCCTCCAAAACACCCCGCATTCCCACGCACCGCTCCTCCAACCGTTCCCGGCAAGGAGATCATCCATGTCAGTCCAGCAAGTCCCGCCTCCGCCGTCTTTCTCGCGAGCATGGCCGAGAGCACGCCCGCTCCGGCGGTTACGAGAGTACGCCATCCATCCTGAACAACCTCTCCGTCTCCAACTCTTCGGCAACCACCCAAACCTTCCGGAGCATTGAATTCGATCTCGATCTCCCGAAAAGCCGGCACGAGCACGAGCGCGTTGATCGGCCCGTCGTCGTAGAGAACATTTGAGCCTCCTCCATGGATGACGATGCGCGCATCGCCCTCACGCACGATCATAACGGCGTCGCGCAATTCCTTTTCCGTCTTTACTTCCAAAAACCACCGCGCCGGACCGCCGATGCGAAAGTTGGTATGCTTCGCCATCGGCTCGCCCTGCTTTAAGCGATCGCCGAAGCGTGCTTGAAGCTGTAACGTCACATCATCCATCGAGAATCCCATACTCATCGCAAGACTCCTCCCCACTCGACGACGGTGAAGCCTTTGCGTTCCGGCGTGCGGAAGATTTGCGGTTTGGCCGCGATCGGCGTGTCGAGTTCTTCAAAGTCCATCAAGATGCGGACGATGCGATCCGGACGGACGGAGAGCGACAGAGGCGCCAGTTGGTCCATCACGTTTTTTCCATGCCACCCGATTTTGTAATACGGCGCGTCTTGCATGCGCGGCAACCAGAACTCCAAGAAGTCTGCCGACTCTGTTTTATTGAGACCAAGTTTCGCGAGCGTGGCGCGAAGATAGACTTCCACATCGCCCCCCGCGACCACATCGTAATTTATCGGAGACTGGTACGCTCCGCCCGTTCCTTCCCAGAAAAGATAGGGATAGGTTTTGCCATCCGCTTTGTTCACAAGCACTCCGTCCGGAGACGCCGTTACGTTCCAACCCTCCCCATACTCGGGCTCGGTCTTGCTGAACCCGCCCTTTGGTGCAAGCCGCACGTTCACGTCCATCGTCGTCTCTGGATAGAGATAGATGACCGGCTTGCCGCACTCCGCCATGGGAACCACGTCCGAACGCATGAAGCGCAGAAGACGTCCCATTTGATCTTCCCAGAAAAAGAACGGGTGAATGGAGAGAAAGGCATTGATACTCGTGTCGGCTCCTTCAGGCTGTTGATACGCCCACGACTCCTGCATCCACGTGTACTGATCTGGCAACGTCTCATATTCATAGACGGCGTCCCCGGACAGCGTCGTTCCTGTCCGGCGCAAAGGAGGCGCTCCGACTCGCGAGACAACATCCACCGGCGCCGAAATGCCGCAACCGGTTCGCAGGCTCTTCGTATACAAGCCCAGAGCCGATCCGTCGTCCCAGCGCACATCCACCGTCCCCTGTACGCCAAGATAACCGTATTGCTCATCCTGATGAAAGATGGGCGCGAGCGCGTCATAATAATGCAGACGCCCGTCAGGACGCAACGCAATGAATGCGCCCGTCAGACGCTGGTCGAGCGCCGGAGCCACAAGCGTCCCGTCCGCAAACGTTCCCACGGCGTTCGCTAAGAAATAACGGGAGGCGTCGCCGCTAAATTCCATATTGCCGTTGCCTCCCGCCCCGAGCGAATGAAGTGTCATGTGCACGCCGTCAAGGGCGTTGGAAACCGTCATGACGCGATCATCTTCAAAACGATCAAGCTCCGGAAGCGGAACGCGCGCCGTCAAAATGCTGGCGGCCACAAGAGCCGACTCGATGGGCGCAAAAATGCCTGGATCCTGATCATTATCATTCTCTGGAAAACCAAATACAATCGGATGAAAGCCCTTTGAACGCTGATCTATCGTCTCCACTAACCGGACCATGCGCGGAACGTCGCTTGGTTCTGTGAGCATAAGAAAAGAAACTTCCGTCGGTCCTCCCATTTCATTTTCCATCGTCAGAACGTAGCGAAAAAGAGACCATCCTGCATAGGCGCCTTCTTGAACGACTCCAAGTGTGTGAGTCTCGCACATGGACCATTCACCGGCGGAGGCGGAAGGACGAATCAGGTTTTGAAGCGGAGGAATGCAAAACGGGTTTGGATAGATTTCTTTTTCCCAAGCAACCAAACGCGCACCACTCGCGTCTGCCGACGGTTCGGCATCGGCTGACTCGACGTCCCCTACATTTACAACCACCGTCTCATGAGAAGAAGAGCGAGCCGTCTGCCACAACAGAGCCGCTATGACACCGATCGCAAGAGCCAAAAAAACAACGAGCGCAATGACGACCGAACGGTACGCGGACCGTGGTCGAGATTCTGGTGGCATCGGCGCGGGCGGCTCGTGATTAGCGGGCAAGTCTTGGGACACGGAGAACTCCTCGTGCGGGAAGGTCATAGAACGATGATGAAGCAGGGAGGATTGAGAACGTCTCCTCTGCGGCCGCGTCGGAAAGCGGGACGGGTTGACCGTCCTTCGTTCCAACCGGCAACAGGTAGAGTGTAACAAATTGAGGCTCAACCGTCACTCCAAGCGACAAACCCGTCCATGTTTCCGGAATCGGCTGATCGAAAACAAAATTGCCAAGCGAGTAGACCACAGGAACGCCTTGAATAACCTCCGTGTCTTGCACGACGTGCGAATGGGATCCGACGATGAGATCGGCTCCCATGCCAACGATTCTTTCCGCCAAACGGCGTTGCTCCGCGGAATGCACAGACTGATACTCCGTGCCCCAATGCGGCATCACGACCGTGAAGTCAGCTTCGTCTCGAGCCTGGGCAATCGCCTTCACAAGAGTGTCTTCGCTTGAAGCAAATACATTCCAGCCTACAAACGCGATCTGGAATCCTCCGGCGCCCGCGATCCGAATAAGCGTAGGGTCGGCAAACGAGCCGAACCATGCAACTCCGAGATCGTCGAGCCATTCCCTCGTCTCCTCCTCGCCGGCAATCCCGACATCGCGCGAATGATTATTGGCGAGACTCACGAGATTAATCAACGCTCTCATCTCTTCCACGGCGGAAGGATCGAACACGAACTGAAACGGAGGATTGTAGGTAAACCGACTTGGACGCTCGCTCACCGTACCTTCAAGATTGCCGACGACGAAATGCGTCCCGCGCAAAAACCGTTCCACTTGCTCCCACGGATACGAAACGCCATACTCGTCCATCTTGAGCCGCACGCCTCGATCGAGCATGATGTCGCCCACCACTTGAAACGAAGCGAACGGTTCGGCGGAAGCATCCCCCGAAGAAAACCATCCGCCGATGTGGCTCGTATTCTCGTCCGCACGGCCGGAGGGGATCAATCCGAGAGAGCTGGTATGAAACGCCAGCGTAAATCGTTCCGCTTCCATCAAGGCGTTCCAAATTTTGAGCGCGCCGAGCGCCGCATTGGAATCAACTTCAAGATCAGGGGAACCGTCAAGCGGCTGACAATTCAAACCTCGCTTGAGACACGCGATGGACACGTCATCGTGAAAGCTCTGCGGAGCCGATGGGAGATAGTGCGAGAAGTCAACGGACGCGACGAGAAATGCGTCGGGGCGAAGCGCGACAAGTTTCCGCATGAGATCGGAAACTTCTCCATAACCGATCGCCGTCTCGTCGAAGAGAATCGGCACAATGTTTGCGTTCGGGAAACTTCGCGCGATAAATGGCGTCAAGGCGGCAATCCCGTGTTCCTCCGCAAACGGCGTCTCATCAATCGAGATCACGCGAGACGACGTATCGGAAAACGACTTCGCAAGCTCTCGAGCCGTTCCAGCGTCCGAAAGCACCGGGCCATAAGGTGTAGCCCAAGCTCCCTCTGAGAGAACGATCGGCGCACGGCCTCGCGAGAAGTGATTGGGGCTCAAGACGATAACCGTTTGGACACGCTTGGAGGCGACGGAGGAAAACAGCGCGGCGACGCGGTCTGCCACGAGCAGGTGATGAGGCGAAACGATGGCGCGAATGTTCGCGGGCGCCTTCAGCGGATGAGACGCCGCTTTCGTATAAGCGGTATCGAAAAACATTCTGTTCGCCAAGCCGGAAGAATAGACTCGTCCGGAAAATACGACAGCCTCTTCGGATGGCTGGAATTCCATCTGCTCCGACGGAGACGCCGCAAAAAAACTCGCCGCAAAAAAACCAAACAGAAACGCGCCCACAAGCATCCCAAAGAGTCGTCGCTTCATATTGACGAAATCAGCCTGCGAGCCACGTCATCAATATCCCCCGCGCCTTGGAAGAATAGGACGTCGCCGGGCTGAACCAGCTCGTGAACGAGTTTTTCCGCCGCGTCGAGACTTTCCGCGTAGTGAGTAAAACTACCCGATCGTGCAGTTTTACTCACCGCTTCTGCGAGCGCTTTACTCGAGACAGATTGATCATCTGTGCGGCCAGCCACGCCGTAGATCTCCACCAAAATATTTATATCCGCTTTGCCCAAGACAGAGACAAACTCGTCGAACAACTCCGCCGTGCGAGCGTGCTGGTGCGGCTGGAAGATGTGGACAAGACGGCGATTTGGGAAGAGCTCGCGCGCGGCTTTGAGCGTTTCGCGAATGGCCGTCGGATGGTGGCCGTAGTCGGAATAGACATCTGCCCCCCCGCCTGAACGATTCGTGCCGTTCATTCGGGCAGGTTGCCAAACGCCGAGATGTTCAAACCGCCGCCAGATGCCAGGAAACGCTTCGAGCGAGGCGCACGCTTTCGCTTCATCGAGCTTCAAAAGCCGAGCCACGGCCAAAGCTCCAGCCGCATTTCTCTGATTGTATCCCCCAGGAACCTTGAGGTTGAGCTTCGGATCGGCTTCCTTCTCCACCCAAATCACTTCTCCAACCTCCCGAGCCCACTCCTCCATCGTCTCCCGCACATGTTCAAGATCTCGATAAAAATCCGGATGGTCAAACTCCACGTTCGTGATAACGCCGATATCTGGATGGATCTTGAGATGGTTCGCCATGTGTTCGCACGCTTCGAGGACGAGATACTTGCTCGAACCGACGCGGAGATTTCCGAGCGACCAGCCGGGAACGCGACTTCCGACGATGACGGTTGGATCCAGTCCCGCGTCCTCCAACACCTTCCCGATCATCGCCGTCGTCGTGGACTTGCCGTGCGTGCCCGTTACCGCGATCGTTGTGTACCCCTTTGCGAGCTCACCCAAGAACTCGGCAAAGCTCACTTGATCGATGCCGCGATCCTTTGCCGCTTGTCGCTCGGGATTCGACTCCGGCACTGCCGAAGAGTAGACAACGAGATCGGTGTCCTTGGGGACATTTACCCCTTCCCTCCGCCGCTGAAGCTTTGGCGGGCGGGCGGGCGAAGGGTACACAGACGCTCCCATCCGCTCGAGCTCGTCTGAAAATAATCCTCCGTGCAGATCCGATCCCGACACTTTCCGCCCCCAAGCCAAAAACAATTTTCCAACCGCGGAAACCCCCACGCCGTTCGCGCCGATGAGATGGATGGAATGGATATGTTCGAACATAAACTTTTTCACAACTTGTCACGACGTGACAATATCTTCAATGTTTACAAGGAGTTATTGTCACGTCGTGACCATTTAATGGAAATGACACTATTTTAGCATTGAATGCTTATTTTAGGATCAAGCTATTGACTTTTTGCCTAAAAACTGATATTTTCCCCCGTTCATGTTTGGTGGGTCTTGTCCCTCCGAGCCTCTGAATTCGTTCGTTCACCCCGCCACGTCGTTCGCGCAACGATATGGCACGGAGGCACCATGCCCGACTTCCTCCCCAAGTTCCTCGACCTGCCCATCACGATCCTGATGGGTGTGATCATCGCCGTCATCTTCTTCCTCCTCGCCCGCCGCTTCGGTCTCCTCGCCCGCCTCGCCGCTCTCTTCTACCGCATCGAGGAGAAGGCCATCGGGCGGCGGAGCGACAAGAGCACATCGAGCCCGAAGCCGACATCGCCCGCCTCCAGGCCGAACGGCTTCCTCATCGTCAGCCTGTGCATGGTCGCCACCATCGCCATCAGCGGCATCTGGATGGGGCTCGAGAACCGTGCCGACCAGCGTGCAACATGGAGGACAATCCACGATCTCCGGTCGGACACCACGGTCACGAACCGGCTCGCCGCGCTCGAGAGCGAGAACACGAGCCTCAAGGAGAAGCTCGCCAAGCTCGAGCGGCATCCCGCGATCGTCAGCATCAACGACACATGGACGCAGAGACTCTGGTACATGATCGTTCTCGCCCAACTCACCGACACCGACGGCGACGGCATCGTGGATGCCGACGACTACTGCCCCACCCTCCATCGCGGCAAGGACAATGGTTTCGGTGACGGACATACGTGGACGAATGGGTGCCCAGTCGTAGATCAGGACGACGACGGCATCCCCGACGCCCTCGACAAGTGCCCCGCCGTGGACGGTCTCACGTACGACCTCCACACAGTGGGGAACATCCCGATCCCTGACGACTCCCTCGTGGAGCAGATCGGGGCCACCTTCTACGGATGCCCCGACAGCGACAACGACGCCATCCCCGACGCGGCCGACCTCTGCCCCAACATCCAAGCCGATAACGACGAGGATCTCGACGGGTGCAAGGACGCGCAGCAGGATCTGCGGATTCCCGGAGATCACATCTGGCTCCAGCAGGACTCGCAACGCTACGGCTACCAGGCCGGCCAGCTCGTGGGATACTTCCGGGGAGAGCGATCCCCCGGAGGCGTCCGCATCGAGTTCCTGATCGCCTGCGAGGCGATGGGCGCGGACGGCATCCAGCTCTCCGGAGACACCACGGACTACACCCTCGTGAAGTCCTGGGGAGTCTGCCGTCCCCAGGGCGGCGTCTGACCTCCTCTCCTCCAGCTCGTCGAGTCTCCAAGACTCCGAGCCCTCGGGAACCGAGCTCTTCGGTTCCCGCTTCCCCTTTTGTACACTTCGTGTACGCGGAAACCACGAAAGACTAAAAGAAACCGCGGAAGCGCGCAAAAGGGGAATCCATCCCGCCTGATCCTTCCACCCCGCCACGTCGTTCGCGAACGCGTGGCATACCTCGGCTTTCAAGCTCGAGGCACAAAGAGGCAGTCATGTCCAACACCACCGACCCCTCCCCCACCACCCTCACCGACGATGAGCAGTCGGCCATCAACGCGCTCGACAAGGATGTCTGCAAGGGCGTCTCGGCCATGCTCAAGAAGGCCGACGATACGCTGGAGGATAGGCTCCAGCGCGAGGTCATCAACCCGCTCCTCCGCCGCCTGCGCAACACGCGGATCATGTTGTGGGTGATGACCGCCGCGCTCGTCGCCATGGTCATCGCGATGATCCTCGTCCATCCGACGAAGAACGCCGTCCATGCGGACTTCTCGGAGCGCGACAACAAGATCGCCGATCTCGAGACCTGGAGGACGCAGGCCAAGGTCACCTCGCCGATCACGATCGCTTGGGACGGCGGCGGCTCGACGACCATCTCGTTCAACACCCTCACCGAGCTCTTCACCACCCTCGTGCACAATCTCTCAGAGGTGGGGGAAGAAACCGAGAGGATCAGCTACATTCAGGCGAAACTCATCATCGCCCTCAACTCCGACGGCAACGAGGAGGACTGGACGACGGACGTGAGCTCACAGGACGCGCAGGGCTGCTACCTGCGCTCCTACGAGCTCGACGACGACCATGCCCTCACCCGCCGCCAGCGCCATGACGGCACCAGCTGGCAGAACTGCTACTAGCCACCCAACCATGTAGCGTGCCGAAGGCTCTGCTACATGGCTCGCCCCGAGCGAGACGTGACGAACCCCGAGTTCTCCGTCTTCTCGGGGCTTCGTCATATCGTGAGGGTAAAATACAAAAAACAAGTACCAAAGAACAAACAAATTCTAAATCTCAAATCACAATGTGACGAATCCAGCACCCGCCTTCGTCCTTTGGACTACTGATCTACCCGTCACCTGGTGACGGGTATGCTATACTGCAAGAGCTATGTTGTAATCTTCTGCACAGTCCCCCAAACATTCAATTGAATGTTTGTTTTGTTTCTGCTTCGTTTCACCCCTACAACCTACTCCCTATCCCCTACCCCTATGCTCCTCCCCCAAACCGATCCCGAAATCGCCCTCTACCTCGAAAACGAACTCAACCGCTCCCGACACGGACTCGAGATGATTCCCTCGGAGAACTTCGTCAGCTCGGCTGTTCTCGAAGCGCTGGGCTCCATCGGCACCAACAAATACTCCGAAGGCTACCCGGGCATTCGCTACTACGGCGGAAATGCTTGGGTGGACGCCATCGAGAACCTCGCCCGCGACCGCGCGAAGGCTCTCTTCGGCGTTACCCACGCCAACGTGCAACCCGCGTCCGGATGCGCCGCCAACATCGCCGTCATGTTCGCCCTGTTGAATCCGGGCGACACGCTCATGGGCATGAATCTCTTCTACGGCGGGCACATGACCCACGGTCTGCCAGTCAACTTCTCCGGCCGCTACTACCACTCGGTCCAGTACACCTCGACTCCGGACGGTTGGCTCGATTTTGACGAAATGCAAAAACTCGCCGAAGAACACAAACCCAAACTCATCATCGTGGGCGCCACCGCTTATCCGCGCGTAATTGACTGGCAGGCGGCGCGTAAGGTTGCCGATTCGGTCGGAGCCTTTCTCATGGCCGACATCTCCCACGTCGCGGGACTCATCATCTCGGGCGATCACCCCTCGCCCGCGGGCATTGCCGACGTCATCACCACAACGACGCACAAAACGCTCCGAGGTCCGCGCGGCGCGATGATCCTTGCAAACGGCAATCCCTCCAAACCGCTCAAGCCCGCGGAAGTCGCGAAGGAAAATATCCCGACGCTTGTGGACCGCGCCATCATCCCGGGCATCCAAGGAGGCCCGCATAATCATCAGACGGCCGCGATCGCCGTTGCCCTGAAGGAAGCCGCCGAACCGTCATTTATCGAGTACGGGCACCAAATCGTAAAGAATGCAAAGACGCTCGCGAAGAGTCTCACGGAACACGGATTTGAGCTCGTGACCGGCGGCACTGACAATCATCTCATGGTTGTGAATCTCACGAACAAAGGTGTGAGCGGAAAGGATGCGGAAGCGGCGCTCGGCAAGGCCGGCATCACGGTGAATAAAAACACGGTGCCATTTGAACCGCGCTCGCCGTTTGATCCATCCGGCATTCGTCTTGGAACTCCGGCGCTCACGACGCGAGGCATGAAAGAGGCGGAGATGGAGGCAATCGGAGCGTTCATTTCAGAAGCGATCAATGCCAAAGGCGACGACACCAAACTTGAGACGATCGCACACAAAGTCAAAGATCTGACCGACCGCTTCCCTCTCTACGAAGGATTGACGTATGTATGATGCGACGAATTGACGGAAAAGCTATTGCGGCGCGAATTCGAGAGAGGGTGAAAGATCGCGTATCCAAGCTCCACTCGACTCCGGGGCTTGCCATTCTTCTTGTCGGCAACGATCCGGCGTCCCATGTCTATGTAAACCTCAAGCAGAAAGCCTGCGAGGATGTGGGGATTCATTTTGAAAAATATGAATATCCTGCCGACGTTGCAACGAGCGAGCTCGCTGTGACGATCGAGAAGCTCAACGCACGCCCCGACATCCACGGCATTCTCGTCCAACTCCCGCTCCCTTCGCAGGATGAGAACGCGGTGATTGCCGCCATTGATCCGCGCAAGGATGTGGACGGCTTCCATCCCCGAAATCAGGAGCTCCTCGCACAAGGTAAACCCTGTCTCGCTTCGGCAACAGCTCTCGGGATTGCCAAGCTTATTGACGCGACGGGAGCGGAGCTCGAAGGCCTGCGCGCGGCCGTCATCGGCTCCGAGTTGTTCACGCAATCTGTCCGCATTCTTCTTGCCGAGCGCGGCGTTACGACGGACCGACTCGATCCGAACGACTCTCTCGATGCCGCCGGAACCTATGACATTCTCGTCTCCGTCGTTGGAAAACCGGGGCTTGTCGCGCCGGAGATCGTCAAGGATGGAGCCATCGTGATTGACGTCGGCACGACGCGCGTGGCAGAGGCGATTGTCGGCGACGTGAGTCCGGAAGTTGAGAAAGAAAAAACGGGGTGGATCTCACCCGTTCCCGGCGGCGTCGGCCCCATGACGGTTGCCATGCTGCTTGTGAATGTTCTCAAAGCTTATCAGCTTAAGTAATATCCAAATTACAAGCATCAAATAACAAACAAATTCTAAATCACAAATGACAAGACAAAAACGCGCTCGAGTCTCTTGCGTTGGTCTATTGGAACTTGTGATTTAGAATTTGTTTGTTATTTGGTTCTTGAATCTTGGAGCTTCTCAACTTGTGTTTCAAGAAGATTAACCTCGACCGATGCGGAGCCGGCACGGACGCGCAGGCGATAGCCGACAAGGAAAAAGGCGGCGAGAATGAGGAAGTCAATGGCAATGGAGCCCGCGTCGGTAAACTCCACCTGCCACGGGATGCCGTAGAAGAAGGGGCCAAGGAAGGCGGAGGCGAGAGCGTAAAAAATCCCCCAGGCAAGCGAGAGTTCGATCAGCTCCGACAGGCTGATCGTTTGTATTTTTCGGAAGAAGATCCAGGCGAAGAAGAGACTCAAGAGCGGCAGAGCGATCGTTGCTCCCCATCCATACAGACGACTTGAAGGGTCAAGAAGGATGGTGGCGGACACGGCAAAGATTGTTACCGCGTGCGCCGCGATGAAAAAGAAAAGCCACCAAAGGGAAAAGTGAAAGAGATGACGCACGACGATTTTCATACAAAGAAGCGGAGAAAAATTTCACGCGCGGCGCCGGCAAGAAAGACGAGAGCGATGCACACGCTCACCCATTTGGGCACCGTAAAGCACTTGACGCGCCGACACACGCCCGCGCGCATACGCTCGTAGATGAGGAGAATCACACAAGCCAGAAGCGCCACAAAGACGGAGCCGGTAAAACTGATGACAGAAATGAAGTCGCGTACGCCAAAGACGAAAAGCGCGGTGGGAACCGTGAGCGCAAGAAACCACGCCGCACGCTTGTGCAAAAAGAAATCAAACGTGAGCGTGTCCTTCACCTGTTCGGCTACCATGAAAAAAATGGATCCGATTGTGAGAAGTCCCACGATCGCTCCGAACGCACGCATCCCAGGACCCAGCGCGACCGCGTACGCTTCTAAAGCGTTCTCCGTCGTCACCGCGCCGTTGACGCCAATCACCGCGAGCGTAAAAAAAACATAGAGCGCAAAAAGGATAAAGAAGCCGTGGAGAACCGCTTTCGGAAGCCGATACTCGTATTTTTCTCCGAAGACATCGTGCATTTCCGGCATGACCCCAATCCCAGAGAGCGCAAACAACACCACGCCGTAGGGAGTAAATAGATGGGCTTCGGCAAAGGTTATCCAGTTGGTGGGCTCGAGGCTCGGCAAGCCAGAGAGAATCAGCACGAGAAACAGCGTCAAGAGAACGCCTCCGATGAGAAGCTCAAAATGCGCCGCGCGCCTGATGGGAAAAAGGAGTAGAAGCGCCTCGATGGCGATAAACGTCAATCCGTAAATGAGCAAATTTCCGGAAGCGGGCCATCCGAAAATCTCCGCAAGAAACCCCGAAGCCAAAATGACATACGCAATGAGCACTCCCCAGTTCATCCCAAAAAACAAGAGCGTTGTCGCATATCTTCCAATCGGCCCAAGATACGCTCCAGCAAGACCGGCAAGGCGCTTTCGGCCGGGAGTTTGAATCGTTATCTCCGCGTTCATGAGTTGCAACGTCAAGAGAAAGCCGCCAAGAACGACCAGATACAAAAAGCCCACAAGCCAGCCGGCTTGGGCAAAGACGTATGGAAGTCCGAACACGCCGGCTCCGAGAATGGAACCGATAAAAACGCTCGTCGCAAGAAGAGAACGTTTCCTTGCCTCCGTCATAATGAACACAGTATACCACTTTCCCCTCTCCTTCCACATCCTATCCTCTTGATCCTCTTGCGGGAGCCAAGCTCAAACCGTAAGATGCAAAGACTATGGCAACCGAGCGCATCCCTCCACACAGCATCGAAGCGGAACAGTCGTTTTTGGGTTCTCTGCTGATTGACCGCGAGGCCGCCAACAAAGTGGCCGACCGCATCGCCCCCGACGACTTCTACCGCCCTCTCCACGGGAAGGTGTATGAAGCGATGCTCCACCTTTACAATCGTCATGAGCCTTTGGATATCCTCTCGGTGGGCAACCGGCTGGACGAAGCGGGAAGCCTGCAGGAGATCGGGGGACGAGCCTATCTTGCCGAACTTTCCAACAGCGTTCCGACCGCAAGCCACGTGAAGCACTACGCCGACATCGTAACGAAGAAGGCGACCCTGCGACGGCTCATCTCGGCCGCGAACGATATTTCCGCGCTCGGATACGAAGAGACGGAAGACATTGAAGCGCTCCTCGATCAAGCGGAGCAACGTCTGTTCGGCATTTCCCAAAAGATGCTCAAACAAAACTTCATCCCCCTGACCGATATTTTAAGCCAGGCGTTTGAACGCATTGATGAGCTCCACCACGAGCGCGGCAAGTTGCGCGGACTGCCCACCGGATACCCCGAGCTCGACAACGTGCTGGCCGGCCTCCAGCGCTCCGACATGATCGTCCTCGCCGCCCGGCCATCCGTCGGGAAGACGAGCCTCGCCATGAATATTCTTCAAAACGTCGCCATCAAGACGAAGGTGCCCGTCGCGGTCTTCTCGCTTGAAATGAGCAAGGAACAGCTGGTGGACCGCCTAATCTGTTCGGAAGCGAACGTGGATTTGTGGAAGATGCGCACGGGACGCCTTTCCGAGCGCGACGACGACTTCCCTCGCATCGGGCACGCGCTGGGCGTCCTTTCGGAGGCGCCGATTTACATTGACGACACAGCCGGAGCAAGCCTCATGGAAATCCGCACCAAGTGCCGTCGGCTGAAAAGCGAACGCGGACTGGGACTTATCGTCCTCGATTATCTTCAGCTCATGGAGGGACCCACGAACGCGCGTCCCGGCGACGGCAACCGCACGCAGGAGGTCTCCCAAATCAGCCGCGGCTTGAAACAGCTTGCGCGCGAACTCGATGTCCCTATCCTCGTCGTCTCCCAGTTGAACCGCGCGGTGGAAATGACCAAGCCCGCCATTCCGCGCCTCGCCCACTTGCGCGAGTCGGGCTCCATCGAACAGGACGCCGACGTGGTGCTCTTCATCTACCGCAAGGCCGCCGATCCAAATTTCCGAGGCGATGAATTGTCGCCGGAAGACAAGAATTCCGCCGAAATCTACATCGCCAAGCATCGCAACGGACCGGTGGGCATGGTACGGCTTTCCTTCGACGCCCAGCGCGCTTCTTTCCGTTCGCTTGAACGGTATCGCGCCGCGGCGGTTCCTCTGCATCCGTCAATGCCTCCCGTCCTCGTAGAGCCTCCTCCGCTTGAGAGCATGGAAGAGGAAAACCACTAAATCAGAAACTCGAAGTACGAAATCCGAAAGAAATTCGAAATGAAAAGCGAGAAATTCGAAAGTGATGGAGCCTTTGTGGATTTTCTGATTTCCTGCTTCTGATTTGTTTCGGATTTCGTACTTCGAGTTTCTGATTTTTCCATGCTATAATCTCCCCTCACCCCTCACCCCTCACCCCCAACTTCTAACCTCTAACTTCCCCTCCTTATGTTCAACAAAATCAAAACCATTAAAGACCTGCGTTCTCAAGCGAAGAAGATGCAAAACGCTCTCGCGGAGATCATCGAGATCGGCGAGTCGGGTGGCGTGCAGATCGCCATGGACGGCAACCAAGAAGTTCAACGCGTGGAGATTCCGGAAGGAATGCTTGCGCTGGAGCATAAAGAGAAGCTCGAACGCGCAGTAAAAGATGCCTTCAACAACGGCCTCAAAAAAATTCAGAAACAGATGGGGGCGAAGATGAAAGAGATGGGAGGCATAGATGCGCTCAAAAAGCTGGGATTGTGAGGAAGTTTCCCGAACCCATCCAAACACTCATGACCGAGTTCGGACGCTTGCCGGGCGTGGGACCCAAAACCGCCCTGCGCCATGTCTACCGCCTGCTCGGCCTCACCCCTGAACAGCGGCGGTATTTCGCCGGGGCGATTTTGCATTTGGATGAGATCCGGCAATGCCGCCGTTGTTTCGCTCACACCGAGCGCGACGTTTGCGATCTCTGCCAAGACGCGAGCCGCAACGGCGAAGCGCTGTGCATCGTCGCCGAGTCGCGCGATATCGCAACAATCGAAGCGACGGAACAATATCATGGCCTCTATCACGTTCTCGGCGGAGTTCTGAATCCGCCCGAGGGCATGACGACGGAAACGATCCGCGCGGCCGAGCTTCGAGACCGCCTCATGTCGGATACGGAAATCAAGGAAGTTATCCTCGCCCTCTCCCCCGACGTCTACGGCGACATGACCATGAACCATATCGCCATGCTCTTAAAACCTCTCGGCAAAAAAGTTACGAGGCTCGCCCGCGGCCTCCCTATGGGCGCCGACCTCGAGTTCGCCGACGAAATCACGCTCGGAGATGCCTTGATCGGCCGCCGCCCTGCATAACAAAAACCGCCTTGAGCTTTGCGAAGGACGGTTTTTCGATTCGTTACCAACCTCCATCATCACATCCAACATGACGGATCACCCATGTCTTTTGCAGTTGCCGTCAAATTTTCAGAGTTTACGGTTGGAAATTTCGGCGGCAACTGCCCACAGCATCAGTCGTTCCAGACCAACAATCTTTTATGCGACGATTTTGTTGATCTTCAACTTGGTGAAGGGTTGGCGGTGGCCGTACTTGCGGCGGTAACGCACCTTCGGTTTGTACTTGATGACGGTGATTTTTTTGCCGCGCCCCTGTTCCACAACCGTCGCGGAAACTTTGGCACCGTCTACATTTGGCGTCCCGACTTTCACGTCCGTCCCTTCCTCGTCGGCAATCAGCATGGCGCCGAACTCAATCGTTCCTCCTTCCTCAAGATCGAGCTTCTCGACCTTGAGTTCCTCACCCTCGTGGATAATATATTGTTTTCCTCCAGTTGCAATGACGGCGAACATACGTTTCTTGTTATCCGTCCTTCGGCGTCCTCATTTGAGGCTCTTGCGTGCCGACGGTTCGGTAAATAAATTCCGCGTCATCCTACCCAAGATTGACAAAAGGGTCAAGGGAGTCGCCCACGAGAAGACCGACGAGTCAAGAGCACCGCCACAGCGATCATCAATACAACCAGCGCGGCGAGAGCGAGGATCTTCTGCCCCGATTGCAGAAAAAGCGCGCCGACCCCAAAGACGAGAGCGAGAGATGCGTAGAGGAACACGATACGAGGCTGGGACCAGCCGAGATCGAACAAGCGGTGGTGCAGATGCTTACGGTCGGCCGAGACGATAGCTTTTGCCCCGCCTCGAGCGCGGCGCAGGATCGTCCAGATGAGATCGAGGATCGGGATGCCAAGTACAAGAAGCGCCGTGGCGAGTTTGCCTCCCGAGACCACCGCGAGAACGCCGAGAAGGTATCCGACAAACGTCGAGCCGCCTTCGCCAAGAAAAATTTTTGCCGGCGACCAGTTCCAGACAAGAAAACCAAGCAAGACTCCCAGACCAATCGAGGCGAAGAGTGCGACGTCGGGTTGATAGTAGGCGGCGGAGAGGGAGAGAAGAACGATAGCGAGCGCGCCGACCGAAACGACGCTTGTGGAAAGTCCGTCGAGTCCGTCGAGGAGCTTCGTTACATACATCACCACGAGGAGCCAGACGAAGACGAGGACATTCGACTGCCACGGCTCGAGCAAGATCACGCCGCCGAGCGGGTTCGTCAACTTCGTTACTTCTACGCCGCCGGCGATCGCCGCAAGCGCGGCCATGATCGGAAAGAGCATCGAGAGGCGAGGCTTGAGCGTAAAGGTGTCGTCAAGAAAACCGCCGAGCATGAGCATCGCGCCGCCAACAAGGAAGCCGACGTAGTGGCTCGCGTTAATCTCGCTCGCCGTCAGACGATTTGTAAGAACAAGAGCCAAGATCAGTGTAACGCCAAGCGAGATAAAAATGGCCAGACCGCCCAAGAGCGGAACTGGTTCCTTGTGCACTTTTCGAGGCACCCCAGGCTCGTCAACAATTCCAAACGCCGCCGCCATTCGTGCAACAAGCGGCGAAAGCGCGGTCGAGAGAAAGAAACTTAAGAGCATCCAATGCCAATACATATTTTCATCCTACTCTATTTTCGGAGCTCCAGCATAAGACGGAGATAAAACGAGAGGTTGTGAATCGTGGCGAGACGCAAAGCGAGCATCTCGCCAACGGAAAAGAGATGTCGGAGATACGCTCGGCTTGTCGTTTTGCATGTCATACAGTCGCAGAACGCATCAACGGGAGAAGAGTCGAACGCATGCGTCTCGTTCGTGATGTGAAGTTTGGAGTAAAAGTCGGCCTTGTTTTCGTCCCACGAGATCAAGTTTGGATCTTCGCTCCAAACGAACAATGTGCCGTGGCGAGCGTTACGCGTCGGGAGCACGCAGTCGAACATGTCCACGCCCTGATGAACGTAGTAAACAATCTCCTCCGGCATCCCGCCACCCATAAAGTAGCGCGGCTTGTCCCCGGGAAGGCTCGGCGCAAGATTCTTCACGATGCGATAAGCGTCTTCACGAGATTCTCCGACGGAGAGACCGCCGATCGCATAGCCGTCAAAACCGATGTCAACGAGCCCCGAGGCCGAACGCTCGCGCAAATCCTCATACGTCCCACCCTGCACGATCCCGAACAACTTGGACTGTCCCGTCTTTCCTTCCTTGCAGCGTTTCGCCCACCGCAGACTCCGCTCCATCGCCTCCTCATAGCGTTCATAAGACGAGTCCCCCGCCGCGACATCGTCGAACTGCATCATGATGTCAGAACCGATCGCAGACTGCATCTCCATCGAAAGTTCGGGAGTCAACTTGAGACGCGCTCCGTCAATGTGCGACTGAAACTCAACGCCGTCTTCACTCGTTTTGTTTCCGCCAAAGGCGGATCCACCTCTGGCGGAGAGCTTTGCTCCCGAGAGACTGAACACCTGGTAGCCGCCCGAGTCCGTCAGAATCGGCCCGTCCCATCCCATGAGCTTGTGCAGGCCACCGAGACGCTTCATTTCCTCGAGTCCAGGGCGGAGTAAGAGATGATACGTGTTGGAAAGAAGAATCTGCGCTCGGAGTTCGCGCATATCGGCGCTCGACAGCGTCTTCACGGCGCCCTTTGTCGCGATCGGCATAAAAAATGGCGTCTCGATCTTGCCGTGAGCCGTCGTGAGTGTCCCCCATCGCCGATGACCTTCCTGCCGTTTGAGTTCAAACATATCCGCCGAGACTATAGCAAAGTCTCCATAAATGAAAAAGCTCGGCTCCTGCCGAACTTTTTCTTGCTTTTGATTTTTGTTTTTCCCTTCACGATGAGCCAGGTTGCCCCGGGTCACGGTGAAGTACCGACCACGACGGCCGATCCGATGATCTCGACATTCGAGAGCATGTGATCGTTCGCCCTGATTACCCGCCCGACCGAACACGTTCGGCCGTTCGGGCGAGCTGATTACTGGCTCAACGCAACTGTAGGCGGTTCTACGGAAACATAGGAGACCTCGCTTGGCCGCACCATTCCGAGAATCGAGACGCGGCGAGACACGTTGTGCATCGCCCGATTTTCCGCCGCACGATATTCAAGCTGTTGGTTAGCGATGCGCAGAGTCTCCATGCTTGCCTGAAGTTCATTGAGTTTGAAGCCTGCCCCAGCCGCCTGATTAATCTGTCCGATATAGAGGAACGCGAGAGCCACAATGCCGATGAGAAAAAACGCATTCAGATAAGGCGACTTATCCATCACCATGTCGACCGCTCGGTGTTTGGTTGTGTGCAGAGTTTCCGTCATATTTTTCGAAGATGCGGATCTTCGCGCTTCGAGCGCGCGGGTTGCTCCGAACCTCCTCCTTGGATGGCGTAATCACGCGCTTGGTGAGATTCTCCCCTGCGCCTGTCTCCGCCTGTTTTTTGATAAATTGTTTAACCAGTCGATCTTCCAGCGAGTGGAAAGAGATGACCGCGAGACGCCCGCCACCCTCGAGCATGTCCACAAGCTCCGGCAAGGCTCGCTCCAGTTCCCCAAGTTCGTCGTTGACGACAATCCGGAGTGCTTGGAAGATTTTCGTGGCCGGATGGATGCGACCACGACGAGGCATTAATCCTGCAATGAAATCGGCAAGTTGTGTGGTTGTCTTAAATTGTTCTTTGCGCCGGGCGGTGTAAATCGCCTGCGCGATCTTGCGTGCCTGACGCTCTTCCCCATATCGGCGAAAGATGTCTGCGAGTTCGTCCTGTGTCCCCAAGTTCACCAGCGTGTCCGCGGTGAGTTCTTGAGAAACGTCGTACCTCATGTCAAGAGGTCCTTCATTCTGGAAACTGAATCCCCGAGCGGGGTCTTCCACATGAGATGAAGCGTACCCGAGGTCCAGAAGAATGCCGCGAGCCGAAGAAATTGCATGTTCATACGCGAGTTTCTTTACGTCTGCATAGCTTCCTTGCGCGAACGCAATCCTCCCGCCAAACGGCGAAAGGCGCTCGCGCGCCAGTTTCAAGTTCTGTTCATCACGATCGATGGCAAGCAGACGGCCGTCCGGAGCTATCCGCTGCCAGACAGCCGCCGCATGCCCGCCGATCCCGACGGTACCGTCGATCACCGTATCTCCGGGATGAAGATTCAGCCCGTCGAGAACTTCTTTTAATAAAACTGGCTGGTGAACAAGTTTCATAGACCCAGTTCACCTAATTGCTCTGCGATGTTACCGGCATCACGCTCGGTCGTATTTTTGTAGGCGTTCCAATGCTTCGTATCCCAGATTTCCACTCGGTCATAGAGACCGGCCACAACGACCTCCTTCTTGATGGAGGCGTAATTTCGCAAATAGTCTGGTAAGACGAGGCGTCCTTGTTTATCCAGTTCCGCTTCCATGGCTCCCGCAAGCATTAAGCGCGAGAGGGCACGCGAACCGGCTTTCCCCAGGGGCAAACGGGCAAGACGTTGTGCCAATTTGTCCCACTCCTCCTTGGGGAACAAGAACAGCGAGGCATCGAGTCCTCGCGTCACCACAGCGCCTTTGCCGAGCGATTTCCGAAACTTCATCGGAATCGCCAGCCGGCCTTTCTCATCAATTTTATGAGAGTATTCGCCGAAAAACATATGAGGTGGCGGTAACACCACATGACGCATCACCAAACTTCCGAGGGGATCTTTCTTAAAGAAAAAGCGGGGCGAGATGATCTGATCAACAGAATCCCACTTCCCCACTTCCAACCACATTATCCCTTCGCTCCCCACTATACCCCACCACACCCCTTGTCTCAAACATGAGATGTGGATAACTAACCTTTCAATTGAAAGGTTAGTTATCCAAAAAATGAGACCGAAGCCTCATCTCTACCTTTAAAACGACGACCTCCCAACCTACGTTCTTTTGATGAACGCGCGACTTCTTAACTTACGATGATACTGCACAGCAAAACGATGGGCTTCGTCACGGGCTTTTTGGAAAAGTTCTTTGCCAGCAGAGACGACACGATAAGTTTCAACGTCGGAGTGATCATAGATGAGGCGGTCTTGTTTGCGATCATGACCTTTCGCTAGACCAACGATGGGGACGCTCACATGAAACTCATCGAGAATCTCCCGAACACGATTCACCTGCGGAAATCCTCCGTCAATCACCATCACTTCTGGAAGAGGCCATGCTTTCGTGGAACTATTCGCGCGAATGAGCCGACGTCGCAACACTTCCTCCATCATCGCCACATCGTTAGATCCTTTGACGCTTCTTATCTTGAACTTCCGATACTTATCCTTCACCGGCTTTCCATTCTCAAACACAACCATCGAACCCACTGCCGACGTGCCGGAGATGTTGGAAATGTCATACGCTTCGATCCGACCGTTAAGATTGATGTAGCTTTCGTCGGATCGAGCGAGGTTCAATGCCGTCTCCTCGCGCGTTAAAAGCGCGATGTCGCGAATGTGCTCAAGCGCAAAGAGACGATTGCGCAGTGTTGCGGCCTGCTCGAACTTGTGAGCCTTTGAGGCGACGTCCATCTCGTGTTTGAGTTTGCGAATGAGTTGGGTCTTCTTGCCGGAGAAGAAAAGAACAAGCTCGCGGATCGTCTTCTTGTACTCGCGTGGAGACACCCTCTCGACGCAAACGCCCGGACACTTCCCAATCTGGACGTTGAAGCAGGGACGCTTTTGACCGGGAACACAATCGCTCCACGGAATGATCTTCCGCAAGAGATCGAGCGCAATCCGCAGAGACTTCGCGCTCGTATAGGGACCGAAGACATGCAAAAAAGACTTCAATGCCTTTGAAACCTTTCCTCCAAGCGGATCAATCCCCATCCGCTCCAGCTCGAGTCCGCGCACAAGAAGCGGCTTCGAATATTTCTCGTCTGTGATGACAAGGTAGATAAAACTCTTATCGTCTTTCTGCTCGATGTTGTAGGGCGGGAGATGAGCCTTGATTTGATTCGCTTCGAGAATGAGAGCCTCAATCGCAGTCGGCACGACAAGGTAATCAATGCGAGCGATCGAGGAGACGAGACGAGTAATGCGAGCGTCATGAGCTTTTGTAAAATAAGAGCCTACTCGTTTCTTCAAACTCGTCGCCTTGCCGATGTAGAGCAACCGCCCATCCTTGTCGTAATAAAAATACACACCCGGCTCATCGGGAAGCTCGTTATTTTTGACTTGTACCTTCTCCGGAATCACAAAATTTCCGTGCTCGCAAGAACATCCTCATAGACGCTCCGATCAAGTTCCGGATTGGCCGCAACGACGTAATACCGCGTCCGTCCTTCCGCGCCGCGAAAATCCGTCACGAGGTGACGCTCGTTTCTCCAACTCGGCTGATACGCAAAGTCGGCAACGCTCGGCTTTTTTTCGATGTCATATCGACGCGCCGTATACCCGGTCTTCCCAATGATAATGTCGTCCGCCGAGTGAATCGTCACCGTCGAAAGCGTCACGAAATTACTGGCGTCAAAGTAACGAATGAGCATTTGCGATCGGTCACGGGCGGACCCTTCGCCCGAAGGGGTAAATAGGTTCCACGCTTCGATCTGGGGAATCCACTCCACTTCCCAGCCTTCGGGAAGCTCGAACGAGACGCTAAGTATGCCACCGCCAAGTTCGATATTGGGATCAACACGACGACCCGATGTGGTTGCATCCAGTCCGTGCGCGATGAAAAAATCCGTCGGATTGATCCAGTCTCGCACGGCCGATACGTTCGCTTCGTATCCGTTAATCTTCTCGCTTCGACCCTCGTGCAACCCGAAGTGCAGATGTTTGCGCTCACCATCCGTTTCCTCCGAAGCGTCGTCGCCGAGATTGCCGATGAACTCCCCCGCCTCTACAAGGTCCCCGGATTTGAACCGGACGGAACCAAGATCGAGGTGCCCATAGAGCGCGGTGATCACTTCCCTATCAACCGTATGCTCGACGACAACAAGCCCTCCGTACCCGCCGACGAAATCGACACGAGCAACTGTTCCTTTCGTGATGGAAACGACCGGCGTTTCACGCTCAAGTGAGTCAGGCTCGACATCATCGGCCACATGATATCCCGTGAACCGATCGTCGATGTACTCGCCGAATGTCTTAAACCATCGCCCCTCGCGATAATTCTCGACGGGGAAGACAATGCGAGTCTCTTCCGAACCACCAGTAGTTTCAACGGTTTGCATCACAGATTCAGAAACACATCCCACACCGAGAAGGGTGATAAGACCTATAAGACTTATGGGACCAAGAGCATGCATATTAATCAAGATGCCTCTTCAAATATCTCCCCGTGTAGCTTTGAGGTTTCCGCACGATGTCTTCAGGGGTTCCCACCGCGACGATTTCTCCTCCTCCGTCTCCGCCGTCGGGACCCATGTCAATAATCCAGTCGGCTTGTTTGATCACGTCGAGATTATGTTCGATAACAACTATGGTGTTGCCTTTGTCCACAAGCTTGTGCAGAACCTCCATGAGCTTTTTCACATCGGCGAAGTGCAACCCAGTCGTTGGCTCGTCAAAGAGGTAGAGTGTTTTCCCCGTCGCGCGTTTGGCAAGTTCGGAAGCGAGTTTGACGCGCTGGGCTTCTCCGCCGGAAAGGGTGGGCGCCGGCTGGCCAACTTCGAGGTAGCCGAGTCCGACTTCAACGAGTTTCTCGAACTTATCCGCCACGGGAGGCACATCTCTGAAAAACTTCGCCGCCTCCTCGATCGTCATCTTCAACACGTCGGAGATGTTTTTTTCATCGTACTCCACATCAAGTGTCTCGCGATCGAACCGCGTTCCTTTGCACACGTCGCAGGAAACATAAACCGTTGGCAGGAAGTGCATCTCAATGGCGATCACCCCGTGTCCTTCGCAGTTTTCACATCGGCCTCCGGGAACGTTGAAGCTGAACCGACCGATTTTGTACCCGCGATACCGCGCTTCCGGCGTGGCCGCAAACAATTCCCGAATGGGTCCCCACGCGCCCGTATACGTCGCCGGATTGGAACGCGGCGTGCGGCCAATCGCCGATTGATCAATCAGAATTGCTTTGTCAATATATTCGGTTCCCAACACCGCTTTGTGCTTGCCCGGCGTTGCTTTCGATCCATACAGCCGCCGCGCCAGCTCTTTGTACATCGTGTCATACGCGAGCGTTGACTTGCCCGATCCCGACACCCCCGTCACACAGATAAACCGACGCAGAGGAAACTCCGCGTCAATGTTCTTCAGATTGTTCTCGCTGGCTCCTTTGACGCGAATCGAATCTCCGCCGACGCTCCGGCGTTCCTTCGGCACGGGAATCGTCTTATCTCCGCGCAAGTAGGCGGCGGTAAGCGATTTCTTGTCCTCAAAAATCTTCGGCGTCTCTCCCAGAGCAACCACATTCCCGCCATGCACGCCTGCGCCCGGCCCCAGCTCTACCATGAAGTCCGACGCGCGGATCGTATCCTCGTCGTGCTCGACGACCAGGACGCTGTTGCCAAGATCGCGAAGCTCCTGAAGCGTCTTCACGAGCCGTTCGTTGTCGCGCTGGTGCAAACCGATCGTGGGCTCATCGAGCACATACAGCGCACCGACCAGCCGCGTCCCAACCTGGCTCGCCAAACGAATGCGCTGGGCTTCTCCGCCCGACAAAGTTCCCGCCATACGATTGAGCGTGAGGTAATGCAGGCCGACGTCGAGCATGAACTGCAGACGGTTCACCACCTCGCGAAGAGCCATCTCGCCGATCGCCCGATCGCGCTCGGAAAGTTTTGACTCAAGAAAAAATTCCACCGCCTGGTCAATCGACATCGCACTTACATCCATGATGGATTTGTTCGCAATCCATACGTGCAGGGATTCCGGACGAAGACGCGCACCGTTGCACACACCACAAACATCCTCGGAAAAAAGCTCGACGGTGCCAAGACCGTGACAGGACTGACACGCGCCATAGGGCGAGTTGAAGCTGAACAGACGCGGTTCGATTTCGGGAAATGAGAAACCGCAGACCGGGCAGGCAAATTTAGACGAAAGCGTAATCTCGTCGTCGGCAAAGAGAAACGTCGCCGTTCCCATCCCGCGATCTACCGCAATTTCCACAGCCTCTGCAAGCCGTTGCCTACCCTCCTTCGTCTTGAGATTCTCGAGTGTTACCTCGTCAACAATGACGTCAATGTCATGCTGTTGATAGCGACTCAACCTGATCTTTTCCGAGAGCTTATGCGGCTTGCCGTCAATACGAACGCGGGCAAACCCGTCGTTGTAGAGATCGTAAAGCAACTGGTAATACTCTCCCTTTCGCCCTCGCACGATGGGAGCGAGAATAGAAATTGATCCGGATTGATCCAATTTTGGATCCGGATTCATCCGAGACAACACAAAGTCAACCATTTCTTCAACAGTCAGCTTATCAATCGGCGTTTTGCAATTCACACAATGCGGCTTGCCGATGCGCGCGAAGAGCACGCGGAGATAATCGTAGATCTCCGTGATGGTGGCGACCGTCGAGCGCGGGTTCGCCGAGTGCGCTTTCTGATCAATTGAGATCGCCGGAGAAAGCCCTTCGATCTCGTCCACATCCGGCTTCTGCATCTGCCCCAAAAACTGACGAGCGTAAGCAGAGAGAGATTCGACGTAACGACGCTGTCCTTCGGCAAAGATCGTATCAAAAGCCAGTGAAGACTTCCCCGATCCCGACAATCCGGTAATGCACACCAGCTTGTTGCGAGGTATCTCAAGACTGATGTTCTTAAGATTATGCTCCCGCGCCCCTTTGATGGTTATATTGTTTTGCATAGTTGTTTCGTTTTAAACTCACCCTCCAGCACCTTAATCTCATCTCGCAGGATCGCGGCGAGTTCGAATTGCAGGTTGGCGGCGGCTTTTTTCATTTCCACCTCCTTCTCCGCAATGACTTCTCTGATCTCGTGCGGTTCGGCCGTCATTTCGATCTTCAAAATATTCTTCACGTCAGTTTCTCCGAGACTGAGCAACTCGCGAATATCCCCCACCTCCTTTTTAATCGTCTGTGGCGTAATCCCATGCTTCTTGTTGTAAGTGATCTGCTTCTTGCGCCGACGATTCGTCTCATCAATCGCACGCTTCATCGAACCCGTCATCTCGTCCCCGTATAAAATCACCTTCCCCTCTACATTGCGCGCCACACGCCCGATCGTCTGAATAAGCGACGACTCGGAGCGCAAGAAGCCTTCCTTGTCGGCATCGAGAATGCCCATCAGCGTCACCTCCGGAAGATCGAGCCCCTCGCGAAGAAGATTGACACCAACCACAACGTCATACACACCCTTGCGCAAATCTGTCAGTACCCCGATGCGGTCAATCGTCTTCACATCCGAATGAAGATACTGCACCTTGATCCCTTTCTCGACAAGAAAGTCGGTGAGATCCTCCGCCATCTTTTTCGTCAGCGTCGTCACCAGCGTACGCTCGCTCTTGGGAACACGCTTCTCGATCTCCGCAATCAGATCCTCGATCTGGCCGGGGTATTTCTTAGCCGATAGCAAAGATCCCTCGACGTAGCTCGGGATGACGATCCGTCCTTCGGAAACAGGACGGATCGTCACTTCCGGATCCACCAGTCCGGTCGGACGGATGATCTGTTCAACGATTTGCTCCGACGTCTCCTTCTCGATCAGTCCCGGCGTCGCGCTCACATAGACCGCTTGGCCGATCTTCTCGTCAAACTCGTCGAACGTCAGAGGACGGTTGTCAACCGCGCTCGGAAGACGGAAGCCGTGCTCGACGAGCGTGCGCTTGCGAGCCTGATCGCCGTTGTACATCCCGCGCACCTGTGGAAGCGTTACGTGCGACTCATCCACAACGAGCAGAAAGTCGTCGGGAAAATAATCAAGGAGCGTATACGGCGCCTGCCCCGGAGCTCGGCCGTCGAAATGCCGTGAGTAGTTTTCTATCCCGCTACAGTAACCGATGTTTTGGATCATCTCGAGATCGTATCGCGTGCGGCGAGACAACCGTTCCGCTTCGAGCGTCTTGCTTTCTCGATCAAGCAGAGCGAGCCGCTCCTTCAGCTCGGCGCGAATCGCCGCAAGAGCGCGCTCGCGCGTGACGGGCGTTGACATAAAATGTTTGGCCGGAAATATCCACACGTCCGCTTGCCGACCTTCCATCTTTCTGGTGACGGGATCAAGCTTGACGATTTCGCCAGCCGCTTCGTTCTTGAATGTTACGCGATAGATCGTCTCCTCGCTCATCGGCATAACCTCCATCACGTCCCCGCGCACGCGGTACGTGCCAAGTTTAAGATCGGCGTTCGTGCGTTCAAATTGCATCGCGACCAACTGGCGCATGACATTCTGACGCGTCGAGCCCTGCTCCACATGAATGACAAACTCCTTGTACGCTTCGGGCGATCCCAAGCCGTAGATGCACGAGACCGAGGCCACGATGATGACGTCGCGGCGAGAGAGAAGCGCTTGAGTCGCGGCATGACGAAGACGGTCAATCTCCTTGTTGATCTGCGCATCCTTTTCGATGTACGTGTCCGTACGCGGCAAATACGCCTCCGGCTGATAGTAGTCATAGTAGGAGACAAAGTACTCGACGGCGTTCCCAGGAAAAAACTCGCGAAACTCATTGCACAGCTGTGCGGCGAGCGTTTTGTTGTGAGCCAACACCAGCACGGGCTTCTGCACGTTTTGGATGACGTTCGCAATGGTAAACGTCTTCCCTGATCCCGTCACGCCAAAAAGCGTCTGCTTATTGAGACCGTCCTTGAGACCTTTCGTGAGAGCCTTGATCGCGGAAGGCTGATCGCCGGCGGGTTGGTAATTCGCCTTAAGTTGAAAATCCATAAAAACGAAACGCCCGAGGAGAGACTCCTAGGGGGATCAAGAGAACTTTAGCGTGCACCAAGCAAAAAAGCAACCTCGCTCAATCACCCAAGATTGCGAACGCGATTGGCGCCGTCGATGAATTTGATGTATTTCGCGACCGCATTGGGAACCTTCTCGTCCCAGAACGCGTCGTCGTCGCACATCATCTGCAAAATCTTTCCACCGTCGAATCCCGGCACTTTTTTGATTTCCTTTACCTCAATCCCGTGAGATCCACAGAGCTTCTCCACCGCCGGATTTCCAGTCCACACCGCGTCGAACGCTCCGACCTTCTCCCGCACGTGATCCAGCCACTTGGCATCCTCCGCCACATCCGGCACGCCTACGATCACAACGTTCGCCTCGATGAGATTCTTCTCTTGCAAGGCTCGCTGAACCATCTCCCGCCGCTCATCCCAGCTGAAAGGATGTTCCTTCGTGTCGCGCTGATCCGAAGAACCGATGACAACAACCACCTTGCCGCAGAGTTTGACCATGCCTTCAAGCACCATCATTTGTCCGGTGTGGAACGGCTGGAAACGGCCGGGAAAGAGGCAGGTTTTGTTGGAGAAGTCGGTCATAAAAAGTCAGAAGTCAAAAGTCAAAGGTTACGTTCCTATTCTACCACAATGGTGAGGTGTGGCTTACAATATGTCATCTCGAGCTTAGCCGATGGATCTTCACGATGCCAAATATGGCCTCGCGGCGTGTACATTTTTCGAGGACACGCGAGGTGCGTTTCCCAAGGCGACGCATCCCGTGTCGTCAGGTGCATTATGAGGCTCAACGGCGGCAGAGACTCCACATTGAGATCGAGAAGACGCAGGCGCGGGTACTCCTTTTGCAGATGGATGTAGCCGAACGCTTCCCACGCGCGACGCGTATTTTGTCGAGAGGCGGACGCGAGGCAAATGGGGTGATCGGGGTGGCGAGCGCAGAACCAGTCAAGCGCCGCTCGAGCGGCATCCACATGCACAACGCCGGAAGGATCGCAGTGATCCGGCACATCGGCCACCAACAAAAAGTCACGCCGAATATCCCGTCGAAGACCTTGAGCCTTGTCGAGAGGAGCTTCCTCGAGGAGCGGCGCATGGTGCTCCGCCAACCGAATCGCCTCTTGTGTGCGCTCGTAGTGAGTCACAAGTTACGGCAAGATATTATCGTTGATCGAGCTCACCGAACCACGCTGGGCAATGACGTCGAACCCGATCGCATGGGTCAGCTCGTCGCCGAAAATGTAGTTGCTGTAAAACGCTTCCGAAACGTCGTCAATCTGCTGATTCCAGTTATCGCCGTAGAGCCCCCGCGCAACCTCTTCGCTTGCGATCGGACGTAAAACGCCATAACGCGCCACCGCGTACACTTTATTCACGGTCGGAAATTTGATCATCTTCATCCCCGGGTGATAGCGCACATTGCCGCCGAGCGTGAACGACGCCATCATCGCGTTCGTAATGAGATGAATATTCTCGAACGCGGCGTACCAAGTGAAGTAGGCTTTCTCGTTCGGGAACGCATGACGCTTGCCGGTATTGTCGAGGAAATACACCGTGCGACAAGGATGCGTGAAGTCTTCCCCGCCCGGGCAAACGGTTTTGATGAGGACGGGGGAAGCGGCCACAACCTCCGCCTCGCTCCACGCGGTGGCATCAACTTCGGCAGGCAAGGGCAAGCCATCGTCGCCATAACTGTGCGGAGCCTCAATCGGAGCATTAGCAACCTCGATGATCTTCGACGGCCCCTTCGTCTCGTTGCCGAGCGAATCAAGACAAACTGCACGGATGCTATTTGCCGAACGAATCGTCGTGAACGTGTACGTCGCTTCCCATCGACCGAGATCGGCGTTGTACGTCATCGGCGTTTCGTAGATGCTCGAGACCAGAAGCGTACAGTTCGCCACGCCGGACGGATCGCTTGCGGTTGCGGAGAATGTCGCGGGTACGGTATACATCGCGCTCAAAGGAGAGATGGCGCTCACCGTCGGGCCGTCGGTGTCGTGATAAGAAGCGTTGGCAACGGGAACGATTGCGAAGATCAGCGCAAACAGGAGAAAAGAGATGAGAGATCGCATAGGGAGAGGTTAAAGAATTCTTGACAAGATTATACCATCTCTCTTGAAAAGAGCCTTCCCTCATGCTATTCTCACGCCCGCGATCCCGGATCGTCTAAAGGCAGTCCGGCGGAGCCGGATCCGGCTTTGCCGGAGACACCACCTATGTATCTTATCTACATACTTGAAAGTGTCTTATCTGGCCGGTGGTACATCGGAAGCACAGAAGATGTTGAATCTCGGTTAGCAACGCATAATGCCGGTCGAGTTCGATCATCGAAACCGTATATTCCTTATAAAGTTGTCTATACGGAGTCCTTTCAAACTCGTTCGGAGGCTGTACGTCGGGAACGAGAAATTAAACGTTCTGGAGTCATTCGAAAGGAGATCAGAACGAAGCTCGGAACGTAATATAATCCCGGATCGTCTAAAGGCAGGACACCAGGTTTTGGTCCTGGGTATCGGGGTTCGAATCCCTGTCCGGGAACCAAAAAATCTTCCAGATTGTCTGGAAGATTTTTTGTTACCGTGGGTCATACCATATTATTTGTGTCAGGCCGTGAATGGGGAATTTCAAATTCCCCATTCACGGCCTGACACCATTATGCTAAACCTTCAAATACCGCCGCATGGCAAGCGAGGCGGAGAGGATGTTGACGACGGCGAGGATAAGAAATTCAAGACCGAAGATGAGAAGGCCGTTTGCGAGGTAGAAATCAAGGACGCCGGCGTTCGCTGGATAGAAGAAGGTGTCAGCATAACGTTCGAGAGAGACGAGCACGGGATACGCGATGCCCGCGGTGATAAACGTCGCCACCAAGCTGTAGATCACGGCTTCGAGCCAGAAGGGCGTGCGAATAAACGCGCTCGACGCTCCCACAAGACGCATAATGGAAATTTCCTCGCGATAAATATAGATGGCCACGCGCACGGTGTTGATGACAATGAGAATGGAGATGAAAAGAAAGACGGCGGCGAGCACGGCGCCAAGCCAGCGAACCGACTGCGTGACACGGCTGATGGAACCGATGACCTCCTCGTAGTCCTCAAAGTCTTTCTGTTCGATGAATTCTGCAAAGGAAGGATTCTCGAGCGCGGAAAGGATCGTCGGAAAATCGGACGCGTCGCGCGCGCTGACGACAAGGGAGTAACTGAACGGATTTTCTCCCACCTCGTCGAGAGCAGAAAGGATGGCTTCATCATCTTCATGGCGTGCGCGAAACCGTGCGAGCGCTTCTTCCGGAGCGATGCGCACCGCGTCGCGCACCTGCGAAAGTCCGATGAGCGACGCCTGCGCGCCGGCAACGAGATCCGGATTTGTTCCATCCTTGAAATACACCGTCACGTCAATGCGTTCCTCCACCGACTCCACGGCCGTATTCGCCAAGACATTGAGCGTAAGGAGGATATTGACCGTCAGAAGCGTCATCACGAGCATGGACACCGTAATGACAGAAAGCCAAACGTTGCGGGCGATATTCTGAAATGCGAATTTTATGATGCGGATCAAAGTCATAAGGAAACTTCCGATTTAGGCAAGCTTGTAACGGCCGTGCTCCACGTCGGAAGCGACCTCGCCGTTTGAAAGCATCACAACGCGCTGACGCAAACCGTTCACGATCTCGCGGTTGTGCGTAACGAGAACAACGGTTGTGCCGAACGAGTTGATCTTTTTAAGAAGATCAATGATCTCGCGGGCGTTGATGGCGTCGAGATTGCCCGTCGGTTCGTCGGCCACGAGAATCTTTGGGCGATGGACGAGCGAGCGGGCGATCGCCGCGCGCTGACGTTCGCCGCCGGAGAGCTGCAGCGGGTAACGATGGAGTTTGTCGTCGAGACCCACGATGCGCAAAACCTGCGGAACAATTTCGCGGATCCGGCTCGGCCGCACGCCGGCAACTTCGAGAGCAAACGCCGTGTTTTCAAAAACGGTTTTTTTCTGCAGAAGTTTAAAGTCTTGAAAGACCACTCCGATCTGTCGGCGCAAGAGCGGCACTTCTCGCGGACGAATGTTAGAAATATCCCAGCCGCCAATCACGATCTGACCTTTGCTCGGACGCTCCTCCGCAAAGAGAAGCTTCGCAAGCGTGGACTTCCCCGTTCCGGACTGCCCCACAATGGAAATAAACTCGCCCGGTTCCACATGCAAGTTAATACCCCGCACACCCACGATGTCGG
>Ga0209211_10000513_pt1 | contig 78559 bp, 71 predicted proteins | sample RifGroA2_FD_183992 | JGI IMG/M metagenome (GOLD analysis project Ga0209211, IMG submission 183992) | Groundwater microbial communities from Rifle, Colorado, USA - Groundwater A2 (SPAdes) (version 2) | ecosystem: Environmental > Aquatic > Deep subsurface > Groundwater | place: Rifle, Colorado... | reverse complement strand
AAGTATCCGGAAAGATCTCCTTCGGTATTAGCAGTCCAGGAAAGAGTGGCAGTGGTACCGCCATTGTCAGAAGCGGCAAATCCGCTTGGAGTTGCCGGAGCATCGGAGTTGGTCGGAGATGACAGGGCGTATTCGGAAAAGTGGGATGCGCCAACGGTAGTGAAGTCCACGCTGGTTACATTGGAAAGATTGGACGTTGGTGTTGCCACCGGATTGCCGTCCGCATCCTTATAGGTTGCAACCGTGGTCAGCGATTCCCAGGACTTTTTATCATCGCTCCAGCTCACAACTTTCAAAGCCGCAACTTCATCCGTGGTATCAATCCCGTCTGTGGCAAGTTCGGTCTTGGTATAATTCATGGTAATTTCAGCGCTCTTGCCGGTTTGCAGTTTAGTAACCGCGCTGGAACCATTTATTGCGTCAATATCAATTCCTTTATCGCCGACAATGTTGGTATCAAGGGTCTCGGGAACATTGGAGGTTTCTTTAGCCGTAACATAGGCATTGGTGCCGGCCGATCCGAGCGCCCCGGAATCAAGCGCTACCTTGACCCCCAGCGTGGAATCGGACAGAATTCCGCTTGAATTATCGCTAAAAGTATTAGACGTAACCAAGGTTGAACTAATACTGCTGGCAAGAGAAGTCAAAGCAATATTTATGCCGCTGGCGCCGGCTGATACCGGATTAGAGGAATAAGCGGTCTTGGTGTACCCCTCGGCTACGGCAAACACTTTCCACTGGCCGGAATCAACCGTGAGAGTATAGACGCCCGACGTATCAGTGCGTGATGCGGCAAACCCTCCACCCAGTTTTTCCGCCCAGACAAAGGCCTCCGTGGCTGGCGATCCTCCGGAGGTGATTGATCCTTTGATGCTGGATCCGGCCTGCGTTACCACGATATGAGTACTGGAAGTTGCGGCATTTATGATAACGGATACAGGAGTGCTGATATATCCGGGTTTCATGGCCGCAACCTGATAAGTACTGCTTGCCACCCGCAAAGAATATATGCCGCTGGAAGTTGCTTGGGTTCCGAAATGCACATTATTGGAAGAATCCACAAACTGCACCCAGGCATCCGCTAATTCATTGCCCGCGGCAACTGATCCGGCATAAACCGTTCCGGAAACCGAATGTAAAGCCGCGGTATTAGTATTCACTACAATTTTTATGGCTTCGGTTGCGGCGTTTACTTCCAAAACTCCGGACAGGACCAAAGTTCCCGCGCCGGCATCCGATGCCACTGAAACATTGGCTTGAGGAACTCCTTCCACAAAAGCGCGTACGGTTGAGGACGCTCCCTGCGAAATCTGAATCGTGGTGGTGGTGCCATTGGTAATTACCGCATGATTCCCGAAGTTTTTATTGGCGTCAAATAAATCAATATAGGCCTTGGAAACCGTAAGTGCGGCATCGCTTGAGTCCTTTACCGTTATAGTTATCGTGCTGCGCGAATTTATGCGGATCGGCTGATAAACATTACCGCTGGATGCGTCAATTGTGCCGATGGCAGTAAGCGCGTGATTTAACGGAGGAATTCGGCCATAACCGGGTTTGAAAATATCCACAATATTATAGGCGCCGGACGGAACGCGAATCGTAAAGGTGCCGTCTGATCCGGTCAAGGCCTCATTCGTGCCATTGGCGCCGGATACCCGAACCACAACTCCGGAAACGCCTTCGGTGGAGGTCGCAATCTCGGCATTCGCGGATTCAAACACGATTCCGGTCAGGGTGCGGAAAGTAACTGAGGTTGAAGGCGAGAAATTAACTCCGGACTTGGAAGATCCGCTGATAGTCGCGGTCTGCTCGCCGGCCGGACCAAATCCCGGCACAAACGCATTCACTTTCCAGGTGCCGTTGTCCACATACAGCGTATAGTTTCCGGAAGAATCGGAAACCGCATCCGCATGTCCCGGACCATCAGTACGATACGAAAACACCGGCGCATTGGAAACCGCGCTGGATCCATCACTCACCCGGCCCGTAATAGTAAAACTTGGTTTCTTGATAGTCAAAATGAAGGGATTAGCGCCCGTAGCGCCGGTGGAGGCGGTGGTGGAACCGTTCACAAACACTCCGGAGGCGCTCACCGTCACCGGGATTTCGGATGAACTTCCAATTCCCGGGATAAAAGCGCCCACATTAAACGAGCCGTCGGTAACCAAAACCGTAAATACGCCGCTGGGCGCGGTCTGAATGTGATTGCCAATGCCGGCTGCCGGAGAAAAGGCAAACACCTCGGCTCCGGAGATCACATTGCCTGATCCGTCTTTTAAAATTCCGGTGATTGAACGGTTAGCGACTGATACCGTAAACGTATAAGATGTTGCCGTGCTTCCGTTAATGGTAGAAGTGCACGCGTCCGGACATCCGGTAACTTCAACTTCCACGGGCTTGGGCACAACCCAAAGGGGCGAGGGCGGAGGCCCGAAATTCATGCTACCCATGCCCTTGGGCATAGCCGGACCAATTCCAATACCCCAAATTCCATTGGTCTTGGAAATGGGCATAACGGTCAGAGTGGTGGCGCTATAATCCGTGGCGCTGGTCCCTATGGTTTTTACCACGAATTTGGACGGCCCTCCGGCAAAAACATCCACCGCCTCCCCAACTTTGAAAATCGCATTGGTTGAATTATCGCCGGTAATTTTTACGGTAAAGTTCACGGCCTGCGTTGTCGGCGTAAGCGTCAAATTCTGGGTAACAATACTAGTTGAGGTTGCGCGTATGGGAATCGGCTGGGGTTCGCCAAAAAAGTCGGTGGTGGTGCTCGTCGGATCCACAAAAGGATCGGTGAAAAAGAAATATTCCGCGCCAGCTCCGCCAAAACTTGAAATCTGATCATTGACCGACACATTCAGGAACTGATAATCGCCATTGGCATCCGTGGTTGACTCCAGCATCCCGATTTGCGGAGACATTATGCGCACCGAGACCCCGGCTAAATTATCGCCATTTCCCGAAATTCTTCCTTGAATCGTAGTGGTGGCAGATCCTCCCGCTGCGCCGCCGGAGACAAAAATCGGATTGGAGGTGAATGTTTCAAGCAAAGCTCCGGCTGAACTTTTGGTTTTTATATCCAAAGCGTATCCGGAACTGTCTATGCCCTTGGGAACCGAGGGATTTTTAATGTCATTTAAGGCCAGACGCAAAAAGTCATGCGTATCTCCCAATTCCGAGCGCGTGGCCGTATCCAGGGTTAAAGTAATGGTTTTGGCGGTTGTATCTTTGGTAATGGACTTTATGCCGACAAGCCCGGTCCCCGGTCCGTTTATATCTTTGTTCTGTTCGGAAATAAAAGGGTTGGATGCGGAACTGGTGGCAACACAACACACCCCGAAATCTGAACTGGAAGGGAAAGTGATTACAATCGTACCGTTAGCTGAAATTTGTTTGGATAAGGGAAGTTCAAAGCCATAGGTTGTGCTGGCTGAAATAAAGGCGTTCATCGGCATAACCCGCACTCCGGGCATAAAGCCGATGCCGGATGCGGAAAAATCTTTGATATCCGGTCCGTAATTTCCGGTTGATTCGCCCGGCCCCAAAAATCCTCCGGAGGCCGCGCCGGTCATAACGGTACTGGTGGCGGCGGATGATCCGGACATGGCGTTTCCCGAAATATCGCGGATGTTGGATGCGCTGATATTAAATACTGCGCCCGGAGACAAAAATACGCCAGAAATTTTTGAAGTGCGGCGGGAGACATCATAGGAAATCGTATGTCCGGCAAAACTGCTTAACGGTAAAGAGGCCCCACCAACAGTCAAACTATAGTTTGCCAATGCTTCCGCGTCGGTTTCTTTCACCGCTTCGTTGAATGTTACGGCCAAACCAAACGGATCGGAATTGGCAAAAAGCACAGTCGGCCCTATGGCGTCCGAATTTGACCCTTCGGTTGACCAAGCACGCACAATTGCCGCGGTTGTTGAGCCGGTAATATTTTTTAACGCCCCGCCAACCAGTGTCAAGACAAGATTGTTTACCGCGCCGGCCGGCAAAGGATTGGTTGCGGTAAAATGTCCTTCTTTGGCCACCGAATCATAACTCACCGCGCCGGGAAGATTGGACCCGCCGAAAGACAAGGTTACGGCAGTGGATGTGGCGGTGGACGGATCAAGATGGTCATCAGTGAAAAAAACAAAATCAACCGCATTTAAAGGAAGCGTGGTGCCGGGAGTCGGCATTACTCCGGATACATTCGGAGCGGTGTAATCCGCGCCGCTTCCGGTGGTAAACGTGGAAATATACGGTCCGGGCAGGAAAATTCCATTTTGGTTTTTAACGCCCGTGTTAACCGTTAAAGTATAGGATATGTTGGCGGATAACGAACTCGGGGTTATAGAAAGCAGACTGGTGGTGGCGTCAAATGAAAAGTTGGAGAGCGTCGCGCCGGATAATGTGATGGTGCTGGAATTTAGGGTTGAAACATCCATGGTTGACTGACTGAATTTTACGGAGATCTTGGCGATATTGGTCGGGATATTGATGCCTCCGGAAAATGGATTAGTGCCAACCACTGCCGGCGGTATGGTATTGGTAATGGTCTGTCCGGCGCCTCCGGTACTAAAGGTGAATTGATGCGCCTGATTGCCGGGCAAAAACGAATCTTGATCCAGCGCATTGCCGGAAAGATCCGCTATAGAAGTTGCTACCGTAAAAGTATAAGTGGTGCTGGTAAGTAACTGGGCCGAGAGATTGCATTTGGCCGGCGGCTCAAAATTAGACGGGAAAGGATTATACGATACGCTGGTGCAAAGATTAGTGCCTGATCCTTGCGCGGTCAAAGTTACGGTTGAGGTTGCGCTGGCCGAAATAATAGTGCCGGTTGCCACGACCTTGTTAAATCCAAAACCGATAAAGGGCATATCCACCGGAACTCCGGTCTGATTCGGACCAGGATATGATCCGCCGACAAAGGGTTTTTCCGAATCAATCTCCCCGCCCCCGAAAGAAAACTCATGCGGACTTGACGAATTTTGCGGATTAACTCCTCCGCCGGTTTGTTCCACGAAATCAGTGCTGTTGGCATCCGCATCATGGCCATTTCCTTTTCCGGCATCTATACCGCCCGGAGCCATAGTGGCATTAGTCGAGGTGGTGCTTGCTTTGCGTTCATAACTTCTATCTGCCGCAAGATCAGCCAGCGCCGTTCCCTCGGCATTGGCCGCGGGCTCGGCGCCCCAGGCGATCCGGTCAATATCCGAACTGGTGGCATTGGCTACGGCGCTTGAAGTGGCAATAGAAAATCCGGTATCGGAGATCAAAGTATTTCCGGAAAGCGTGGTATAAACCGCATCCGGAGGCGTGGCTCCGCTATAATTGGTTTCGGAGGCAATCAGGAAAAATCCTTCGGCCGGAATAATTTTTTTAAAGTAAATCAGGGATTTTAATCCCGCGCCGCCGGCAGGATTAAAAATATAAACACTCAAGGGCAGAAGCGACAAATCAACCGCAAATTCGGATGTGTTAAAAAGTTCAATAAATTCATCCCCGGCGTTGCCGGTAGTGCCCAAACGCACTTCGCTAATTTTTAGAGCGGCGGACTGCACAAGCGTAATTTTGCGCTGTCCGATAAATTCATTTCCCAAAGATACGGCCGAGGTTGTAAGCCAATTAGCTGAAGTTGTGGCATAAAACGCATGTCCGTTGGTAATTCTACCAGCCGCGGTTGCGGAGCTCGAGGTGGCGCGGCCTACTATATAATATTCCGTGGGAGAGGTGCCTACAGTACTTTTATCCGCATCCACGGTAATGGTTATGGCGGTGCTGGTGGCCGGATCCGTAACCTCGTTAACACCGGTGTTAACTTGAGTATCTTCACCCGGCTGAAATTCAAAATGCGCGCCTGATTCTTTGAAAAGGTACAATTTGTTAATTTCTCCGGTGGTTAGGTTGTTAGGCGTGGTAGTTGAGTAAATCGCGATCCGGACGCTTGAGAGCGTATCCGAACCCGAGGACTGGTTTAACTGAAATTTCATCAAAGGTATATATGATCCGCCGCCGGCAGTTTCATCTTCAAATATGGCGTCAATCGGCGGAGCAACAATATTGACGGCGGCCTGGGCCGGGCCGGCTAAAATTAAAAAAACGCCGGCAAAAATCGCGGACGCAAACCCCGTTAATCGTTTGATATTGTACATACCTGATAGTAGAAATTTACCGCGCCGAAAGCGCCTTAAAACCTCTTTAGGAACCATCGGATACGGAAAAAATTTCTTTGAACTAAAAAAATCAGAACTGCGGGTAAATCCGCAAAATTCTATAAATAATATAAAAAAATAACGAATAATTACTCTTATTATAGGATTTGTATGCTTAACAAGCCACAATCAAGTTATCCACAATTTCTATAGAGACCCACGGGCAAGCCCGTGGTACTCCGCACCTTCCAGTAATTTTGCAAAATGCGTATATGCTTTGCAAAATTACTGGGTCTATATAATCCCCTCCGCTTCGTTTCGGGCTGCCATTCAACCATGGGCAAGCCCATGGTCTTCTGGCAGGGATTATAAAAACTCTTAAAGCGAGGTAATCATTTCCTTAATTCAATTAACGTAGGCCTGGCCGAAAAATGGTGAAAAAATGCGGCGAGGGAAACATCGCGTCCGCAGACTAAGAAATGGCTACCGAGCCAATTATTTATCCGGAAAACACTGTTTGCAGTAATTATAGTTTTGCGAGCCCGCCGGACCAACGTAGGAACAACTGGGTACGGCTGTAAAATGCGAACAATACTCCGGTAGAATTTGGGCGCTTGGCGGTGGAATTTGTTGATTCTGTGGTTGAGTCGCAGGTGGCGACGGAAACGGCAGTGATCCTCCACTACATTCGGCAGGATGGGTCTGACAATATACTTGGCATTCTTCCATGGTTTTGCAGCCGCCGGGTCCTTCAAATCCACCGCCCGTACTCATGCCATCGCCTGTGGTGAGCGTAGTCGAACCACCGCCTCCGCCCAACGATTGCTGTAATGCCTTAAAACATCCTTCCAGGGATTCAAAATTCAGATTCTCGCCGAATTCTCCGCTTTGTAGTTTTTGCAATCCTTCTTCCCCCACCACATCTTTAAGGCATTGCGCGGCTTGGGGCGGGAGCTTATCTAATTTTTGGCTAAGATCGGCACTCATCCGGCCAAAACAGGATTTCATTTTTTCCTCCATGCTCCGGTCAAAAATCGGCTGGCCATTTTTAATTTTTTCAAAATTTTCCTCTCCCACCGCGTCCTCAAGGCATTGGACGGCTTCCGGAGGCATTTTATCAAGATTAGCGCGAAACTTCTCCATTCCCTTGCTCATTCGCTCAAGATCTTTTTCGCTCATCAATCCATGTTCCTTGGCAAAATTAAAGCATTCCTCGGAATGTTCTTCACAATACGCATCGCATTGCGTTTTACTGCGGCATCCGCCCGGACCTTTTCCTCCCACTTTTCGGGCCATTTCTGCCTCCTGGGCAGTCATAACGCCCGCCTTCAGGCCGAAATCAAGGCATTCATCCATATGATTTTCTTCAGAGCAATACTTTTCGCATTGTTCTTTGGAGGTACAACCGCCCGGACTCTCACCCTTACGCATTAAAACCATGAATTTCCTGGCTTCAGCAATCTCCTCTTTAGGCATAAAACCGCTCTTTTCGGCAAAATCCAGACATTCTTCCATGTGATTGGGATCGCCGCAATAAATTTCGCAGGAGTTCCGATCGCGACATCCGCCGGGAAATTTCTCACCGGATTTTATCAAGCCTTGAAATTTTCTGGCCTCGGCCAATTTGTCGCCAGAATAATAACCGGTTTCCTCGGCAAAAGTGATACATTCATCCAGATGATCTATTGAATTGCAATAATTTTCGCAAGCAGACCAGGAACTACAGCCGCCGGGGCCATTTTTGATGTTCAAAAATTTATCAGCCGCGTCTTTGGCTTCTCCCTCTGAAATCAGATTATATTTTTTAGCAAATGCCAAACACTCCTTGGCGTGATTGACGTTATCGCAATACGAACGGCATTCGGCCTCGCTTTGGCAATTTCCCAGCTCGGGCACCGGATACCGGATATCTTCGGCCGACATAGACCTATCTTTTTTTTCTTCTCTCGGAGACGGCGTAGATAGAGATGGTTCGACTGCGCTCACCACAAGCGGCGGAGGAACTTCTTTTTTTACCGCGACACTTTTAGCTGTCCCTTTAACCGGAGGAAAAATTTCAAGCTCCAGGGTATTATTTTGGCAATCAATAACATAGGCAAGCATCTTGGGCGTAAAATCAACCGGATCAACGAAAGATACATCCTTGATCGAAAAAGAACTGCTGCAGCCGCTCAACATTCCGCCGTAACGGAATTGCGCGGCCGGAGAAAGCGAAAACTCCTGAATTCCATCAGGATCGTTAATGGTTAAAATAAATCGCTCCGAACCCGGAGGTTTTTTAAGAATTATGGAAGAATCGTTGGCAGCCGCTCCGGCTTCGGTAAGCGCTACGCTCACTAAAAATAAGATGGCCAGTAGTAATTTTCGATTTACTGTTATTAAGGTTTTCATCCCGTTAGAAGCAGACCCCGGTAGTACACCTCGCACGCTCGGTGACTACGGGGCGAGACACGGTTAAAATAATCTTAGTATAGGCAATGCTTGTCCCGTAGCCAAATCCGATAGGATTTGTGGTACCGGGATCGCGATCAACTGATACAATCTGCTTTGTTATCATTTATATTAAGCTCGAAATATTTAACAATATTTGAATCCTGATATGCGATCGCGGCTTCTAACGGGATTATCTTAACGGATTTTTGTATTTAAACGGATTAGCCCGATCCAGCGGATTTATTTCCGGAACTTTTTCCCCCGGATTGGTTTTTATTTCCGGAACCGATTCGCTCAACGTCTCGGCCGCTCCAACCGCGCCCGCCGGTTCAACCGGTTCCGGCGTCCTCTTTTGCGGCCAATACCAAATAATCCCTCCAATCAAAATGAGGGCCGCGGTAATTCCGATATAAAGCGTTTTTTTAGAGAATGACTCTTCCACTACTATATAGTATAGGCGCAAACGCAGGGTGAACCAAATCCGTCTATCCACATTCAACGAATTACCACATATCTTGTTATAATAGAAAAATGCTAAACACCCGAAATATCATAATTATTCTGACGGTATTATCCTTGGCGATTCATCTTGTCCCATTTTTGGCTTTTAGCCCGCATCCTTTGGGATATGACACCGGGTTTTACCGGCGCTATGTTGCGCAGACGTTTGAGTCGTTTCCGAACGCGCCGGTGCCCGGACTCGGGAAAGACGCGCTTGGACCGCGAATTTTTCTTGACCTAATTCGCCTATCCGGTCTTTCACCGGATATTGCGCTTTACGCAAGCTATATTTTCCTTTTTATCATGCAGCCGGTGGCGCTCTTTTTTCTCACCACATATTTTTGGGGCCGCGCCGCGGGAACCATGGCCGCCATTCTCTTTATATTTTCCCCGGTTCAATATACCGCTTATTGGTTCATGCTATTCAAAAACGCTTTGGCGCTCCCTTTGATGCTGGCCGCATTTTTATTGCTTGAAAAGGGGTCGCGCTTTACCCTGCCGCTTGGAATTTTAATCGCATTCAGCCATCACACCACAAGCATTATTTTTCTCCTGACACTTATAGTATTTGCCGCGCTAAATCGCGAGAAAAGAAATTTAGCCCTACAAACATTTGCCGGAACTTTTTTGACGTTTCTTTATCTTCATTCTTTTTTTCTCCAAGAGTATCTAAATTCTCCGGTTGCGGTATTTATGGGACGTAAAGAATATCTTATACTCTCATTTCCTCTTTTAATTCTGGCTATTTTCGGAGTAAAAGAATTTATTCTTAAAAAACCTTTTTCGGTTATAGCCGCATTTTCGGTTGTTACAATAGCGTTTCCCTTGTTTTCCTTGCCATTTTATGAACGCATTTTTATATTTATTGATGTAATGGTTATTATAGCGGCCGCACTCGGATTTAAAAAAATAATTGACAATATAAAAAACCGCCGCGGGGCTGTAATCCAACTATTATCCGTCTTTTTTATTTTTATCCTTTCCGCGTGGCTCCTGATAAATACCTACGGCCGGATTAAAAATCTCCAGCCGCTGGTATCGGCGTCGGAGATCGAAGAGTTTGAAAATATATTGGCCAGTATTCCGAAAAATGCCGCCATTCTTACCTCAACGCCTCTGGCCCCGTGGATTCAAGGCTGGAGTCAAAACCGGGTCTTTGCTCCGGGAATGCTGTATGATGCGCATACAACCCAGGAATGGGTTTTATTCTTGGCCGGATCGCAAGAAGAAAAAATAGAATTCCTTAAAAGCTTCCCGCGGCCGCTTTATATTTTTCTCTCCTCCCCGGAAAAAGAAGATTTTTTTGCAAATTTTCAGGGATGCGCCGAGCAAAAATCCGCTTATTTGTTTAAATATACCTGTAATTGAGAAACTAAAAACCGAAAAGCGAACTAATCATCCCCTTTACTTCTTCCCAGAATCTTCCAAAAAAACTCCTTCTCTCTATGGGTTTTACCTCAATCGGAGTTCTTTGTTCATCGCTTAGCGACGGAATATCTCTTACGGTTGACGGTACGGGTGATGACACGGGTGAAGGCACTGGCGAAGACGTGGGCGCTGGAGGCGGTTTGGACTTTAACGCAGGCGGAGGAGTGATGACGGGTTTTAACGGTATAACGGTGGGAGATGGCTTAACTTGTCCTGAACTTACGGGAGTGGGTGTCACAACAACTGCGGCCTTAACCGTAAATGCAGCATTACTGGCATCAAGATTGCATGGCCGATCCGGGGACTGGGTGCAATAATCTCCATCCACGTTTTCGGAAACAACCACAACTTTAATAGATCCATCCGGTTGCCAATAAGTTACCGGCCGACAGTCAGTCGGGAGCACACAAAGTTTTCCATCCCACACCAAAAAACTATTGGGCACTGCGTCTTTAGTAATAAATGCCATCAGAGGATAAGTCCCTCCCACAAAATATTCTGCCTTGGCAATTCCAACCCACACCTTATTTTTTCCGCCGCTCCAGGAAATTTTAATCGGGCCACCCAAAGTATATATTTCTCCTCCATTAGGGCTTTGCACAACTACCGGAACCATGGGAGATTGCGGCAAGGCAATACGAATCGGATTAGTAGTTACCGAATAATCGCTTGAATTGGCGTTATAAACCCGGATGTGATACTGACCCGGGGGCACCCCGCGCGCGGACGGCACAAAGCTGAAGGATCCGCTCGTATCCGGAACCGGGTAGGCAAATACAGCTGTCTGGTAAATAGTTATGACAGAGCCGGATTGAGGAACAAGTTCAATCATCCGGATACCCGGATTGCCCGGAGTCCAGCGTATTTCCACCGTCTGATCAACCAGAAATGTTTCGCCGCCCATGGGAGAAATAATGCTCGCGGTCTGCAACATCGGGTATCTCCAGACAACCAGTCCGGCCAAAATTAGTAGCGCAATCAACCCAACAACCTGCATTTTTTCTGTGAATATTTTTAAAAGCATGATTTAATTTTATCAAATTCTTTAACTTTGCCAAAAAAGTTATCCACCCCATTAGAGATTTAATTCTCAATGAAATCTTGTCTAAGATTTACTCCGCAGTCATGATTACTTCTACCAGTATTATCCGCGGATCTCGCAACGCTTCACATATTTTCGGCAACGCGCTGCTGTAACTTCTAATTTATCTCGCGTCGGAGCGCGCTTGGACAAAAAATCCGGATTAAGAAGCGCGGTGGAAGTTTGAAACGGCTGAAGATAATAAGCATCAGCGCCGGAAATAAGACGCGCCATATCAACTATATTTTCGGCACTATGAACTCCATCCACCAAAGTTGATCTAAATTCATACGGAATCCCGGAGGACATAATCATACTAATGCTTTTTAGAATAAAATCTGTGTTAACCGGAACTCGGGTAACAGCAGCATATTGCGCAAGCGGCGCTTTAATATCCATAGCAACATAATCAATCAATTTTTCTCCGATCAGGCGCTCCAAAGCGTGCGGCAAGTATCCGCAAGTATCAAGTTTTACCGGATATCCAAGTGATTTAACTTTTCTTAAAAATTCGGGTAGATCGGAATGAATAGCCGGCTCGCCGCCGGTTATAGCCACGCCTTCTAAAATATTGGTACGATCCGCTAAATATTTTAAAACCACATCTTCCTTTATAGTAGTTGCGAAAGGCGGCTCCACCAGTCCGGGATTATAGCAAAAACTGCAACGGAATACGCAGCCGTTGGTAAACAAAACCGTGGAAATTTTTCCAGGAAAATCGAGCAAACTTATTTTCTGCCAGCCGCCGAATGTCATACCGTTTCTTTTTTCAGCGGATGCCGGACATAAACGCGTTCGGCGTTATATTCTTTGCGCTCCGTAAATTCAGCTTGTTTTCCTTCGTTCCACTGCTCCACCGGCCTATAATAGCCCACAACTCGCGAATACACTTCGCATTTTTGACGTTTTTTTTGCTCCATTATAAATGCATACATCGTCATTCTGAAACGCATACGAAGAATCCCGTCGCTTCAACCGTGATATCGGAGATCCTTCACTCCGTTCAGGATGACGACTGAACAGAAACTTCGACCTTTTTTATATCCGCCGATGTTTCAAAAGGAATATATCCAATTTCCTCATCGCAACGCGGACAATATTCGTGTTCTCCGGCCAAATATCCGTGCGCCGGACAAATACTGAAAGTGGGGGTTATGGTAAAATACGGCAAGCGGTAATTTTCCACAACTTTTCGCACCAAATGCTTGACCGCCTCGCCCGAGGGCATGCGCTCGCCTAAAAATCCGTGCAGCACTGTTCCACCGGTATATTTTATTTGCAACGAATCCTGCAGATCAAACGCCTCAAAAATATCATCCGTATAATTCACGGGCAAATTCGTGGAATTAGTATAAAAGGGCTTAGCCCCGTCTCTCCATTTAATTTCATTGGCGCAAATTATTTCCGGATTAGTTTCTTTATCTATACGCGCCAGGCGGTAGGCAGTTCCTTCGGCTGGCGTCGCTTCCAGATTGTAATTATGCCCGGTTTCCTGCTGGAAAGATAAAAGCTTTTCTCTCATAAAATCCAGAACGGCGGCGGCAAATTCATGGCCTTCCGGATCTGCAATTGTTTTTCCCAATAAATTTAAACACGCCTCATTCATGCCAACCAAACCGATAGTGGAGAAATGATTTTCCCAGTAATTGCCAAAACGCTCTTTAATATCCCGCAAATAAAATTTGGAATAAGGATAAAGGTTGCCTTCGGTAAATCTCTCCAAGGCCTTGCGCTTAATCTCCAAACTCTCTTTGGCAAGTTCCATCAGGCGCTCTAATCTTGCCATGAACTCTTCCTTGCTTTGCGATAAATATCCCAATCGCGGCATATTAATGGTAACCACGCCGGTTGATCCGGTTAGGGGATGCGCCCCAAAAAGGCCCCCGCCGCGTTTCTCAAGCATACGCACATCCAGGCGCAGGCGGCAGCACATGGAACGCGCATCATCCGGTGACATATCCGAATTCACAAAATTGGCAAAATAAGGAATGCCGTATTTAGCGGCCACTTGCCACAACATATTAATATTTTCATTTTTCCAGTCAAATTCCTTAGTGATATTATAAGTTGGAATGGGAAACGTAAAAATCCGGCCGCGCGCGTCCCCTTCCATCATTATTTCAAGAAACGCGCGGTTAAACATGTCCATCTCGCCCTGAAACTCTCCGTATAATTCTTTTTGATACACTCCCCCGATTATGACCGGCATACCCGCAAATGTTTTCGGCGCCTGAAGATCCAAAGTTATATTCGTAAATGGCGTCTGGAATCCGACACGCGTGGGCACGTTAATATTAAATACGAATTCCTGCATGGCTTGGCGCACTTCGCTATAAGATAATTTGTCATACCGGATAAACGGCGCCAGAAGCGTATCAAAGTTTGAAAACGCCTGCGCCCCGGCCGCCTCGCCTTGCAGAGTATAAAAAAAGTTTGTAACCTGCCCCAAAGCGCTGCGAAAATGCTTAGCGGGCTTTGATTCTATTTTCCCGCGCGTTCCCTGAAACCCTTGGGCCAGCAAATCATGCAGATCCCAGCCCACGCAATATACCGAAAGCACATTCAAATCATGAATATGGAAATCCCCTCTCTGATGAGCCCGCGCGACTTCGGACGGATAAATTTTGTTCAGCCAATAAACCTTGCTTATTTCAGACGAAACATAATTATTAAGCCCCTGCAGGGAATAAGTCATATTGCTGTTCTCCTGCACCTGCCAATCGGTAAGTCCCAGATACTGCTCCATGAGATCAACCTGCGCGGTTGATACCATATCCCGCAGTTTGGCATGCTGATCGCGATAAAGAATATAGGATTTGGCGGTTTTTTTATAAAAAGAACTCAACAAAACATCCTCAACCATATCCTGAATCTCTTCAACCGAAGGAACATGATTTGTAGGCATCCTCTCCACCTGCAACATCACTCTATGCATGAGTTTTTCGGCAGTGGCGCGCCCAAATTCAGCCGTAGCCATCCCGGCTTTCTCAATGGCATTCTCAATTTTATACGGGTCAAAGGGAACAATTCTCCCGTTCCGTTTTTGGATTGTTTTAAATGGGATAAAAGGAATCATAAGAATAGTATAAAGTATTTAGTATCAAGTATTAAGGGATAAATAATTTAATAAAATAAAAAGCTTAAAAGAATAACTGATATGAAAATCGTGCCGGCTAAATTCGGCCAAAACATTTTGAAGTCCCTGCTGAAAAATCCGTAAAGGGTGTAGCTTAACCACGACCAAAATGCGGCCAGCACCATCCAAAACGACAGACCGGCCGTGCTTTTTTGCGCCATAATTACACGGATCTGATCCGGATATCCCAAAACCGCCAAAAGTAGAGTTGCCAAAAACATTGACCAGCGAATAATTTCGGGCATATATATGAAAATAATTTTATCCGATTATACAGTAATTTCTTCGTTGTCGAAAATCCACTCACGCACGCTTTTGGGCCACCCGATCAACAAAAGTAGCGCCAAAGGCGCGCCCCAATTGGCCCAACGCTCCACAAAATCCCAAACCGGCATTCCCACAAGCGGACGCAGAAGCGCTGTCCAAAAACCCCAAAATACCATCCACAAAAGCGCAAGGCGAACCGGTTTGATCAAAATTAAAATCCCCAAGACGATATCTATAACTCCTAAAAGAAAAAGCAGCTGCGTTGCTGTGCCTGTATCGGAGATGCCGAATTGGGCAAACCACCCAATCCAGTCCTTTTTGCCCTGCAGAGCAAATACGCCATGTCCCAAAAATTCGCCGGCCACCGCAATCCGCAAAACCCATTTTACTATTTTTAAATTATCCATAAAATCACTTATTATTAACCCAAACGCTGATTCCGTTTGGCTCTTTTCCGACCTTTATGCGGCCGATTTCTTCATTAGCCGCAGTATTTATTATGGAAACATCCCCGCTTAAAAGATTGGTAACATAAACACGCATGCCGTCCGGGGATACAACTATGCCGTGGGGTCCGCTTCCGGCTTTTATTTCTTTCACAACTTCAAATTTCTGCAAATCAATTTTATAAACCCATTCGCTTGCTGGCTGGCCAAAATAATATCCCTGATCCGCCAGATACACAAAACGGGAATCAGGCGTCGGATACATCTGAACCGGACCTTTGGCGCCTGTAGGCAATTTCACTTTCTTTATTTCTTTGGTATCGATCAGATACAAGGCAAGCTCCTTGGTGTCATATAACGAGACAAAGACAATTTTACCATCCGGCGTTACTCCGGCCTGCACCGCCGCTCCGGCAAGCGGCATAATTTCAAGATCATTTGTCTTTAAATCCAAAATTCCTAAACTCTTTCCTTGAAGTATCGCGATATATGCCGCCGAACCATCAGGCGAAACGCGAAGGCCATGCGGCTCAACTGACACGCCATCCGGTAGAGCAGAAGGTATGGATATTTTTTTCTCAATTACAAATGTCCGGGCATTAATTTTATAAATTGTCCCTTCATTTTGCGCAGTAACCAGGGCCGTTAAACTATCCGGCGTCAAAACCACATGCGCCAGATGTAAATTATATCCCATCGGAATGCGCTCAATAATGCGATCGGTTTGAGGATCAATCACAATCACCACATCCGGCGCCGCGTCTTGGTCTTCTGCTCCGCCATGCGCATATACTGAAGGAAAAAATCCGGAAACGTGATCCTGATGCGCGCCGGAGTTGGCCGTAACCCAGACCATTTTCATGTCCGGACCTACTTGCACATTATGGGGAGCATACGGCAATCTTCCGCCTTCGTGTTTAATAGAAAGATCAATCGTTGAAACAATTTTTTGAGTCGCGGAATCCAAAACCGCAATTTTACTCTCGCCCTCCACCGCCACATAAATTTTTTCAGCTGGCCGAGAAACCAGAAACTGCCGATAAAAAAGGCCGGCAACTATAATACAAACTATAATAAATATAAAAATTATTGACTTTTTCATGATAGATAAAATAGTACCTCCGTATATTATAAACGTATTCTAGAGCACGCTCTTCCGCAAATAAACTTATCCCCCGCCACAAAAAATCCGCCGAAATCCGGCGGTATTCTCATACTGAAGTATGGGTTATTTCAAAGAACGCAAATGCTTAATGAGTACCTTAATTTCGGCATCGCTCAATCCTTTCACTGCCGCCATTTTGCTTTTACCGTTCTTGATAATACCGGAAAGATCTTTGTCGCTGCGCTTTTTCACGTCTTTCTTGGTCAAATCCATAGCTGTTACGTCAACACCCAAGGCCTTAGCCAGAGCGGCGTTTCCTTTGCCATCAGCGCCGTGGCAACCGGAACACCTTGACGAATAAAGCGCCTGGCCAACCGGCGGTCCAGCGGCTATTCCCTTATCCGCGCAAAGTAAAACCGCAACCAAAAAACCAGCCGCAGAAAATACGCTCTTCATGTTACCCTCCTTTATTTTATTGGAAACCTATTTTCCAATTTCTCGTTAATTAGAGTACCTCCCTTAATATACTGCCGTCATAAAATCCGTCAAGTTGTTGTTATTTGCGCCATGCACATTTTTATTGTATATTGATATATATGAAACAATCCATGCGCTACGCGACAATTCTGGCGTTATCCACAGCCGTAATTTCCGGAACAAATAATTTCCTGACCAAAATCGCGGTAACAGCGGTTAAAGATCCGATTGTTTTTACCACACTAAAAAACGCGTTAGTGGCCGTATTTATTATTGGGATTATGCTGGCTTTCAAAAAATGGAAAGAAATATCTTCTCTGACCAAAACCCAACTGTTGAAATTAGTAGCCATCGGCATTATAGGCGGATCGCTTCCTTTCGCTTTATATTTTACCGGACTTGCCGCGACCACCGCTTTAAACGCCAGCCTGATACACAAGACCATTTTTTTATGGGTAGCGTTTCTGGCCATACCGCTTCTTAAAGAAAAAATGTCCACACCTCAATGGATTGGAATCGGAGTGATATTTGCCGCCAATCTGCTAGTCGGTGGGTTTAGCGGATTTAAATACAATGCGGGAGAACTTATGATATTTGCAGCCACCATTCTTTGGGCAGTTGAAAACATAATTGCTAAAATCGCTTTGCGCGATTTATCCGGTACAACAGTGGCCGCGGCGCGAATGACACTCGGATCAATAATTCTCATTGGTATCGCCGCATGGCGCGGCGGCGGAGCGGCTGTTTTGGCGCTTAACCCGGAACAATGGGGATGGACTTTGCTTACCAGCATCTTTTTACTCGGATATGTCCTGACCTGGTACACGGCATTGAAATATGCTCCGGCAACCTATGTGGCAACTCTGCTTGTGCCGGCCACCTTGATTACCAATATATTGTCGGCGATTTTTATAACCCATGCATTTTCCATTCAACAATTCATAAGCGCTGTTCTCTTTATCACCGGTACTGCGCTTGTCGTACTTTTTGCCAAGAAAATTACCGAAGAAGCCGTTTCAACCGCACAACCCAAAACAGAATTAACAATGCGCTAAATCTCCATGAATCCCGTTACATTTCAGCGGGACATTAGACCCGGCTGATCTGAATTTTGTTGCGCTAACCTCACGCAATAAGACTACGGGCTTCAAAAATGTAACGGGATGAATACTTTTGCCGGAATTATGCGCTGCAGCCGCTACGCTTTTGGTCCAAACCGGCTGCATTATTGCGGTCCCGATGCCAATCGGGAAATTTTTTCTTATATGCAAAATAATACAAGCGATCTTGGCCTTGAAATTTTACTAAAGGCGTTTGAAACCATGTTCCCCTATCTCAAACGGATCGCCGAATCAAACGGAATAAAAAACCCATTTGACACGCGGGTGGTTGAGGCCTATTGGATCGGCAACAAACTGCTGGAATGCGTTTCTAAAAAAGAACTTTATAAAAACCTACTGGAAGACCATCGGTTAAAAAAGAAACTCGGACTGAAAGAATTTTCAAAAATTGAAGAAAAGGTTGAGGCCGGCGCCCTGCCCCACCATTCTTTCCACGTATTTAATGTCTGGAAAAGAACCGGCCATCTGGAAGAAACCCATACCCTTGAAAGCATGAACGAATGCCGGGTTTCATGGGGAGAGATTACCAAAGTTGACGGGCCATTCCTGGAAGTAAAAACCGAGCCCCTGATAATAAAAAACGGGCTACTTGCCCTTGGAGATGCCGTCACCAGAAAAATCACAAGGCATCTTGATTCCTCGCGCGATATTGAAGACATCAAAACCGGGGATATGATTTCAATTCATTGGGGCGTACCCTGTGAAATATTATCGCAACGGGAAGTTGCGAACTTAAAAAAATACACGCGGCAAAGTCTTGCTTTTGCCAACCAAACTTTATGATCAAGACCATCTATATTTTCGGCAATCCTGATCTTGATTTTGACTCCTTACCGTTCAGGATATTACCGGAACTAAAAAAACGTTTTCCGAAAATTGATTTTGAAACCAAAGACCCAAATGAAGAACTGGAAATGCCGGAAGAGTTGGTTATCATAGATACGGTCAAAGGGATTAAACAGCCACATGTTTTTTCAAAACTTTCCGATCTTGCCGGACATCCCAATATATCAGTGCATGATTTTGACCTTTACTCGCACTTAAAACTGCTGGAAAAACTCGGGAGGATTAAAAAAATAAAAATAATCGGCATACCGCCGAGTATTTCAGAATCCGAGGCGATTGAGGAGGTTTCCCTTATTCTTCGCCAGACAGCTAAATTTTGACCAAAACATTACAATCGTATCAATATTCATTTATTAAGCTGTTTTCTGTCTTCCGGCTTTGGCAAAAAATTATTCTTTGACACCACCGAACGCTTGAGACGTTCTTCCAATTTTTTCCTTGCTCCGCCGGCAATATCGCCGCCGGCTTTGGCATCGGCTTTCAGTTTTCCGACGCCTTTTGAATCCTCCGTGCGATGAATTTCAGTTGTGGCGCGTTCACCAAGCATATTAAAGATAAATTCAAAATCATCCATATGATCGCGCAAATTTTCTCGTTTCAAACCCTTCAGTTTTTTGTATTCGCTTGGCGTAACACCAAAAGTGGCTTTGGAAATTTCAGCCGTCAAAATCTCATAATCTTGATGGTTTTGGGCCCCGCGATTTTTCCATTCGTCAGTAAGTTCTTCGCGGATAACAATGCCGCGCATCCGTTTCTCTATCCAATCATCGCTATATCCTTTGAGTTTATAAAGCATCCTTGTCCGTTTTGTCGCCAGTTCCGGATTCTCTATTTCCTGTATTCGCTCATAGCCGACTTTGGCAAGCCAGCGCTTGAATGGCTCGGCTTTAGGAGACGGAATCGACTGAATAATGCGAAAAATGCCTTCCGTATTGGCACAGTTTAACTTTTGTGGTCCACCGGCTGTGGGTATAGAAAGGGGGGTGGCAATTTGCCCCCACCCCATGGATAACTCCGAATCCCTACGACGCATATCTTTTATATAGCCCTCTGGTTGCGCAGAATCAGTTAAAGCGATAATGACATCAGTAATTACAAACCACCACTCGCCATTATGGAGTGTTTTTCTAATCTCTTTTCCTTTGAATAAAGCAATTTTCGTAGTAATTTCGTTAGTCATAAAATACCGTCAACTTTTATTTTACCAATTCTTACATTGAAACGCGTAATAACTATCATTACAATATCAGTTTCTTCGCTATGGCTCAAGCCATTTCACTTTCAAAAAATGCGCGGCGCAGGACATGCAAGGGTCATACGCGCGTATGAGCTTTTCTATCTCAAATTGCATTTTTTCCTGCGAAGTGTCCGGGAGCATTTTTTCTACAAGCGCCGCCACATCATTCTCTATATTTATCTGGTTTTGTCCCGTAGGCACAATAATCTCCCCTTCTTTTACCATGCCGTCCGCGCCAACGACGACTTTATGATAAAGCGTGCCTCTTGGCGCCTCCACCACGCCTATTCCAACCGCTTCCCTGAACGGTTTTTTTATTATTGGTTCCGGATTAAACTTGCGAGTTTTCAAAATTTCAAGAGAGTGATCAAGACAATGCAGTATTTCAATGGCCTGCGCCAAATTACTCATATATATATCCGTTGACGGAAAAATATCCAGCGCCCCTCCCGATGCGTCTTTAGTGCGCGCGTGAAGCAAATTTTTGGCAAGATTCATGCGCGCCAAAGCCCCCACCATATATGCGCCTCCACGGTATTTATAGCCCGAGGCCTGCGAATAAGGAAGTACCACGCGCTCCAGATGATCGCGGTACCCTTCTTCGGTTATGCACTCTCCCAAGCCGGTATTGATGCACCCTTCAATAAATCCATAGTGATCATAGGGTACCAGCGCCATAAAATTGGTTTTCCGGTCAAAATGAAAGGGCTGGTTTTTGTAAATTTCTATAGTGCGTAAAACCGCCGGACGAACCGCCTCAAATTTTTTGATGGCCTCCGTAATACCTTTTTGGTCCGGAAAATGCATAAATCCGCCTATAACAGGATACGGGGCATGCACCGATCTTCCGGCAATAAGCTCGGAAAAGAAATTTCCCGCGGCTTTTATTTCAAAAGCGTCATGCAGCATCTGGTGCTCAACCGGATCATTCTCGTCAAAATCAAGAAACGCGTCTTTGCCCCGGACATCCGGCAAAGCAAAAAGATAAAGATGCAGGGCGTGGTCGCGAATATTGAGGCCGTACATTGTGAGATCTCTAAGAATTTTTGTTTGCTCGGATGGTTTAATATCCAGAGCGTGTTCACAGGCCTCAATACTTGCCATGATATGCGCGTTGGAACAAGTTCCGCAAATACGCGAAAGAAGCTGGGGAAGCGCAATAATCGGCTTTCTCTGCATGGCTTGAGTGAAAAAACGCTTGTATTCGGTTATCTGAAAATGCGCGTACTCCACTTGGCCGTTTTTTACGCGAATATCTAAAGAGGCCGATCCCTCGACTTTGGTTAAACGATCCAATTTTAGATCAAAATCGGTATTGTGCATGGTACGCTCATTGATGCTGCTTCTCGGCCACATCAATCGCTTTTAAAATTATTTTTTGAATTCGGCGACTAATTTATTTACCATTTCCAAAAACTTTGCCGGGTCCATGGGGCAGCCCCCGACTTCCGCGTCAGTTTTCACCACATCCGATACCTTAAGAACTTTGGGCAGGGCTTGAAAACGCGCCACCAGAAATTCTATTTCCTGCTTTTGTTTCTCGTTAAAATAATTTCTCTGCGCCGCCGGCATGCCTACCACGGCGCAAGCGCCTATTGCCACAAGTTTTTTTGATTTGACTCGGATTTCTTTAAGCCTGGCCGCGTGCTCATCCGAGGCAATCGCTCCCTCAATAAACGCAATATCAAGATCATCCAAAACATTATTGGATTTCAAAACCCGAACGTGCCTGAAATCAAAAAGTTTTTTCCACTCCTGCCAGTGGTCGTTCATAAGTTCGGTAAATACCACCGTATTATCTTCACAGCAGGAAAAAGAAAACCAACCGATTTTTAGTTTTTTATCCTGAATCATAATAACAATTTTTTAAGATCAAGACCAGTGTCGGCAAATTCTTTTTCGTGCCCGGCAATTTTGAAATTATTTTCAATAAGCTTGGATATGGCTGATAATTCCTGGGTGCGATTGATAAGCGTTGCTCCGATAATTTCTCCGTCTTTGGAAATTATCCTGACGTAAGATCCCGCGTCTGCCGAGCCGCGCGAAATTACAATCCTATCCGGCAGCGGTCTGATATCCCCGACAAAGGCGATTGTCATGCCAAAACCATTGGTGGTATAAAAGGAAACCATGCGAAACTGCTCTTTTTTTCCGAGCATGTTCATTCCCGCGGTTCTACCCTGCATCTGGGCATTTACCCAGTTGCCGAGCTGGATTTTTTCGCCTAAAATCACGTCGTCAAATTCCGCCGCATCCCCGGCAACCCACACATCAGGCAGATTGGTCTCCAAATATTCATTGGCCAGTATTCCCCGCCCCACCTTGACCCCGGCCGCCTCCAGCCATGCGAAAGGACAAAAAACTCCGATCCCGACTATCAGCATATCGCAGGCGATTTTTTCTCCGCCGTTGATTTCAACGGCCTCCACCAAGTCATGACCGATTATTTTGCCAACCTCGGTATTTCGCCTGATCTTAACGCCGCCTTTTTCCAGCACCGCTTCAATCATACGGCCCGATGTTTCATCCAGAATCGGGTCCCAATAATACGGCTCTCTAAGAAGAAGCGTTACGTCTACCCCGGCCAGCCGCAACATATCGCACATTTCAAAACTGACAAAGCCCCCGCCAATGGCCACCGCATGTTTTGCCGTTTTGACCGCGGCCATAATTGCTTTAGCGTCATCCAGCGTGCGCAGATAAAAAATTCCGCTCCTCTCCGCTCCCGGAATTCCCCAACGCCGGGCGCATCCGCCAACGGCCAGAAGCAATTTTCCATATTCCAGTTCCTCTCCGGTATTCAAAACAACAATCTTGGTTTGAGGATCAAAACGAACCGCGCTTTTTCCAGAAATTAACCGGATGTTGTTTTCCGCGTACCACGATTCTTTTTTCAGCCAAATCTGCTCAAAAGGGATTTTTTCCAAAAAAAAGTTCGGCTTGGAGAGCAGGATGCGCGAATACAGCCGATACGGCTCATCGGATATAATGGCAATGATTGCGGACACATTATTCTGCCGGATGGTTTCGGCCGCGGTAGTGCCTGCAATCCCGCCGCCGATTATAAGATGCTCAATTTTTTGCATGGATTAAAACCGCCCTCTTTAATCAATCGGATAAACTTTTTTTTCGTTTTCATCAAAAAGTAAAATGGCCCGGGTGGGACAGGATTGAGCGGCGGCAAGTAACGCGTCATCGGCAACCGCGCCGTCAGCCAAAACATCTCTCTCCGCCGGACCGGAATTTTTAATGCCGTCTCTCTGGATTATAACCGCCTTATTTTCGCCGTCCAATTCAAAAACCGTGCCGGCTGCCATAACGCAGCTCGCGGCTCCGATGCAAAGATTTCTGTCAACAATAATTTTTTTTATCATATTAAAATTTGATTATTTTTTCAGCGGTGATATTTTCCAAATCCAGAAGCACCTTCGCATTTCGCGGACTTCCATCAGAATTTCTAAAACCCTTTTGAAACGAACCGAGTCCCTGGACCTTTTTATCATCAAGTAAAATAATTTTAATTTCTCTCAATCTGAATGCCGTTTTTCTTAAACGCGAAGAGGCTTTACGCAGAATTCTTTGTTTCTCAAAATTCGATAATCCGCCCTTAAATTCTTGGTGCCAAACTTGAAAACTTCTATCCTCGTCATTATATTTTGCGTCCCCGATTGCCAGTATAATCCCTGCCCCGCCGAATTGTTTGATTGCTTTTGTAATGGCCAATCTATCATTTACAATAACACTTTTATTATCTTGGCCATTCGCATTTTTATCAGGGTGCGCCTTAAAATCCCACGGTATTTCTGAAAATCCATCAAACTCCACTTTGCCATATTTGGGACCCGGTATTTTTACTAATGGCGGAAGTTTTGTATCACAAAGAAATTAAAAATAGAAACCTATCCACTCCATCTGTTTCCAATGCGGATAACCAGAATCACGCATTTCTAAAATTGCCTTGCGTCCGTCCCATACGGCGGGCATTTGTGCTAACAGTTTCTCTAATTTTTCAATTAAGTTTTTTGAAATCATAATAATTAAATTACTGAATTGCTATGTACTAACTCAAGCGCGCTCGCAAAACGAGGGAATAAACCGCTTGTAATCTCTTTTACTAATGACGGATTATGTTTTACATTTTCATTGTCTTTGCCAGCATTTCGTTTGATTACACGATTTGTTTTTTCTGATAACTTGATTTTGATTAGCAAATTTTTACTAACTGATATTTCATTTATAACCGGGAGCGTCAATAAGGTTTTTTCTGATATTGTCATTCCGCCGTCATTAACTCGCCACCACCAATACATATAACTGCTGTTTAATAATAGATATGCGATATTCATTTCCTTTTCGCTGTAAAAATATAATGTCTTGAACGATGAGCGTTCGACTTCACACTTGAGAGCGGAAATAAAATATCTCGGAGTAGAGGGAACAATTAACCTATATGATATTTGGCGGCGCGACACCATATGAGCCAGCATTTTATCTTGTTTTTTTACGAAATCATAGAGGGGTAATAAATCCTTTTGTAATTTTGGGAAAATATCTTCTCTCGGTTTAATTTCGGTTAGAAAATTATCTACGTAGTCAAGAAGTTTTTGTCTTTCTTTGACTCGCCACCTAAGCAGCGGCGTTATCCTAAAAATTTGTTTATCGCCGCCTTGTTTTGCAACAATAATGCCTGCTCGCGTACTATTTGCCGTATTTGTATTTTTCGAGCCAAATTTTATACCCCGGAATATATTATCGGGAACATTGTCAAAACAATAAACATCAAGGGCGGTAAAATTATTCAATAAGAGTTTTCGCAACGAATTAAATTTTTGTCCATTTGTAAATGTCTGCGGTGTGATAGAAACAAAACCCGTAGAAGTTTTTATAACTCTTTCCAAAAAATAAGCATACAAATCTCGCGCCGAGCTGGTCTCAAATCGAGCATTTGGCTCTACCATTACATAGGGCGGATTGAGAATTGCGTAATCATGTTTGGGTAAGTTGTCAGAAATCAAAAAATCCGCAATGACAAAACGAGGCTTTATATTTTCAAATAAGCGTAAATCCCTTTTTTGAAAATTAACGGCTAAAATAAATCGCGCGATAAATAGAGCTAATTTATCTCGGTCAATGAGATATAGGTTATTTTTCAAAAAGTTTTCGGAGTTTTCTTGATATTTAACAAGCCAAAAAGATAAATTACCAACTCCGGAACAGGGATCAATCCATATTTTATTTTTTGGAAAAGTAAGCGTTTTCTTTGCCATGACTTGTGCAACATCATCTGGCGTAAAGTACTGTCCTTCTTGCTTTCGCTTGTCGCGATCCGCATAAGCAAGTGAATACTCGTAGAGTACAGAAATTTCGCCGACCGAAAGACCATCAAGAAAATCAAAGTTTTGGATCTCAATATTTTTGAACTCATTTTCATTAAAAATATACCTTAAATCAGCCCTATCAAGGTTATTTAAATGTGTGGCCAAAACTGAATACCACGCTTTTTCTAGTCCGAGGCGGTCAAGAACAAGATTGAAATCTTGTATTGGCAAACTATTTATTATTGACCTGCTTTTGCTCATAATTTTATTTTAATATCTAATGCGCGGATCCGGCGGCTTGATTGTAGTGCTCCGTATGCGCCACTTGCGGAGCATTAGCTGCCCAAAAACTAAGCAAGACAACGACCGCAAGCGCAGTCAGATAAATATATACTCCTAAATCCGCGCCGGCCCGATCTTTGGTAAAAAACGGAATAATGGCAAAAATCAGAAAAAGAGCCGGCGGAGCAAGTAAAATAGCGGTAAGCCCCCATATATTTTCCAGCGCAACAATCCAAAGAAGCCACCAGGGCGGCTTGGTAACCTCAAGCCCGACGAACGGAGAGGGATAAAGAGGCGCGGGTACCGCCACAGACAAAATGGAAATGATTATAAAAGAAAACGCGGAAAGAATTACGATTTTTCGCACTGACGAATATGTAAATAATTCTTTTGCCCCAACTATTTTTCCGCGAAGCGCGCTATCCGAGACCTTTCGCCATGGCATCAGCATAGCGCGGAATGTGGGCGCGAAAAGCCCGTGCGCGATAATCAAAAAAACAATCCCCAGGGGAAGCAACACCGTGTGCAGAATAAAAAAACGAAAAAGCGCGGAATTCTGCGAAAAGAAATCCGTCAGGATCGTAATCGCCGGAAAATAATTTGCCACAATCGCATTCGTACCGACAAAAAAATGGGAATACGCCTCATATGCCTCCTGATCGCCGCGCAGGAACGTGCCAATAAGCATCTCGGCTCCCACCAGAAATAAAAGGCCCGTGCCAAACCACCAGGCATACCGGCGCGCACTGCCCACCGGCTTGGTAAGCGCAACACGCGTAACGTGAAGAAACAAGACAAAAAGGAGCAAATCACCAGACCAATAATGGAAATTCCTAGTAAATGCCAGAAGCGGAATTCCTACAATGGACTGCATGCTCTCATAGGCCTTTTCCGGCGCAGGATCATAGAAAAATGAAAGAATAATGCCGGACATCGTAGAATAAAACAAAAACGCAATCAAAATGCCGCCCAGGATGATTCCGGTTTGTTTTAACTGGGTTATGACGTTTTGGATTCTTTCCCTGAATGCCATGTTTTAGACCTCCTGCAAAATAACATTTCTACTGCAATTTCAGAATTTTGGCTGCAAATCATTCAGAACTCGTTGGCGTATATGTGCATATATGCCGCCTCGTCCTTCATGATTTTCGCACAAAATTCTGAAATTTCGTCACGAAAGCTTATTATACAGGAGGTCTTATGTCGCCTGCGGCGGATTAATTTGGCTATCCGCCGATTTCGGATAAAATAACCAGCCCACCGCATACAAAAGTACGGCTAAAATTATAAATTTTACCGAAGCGCGATCATCTTCTTGCGTAAGCGTCGGAAGCACCATTAAGGATATTTCTTCCCGCGTAAGCCCTTCGGACTCCCCAGTATGGAGCGTATCTTCCAATCCGATCTGGGTGGACATGTGATCATTTTGCAACCCATTTCCGTGCGCCCAAACCGCCGCCATAGGCAGAATAATGACAAATATCGCCAAAACAATATTAAACTTTTTCGGTTTTAAAACCATATAGAGACCCGGTATTTAGACTAATAAAAATGCAAAGTTAAATTTGTTTTTCCATGTCTTTGACATCTATTCGTGCCATAACGACCGAAGTCATGGTCATGGCGCTTACTAACACCGGAAACCAGACTTGGGAAAACCAGGGAACCGGAATCAGAAACAAAACATCCGGAGTTGTCAGCGAAGACGGCCAGCGAACCGTGGCCCAAAGACCGGCATAATAAACAATATCCCAGATGGCGAGTATCCATAAAAATATGGCCCAGCGCTCACGCATTGACTTAGCGGCGAGAAACGCCACGCTAACTAACATAATCATGGTAGCGGCTTCACGGAATAGTTCAACCGCGAATAAACTTCGCGGCAATTCGCCAAAAATTTGCGCTTGCTGATAAATATCTGCTGAAAGTCGGGCAACATCCGAAAGCGTTCCGCCATATCCGGGAAGAAGTCCCACAGCCGCGCGAAGATATACAACCACTGACGCTTCAATAAAACCAAATCCTGCTCCAAACAATCCGGAAACGACAAGAGTCCATTTTGAAATTATAAGCCCTTCCTTACGCCACAAATAATATGCGATAAACGGAACAGCGATAAGGAGATTTACCCACCAGGGGCTGGCAAAGAATATAAATTCGTCCATAGATTTTTAATTTTTGGGTGCGGCAGGACTCAAACCCGCATAGTCCATTAGTATTTTATTAAATTGGGCAGGGTGAGAGTTGAACTCACGAGGCCAAGAAGACAACTGGTTTACAGCCAGCCCCCGCCCCCTACGGGTCTACCTGCCCAAATAACTTTTCTTATAATTTATAAGTATCCTCTTTGCGCCGTTCAACTGCTAAAATGAATATGCCAATCTTTTTATCCAGGCGGTAGATTATGCGGATATCGCCCTTGCGAATGCGAAAAATGTCCTCTCTTCCTTTGAGTTTCTTGATATTAAGATTTGCGATAGATCCTGATTGTAACTTTTCTAATAACTGCTTGGCTATGACACGTTCCCATGTACTGAACTTTTGAAGCGCTTTTTCAATTTTATCCACAAAGTTTAAAGACGAGAGAGCAAATTTTTGATCTCAACCCCACCCTTCTTTATCTTAGTAAAATCAACAACCGATTCCCAAAGTTCCGCATCCTCGTCCGGCGGAGAAATCTTAAATACAGGCAAGGAACGCCTTAGCACAATAAATGACTTTCCCCGTTTTATTTCGGAAACGTAATTCTCAACATTTTCCCGAAGATCTTTTAACCCGATGACATTGCTCATGTTTTAAGTTTATCTTTAAGTTAACTTTGCGTCAAGAGCCGCCTGCAGGAATCGGACCCGCGTACGTGGTTTACAAAACCACTGCTTTGCCACTAAGCTAAGGCGGCATCATCAATTATATCATATATCATGCGAGCCGCGACTCGTCGCCGACATCGCTTTTCCGAGGACGAACCTCCTCAATTTTAAGAGATTTAGGCGACGTGGGATCTGGCAATGAAGCAACTGTTGAATCAGATGATTTCTGCAATTCGTTATTTCCCGCGGCCACGCCATTGGTTATGCCATGTCCATTGCCGTTTCCGCGTACCCGCTTCAGCAGAGATACCATACTATTATCCGTGCGCATCAAAATAATATGCGTTCGATGAAGGATTTTAGCAACAACGCTCCAGAAAAATTCCTTAATCTGGCCTTCGGTATAAAACGACTTGAAACGCAATAAAAATACGCGCACGCGGGCCGAGTCCTCCTCCAAACGCCGTGCAATAACATCATCCGGAATTGCCACCAATTCCGGGATTTTTTTAGAAATCAAGTACCAAAGCGTAAAAGCGCTCCCGACAAAAATAATTCCCAAAGAAATGTTAAAAATCATAATTTTTTCACACTGAAGAATATTTATATCTCAAATCTCACAAATTTTCCCACCTTAATATTTTCCCCGAATTTTCCGATGGCTTCGTTGATTACCTCTTTAATCGTCTTGTCCTGATCTTTAACAAACGGTTGCTCAAGCAATGAAATTGCCCCAAAAAATGCCTTTAATTTCCCGTCAATAATCTGTTCTGCAACCTGTGCGGGTTTCCCCATTTTTTTTACTTCCTCTTCAACCTGTGATTTTTCAGCGTTCCACACATCCGACGGCGCAACATCCAAAGAAAGATAGAGTGGCCGCATAGCGGCAACCTGCATCGCTAAATCATGCGCCAGCTCGCGAAACGCGGGGTTTCGCGCCACGAAATCTGTTTCGCACAAAAGTTCCACCATTGCTCCTATCTTGCCGTTAGAATGCAAATATGAATCCACCAGGCCCGCCCCGGTTTCCCGGCCCGCTCTTTTGACGGCGGATCCGCCCATTTTCCGCAGCAAAGCGGCCTCGGCCTTAGCGGTATCTCCGCCGGAATCCTCAAGAGCTTTTTTTACATCCGAAATCCCGGCTCCGGTTTTCTCGCGCAAATCCTTAATTTGTTGAGCTGTTATCATTTATGTAGAAGCAGCATTAAACGCAATACTACTACGCGAAAATATACGCAATCAAATAAGTGAGGCATCGTGCGATTCGAGACAATGGGAGAGCAAACAGTCTGTATTCGCCCGACCCTGCAGGCCACCGCAGGAGATGCCGAACAAAAAATCTATTCACTTTTCACATCCCTCATCTTTACTCCCTCTTCTATTGTTTCAGCAACTCTCCCCAGCATATAGCGCACGGCCGGAAGCGCATCATCATTGGAAGGAATAGGATAAGTTATGGAACCAATATCCGAATTCGTATCACAAAGCGCAACCACCGGAATTTTAAGACGTTTCGCTTCGCGAAGCGCAGTTACATCCTCGTTTATATCCACGATAAAAAGCGCATCCGGCAGGCGTTTCAATGTCCTTGCCCCGTCAAACATCCTTTGGAGTTTTGCCAAATCCTTGCCTTTTTCCATCTGCTCTTTTTTGGTGTACTTTCCCCACTCGCCCGAGGCCTTCTCTTTTTCCATGGTTTCCATTTGTAAAAGGCGCTTTGATATTTCCTTGAAATTCGTAAGCGTTCCGCCGATCCAACGTTCGGCATAATACGGCATACCAAACCGGTCTTTTAGTTCAAGCAAAACGCGGCGTGCCGCCGGACGCGTTCCCACCATAAGAATCAGGCCATTTTTTTGCGCAATCCCCTTCAAAAACGCCAAAGCCGCGGCAAGTTTTTCTTTCGTCTTGGTAAGGTCAATAACCGAAATAGTATTGCGCACTCCGAAAATATACGGCTGCATAGCCGGATGATTTTTGGATTTGGCATGTCCCCATTGAATCCCCGCTTTGAGCATCGCCTGTATTTCTTCGTCAACCGTCTCAAATGATATGTCGGAAATTTTGGAACCTACAGTTAATTCAACCATGAGAACCATTATAGCAAAACCACCGGACCCTTGCAAGAGTTGATATAATACGATATAATACCCGTATATGAAGTCAAATATTCACCCCCCATATTATCAGGCCAAAGTCGAATGCTCCTGCGGCAATAAATTCATCGTAGGATCCGCCAAAGAACGAATGGAAATTGAAATTTGCTCAAAATGCCATCCTTTCTATAGTGGCGGGTCAAAAATCGTGGATACCGCCGGACGGGTAGAGAGATTCAAACAACGGCTGGCGAAAAAACACAAATAGATGCAACGATAAACGCAAAATGAACGATTTAGAAACCCTACAACATCGAAAAGAGGAACTCCAGCAAAAACTTGCTGATCCACAAACTCTCCGTGATCCCCAAAAAATAAAGGAACTGTCAATTGAATTTTCCAAAATTGAGAAGCGACTGTCTGAACTTTCGCGTATGATGGAATTGCAGAAAAAAATTGAGGAAACCAAAGAAATACTCAAATCCGGAAAAGATGAAGAAATTTTGGCCTTAGCCCGCGAAGAACTGACTATGCTTGAAAAAGGGTTAAAGACGCTTGAGAAAAAACAGGTAGGCGAAAAAAACCTGCCGCCAGATGTCATCCTGGAAATCCGGGCCGGAGCCGGAGGAGAAGAAGCGTCTCTTTTTGCCGGAGAACTTTTTCATATGTATACCCAATTTGCGAAAAAGCGCGGCTGGGATATTTTGACATTAGATGAATCAAGAAGCGATTTGGGGGGATTTAAAGAAATAATTTTTGAAATAAACGGCGAGGACGTATATAAAATTCTGCAGTTTGAGTCGGGTGTGCATCGGGTACAGCGCATTCCGGAAACCGAAAAAACCGGACGCATCCACACCTCCACCGCATCCGTTGCCGTGCTTCCCAAGGCCCGCGAAATTGACGTAGAGATCAAGCCGCAAGATATTAGGGTTGAATTTTTCCGCTCATCCGGTCCGGGAGGACAAAACGTCAATAAGGTGGAAACTGCGGTGCGGATGACGCATATTCCAACCGGCCTTGTCATAGCATCCCAGGAATCGCGTTCCCAGCAAAAAAACCGCGAGCACGCCCTGGATATTTTACGGGCAAAATTGTTTGAAGTAAAACGCGAGGCCGAGGCAAAAAAAATCGGCGCAACACGCCGCGAGCAAATAGGAACTGCCGATCGCTCCGAAAAAATCCGCACCTATAATTTTCCCCAAGATCGGGTCACAGACCACCGGATTAAAGAATCATGGCATAATATAGAGTCAATAATGGCGGGGAATATTGAAAATATCATTGAGGCATTTAACACTTAAAATCCTCCTCCTATAATCACAAAATCCTATCTATGTCGCGGGCGAGGGCCGCGATCCGATTCGCATACACATTGCAAATATACCTCTTACATGAAGGGCTTCCGGATATATAAGTGCGCGCCGCGCGCGACTCTCCGGAGGCGGTCTGCGCTGTTGCGCCGGCATCCGCCAAAAAAGCGGCAGCTGCGGTAAAAGCATCTTCCACGACCCAGGGACTAGGGGGATTATGGCCGGTAAGTTCCGATACTTTTTTTTCAAAACGCAACCAGGTGGTGGGCAAAAACTGCGCCGGGCCCATAGCCCCCCCGCATCCGTAGGATGGACGGCGCGATACCGGCATTTTGTCCGGATCAAGATTTAACGCGCCGGTAATTTTAAAAAAGGCGTTTTTTTCGGATTCAGCCGCAGCGCGCCGCCCTATGTTCCGATAACAATCATATAAATCCCTTTTCCAGTTTCCAGTGCCAAGATTGGTGCCTACTGAAATAACGCCGTCCTCAAACTGTTTTCCGGTTTCTACCTCAAGTAGCGCCAATAAAAATGCGGGACGTATGCCGGCGCGTTTGGCCGCCAATTCAGCGAATTTAATAGCGTTTTCGGCCGTAACACCTGTTTTTTCAAGATAGAATAATTGGGTTTTAAGCGTTGTTAAATCGCGTTTTTTGGAAGTCAAAAGCTGCTGAAAAAGCGCTTCCTTGCCTTTGGTCAAACGCAGTAATTCCTCCTTTTCTTTTTTCTTTTGCGCCAGAAATCTGCGCTCAACTTCCTGCAAAGAATGCAGACCCTGCTGTTCTTCCTTAAATTCCTCAAGTTCGGCTTTTTCCTTGGCTAAAAGTTCACGATCATTTTTAAAATCTCCGAGTGTCGCTTGAATAGTCGCCTGCACGCGCGTCAAACTTTCAACCGAACTGAAAAATTCGGAAATTTTTGCATACCCCAAAATTATGGCAAGAGGGTTGTGTTGGTCATAGGTGTACAAAGAAAAAAGTCCGGCGGCAATGGCGCGGCGCGACCTTTCTATTTTTTGAGTCAAAGCGCTGATGCCCGAAGTTTTTCCCTCAATTTCAGCCGCGGTTTTTTTAAGAACAAGGGTTAAACGTTTAATTTCAAGTTCCCGGCGTCTGATTTCCGTATCCAGGGTCTTTTTTTCACTATCCAGTGATCGCTTCTCAACCTGTACTGACTGTAACTGGTCATCCAGGGCGTTTGCCTCCTGTTCAAGCTGCCCTATTTGCCGCTCAAGTTCGGCTTTTTTTTGCGCTGATTCTTGGGCAAAAGAATTAGGTATGCCGATAAACAAAAAACCGAGCATAAACATAAAAATCCTCAATATATATGAGGTTTTCCACGCACCATTATTTAATTTAGACGACATGCCTATATTATACCTTAGTTGCCGCCTCCTTGCCAATGCTTTTTTCGTCTGCAGCTTCTCCTTTATCTTTTTCTTTCGCCTCGCGCTTAACTTCCTGCTCAGTTTTCACTTCTGCCACGGCCTCTACTACTGGCGTCTTTTTCAACGCCTCAAGCTCTTCCTCGGCTCTCGGACTCTCCACAAGGATCAAAACCTTGTCCGGCTCGCCAACCGCCTTTACGCCCTGCGGAATAAGAAGATCTTTAATCTTAATTCTGGATTCAAGAATCGCGAGTTGCGATACATCCACCCGAATTTCATGCGGAAGATCTTTGGGAAGCGCCTCCACTTCAATTTCCTGCATTACTTTTACCAAAACTCCGCCATCATTTTTCACCGCGGGCGATTCCCCCACAAATGCCAACAGAACTTTGGTACGAAGCACTTTGTCCATCCGCACCGCGTAAAAATCCGCATGCAACATATCCCCGCGAATAGGGTCGCGCGCAATATCCTGAATCAAAACATTAAATTGTTTTCCCTCAACATCAAGCTCCACAATGGTAGATTCCCCGGCTTTTCTATATACTTTTTCAAATTCCTTATAGGGAACCGAAATCGGCTGGGAAGCCACTCCCTCTCCATACACTACGCTCGGCAAAAAACCTCCCCGGCGCAGGGGTTTTACCTTTCTTCCTAATTCCATCCTTGGTTTTGCCTTAAGTTCTTGCATAAATGTATGGTATCATATCGTGATAAAAAAGCAAAGGACAAAAAAGCCCTTTGTATCAATTTTTTGTACTTTTGAAATAGTAGCACAATAATTAAATTTTTACAAGGTTTGGCGGTATTCGCCCCTCCAATGTCTCAATTATGTTTTTGGCTGCCAACTCTCCCATGGCCTGACGGGTTTCCTCGGTGGCAGATGCGGTATGTGGAGTTAAAATCGCATTTTCGCAATCAGCCAAGCCCGGCGAGAGAGACGGCTCATTCTCATATACATCCAAAGCCGCTCCACGAATTATATTATTTCGTAATGCCTCAACCAGCGCCGCCTCATCCACAATTGGGCCGCGTGAGGTATTTATGAGATATGCAGTTTTTTTCATCAAAGCAAGACGTCTGGCATCAACCAAATGGCGCGTAGTAGGCAACAACGGCACATGAATTGATACAAAGTCCGCTTCGCGGAAGATATCATCTACGTTTTTACGGTATGTCGTTTGTGGTGAGCCGGTCGAATCCACGCCGAATTCTTTCTCAAAATCCTCCGAGCGCTTGGGATCATAATACAACACCTTCATTTCAAATCCTTTAGCCGCGTGATACGCAACCTTTGATCCAATCCTGCCCAGTCCCACCACGCCCAAAGTTTTTTTGGATACATCCGTGCCCAAAAACATCATTGGCTCCCAGCCGTGGTATTTACCGGCGCGAGTAAAACGGTCCGATTCCGGAATCCGATGCGCGATTGATAACATTAAAGAAAACGTGTGTTCGGCCACGGTTTCAGTAAGAACTCCCGGAGTGTTGGTTACCATAATCCCCCGCTCCGTGGCGGCTTTAATATCAATATTATCAAAGCCCACGGCGTAATTTGCGAGTATTTTTACGCCGCTATCTTTCATTGCATCCAAAATTTCCGCATCAATTTTATCAGTAAGCAACGCCAACACCGCGTTATATTTATCTTTTTTAAGATACTCAATAAGTTCCTCTTTTTTAAGGACTCTATCCTGCGGGCCTATGACAACGGCATAGCCCATTTCTTTGAGTATATTTATGCCTCTGTCGGGAATTTGACGAGTGATAAATACTTTCATAAAAAATGCTGTCAACGAGTGTATCACTATTTTGAAACAATGGGAGGACAAAATTGCTTGGTTTTCTCAGCCCGAGGCGGAGAAAAATTTTGTCTGACCTTTAGCGAGGCCACCGCAGGAGCGGCCGAGACGTGTTTCAAAATAGCGATACCGAGCTAAATCTTATTCACTGCTCCGAATAATTTCAATTTATCTTTTACCACCAATTTCATGGCTTTTATGGCCCCCGCGTCCAATTTATACATCGCAACCTCGCCCGGATACTGCTCCAAATCGCGCTTTAATCCATGAACATAGGCCACCCGTAATTCGGTATTTATATGGACATTGGCAATGCCCACGCCAATCGCTTCTTCCACCTCGCCGTCCGGAATCCCGGATCCGCCATGAAGTACCAAAGCAACACTATTTGGGAGCGCACGCCTTATATCCAGCACTCGCTGGACATCCAGGCGCGGATGCGAAGGCGCAATGCCGTGGATATTTCCTATGACTATGGCCAAGCGATCCACCCCGGTGCGCGCCACAAATTCTTTGGCCTGATCCACTTTGGTATAATCCTCGGGCTTTACCTCAATCTTTTCATGGTGGATTTTTGATTCTCCGCGCAAATATCCAAGCTCTCCTTCCACGGAAATTTCTTTATTTTTAACGCGTGCATAATCTACTACCATCTTAGTGCCAATCACATTTTCTTCCATAGGAAAAGAGGAGAGATCAATATGAACGGAATCATATCCGGCATCAATCGCCTCTTGGGCCGTCTCCACGCTTTTATGATGGTCGGCGTTCAAAAACACCGGAATGCCGTATTTTTTCCGGAAAGCATCGCGCAGTGCCACTGCCTCTAAAAGTCCCAGATGCTTTCTTTCCCCCTCCGAAGTCCCGACCATAACCGGAGACCCGATTTCTTTGCAAGCATCCAAAATCGCCCGGATCTGATCAAGTTCAGATGCATTAAAATGCCCGACGGCCCAACCGTTGTCTGTAGCTTGTTTGAGATAATCATTGAGGCTCATATACTATAATGATGACCTTGAAAAACTTAAAATCGTTAGCCCCTGAGCCCATCGAAGGGCAACAAATGGTTTATTTACACAAGGTATGGCTTCGACTACGCTCAGCCAATAACATTTCTTCAAGGGTTTATAACTGGCTTTTTAACTTTCAGAAACAGGCGCAAGAGTAAAAACGCAAGCGCCAAAATTACCACGCCCAAAATCACCGGCAGGATATAAGGAGAGCGCTCGGAAAGAGGCGGCTGAATCTCCTCAAACCAAGGATTTTTTTCAACCGCGCTGGCATTTATTCTATTCAGCGCGCCGGCATCCATATATTGGGAAATTGCCTCTATATCATATTCGGGCCTTCGCGCATTCGGATTACCACCATACAAATAATATTTATTTGTGGAATCAAAATTAAAAAGTATGCGCCGCACCACTCCAGTCAAAGTTACCCCGGATACGCTAATGGGCCGGTCGTCACGGTTAAGAATTAAAAGCCGGAGATAGCGTTTATTTGATTCCGGATATGAAAATTCCAGCCGCTCCCCGCGGAATTTTGCCGTATCAATGGAAAAAATATAGGCATGCCCTAAAGAGCGCCACTCCTTTTTGTCATCGCTCTCAAAAATCGCAACCGCGCGGCTGAAATTTTTACTTGACGTTTGTATTAGCGCCGTGCGATGCGGGATGCCGCGCGCGCCCAGATCCAACACAATTTCCGTGGCTCGGTCTTTGGCATTTTCCGAAGTTTCCCTGGACGGGGTGTGGGAAATTTCACGCGCGGCGAGTTTTACTTCGCGCCTGACCTCCGCTCCGCTGATTTTAAGAGGCGTCTCCCCTTGATCATAAATTTTAACCCGCAGATAGCGAAACGTTGCTTCGGGATAGGGCACGGATAGATATTCCACAAAAACCGGACTGATGTCGCGCACCGAATAATCAAAAATCTGGCCGCGGGAATTTAACATACGCCAGGAATCGGCATCATCGCTTCCCTCAACCTCAACCATCCTGCGAAAATTTTCCGATGGCGTGCGGATGGTCACTAAACTATGAAAAATCCCCGACTCGCCTAAATCTACCATAAAACTCGTTGAATTCCCGGGAAGGGTGGAGAGATTAAACATGCGAGCCGGGATAGCGGATATGGCCTCTACTTCTCGTTCAATTGCCATCACATACGGAACTTCGCCTTCCTCATTGATTACGCGCAAATCGGAAAGATCGGATTTCAAATATGAGAATAAATCGCGCGGAATATCAAGAGTCACGAAATCGGAAATGGTGCGAGAGCCGCTTTCAATCGGCGCGCGATATTCCCAGCGCGTCTGATCAAAATCCGCCCAAACCGTAAAACAGCCGACAGTAAAAAAACCGACAGCGACAAAAAATGGAATTAGAATAAGAATTCGTGATTTCATCCCGTTAGAAGCAGATCGCGATCAAATGATCTAATCCGCCTATGTTATTTTATATCTATAACTATTTAACCACGCACTTTATAATCCCGCAGACGCGATCGCGGCTTCTAACGGGATCATATTATTTTTGTCTCCTCTAATGCTTTCTGATACTTGAAATAAAACCAGGAAGCCAAAAGCAGAATCACACCCAGCACCATGAAAGAAATTATGCGATATGGGGTCGGCAAAACCGCAAGGTCAAACAAAAATACTTTTCCGATGGTAAGCCCAAAAAGCGTCAAGGCCCACCAGCGCAAAAAGGCAATCTGAAACATAACCCCCAAACTGATAAGAGCAATGGCGTAAATGGTCCAGAATACGGAAATAGAGGCGTTGCGCTGATTATTCAACGACCTATATTCCTGGCTTTGCTGCACACGGCGTTCGGCTTCATATTGATATGGAACTTGTATACCTGACGGAGTCCGTTGCTGGGTTAGAGGTACGGTCCGTTCTATGCGCTGAAGTTCCAATGACATTTTTTTATTGAGCGTAAAAATCTGCGCGTCAAAAAACGTGGAAATTTCCATAGTTATGACAATGAGTATAAGCAAATTCACCAGGGAACCCAAAATAAACTGCGCCCCTTTTTCAAAAGAAGAAAAACGCTCGCGCTCCCGCACAGACAAATACGCCATAACAGCGGAGGATATAATTACCATAAAATAAGTAAAGAAACGCCGGTTGAAGAACGGAATAAATGTAGTTAAATCCCCGGTTCCGCTGTCAAAAGCCGAAAGCCGGATCAGAGAAATAACCAATACCCCGAAACCGAATATCCGCATGCCGGGATTTGCCAAAGATACTCCGAGTGCAAAAAGCACCGCGGCCTCCACGGCCCAAGCAATGGTAATTGCGTTTTGTTCAAGTTCCAAAGGCACGGCAATGGTTAAAAACACTACCGCGATAGCGCCCAAAAACATGGGCAAGCGCTTATCTTCCTCTTGTATGGAGGATGAAATATACGCGAAAAATATGTAAATTGCCCCCAGAGCCGTAGCCAAAAATCCAAGAAAACCTTCATAATCCGGACGCAGAAGAAAATAAAACCACCCGAAAGACCAAGCCGGATTAATAGTGAAAATAAAAAGGTCGGACGAGTCAGACAATTTTCGCGCAACTAAATTAGAAACAAGTCCGGCGAAAAGATAGGTTACGTAAAAAACCGCGATCACCAGAAGCGTGAATAAAAGTTTATCCGGATCATAATATCCTCCATACCAGGAAGAGAAATTAATCACGGTGCCGATAAACCCGAGTAAGATCAATTGATGCCATTTTTTGAAAAAAGCAATCCCTAAAATACCGATATTCAGCACTTCCAGATATGAGAAAAAAGCGGGGTCATTTGACACACCGGTGGATAAAAGAAATGGCGTCAAAAATCCGCCGAATGCCGCGAGGAGCGCAAGTTCCAGCGCATCGGCCCAAATTGAAAGTATAACGCCAAATGCGGTTACCGCAATCATAAATCCAAATGCGGTTCCCTGGCCGATTAGGTGGTAAAAATGAAACGCGCCGTATATGGAAAGGTAAAAAAGCGCAAGTCCCCCGCCGCTCAATATATATGAATATTTTGCCAAACGCGGACGGAAATATTCGCCAAGAAGAATAAACACCAGTCCTCCAAATATTCCCAACGCCACCTTACCGGTATCGCCAATCCAGTCATTTTCAAATGCAAATTTCAAAAAGAAACTTACGCCGAATACCACTGCGACAAGGCCGATAATCCCGAGAACCCATCTGCCGATGTAGGATTCAACGTTACCACCTGCGCCCTGAGGCATACCAAGTTTTTCGGCGATCACTTCTTTAGAGGTCGGAACTTTCCACCATTCCTTTTTGGCCTCCCTTCCTGCCAAGACGTCCGGTGCAACTTCCCCAGCCCGATAGGCAGGAGGCGGCGGAGCGGTTTCCGTCAAGGATGCAATTTGTTCCGGTAAAACGGTTAATTTTGCCTCAACCGCGTTCAAACGCTGTTCCAGATCGCCTAATTTTTGACGTATTTCTTCGTCCATATTTGTTCTTTAATAATACAACATTTTTATAATCAAGAAAACAGAGCATTTTTAAATATGATGTACAGAGCACTACAATAAGTAAACCTTTTAAGCGAGAGTATAAGCGGTTGAATCCGTTTAGTTTTTAGACAATGGGAGGACGAAACTGCTTGGTTTTCCGCGATGACGCGGAAAAGTTTCGTCCGACCCTTAGCGAACGCGCCGCAGGAGCGCGTGAGTCGTGTCTGAAAACTAAACGGATGAAAACCGCTATAGCGAAGCGGGTTTTAACCCCCGGGAGGAATTGGTTCGGCATATGAACTGCTAGCTTCTGCATGTGCGGCCCAATAAATTTTTCCATCTTTATCCTCTAAGCCCACGGCATCTATTTCATTCCACCCCTGAACTTCAATGGATTTTATTTCCAACCGAATCCGGCTTAGCATGATCGGTCTCCCTAGTTCTATACGCGCAACATAGCGATTATCTTTTGACACCATAACCGGATCTCGGCCTTGCCACAAAGTATAAACTCGTTCTCCGGAGACCTGATCAATTTGTCGCAACGCTCCCGGATTATAACTTTCATACACCAAAATGGCTGATGTCATAATTGATTTTTCATACGACAAAAGCAGCCATTCATCCTGATTATCCTCGGTGAGAGACGCCCAAGCGGTCCCGTGATCGCCAAGAATGCTTGGTGAATTTGGAGCTCCGGTTGCCTGCTCCGGCCCCCAAGGCCGACCATTCAGCACATATCCTAAATCAAGTGCTTGTTTCGACTGCGCGCCCTGATCAGTAACAAATCCCGGACTTTCCGAAACCTCATATAATTGATTTCCAGTATTAATATCATTTTGCAGATAACGCGCCGAAGGGTCTTCGAGCGTTGCGGCCATATAATAACTTCCGTCCGCACGCTTTTCATATATATATTCTATTTGAGTTACCGGATCACGGGGAATAACAGGAATGAATTTGGGCTGGAGTTCGCGCAAATTTTCCGGATAACCGCCATTAGCGTCAAAATAAAGTTCAAGCGCCAACTGCAGTTGTTTGACATCCGCGACTCGGCGGGCATCACGAGAACGCCCCCTCGCATCTATTATATTAATATTATTTCTTATGTACCCGAATTCATTAACAATCATGAATGCCGCCCAGGCCGTAAAGAGTCCAAATATTACGGTTGCAATCAAAATTCCCCATAAAAAATTAGGATGCTTGCGGCGAAGCATGATAAATAAAAATATTCCGCCAGCGACCAGAAATATTGCGGCTCCCAGCACAATAAAAATCCAGGTATTCTCTATGCCGCCAAATGCAGTCGCAATCGCAAGTATTATCATACCGACCGCTGCCGCGCCATAAATGACGGCTCCCAGAAGAAAACCACCTACCCCGGCGCCGATTTTCCCCCATGGAGAACCTGACACAGAAACTTTAACTACTGCGCTTTCTGGTAAATTTACTCCGCCCGCCATACGTAACGCCGCCTGAATTTCTTCTTCTGGATAACCGGCTTGGCACAATCGCAAAATAAGCGTTTCTCGAGAAAATGTCTTTTCGTTGGAGCGAATATATGCAATTATGTCTTGAACAGCCATAACCGTCTATATTATTATTCTTCGAGCGGAACGTAGTGGAGTCGAGAAGTAACTTTTGATATAAATGTAAGTTCTCGACATGCTCGAACAATAAATAGCGTAGATACTTAATTTGAATCAATATAACATGCAATCCTAAATTTTCATCGGCATATAATCCTTCGGGGCATTTTTCAGATACTCCTCTAATTTTGAACGCGTCAGAAGCCCTTCCCGCGCGCCCACATATTGTACCACAGACATGGAATTTATTGGACCCCAGCGAAGAGCTGTAGGAATATCCAGACCCAAAGCAAGAGCAACAGTAAAAGTGGAAGAAAAAGCGTCTCCGGCTCCGGTCCGCTCCAAAGGCGGTTTTGGATCCGGATACGGTGGCATAAACCAAAATTTGCTCTGCGAATTCTGCCCTGAGCTTGTCGAAGGGCTACCATACGCGTATGCGCCTTTTTTACCGTCAGTGATCACCACGATTTTTGGCCCTTCATCTGCCATCATCTGCAGTAATTTTTTGATATCATCCTCGGTGGTTTTTAAAATCCTTTGCGACTCTTCTTTGTTGCAAAAAAATACTTCGGCTCTTCTGTAAAATTCCGCCATTTTTTCTTTGCCAAAACGCATTTGATAAGTACCGGGCTGAAACGCTAATTTAATCTCTTTGCGATCCGCCAAATATTTTGCCAATACGTCGTGGAAAGGCAAAGAATTTTCTCCCAAGGATGATAAATAAATCCAACCGGGCGAACCTATGTCCGGCAAAGCATACTCATATTCTTCATGCTTAATTAAAATCGTGCGGTCATCCTCATACCACAATACATAATGATAATTGGTTTTGCGTCCTGCGTGCTCGCGAACAAATTCAGAAGCCACTTCTTCCTGCTCAAGAACCCGCCTACATTCGCCCCCATAGTAATCCCCTCCCACATTGGAAACAAAAGCGGATTTGAGTCTCAAGCGCGCGGCGCTAACCGTCGCATTGGCCGCATTGCCCACTGCCGGAATCCTATAAACATTCTCATACGGAATTTTATCCGCGAATTTTAGGCAAATTTCGCACTTTTCGTGGTCCAGAGCGCAATGCACCGACGCTTCTTTAATACGGATAAAAGCATCCACCGTCGTATCCCCTATTCCCACAAAATCATATTGTATTTTTCCGCTCATATGCTTAATTATACTAAAATTTCTAAAATTAAATCATACTCGGTAAGAATTCCCAGTAATTTATTTTCATTATCCACAACCGGCACTCCGTCAAAATTATGCTCGGATAATTTTTTTGCCGCCTCAAAAAGAGGCATTTCCGGCGCGACCGAAACAACTTCTTTGGTCATTATATCGGTAATTTTCAAATCAGGCATGTTTTCGGGTTAAAACTTTTTTCACCGCATCTTTAATATGCGAAACGCCCATTCCAAAATGTTCAATCAACTCGTTGGGCGCGCCCGATTCCCCAAACCTGTTTTGAACTCCGATAAATTCTATTGGAACCGGACAATTTCTGGCTAAAACCTCGGCAACCGCCGAACCCATGCCTCCCTGAACCTGATGCTCTTCCACCGTCACAATTGCTCCGGCGTCTTGGGCGGCTTTAATAATTGTTTCTTCATCCATTGGTTTTATAGACGGATTATTTATGACACGGATTTTCAATCCTTCTTTATCCAGTTCGGCAGCGGCTAAAATTGCATTATGGACCAAGGGCCCGCAGGCGATTATTACGACATCCGGGAGCAATAATCGTGCCGAGCCAGCAGGCGAGGAACTACCTTCTTCCGCATCCCAGAGAATTTCCGCCTTTCCAATTTCAAATGGCGTGTCCGGCGTAGTAAAAACCGGGGTTTTTTCCCGCGTAAAACGCGCGTAGCAGGGGCCATAGACTTTGGATACGGCATAAGAAACTTTTTGCGCCTCATGCGCATCGCACGGCGCAAATACCTGCATATTGGCAATCGGACGCATAATAGCCATATCCTCTATGGCTTGATGCGTTGCGCCGTCCGGTCCCACGGAGACACCGGCGTGTGATCCGATAATTTTTACGTTCTGTTCATTGTAGCAAATCGTGGTCCTGATCTGCTCCCAATTCCGGCCCGGACTAAACATGGCGTAGGAAGTTATATATGGAATTTTGCCCATGGCCGCCATGCCGGAGGCAACTGCCGCCAAATTCTGCTCGGCCACGCCCATTTCCACGAATCGCGCCGGATATTTTTTGGAGAAAATTTCCATGCGGGTGGACTCGGTCAGATCCGCGCAAAGCCCGACCACATTCGGATTTTCATCCGCCGCTTGCACCATTCCCAAACCAAAACCCTCCCGCGTGGGCTTTTGCTCAAGGGATTTTAGATCAAGAATATTTTCTACTAATTTTGCTTTAAGATTTACGGGCATATTATTTAATGAATTTAAACGAAGAAATCATGCCGCGAATAAAGTCAAGGCAATCTCTGGTATCGGCCTCCCCTTCCACGCTTATCATTCTTTGGATATCGGAAAATAAATAATAACGGAAATTTTTTAAGGAAACCCACTGGTCGCCTAATTCCAGTATGGCAACACTAAACGGATTCACCATCTCATTGGTTTGATTTTTAATGGTAAAATCGATTTCTCTTCCCAGAATCCCGACCAAAAGCTTACAATGCCCGGTACGCGAAGAAAAAGTTGAAAATGACTTGTTCACGGCAACTATAAAATCCGGGGGATAGCGCAATTCATAATTCTTATTTGCATGTTTCTTCCAATATGACTTATCAACTCTTCCATCTGCTCCTTCCCGTAAAATCTGCCTGCGCACTATGAAACTCTGCGAACTTTCAAGCGCCTCTACATCAGCCGTAATTTCTTGGCCCTTACTTGCAATAAATACGGCAACGGCCACCGCAAATGCCAAAAATATAATAAAATGCTTTATAGAACGCTCTGCCTGAAATATGTTTTTGAACTGGAAGTCATTCATGTTCGCTTGTAATTTTACCTCCGAGCGTGCGCAAACGCCTCAAAAATTCTTTGGTTTGTTCGCTTTTGGCAAATTTATCGGTGGGACCGGAACCGGGCGGAACCCCATGCCACCTATAATCAAATTCTATCTCCGAAATACCTTTACCCGGAATGGTGTGCGCAATAATCAAAACCGGTTTTTCATAAATCCCCTGCGCGGTTTCAAAAGCGTTAACAATTTCCTCAAAATTATGCCCGTTGATTTCTAAAACATGCCAGTTAAATGCCTCGTATTTGGCGCGCAGGGGCTCTAAAGGCATGATATCTTCGGTCATGCCGTCAATCTGGATATTATTGCGGTCAATCAGCGCGGTCAAATTATCTAATCTTAATTTTCCGGCAAGCATAGCCGCTTCCCAAATATTTCCGGCCTCCTGTTCCGCATCGGACATCAGGCAATATATATTTATTTTTTTTCCATCCATCCGGGAGGCAATTGCCATACCCACTGCTTGCGAAAGCCCCGAACCCAAAGGTCCGGAAGTTGTCTCAATGCCGGGAAGCGCCGTACGATGCGGATGACCCTGCAAACGGGTGCCGAATTTGCGCAATGTCTTCAATTCCTCCACCGGAAAATATCCGGCGCGCGCCATAGCGGCATAAAGCACGGGACATATATGGCCGTTGGATAAAACCAAGCGATCGCGATCCAGCCAATCGGGTTTTTTGGGGTCATGCCGCAAAACATGAAAATAAAGAGCGGTGAAAACATCAGCCATACCCAAAGGTCCTGCCGTATGACCGGATCCTGCGGCCTCTAATTCCACAATAATATCCTGGCGGATGGTATTTGCCATCTCCTCGAGGAATTTTATCTTTTTATCATCCAGATGCGGCATATATTACTACTTCATGTTTTTCGCTTTGCGCAACATGAAAGCATAAAACTTTATGATATCGTATCTGCTCACAATTCCGGTCACTATTCCCTCGCGGTTTGTAACCGGAACCGGATTCACCCGGTGATGGGCGCTGAAGGCCTCAACCATTTCCTCAATCGGCGTATCTTCTTTAAAAGTAATAGGGTCGGGGTTCATCACGTCCCGCACGGTAAATGCAATTGATTCCGCCAACGCATCCTGCAAAATTGGCTTTTTATTCTTACCCACGGATTCGCTGAAATATTTTATAAATGTCGGCAAGTGAATACGGGTGCCTTTTGACAAAAGATCATATTCGGTGATAATACCCAAAACCCGTCCGGATCCGCTAACCACCGGCAAACCATTATACTCCCCTTTAGTCATCAAATCAGAGGCCTCAAGCAAGGATGCCTCAGGTAATACCGAAACCACCTTTAGGGTCATTATATCTTTAGCGGTTGCAGTTATTAAAGTCATAAATTTATTCTACTATATTAATATGTAATGCGGCAATGGTGCTTAATGCTATATGGAATCAGCCCCAAAGTCATTCTGAGCGAGATAAAGAATCCCATTTCATCTTTTTCATAATTCCAATCTCCCAACCCATCAATCGCTTTTTAATAATGATTCCAAAATATCAATAGTGTCGTGTATTTTAGCCCATTTACGCAAATATCTGAAATCGAGCTTTTTATTGAATCTAAAAATGGACTCAACGTCTTCTAACTGTCTTGAGGATCCACCCTCTTTATGCCACCGCAATTTACTCAAAATAAGATCCTCCGGGGAAACAAAAAAAATCGTCCTGCCCAACACTTCCTTTCCTACCCTGCGCTTTAACTGGCTTTCTTCAAACTCCCCTTCCGCGAGTACCCAGAAATCCACTTTAATACCGCTTACACCATCTATGAAATTGAACTCGCCATGACGCTCCAGCGCCCAACGCATAGTGTGCGTATCAACATAACTTACCTTGCTTAATTTTTCTAAAGCTAAGGCAAGACACTCAACGTCTTTCTCTCGCAGCTGAATTACTATATCAATATCAGCCGTAAAACGCGGGCGACCCCATACATAAACTGCCATGCCGCCCGTAACCGCATACAAGATGCTAAGCTCATCAAGAACTTCAGCTACCTTGACGAGAAGGTAGCGCGGGTCGATAGATTCGATTACTTCCATAATCAATTTTATCGCTGTCCAGCTCCTTGGCTAAACGCCAAAGCCGCGAACCAAATGCGATCTTTTGATCAACAGTCATTTTTTGAAAAATTTCGTCCTGAATTTCTTGTCCAGATTTGTCCTCCAAAAATTTAATTTTTGATTCGTGTGTATTTGACATCGCTACATTTATATTTTATCCTGCCGCTTATCAATAAGTTTCGTAGCAAGAAGAACTACAAGGGATGCAAAACCAATAACACTGACTGTGGAAACTGATCTCCACAAAAGGTCCTCATCAAAAATACCAATCCAAATAGAAAGTATAGTGATCAATACAACGATAATCACCGAGCTAATTAAAGTAACGAAGGCAATTTTTTCAATTTTGATAACCATAATTATAACTGCGGTTTTAAGGCCTCTATGGCCTTTGGAATATCTGATGAATTAAAAACGTACGCCCCCGCAACCAGTAGATTCGCACCCGCCTCAACCGCCTTTTTTGCGGTCTCCATGTTCACTCCCCCGTCCACTTCTATTATACACTGCGCACAGGCCTCGCGTATATGGCGGATTTTAACATAAGTATCTTCGCTCATTTTCTGACCAGAAGGACCGGGATTTACGGCCAAAACTTGCACCATATCAACTTTATTTACCCCGTTAGAAGTAAGACGCCTCGTGGCGTCTGTCGGTGCCTTTGGCATCAGACTTCTAACGGGGCCGAACCATGGTTGTAACTTTTCCCACGACGTTTCGGGATTTACCGCGAATCCGATTTCAACGCCCGCGTCGTGGCATTTTTGAATAATAACTTCTGGGTCTGTCATCGCTTCAATATGTACTATCACACGCTTAACGGGAGGAATAAGCCACTGCTCAATCACTTTTTCTGGCTCCGCAACCATCAAATGAACCTCAATATTGAGTAGGGTCTGACCCTGCTTAGTAGGGTCTGACCCTACTAAGTTGCTTAAGAAATCAACTAATTTCGGTAAATCGGACGGATCGCGCCAGGTCTCGTGTTTGGAAAAAACTCCGTCTGTCACATCCAAATGGCACCATTTGACGTATGGCGCGACTTCGGCAATCCGGTCAAGAACCTCTGCGAACGTTTTTACATTTATTGATGGAATAATTTCTACCATATATTATAAAAAGCACAAATAAGTCATTTTTACTGCGGAGGGATTCATGACAGACAGCCTTAAATCAGATAGCAAAAGGCGGCTTTGGGTGTTGGAATTTTCAAGGCGTATCGAGTTTTTTGAAAACAAACTGGATGAGATGGAAAATTTAATCCGGGAGGCACAAAAAGAATTACCGCCGGCCATGCTTGAAAAAGAAACTAAAGATGCCGCAACACATCGCGAGTATGGAATTAGGAACATGGATCGGCTTGAATTGCTCATTGATCAGGAAATATGCCGCATAGTATTACGCGCATTTGATCTTGATGAGTACGGGGTAAAAATGGCAAGTGAAGATATAAAATTTCTCCAAACATATTCCTATCATTTAGACGCTAAACAAGCCGTACGTGTGGAAAAGTATTTTATCGCCCTACTGCAACATCCCAAAATCGAGGTCAGAAAAATTGCACAGGAAAATCTTAATATGCAATAATCCACCGTCCTAACGGTGGTTATTTATTTAAAATTCTTTTTCTCGATCTCCCCAATTTTTTTAATTCGCCTAACATTTCTTTCCTCGCCGCTAAATTTCGTTTCCAACCACGCTTTTATTATAACTTTGGCTTCATGCGCTTTAATCCAATCCGACGCCAGCACCAAAATATTGGCATCCTCGTGCTCGCGTGACTGTATAGCGACTTTTTCGTTAAACACCAAAGCGGCGCGAATACCTTTATACTTATTCGCAACCATGTCCATCCCGTGACCCGAACCGCAAATCAATATGCCTTTATCCATGGCCGGATTTTTGACAATCTTATTACAAACCGTTTCGGCATAATCCGCATAATCGTCCGTAGGAACAAACTGATCCGGCCCCATATCCTTAATATCCGCCCCCACCCCAAGCAAAAACCGCTTGATCTCTTCCTTTAACAAAAACCCCCTATGGTCTGATGCAAGATAAATCATTCCCTCATTATATCAACTTGAAAAAATAAAAAAAGCGGGGATTATCCGCATTTAAGATTTGGTTTTAGCAAAGAACCGATCATCCAACACCCGTTAAAGTGGGGATTCACAAATTTGCATAAAAATATGCCTTGGGTAAACTTAAATTAGTGTTCAATTATAACTAATATATCATAATAAACCATGAAAAACACACTTTTTATCACACTTTTTTTCTTATTGGCGTTGCCGGCATTCGGACAGGAGACAGGAGTATATCTTACGGACGCGAACGGAAACAAAATATCGCAATTTAATGTCGGGGATTCGGTCTATCTTGAAGGCATATGCCCCTCGGCCGGAGGCACTGCTGCAAGAATATACATAGCTTTTGATAAAACCTGGAAAGCAGGAGACGAGTTGCGGGATGTTTCCGCCGGAATAGAAGTTCTGCAGGTTCCAAGCAATGGAACAGTTGCGCGAACCAAAATTTGGAATTACGCCCTTGAAGGCGCCTATGACACGCTGATTGATACCAATAATGATTTGATATTGCAGGATTATGAAAGTTGCATTATCGGCAAAACCGACATGGGATTTCGCGTTGGCAGTCCTCCCCCGCCACCGCCAGTTGTAACGCCTACGCCGACGCCTGTTGCACCAATTCCGACGCCAACGCCTCCTTCCCCGCCTATGCCAGCTCCGACACCGACAATAATATCTTCCCCGCCATCTCAACCTTCGCAGATATTTTCACTCGGCGCACATGTTGAGGTAAAAAATCTTGCCAATGTGAGGCAAGTGCCCGGCGGGTCGCAGATCGGACAACAAACTAAAGGCGCCTTGGGAACTATTGCCGGAGGACCGGTACAGGCATCTATCGCAGGAATCAAATATTGGTTCTGGAACGTGGATTTTATAGATGCGCCGGACGGCTGGGTTGCGGAAAATACGATTCAGGCCGCATCCAAACCAAAGCCCGAACCGGAACCGACTCCGGAAGTCGTGGAAAAATCCGAACCCGAACCGGAAATAAAAGTCGCGGAGGCGCCGGTTGAAGATAAAAAACCAGCCGAAAAAGAACTTGCCCAGATTTCCGAAACAACTCAAGGGTTAGGCCTAAATTCATTTCTGGGCTCGCTTATCATTGGAGTCGCAATTTTATTCGGACTGGTCATCGGGTCTTCAATTATCGCCCGCGCTATCCGCAAAAATTAAAACCGCTGCCAGATTTTTCTATACAAAAACCGAGTTCAACTCGGTTTTTGTATATTATAATTTATTTTTGAAGTTAATCTATCTTAATCAACTCGGAAACGCTGAAATACTACGCAAGCCAACCAGCATAACCATTACTTGCCCGCCGAAGCTTCAGCGAAGGAGGGTTGCCCAACTTCTGCCGATTGTTAAGGCACTGACCCACTCAACCCAAGCGGGTTGCCCCGTGTTTGCCCCCGTGGCGAGCGATTGACCTCGGGCCAGAGCCTTCACCCCCTGTGCCGAATTGACCCGAATTTGACGAGCTTAAGAAGCCGGTGGATTACTCGGATGGCTTCTTGTTTTCCTCGGCGTGAGCTGTGATCTCAATGTTGCAACTTTTATGCTCCCGGCACCACGCCTCGCATTTCTCGGCCCATTCGCGGCCCTCGTAATGAAAACCGCACTCCGGGCACCGGTATAGTTTTTGATTCTTTTCAGAATCTACAATCTCCGCCACTTCCTCGTTGGTAATTTTTGAACCAGAAAGCCGCACGGATGCGCCTGTACTTTCGATTAATGTTTTTCTCTTTTGTTTCTCCCAAAAGTCGGGAGGATTATTTTTCGTCATTTTTCTTATATATCAACTATATACGATTGTATCCGATTATATCGGATTCTGCAGTAAGCTTAGGGGGCGAATTTGATCGCATCCTCTATTGCTTTTTGTTTGGCTGGAGCTTTTTGTTCTTCCCAGCAAGTGCCGACATCCCATCGAGGAGGCCATTCAAAAACGCAGTTTGCGAAAAAGCCATAAATGAAATAAACAATAAAGCCGACAACAAAAACTACAGCGGCTAAACCCCACTGAAACCGCTCTTGCTTTGTCATGCCGCTCGAGCGGCGTCTATAAAATCTACGCCTGCCCATTGAATGATTTTGCTAAAACTGAATTAAAAAGCTCTTTGAGTTTTGATTTTTGGGCGAGAAGTTGGGTTTTGTAATCCTGCGCCGCGGAAAGTTTCGCAACGATTTGTTTTTGGGTTTTAATGGGTGGAAGCGGTACCTTGAGATTGTCTAAATTATTTCTGCGAATCGCCAAAAAAGTGCTCCCAACCGAGAGTCGAGACCAGCTGTTTTCGTTCTTTATGAAAAAGAAGTACAAAAAAGATTGATCAATGCCCTCCCGTGCTCTTATCGCCCCTAATCCTCGACCAATTCCCGATCTTTCTTTTGCCAAGTTTATGTTTCCAACTGGGGCTCGCACAGACATCAAAATATCGCCCGCCTCTGCTATTCGTGTTGGCTTTGGGCAATATTTTAACGGGGTAGGATAAATTTCGCCAAATTCAGCTTTGCCTTGAAAAAACGGTAACCCCTCACCCCTTTCGTTATAAGTTGAAGATGGCGGTGATTGTCCCATGATGATTTCGGCGATATCTCCCAACTTTTTAACTTCCCAATCTTTCTTGCCCGCCATAGCTTTCTTGTCCTCCGAAGTTTTAACGAAGGCGGAAGCGTCGGCGGGAGTTTTTGAGCGGCTGCCGGACATACCAACATACTCCAGTTTGTTGGTATGTTGTTTGGTGGGTGTATAGGCGGGGCCAGCCGAGTTGAGTTCTTTATGCAAAAGCGACTGAAAAAGCTCATCGGCTTTTTGGATGAGGTCGTCGTTCAACTTCTGCGCCGCAACAATCTTATCCAACCGCTCAACGATCTGTTTTTGGATTTCAAGCGGCGGGAGAGGGATGTCAACTTTTGCCAAAATACTTCTGCTAATTTCAGTGAATGTTGCACCTCTACCTAATGATTGCAGATACTTCGTTTTTAATTTAAGAAAGTAATAAAGAAAACCATTATTCAATACCTTTTCATTGCATATAAAATTTTTGAATCCTTGATTTGTAGCCATCTGTATACCGGCTATCGCCACATAGCCGATTGGAGCTCTGCTTGTAAACAAAACCGCACCGGCAGGAAAAAGTTTTGAGTGCTTTAGTCCTTCGCTCGTGATTTTTCTTTCGGTATCAAAAATTTCTCTACCACTGAAGTCAGAAAGCTCTTTTGGTGTAAGCCAAAGGACATCACCGTTCCAAAAGAGCGGATTTTTGGTGCTCGGGGTTCCGCCACCTTCAATTTTTGTAACCTCTCCTAATTTTTTTGTTGGCCAGTTATTGCTCATATTTTTTTGATAACTCATCTTCGGCTTTCTCTTCTATCTTATCTAAGCGACGAGGATTGAATAGGCACTTAAATATAATCTGGGGAACAATTAGGGCAGATAAAACAATAAAAAAGCCAAGCCAATTATCCACAACGAGTGTGGGATACATAGTGCCGACTATCTGTCCTCCGAAGCCCAGAGCAATAATCAAGAAGCCAGCCTTAGCTTCAATGGCCTGTTTGTAAAAACTTCTAAATAGGTTTCCAGACATGCCTCCGGTCATATCTTTATCGGGATAGTTTGTGCCGTAAGATTCGGCCGCTAAATCTTTTGGTGTTTTGAATACAAAACTTTTAGCAATATAAAAAGCGCCAATGATATCTAAAATCAGTCCTAGTATTTGTGGGTGACTAAAAATCTGTAATGACATAAATATTCCCTAGTTTTTTTGTTGACCAGCTAGTTTTCATATTTTGGAAAATAATTCTCTCCTTTTTGGCATATTTTTCTAAAGATTTTACTATTTGTTGAATGTTTTTCTAAAGTGTATAGATTGTCCAAAAAATGGTATTTTGTTTCCTCGTCTCGTAATGGATTCGGTTTAGCATCGTGCACTTTCACAACCCTTCCACCTGGCAGAACAACAATAAAGCCGACCGGTAATAGACTAAAGATTTTTTGTTCATACTCTTCAAATTTTGCTTCCGGTCTTGCATGCACCAGATATACAAAGTCAAAAGCTCCGCCCGCCAATCTAAATTTGTTGTTCTCAACAATCTTTAGCAAATCCAAATATGCCACCGCTTGCCCGAGTCCATCATAAAATCCAGGCCAGTTTTTATCCGTTGAATTTTCTTTGTATTTCCTAGCTCCTTTTAACTCATAAGCAATAATTGTTTTGTCTTTTTTAACTTCAATCACATCAACCTCTGGAGCGCACCAATAATCCCAACCCTTCGGGGCTTTAAATGACATATTGTGCAAAAATTTGAAAAACACCTCACTGTCTTGAGCGATGTAATTTTTATAGAATGCATAACAAACTGCATCTTCGTTGAAAATATTTTCTCCTAACTTTTTTGTTGGCCACGTCATATTACTTAAATAAATTAACAATTACTGGAATAGCAAGAATTGCGGTTGCAACCGCTCCGATAACAGTAGCTGATGCCAAAATTACATTTAACCAAAATAATTTTCTAGAGAGTTTTTCTGAACTATCGTTATTGGTCTTGATTACATCTTTGAGATTATTCAAGGAAATATTTATTTCATTCACGACTCCTAGAAAGTTAGTTATACGCTGACCCACATCTTTTGCGCTCGCTTCAATATCAGACGCGGATTTAACGATAATAGCAGCAGTATATTGCTCGCCTTCTAAAGTATTATGCGATGTATGCTGAGAAAATTCTTCCAACAACTGCTCTTTAGTTTTTTGATTGACGTTAGAAATCATGTTATTAATCTTTCCCGACAATAAACTTTGCCCTTTGAAAAAGTTCGTCGAAAGTAATAATATCTATCCCGTGAATAGATTTTCTGAATCTCTGAAAAGTCTCACGTTTGCTTCGCGTATCGAGCTGAGAAAGGGAGCCAATCACGATAATACCTTTAGGTTTGACCGTAAAAATATTTTCTGATTCGAATCTATCCTTGTTATCATCTTGACGAGAGCCGTCTTTTTCCCATATCGCGATATTCGCTTCAATCTGAGAAACAGCATCTGTAAGTTCTTTCGATAAACTCCATGCTCCGTTTCGTATTTCCTTTGTGCCCTGCAATAATGGCGCAACCGGCGTCTTAATTTCCACAAGAACAGTAAAACTTAAATCGCCCATTGTCGAAGTGAGATAATCTCCACGTTGTCCACCTTGTCCATCAACGCGGTCGCCCCCGTAATGAGGTTGTGCTTGTTCTTGTCTTAAAATGTGGTAGTCGAGGCCATAACCAAAAATCCACTTATTTTTCTCAAAGAAACTCTGCCACTTGCTTTCGTCAGAAATTTTATTATCAAGTCCGGTTTTAAATTTCTCTAACTTTTCTCTCCGTTTCAAGAGCTGATTTACATCCTCTTGCGAAAGCTTAACTCCTTCCGTGTTTGAAAGTTGTTTAATAATATTGACAATGCTTGAAGTGTCACGACCACGTAACGCGGTTACTATTTCAACTTCACCCTGAGAAATAAGCGAGAAACTATCTTGCGGTATTTCGATCTCTCGTATTGACTGAAGAAACGAAATCAATTTCCAGAAATTATCATAACAACCGTCCAAACTGACATTTGCTTTTATATTTGTCGGTTTTATCTCAGATTCCTCGGTTATTTTTTTAATCTTGTCCCTAACGGAAAAAGACAGTCGCGGAGTAAACTTATCATTCTTTTTTATTAAAGTTACCCGACAGATATAGTCAACCTGCTTGCCCTCATTAAGAATAAACTGCTTTATAAGATTTCGCCCTTTCTGGTTAAAAAAATAGTAGAATTGCTCAATTGCAGGTGTTGAGTTTATTTGTAGATCAGAAAAATTATTTTTTCCTATAACAAAATCCTCACTTTTTTCTGACCAACCCAGCATATCGAATATTTCCTTTGAAAATTTCATAACAATTTCTTGATTCCACCTAATGCCGTATCAAGTTTTTTCTCATCGCCTTCAATCTCCCTCAAAATCTCTTTCGGCTCGCGATGGTTTATTTCTTCCTCGCCATTGTATGGGCTATAAGTATTAGCCGAAAGGATATAATCGTTCTCGGCAATTTCTTTTACGGTGGTAAACCACGAGTAAGGTTTAGCGACCGTTTGACCCTTGCTCCAGAGTTCCAATAGTTTCGGGATATCATTCTTGTATTGTGGACCGAACTTCTTGGCGGCCGAGAGCGACGAGCCGTCGCCTTTCATGTCAAAAAACCAAATCTTTTCTTTTTCATCTAATTTCGGCGATGGTTTTTTCTTGAAAATTAAAAAACTCGTTTTAACACCGGCATAGGGCTGAAAAACTCCGGCGGGCATTGAAACAACTGCTTCAAGTTTTGTGTTTTCCAGCATATAGCGGCGAATTTCTTTGTCATCTTTGTTTGTGCCAAAAAGCGAGCCCTCGGGGAGAATAATCCCGGCCCGGCCGTTTGGCTTTAGGGAATTGATAACATAACCAAGAAAGAGAACCTGCGTCTTATTGGATTTTACCGGCAGAGTCGGTTTAATACGCTCGCGGTCAACTTTTCCGGCAAACGGCGGATTGGTAAGCACGATGTCAAACCGGCGCAAATCTTCTTCGTCCTCGGCGCCGGCAACCGTATCTTTTCTGCGGATATGCGCGCCCTCAATGCCGTGTAAAATAAGATTCATTAAAGCAAGGCGCACCATTTCCGGGTCCACATCATAGCCGTGAAAAGTTTTCTCGGTCAAGAATTTCCACTGCTCTTTATTGAGCTTGTCGCCATAGCCAATTTTTCTGCCATCGCGATCCTCAATATTTTTCGGGTCGCTATTTTTGAATTTAAGCCACTCATACGAGGTGATTAAAAATCCGGCAGAACCGCAAGCGGGGTCAAAAATCGTCTCGCCGATTTTAGGATTTACCATCTCAATAATGGAGCGGATGATATGGCGAGGCGTTAAGAATTGTCCAAGCTCACCGGCCGACTCAATGCTTGAAAGAAGCGATTCATAAAGATCACCTTTTATATCAGTATCCAATCTTGAGAATTCAATCGTATCAATAATCTCAATCGTCCTTTTGAGAGTTACCTCATCGAGTATGAGAAGCTTGGCGCCATGAAAGATTTGGCGGATGTTGGTATGGCCATTGTGCAGGTCCTCAATAAACGGAAACACCTCATCGCGAACAAATTTATAGAGAATGTTGCCAGTTTTCTCGCGCCAACGAGACCATCTGAATTTTTCGTTTTTCCCCGCAAAAATTGATTTATGTTTATGGCCTGTAAGTTTTTCTTCCTTTTCCATCGCGATATCCTGTTCTTCCATCATTTTCAAGAAAAAGAGAAAACTGATTTGCTGAATACGGGTAACCGGGTCTTTAAGCCCGGCGCCCCAAAGGTAGTCGTTTAACCGAGCGACTTTGCCCTTAAACTCCTCTCTTAATTGTTGAATATTATTTTGCATGGCCATTTACGAAAACATTTTGATTAAGTTCGGCAATGGTTTGCTTTAACGCATCGCCGTCAAAAATCTGCAATACATGATTAAGCCCGCCGATGTGCTGGAAAATCGGTTCGTTGAAAATAGATACTTCAATCGGAGCCCGGCGAGCAATATATTGGCTCTTTACTAAGCGTAGGATTTTTGTTTGCTCCGGCTCGAACTGCTTATCAATCAGCCATGCTTCAAAAAGCTCGCTGATGCGCTCATCATAAACTTGGGCTTCGGTGGGAAGTTCCTGAATGCCCAGAGCGGTTTTTACAAATTCATTAAGCGTTCCGGGCGGATAATGATATGCCTCTCGCAAGTTCGCCTCGTTGAAGTAATATTTTGGAGAGTTTAACTTTTCGGCAAGAACCATTGATTCATCGCTTGAAAGCTCTTGGCCTTCTTTTACTTTTTTCACCAATGGCTCTGCTTTGGCGAGTTCTTGAATCTGTCGCTCCCATGCCATCTGATAATCATCAGAATCAATTTTTTCACCTTCTGCGCCAACTTCTACATATGCTCGCTTAATAATGACATCTATATTTTCTGGAGCTGCCTCGGCAACCTGAATGAAGCCAGCCGGCATTTCTATTTCTTCCTCAACAAAATCTTTAACTTCCATGCCCCACGGGACACCGGCCTTTGCTTTGGCAATTTTTGAATAAGGGTTGTAGCTTTCGTCGTTGAAGTATTTCGTAACACCGGCAAAATCGTAAATCCTAAATGACTTTTTGTTTATTTTCTGGTCAAGCCGACTGCCGCGGCCACGCATTTGCTGATACAAAATCGGAGAGCGCGTAGGGCGAACCATTATAAGATTTTCAACCATTGGCGCGTCTATGCCCGTATCCATCATACCGACAGAGACAGCAATCATCGGAAGCTCTTCTAATTTGAAGCGTCTGATTGCGCCACGAGGATCTTCGGTATCAGAAGTAATGACCTCGGCAAAGCGGCCCTTGTGCTCCGGCTTTGCTTGATTAAAGTAATACGCAAGCTGGGCGGCGTGGCGTTTGGTAACTGCATAGACGATTGCCTTCCTCGGCTTCTTCGGTTCGCCTGTGGTGAGCGTAGTCGAACCACGTTTTTCTTCTTCAGCAAAATACGCTTGTGCGACTTGTTCATTTCGCGCTGGGATATTTATTTTTCTTTCCAAATCTTCTGGGCTGTAATCTTCGCCTTCAAAATTTACTCCCTCAAGCGATACTTTTGTATCAATTTGCACAATGTCGTAACCGGCAAGATATCCTTCTTTAACGCCGCTTCGAATACTGTAAACAAAGGTCGGCTTGCCTTTTTGTTCTGTTTCGTCCCAACAACCGAAAAGTTTGTAGGTGTTGCGGTCAACATAACCACTGGGGGTTGCGGTGAGGCCGATACGGATAGCATCAAAATGTGAGAGAACGGCACTATAAATGCCGAAGATAGTGCGGTGCGCCTCGTCGGAAATAATGACATCAAAATAACCGCTGGTGAGCGAGGGAAGCTGGGAATAAAGCGTTTGAAGCGTAGAGATTACTATTTCTGATTCATCCTTGGGTTTGCCACCATAGAGAAGCGCGGATGAGTGGTCTTTTAGAATTTCGTCAAAAACTTCTTTGGTTTGCACGCCAAGCGGAATTCTGTCCACAAGAAACAAGGCGCGATTTACGATTCCCGCGTCAAAAAGCCGTTTGAGATAGAGCGCAATGGTGTCGGTTTTACCTGTTCCTGTTGCCATAACCAGGAGTATTTTGCGCTTGCCACCCGCGAGGGCTTTGTCCATGATATGTATTGCCTCTTTTTGATATGGACGAGGTAAGCGCCATTCGCCGCCTTTAAAGTATCTTTCTGGGATTGGTATGACCGATATCGGTTTTTGTTCAAGGCGAAGATTTTGGATTTTCTCAAGATCACGCTGGGAGTAAAAGGTCGCCACTTTCTGCTCTGGCCGATTTTTGTAATCCCAAAAGTAAATTTCCTCACCGTTTGATAAAAAGATGAATTCGGCTTTGATAGATTCTGCGTATTGAAGGGCCTGCTGTTTTGCAGAAGCAGGATCAACAGAAAACCGCTTTGCTTCAATCACGGCTATTCCACGACCCCGGCTGTCCTTCAGGATATAATCAGCGCGTCCGGCTTGCGAGGTTTCTTCGGTAATGACTTGGTTTTTATCTTCCGGGTCCCAGCCGGCTTCACGGAGCTTTCTGTCAATCAAAATACGCGCGTCGGTCTCGCGCATGAACTTTTTTCCTGTTGTATCTTGATTAACCATAATTACAATAGTTTGTGCTCCTTGAAACTGAAATGATTAGTTTTGCTTACAATCACATGGTCTTTTACATCAATGCCAAGAAGTTTGCCGGCGTCAACCAGTTGTTTCGTTATCTCTGAATCTTCTTGCGATGGTGAAGGATCTCCGGCCGGATGATTATGAGCGATTATTACCTGCGCGGCTAAATGCCGAACTGCCGGCTCAAATACTTCTCGCGGATGAACGAGATTGGCGTTAAGAGAGCCAATCGAGACAACCTCTCGTTTAATCTCTTGATTTCGCGCATCCAAAAAGAAAATAACGAAATGCTCCTTTTTGTTATCACGGATATCTTTAAGTTGATCCCAAACATCCTGCGGCGATAGCAATAAGGCTGATTGCTTATTTTGCAGAAGTCGACGGCCCAGCTCAAAGCAGGCCACGATCTCGCAAGCCTTCGCCACACCGAGCCCAAAGGTGCTTTTTAGTTCTTTGACCGAGGCCTTCGCTAATCCAACGCCGCTAAATTTCTTCAGTATTTTGCTTGAAAGCTCAACAACATTTACGCCTTCACTACCTGTTCGTAAAAGAATTGCCAAAAGTTCTGAATCCGAAAGCCGCTCGGGTCCATACTTCTCGAGCTTTTCTCTTGGTCTATCAATTTTTGGTAAATCTTTTATTTTCATGTTTTTCTTTTTTAACTTCTTCTCGATATTTTTCATCGCCGATAAGTCGTAAATAAAATTCACACCCATCAACGCCGAGGGCCCCACATTTGCAGTAAGTCATGCTTTTGTGCGTATTCCAATAAATCTCATCGCCACACTTTTTACATCTCCAGTAAACTTCCTTTTTAGTTTTGGTTTTTGTTGGCATAAGTTAATCTTGAGCTTTTTCAAGCAACCACTCCCATAACGGCTTAAGCTGTATAACGCTTCCGTCTTTTTTTATCTCTCGTTTTTCGTCCCATGTGAGCACGGTCATTTTTTTCACTTTCAACTCATCACTTGCTTCAAGTAAGGCTTTTACTTCCCTCTGTTCAACGTCAGAGCCCGTCAAGTCATAACAGACTTGCATCAGCTCGGTCACTTCTGTACCTTTTTTCACGACAAAATCCACCTCGCGGTCATTTCGAGTTTTGTAATAGAACAAATCTCTATTGGGCTTGGCTCCGCGCTTCACAAGCTCGGTAAAAACCAGATTCTCCATAAGCTTTCCCTTGTCGGGAGAATGCTGAATCGCCTTTGCGCTGACGAAGCCGTTGTCTACTACATAAATTTTTTTAGGAGATTTGAGCCGCTCTCCGGCTTTTACGGAATAGCTGGAAAGAGAAAATAGTATATAGGCCTCGATAAGATAGCTAAGATATCGCTCCAACGTGACATCACTTTTGAATTTCAATATATTGGCTAGTCTGCGTGTGCTATATCGGCCGGAGACATTGTTTATTAAATATGACCCCAGCTGATCTATCTGTTCGGAAAAACGTACCTTATGGCGTTTAACGACATCCTTAAAAAGGACGGCATCGAATAACACATCAAGATAGCCGAGCGGACGCTGATTTTTCAACACAACTTCAGGAAAGCCGCCGCTTGCCAAATACTCCTCCATCAACTTAAACAACTCGCCACGCTTTTGCGGCAAAGAAGCAGATTCCGAATCAACGACAAAATTTTTCGCTCTTAGAAATTCATTAAAATCAAATGGCAATATTTCTATCGGGAAATGCCTTCCGGTAAGATGGGTAGCCAATTCCATTGACAGTAGGTTTGCGTTTGAACCGGTTAAAACAACATTATAGCCCTGGCGATGCAGACGGTTGGCGAACAGCTCCCAGTGCGGCAAATTTTGTATCTCATCAAACAAAACGTATTTCGTATTCCCATAAAGCGAGCGTAATTCATCCATGAGCTCGTACAAATCAAGTTTCTCGCCTACCAAAGCCGGATCGTCAAAATTGAAATAAGCGAAATCCTGATCCTTCAGGAGCATCAGTGAAAATACCGATTTGCCGGCCCGGCGCGGACCCAAAACGACTTTTATCAAATCCGAAGACACCCACTTTTTTCCTTGCTCCGCCTTTGCCCGTTCCACGTATGGCAGATTTAACAAGGTCTCCTTTTCGCTCTGTTGCTTGGATACTATTGTTTTTAATAGGCCTTTTTGCATCTTGTTCTAGTTATATTAAGCAAAAAACCTTGTTTTTGCATAGTACAAGTAGTATAATATGCATAATAGGAAAAGGCAAATATAATATATGGATAATCGAGAAACACCAGCTGAATATAAGGACAAGTTTATGCTCTCCTTCGTGGAAATGGGATGGGCTGATCCAAACATGATCGATCCACGATATAAGGGCTGGACTACTGGGAGGATGGAAGTTCATACATACGAGAGCGAGTTTGATATTGATGAAAATCCTTTCTGCACTCCGGATACAGAGGAATGGCGAAAATTTGAAGAGGCCTACGATTTGAAATGGGTTGATAAGAAAGAGTTGGAGAATGTAATCAAAACGCTTAAAGAAAAATTCCATCGGGTGGATGAGAACTACAACCCGATCTTATAGGAACTGACCTCTCACTTATGGACAAAAAGCTTAGTGTTTCCTTAGAAAATTCGCTTGTGCCATTGAAAACCGTCTCACTCGTGTCCAAGCGAGAGATTGCCAAGGTTCGAACCGCAAAAAACCCAATGAATCCTTCGATAAAACTCAGGACAAGTAAAACAGAAATCGAGCAATCTCTTGCTCGATCTCAATCAATGCTCCGCGCGCTTCACGCGTTTCGAACCTTTAACTGGCGAGCCGCTCTTCCGGTGTAACTTTTATCTTAAAAATTTTTCTCCCCGGGTAGGATTCGAACCTACGACCATCTCGTTAACAGCGAGCCGCTCTACCGCTGAGCTACCGGGGAAAAAAATTTTCAAAAATGTAGTTACCCGCGAAAAGTAATAACATTACTTTTCGCCCCCTTCGCTATCGGGGAATAAAATATATTATTAAATTGTTTGCTCAGCGTTAGAGCGGTTCCCGCTCTTCCCGCGGTATTATCCGCTGCGTTCCGGTCTTCATAAAATAAAATCATGAATACCGGAACTCCGGATACCCGTCTGAAGCAGGGTTGCCTGCTTCAAACCCGCTGAGCTACCGGGGAGAAAAATTTTCAAAAATGTAGTTACCCGCGAAAAGTAATAACATTACTTTTCGCCCCCTTCGCTACCGGGGAATATATTACTACTAAACAAGCTATGTATACTATAAGCGAACCAAGAGAAAAAATAAAGAGGTTGACCCCGTTACAGTCTCATCTTATCCGTATTTTCTGCAAAAGCCCTAAGGCGAAGCTGCCTTACGGCTTATTGTTTATCAGGATAAAGCGGACCTTTAAACTGTAACGGGGGGTTGACGTCTAAAGGGCCATATGCTATGCTTCAATTATGGCAAGAATTAATCTAGGGATAATATTAGAAAGCTTAGAGTCGGAACTAAGACGGTCTTTTAGGTCGGTTTTTACTGAAGATAACAAAAATTCGCTGTTCCGCGAGTTTCGAAAAAAAGTCCAGAACAATAAGACATGGTATGATGTTCCCGACCATTTGATAGAAAAAGATTGAACACTTTTTTATTTACCCCGTTAAAGGTTTAAAGCAGTTTCTCTTTATCCAATAGCGCAAGGCGTAAGCCGCTTTCGCTTTACGGTCCTATTTTAAATCACTGCCCAATTTCGAACCTCTAACGGGGTAAACCACGTTAAAAATCAGACACCTTCCGCGTCTGCCGATGCGCCGTAGGCGCATCGGACCTCTAACGTGATTTACAAAAACCATAATGCTATTAAATTCTTTCTATTGCTGGAAAACAGCATTTTTTATTTTAGAAAGCATGACTATAAAATATGACGATTAAAGAACCACAAAAAATACCGGATATAATCAAAACATTCACGGAATTGCCTATTAATACTCTGATGAAAAAAAATTTATCAGACGCAAATTTCATTACTCCTACCCCGATTCAGGCCGAAGCTCTAAAACCGGCTCTTGCCGGACGCGATATCCTGGGAACAGCGCAAACGGGCACCGGAAAAACATTGGCATTTATCATTCCCATACTTGAACGGCTTATGAATTCCCGCGAGAAAGGAATTGGGGCCCTGATTTTGGCTCCCACGCGGGAACTTGCCATGCAGATTATTGAAGAACTTAGAACGACCGGAAAAGGCACCGGAATTACGGCAACACTCGCGGTAGGAGGTCTTTCGGAAGGAAAACAAATTGATTCCATCAGGCGGGGCGCAAAAATTATCATCGCCACGCCGGGACGTCTTGATGACTTCGTTAAACGGGGGCTGGCGGATTTAAGTTCCGTTAAAATTCTGGTGCTGGATGAAGCTGACCGCATGGTAGACATGGGATTTCTTCCGCAAATGCGAAACATCATGAATCGTGTTCCCCAAGAACGCCAAACCATGTGTTTCTCGGCAACTCTGGATAGAGCGGTAGCGCACTTAGTTCATGAATATTTGAAAAATCCGGTACGCGTTGAAATCGGCTCAATCATCAAACCCGCTGAATCAGTAACCCTGCGGATTTATGAAATGGCAAGAGAGCAAAAATTTTCTCTCCTAATGCATCTTCTTGGAAAAGAGGCAGGCACATTCCTTGTATTTACCCGCACCAAATACGGAGCGGATAAACTTTTCAAAAAATTAGAACAGCGCGGAATTGATGTTGGAGTGCTCCATGGCGGAAAATCCCAGCCCCAAAGAATCAGGGCGCTGGAAGGATTCAAGGCGGGAAAACACCGGGTACTTGTGGCAACCGACATAGCGGCACGGGGAATTCATGTCCAAGGAATAGCGCATGTGCTCAATTATGATATGCCTAATGCCGCTGAGGATTTTATTCACCGCGCGGGTAGAACAGGAAGAGTTGAAGAAGAAGGAGTAGCAACAACTTTTGTCATGCCCGAAGAAACTATGGAAATTCAGGGCATAGAACGGGTACTAGGCAAAAGAATTGAAAGATTAGCCCTTCCCGCCGGTCTTGTAGCCGAACCCAGGTCTCTTCATGATGAAGCATTTGATATGAGGAGCCGCCGCCGAACTTCTTTCAGTGCCCCCCGAAGATTCGGCCACAAAAGACGAAGGTAACTTTGAATTACGAAACGTCATTGCGAGGAGCCTAGCGCAGCGACGAAGCAATCTATTACTTATAAAAATAGATAGATTGCTTCGTCGCTCACTTCGCTGTTGCTCCGTTCGCTCCTCGCAATGACGGTTTGGAGACGTTTCGTAATTCAAAGTTGAGTATCATTGAATATTTATGTTGCATTATTCAATTGCCCAAGAATCCCCTACAAATTTTAGAACCAGTTGATAATCCCTCAAGATTTGCTATTATAAAGACGCGGCACTGAAAAATGCCGCCAACAAACCATAACCACTAAGGAGCCCCTGATAAAAACAACCGCCATTTTTCTTGTAATCATGCTCTTTTTATTCTCTTCTGCCGCTTCCGTCACATACGCTGATAATTCGCTTTATCAAGCCAAGTGCGCTTCATGCCACTCCGGCGACGGAACCGGAAATAAAAAACTGGGAATGCTTACCGGAGGGGACCTTTCCAGGTTGGATTTAACCAAGACAGATACATCAAAAAAGACGGATGATGAACTGAAAAATATCGTATTAAACGGAAAAAACAAGATGCCGTCTTTCAAAGGAAAGCTTTCGGAAGAAGAAATTACCCGGCTCGTAAAATTCCTAAGAGCTTTGCAGAAAAAGTAATAACAAATATGCCGCCGGGTTCAACCGACGGTTTTTTTAATTCTTTTATTGGGACTTAAGCATATATCTAAAACAGCTTATTCAGAAGAAATTTTGCTATTTTCTTTGCGGTAATAGTAAAACGACTCTAATACTCTAATTCACTCGTTTGACTTTTATAAATTAATTGACGATCGTCAATTAATTTTTTTTGTGTCAAGACACTAATGACTCAAATAAATAATTCCGTATTAGAGTCATTCGAATGTCATTCGTATATTGGAGTCGCTATAAAAAACATCGTAAAAAATTGAATACTTCGGTTTAAATAAAGAGCCCTTGGTAGAAACGGCCGCTATCTGCCAGTTTAATATTCTTCAAGTTTATGAACCAAATGATGCTCGCGCATTTTTTCTATGGCTTTGGCTTCAATTTGACGGATGCGCTCGCGGGTAACACCGAATTCTTTACCCACTTCTTCAAGAGTATGAGTGATGCCGTCTTTCAGGCCGAAGCGCATTTCAAGAATTTTTTGCTCCCGCGGAGAAAAATCGGAAATAATCTGGATAATCTGCTCTTTTAACAATCTGCGGGCCGCGTGCTGGGAGGGACTCAGGGTTTTTTCATCAACTATGAATTCGCCGAGAGTTGAATCCTCGTCTTCATCCCCTACCGGGGACTCAAGAGAAACAGTATCCTGGGAAATTTTCTGTATGTGATGCACTTTTTCAATATCAATTCCCATCTCTGCCGAAATTTCTCCGGCCAAAGGATCTCTTCCCAAATCCTGCAAAAGCCGCCTGCGAATTTGTTTATATTTGGAAATAGTTTCCACCATGTGAACGGGAATCCTTATGGTGCGGGCCTGATCGGCGAGAGCCCGGGTAATGGCCTGCCTTATCCACCAAGTCGCGTAAGTGGAAAATTTAAAACCTCTCCGATAATCAAACTTTTCAACGGCCTTAAAAAGGCCGAGATTGCCCTCCTGTATCAAATCAAGAAAAGAAAGATGGGCTGATCTCCCCACATATCTTTTGGCAATTGACACGACCAGCCGCAAATTGGCCTGGGCCAATTTTTCCCTGGCTTCCTGATCCCCTTTTTCTATGCGCCGCGACAACTCTCTTTCATCAACGGCGGTAATCAGGGAAATCCTGCCGATTTCACGCAAATAAATCTGAACGGAATCATGCGATTCATCCAACGTGGAAACGCTTTTCCCTTTTCGTTTTTTCCTGCCGGCAACTTTATCGCTCTCCTCCGGAACCTCAATAAGCTCTTTTGCTTCCAAAACATCAATAGAGGCATCTTCAAATTTGCGATAAAGTTCTTCAAGAAAATTTATGTCATCCTCAATATTGGGAAATGCTCCCAGAACTTCGGCGTAAGTAACAAACCCTCTTTCCCGGCCGCGCTTAAGCAGGGTTTCTACTTTACCCTCAATAGTAGTTTTTTCCTCGCCCAGAATCTTTCTCGGCCGCCCTCGCCCCTTTTTAAGCATTGGCAAAATAGGCCTTACCGGTTTTTTAGGTTGTGGTTTTGGTCTTCTGCCCATGAACTATGAATTATGAATAATGAATTAGGAATTATGGAACGAAAAGTAAGGCCATAATTCTTAATTCTTAATTCAAGGAGTGAAATTTGTTAGATAACGCCTGAAATTCCAGCATCAGTCCCGCCAATATTTCCTGACTCTTCTCCTTTTCTGCCGCAATTATTTTTTGCGATAAAGTTCCAAGCTTTTCTTTGATTAATTCGCGTAAAAATTCATTAAAACAAATTTTGAGCTCTTTGTCAACATCATCAATGCCTTCAAGAAAAACTTCCGTTTTAAACTTAAGATGGTCATGATACGCCCCATCCAAAGGCCGACTGCCTTGTTCCTTTCCTATTATATGTGAATAAGCCGCCACCGCCTTTTCATGGGAAAAATTAAACGATTCCAGATGCCCAATTTCAATCAAGGAAAGCTTTTGCGGATGCAAAAGAAGCATGCCCAAAAGTTTTTCTTCAAGGTCTTGTTTGCGGGTTCTTGCTCCCGCTCCGGACTCACGCGGACTTGACGCGGACAGTCGCGAACTTTTTTCTGCGTGAGTCTGCGTTAAGTCTGCGTCGTTCTGCGCTTTGACAAACTCCTGCCAAATTGACTGCTCTGATACTTCAAGCGCCTGCGACAATTTTCTCATCCAATGTGACCTCTCAATTTCATTATCAATATGGGTAAGTTGCGGCAATACGGCGCGGGCAATTTCTTTCTTGCCTAAAGGGATTTTTTGGTCAAATTTCCGCAAAGCTCTTTCAAAATAAAATTCAACGACGTTCTTAGCGCTAACCACGATTTTTTTCCATAATTCCGGGTCTTTTAAAACAATATCTGCCGGGTCTTTGCCGAGTTCCTTGGGAATCACCGCGACTTTTCTTTCAAATTCATAAGCCCCAGCTAAATCCAAACTTCTGGAAGTTGCCATTTCTCCTGCCTGGTCGGCATCAAAAGAACTGACTAAAACATTGGTAAGGCGTTTTAACATCCGTAATTGATGGTCAGTAAGAGCCGTACCAGAAACAGCGATAGTATTAGAAAAACCCGCCTGATGAGACATAATCGCGTCCATGTATCCTTCCACCAAAATGCACTCATTCTTTTTCCTTATTTCCTGTTTGGCTTTGTCAAAAGCATAAAGCACCCGCGACTTATCATAAATTAGAGTTTGAGGTGTATTTATGTACTTAGCAACATGTTCATTAGAGACATGGGACATGGAATTATCGATACTTGTCTCTTGTCCCTTGTCTCTTGTTTCTTCAAAAATACGGCCGCCGAAACCGATTACGCGGCCATTGCCATCGGTAATCGGAAACATAATGCGGTTACGAAAACGGTCATAATACCGGCTCGCATCTTGCATCTTGAATCTTGAATCTTGCTCGCGCTTAATAGCGAGACCGGACTTTTCTATATCCTCCGCTTTAAATCCCCTGCCAATCAAATGCTCTAATAAATTTCTCCAGCCATCGGGAGCGAAACCGACCCGGAAATTTTCAATGGTTTCATCGGTCACGCCGCGCTCTTTCATATATTTTTTTACGGCCGAGTTTTCTTGGAATTTTTCCTGAAAATATTTGGCGCTGGCTTCGGAAACTTCATAAAGTTTCTTTCGCTCATACGCGAATCTCGGGTCTTCGCGTTTTAATTCAATCCCGGCTCTGCGGGCCAAAATTTCAAGCGCTTCGGGAAATTCCACTCCGTCAATTTTCATGACAAACGAAAAAATATCTCCTCCGATGGAACATCCCCCGAAACAATGCCAGATTTGGCGCGCCGGATTAACAAAAAAAGACGGAGTTTTTTCCGAATGAAACGGGCAAACAGCCCTGAAGTTGGCTCCGGCTTTCTCAAGGCGTATATATCCTTGCACCAAATCCACAATATCCACCCTTGATTTAATTTCTTCAGTTGGAGAGTTCATAGAGTAATCGCGAATATACGAATTTACAAATAAACAATTTTACCGCAAACAATACGGTTTTTTATTTTAACCTCTCAATCTCTGTTTTTATTTCCTCAATAATTTCGGTATTATAAATTTTCTTTTTATCTCCTTCTTTGATTGAAATAATATAAAAAACTTTACCGCCATATTTTTCCGTAAATTTTTTGTGTGTTTTTTCTTGTAATTGCCTTTCTTTAAAAATTTGTGGAATATGAGAAACGCCGCCCGCAGGTTTAATCTGGAGACCGATGTATTTCCCGTTTAATTCTATAAAGAAATCGACATTAAATAATCTATCCCATTCATCAGGCGCTGGTTCAATTTTTACGCCCAAAATTTCCTGCAATTGTCCATAAATAGTCGCCCTTTCCGTCATATATCCGTCAAACGTTCTCTTGATAACCAAATCAAAAAGATAAGCGATACAATCTTCTTCCGTGATAGCTCCAACTTCAGAAGCAATAACCTCCGTTATTTTTACATAGAGCTTTTTACCTAAATCAACAATATGTTCTTTGGGCTTAACATTTTTGAAATAATAACTCTCCCAGTCCTTAATTGTTTTGGGCGCGCATTTTCTAATTTCTTCAGAAACGGCCCCCACATTCCTTTTGAAATTTAATTGGAACCTATTGGTCGCCGAATTTAAAATCCATTCTTTTGCCATATTATTATTGCATTAAATTTAAAAATTTTAGTTTATATTTATAATCAAAATTATTATCAACGTCCACAAAGCCGGTTTTAATTAAATGCGCATTGATAAAAGTTTTATTTTGTAAATATAAATAGCAGAATAGATTATTATCGCTATCATATTTTAAATTATCAAACTGAATAAAGACTCTTTGATTTTTTAACTTAGCCTGCAGAAATTCCATTGCCTTGTTAAGCATTCCCTCTTTTGTCTTAATGCCGATTAATCTGACCGTCAAACCGTTATTTAACAAAATCTTTTCCGGGTTTACGACTTGTTTTACAGCATATAAATCAACTCTTTTGTTATTTATAGAATCAATTTTTGAGCCGAATTGCAATTTTTTAGGATCAATTTTTTTATCTAATTTATGGGGGTCTTTAAAAATATATGGCAATTTGCTTACCATCTCACTAAAATTAACACCTTCTAAATTCTGGCTAATAAAATCAAGAGAATTATTTTCAAAATTTAATGAATTTTTAATCCCTAATTTATTTTTAATAATTGACAAAAATTCCTCGTTAATCTCATAACCGATAGAATTGCGATTAAGATTTTTCGCGGCCAGAGACGTGGTTCCGCTTCCCAAAAATGGATCCAACACCGTATCGCCCACGAAAGAAAACATTTTTATCAACCTTCTAGGCAACTCTTCAGGAAACATCGCTATGTGCCCATCCTGCCTTACGCCGCCAAAATTCCAATGTCCTTGAAAATATTGATTCCACTCTTCTTTAGACAATTTTGACGCATCTCTTATTTCTCTGTTAATTTTCGGGGCTTCGCCCTGTTTTTTAAATATTAAAATAAATTCATAATCTAATTTTATAATCCCATTTCTTGGGTACGGGAAACTTCCCATTATAGTCGCCCCGCCAGTGGTATTCATGGTAGTAGCTTTTTGCCAAATTATCGCTCCCATATAATCAAAACCGATTGTTTCACAAAATTTAATTATTTCTGTCCTTATCGGAATAACCTTATAACGACCATAATAAACTGACCGGGCGAATTGGTCACCAATATTTATACAAAGCCGGCATCCGTCCTCTAAAATCCGATGACACTCGTTCCAAACTAAATTCAAATGATTTATATACTTTTCATAACTATCATTAAAACCAATCTGATTATCAGAGCCGTAATCCTTTAACTGCCAGTATGGAGGTGAGGTAATAATTAAATGCGCGCTCTTTTCGGTCAACTCCTTCATCATCCTGGAATCGCCTATTATAATTTTATGGTTTGTTTGCATAATTTATCTAATTATTCATCCCTTATTAACACTTATAACAAATGAATCATATCAAAAATCATTAAGAATTAAAAGATGTTGACTATCCATATACAAAATGCTACTAATTAAACGCTGTTTCTTGACAATTAAACATTCCAACAAAGGCAAAAAAATGGCTTACGAGCGCGTTACCATTGAACTGGGTGAACATCTAAAACAGGATTTAAGAAATGTTTTAAATGATTTCAAGAAAGCGAAAAACTGCGTTTCACACGCTGACGCAAGAATAAATATCAGCGAGGGTCAATACGCCGCGTCTCAAAACGGAATTCTTAAAGGAAGCGGGCGCGACTACTCGCTTGAACTTCACACCCGCGTAATTGCCGGCAGAAAAGTGAATGCTTCGGGATATTACGGAATTTCACTCGGCCCGACCGATATTCCTGATTTCGCAAAAATCGTGAAAATGGCTCTGGAAAAAAGTTACGGCAGAGCAATGGCCAATGCCGAACATAAGTTTGAACGAATGGTTTCCTGGAAAGAACTGGGAAATACCCTATGGGATACGCGTCTTGCTCGGGTTCCCATTCATGAAAAAACCATTCCGGCTAAATTTCTGATTTGGCCGCTGGATGTATCCCTTGATACCATCGGCAAAACCGTGAAAAAAATCTCCAAAGAACTGAAAAAAAATGACGCCAAATTGCAAATTAACGATATTTATCTTGCAACATGGGTGGAACGGGAAATTTTTGCTTCAGCCGAAGGCGCCTTGATTGACCAGACCTTTTGCTATACCCAGGGAATTACATATGTTTTGGCTGTATCAAAAAATGTCCAGCAAGAACATTATGATTGTTTCGGACACCAAAGAGGATGGGAAATCGTTGAAAACGGAGTTAACGAAGAATTTACCCGTTTTCCGAATTTCCGGCAATTTTCTTTTAACCTGGCGCACGAAGCTTCTACTCTCAGCGCGTGCCCGCCCTGTCCGTGGACGGACAAGCCGGTAGTGGTAATAACCGACCCGCATTACAATACTTTGAAAGTTCACGAAATTGTCGGTCACCCCACTGAACTTGACCGGATTCTAAAAATGGAAACCGCTTATGCCGGAAGATCATGGCTTTTTAAAAACTTTGAAGAAAACATGCTCGGCAAAAGAGTCGGTTCCGCTCTCTTAAACGCGTATTCCGACCCCACCCTCCCCGGTTACGGCCACTATCAATATGACCACGAAGGCACTCCCGCCAAAAGGGTCTGGCATATCAAAAACGGAATCCTTTTAGGATTCATGAATTCACGCCAAACCTCGGCTATTTTTGGAGACACTGCTTGTGACCCAAACGGCCACTGGAAAGCCAACGGGGGGCAGGTTGTTCCATTAATCCGCATGTCCAACACCGTATTCGCCGAGGGCGATAAAAATCCTAACGACATTATTTCTGAAGTTGAACACGGCTATTATTTAGTCGGGCACAGAATCCCTTCCATCGCGGAATCCCGCGAAAATTTCAGAATTTCCGCCCGCAAGGTTTACGAAATCAAAAACGGCAAACCCGTACGGCTTTACCGCGACGGAGGAATGATGGCCGATACGCATGATTATTTCATGAACGTGGATGCCGTCGGAAATGATTTCCGTCTCTATCCTATTTTCAACTGCGGAAAAGGACAGCCCATGCAGGCCAAGCGGCTTGGCAACGGCGGACCCACCATGCGCTCCCGAGCCAAGCTGACGGGAGGGGCCAAATAATGCGAACCAAAGCAAAACTTTCTCAAGCTGTTGAAGAAGCATTTCTATATCTTTCCCAACTGCCGGATATCGTTGAGGTAGAAGTATTTGCGTCATCCAACGCGCAAAATGTGTTCAGAATTGATTACAAATCCCATATTCTTTGCAACGGCGGCGAAGAAGCAAAATCCAAAGAAGATTACGGAATCGGAGTGCAGGCGATTTTTAAGACCGCGGATGGAATTAAAATAGGTTTCGGTTCGGAATCCAACAATCTGTCGCTTGAAGGCGCGAAAATCGCTTTGGAAAAAGCGCGCGAGGGCGCGGTACCCGACAATGAATTCGTTTCACTTCCCAAAACCATTGAATTGAAAAGAACGCTTTATGATTACCATGACCCCGAAATGCTGGAACTGTCCGAAAAAGATTTTATCGCGGCCGGCTGGAAAATTTTAGACGGCGCAATCAAAGAATTCTTAAATTCGGAAACATTAAAGAAACTTGCCTTATTGAAAAATAAGCCGGTATCTTCTCTGGGACTGATCGTCGGCGGAGACATGACCGTTGTCGCCGAATCAATTGCCGTCGCGTCAACCTCCATGCCCGAAATTCAAACGGATGAATCAACGTTTGTTACGGTTCAGATTACCGCCATGGTTGAAAAATTTGACGCCAAGGGTTCCGGTTATGGCTCTTACGCCAAACTGTCAAAAATTGACGATAAGGCCGGTAAAGAAGCCGCCCAAAACGCGATTGACGCTTGCGGCGTAATAATAAATGGTGAAATTCAAAAACCATTAAGTATTGCATCCGGAACTTATCCGGTCATTTTCGGTCCTCAACCGGTATCGGAACTAATGAGCAATCTCATAATTCCAAGTTTAGGAGCCGATGCTTTCTGGGGGCTTCAATCCCCTTTCACGGGACAATTTGGAAAACAAGTTGTATCTTCCGAAATCAATATTTTTGATGATGCCGCCAACCCCGAATATGTCGGCGCCAAAGGCATAACCTGCGAAGGCCTCCCGACAAAACGGACCGAACTTATCAAAGCCGGAGTGCTTAACGACATATTGTCCAACTGGTATGAAACCCAGCGCTTGCTGCATAAGGACCCAGAAGCTGAAAAAAAACTCGGGAAAGACCCTAAAGAACTTTACCGCCAGGGAAAACTTTTTCCCACTTCCGGTTTCAGATTCAATCGCGGCGGAGGCAGAGGTTATGACGCAACCGCCGGTATCTCCGGCACCAATACCGTATTTGAAGGAACAAATCCGAAAAATATCAAAGAACTTGTGGCAGATGTTCCTTTCGGCATTTATATCGGAAGAATCTGGTATTGCTACCCAATGAACGGATTAAAGGCGGGAGATTTCACCGCAACCGTTATTGCCGATTCATTCGTAATCAAAGACGGAAAAATCATGGCGCCTCTCAAGGCCAACGCGGTACGCATCAATGATAATATTATGCGCGTCCTGAACTCCGTAAAAGCCGTATCCAACGGCAAAAAGGCAAGCATAATCTGGGCGGCCGATGAAGTCCCGGTTGCCTGCGATATTCTTGTTTCAAATGTTACGCTTGAAGAAATCGGCGCCGAAGAAGCGCCGCCTACGGGGGTGTAATATTAACCATATATTATGGGCTGTGTAAAACGGCCCTTTTTATTTACTCTAAAAGTAAAGTATTATGTTGTATCCGCGTAAAATCAGCGCAAATATCAGCGTCCTATCCGCTTCTACGAGCATCAAATGTTTATAAAAATACTTAGGACTGACAGTTGCCAGAATAGATTTGGTTTGTTACAATGATATAAAATGCGCTTTTTACTTAAATTTTTAATAAAAATTGCATTGAATGCGGCCGCTTTGTTTGCGGCCGGGTATCTTTTGGCCGGATTTGTCATACCGCCCGATATTGAATATCTATTCCTCGGCGGGTTGGTTTTAGCGCTAATCAACACGTTTGTGCGCCCGGTATTAAAAATTATCAGCTTTCCTTTTCTTATTATAACCTTCGGCCTTTTCTATATAGTAATAAACATAGTACTACTTCTCACCGCCGACTACTTTCTTGCCGAATTAGTCATTCAGGATTTCTGGAGCTTATTCTGGGCATCCATTATCATCGGTATTGCGAATTCTATTATTTAATCACTAATCACCCGCTAATTAGTTCGCGAATATTTATGGTGAGTTTATCGAACCATTCGCGAATAAAATTCGAAATTGATTAACGACTTATGAAAAACATTCTTCCAATCATCCAAATAATAATCTCTATTTTATTGATAACGGCAATTTTGTTGCAGCAACGCGGCACCGGCCTTTCCGCCTCCTTCGGCGGCGAGGGAAACGTTTACCGCACCAAAAGGGGCTTTGAAAAAATCCTCTTTTACGGAACCATCATTTTGGCAGCCGCTTTTTTCCTTTCGGCAATAGTTAATGTGCTCATTTAAAAGACGCATGATACATGAAACATAAGACCTTTTGCAAAATAAGACTATTATCCGTTATTGTCTGAGCTTGTCGAAGACATACCTTGATTTTAAGCCAAAATTTTTATAGTGAGTTTATTGAACTATTACCCTTCGACAGGCTCAGGGAATAATGGTTCGACGGGCTCACCATAAAAATTTTGGGAATAAACCTTATTTTGCAAAAGGTCTATACAACATGAAACATGGCTTAATCTGTGATTTAAAATTTTATATCCCATGTTACAAGTTTCGGGTTTCAAGATTACTGAAGTATGGATAAAGAAAAAATAATTTTATGGAAAAGGCGACTCCTTTATTTTCCGCGGCTATTCGCCAAAAACGAGAAAATCCTGATTTCTTTGCTCCTTATCGCCTTTTTATCTTCCTCCTTATTGCTTATTACTTCGTTCGTAATTAAAAATACGATAGTAACGGGAGCAAACGGAGGAACCTACCGGGAAGGGCTTTTAAAACAGCCGCAACTTATAAACCCCCTCTATATTTCAAACAACGATACCGACCGTGACCTGATAAATCTAATCTATTCAAGCCTGATACGCTTTAACTCTAAGGGAGAAATTATCAAAGACCTTGCGGATAACTGGGAGGTTTCAGCGGACAACAAGGTTTTCACTTTTGAACTTAATAAAAACGCGAAATGGCATGATGGCCGCGAACTGACCGCGGATGATGTTATTTTTACCGTTAAAGCAATACAAAACCCCGAATACAAAAGTCCCCAAAGACCAAATTGGCAGGGGGTAAACACCGAAAAAATCAATGATTATACGGTACGTTTCATGCTTAAACAGCCATATACCGCCTTTTTTGAAAACGCGGCTCTGCCCATAATGCCCAAGCATATTTGGGAAAATATTTCTCCGCAAAACGCGGTTATCTCGGATTTAAATTTAAAACCGATTGGCTCAGGAAAGTATAAATTTTATAACTTCGAAACATCCCGCCAAGATTCAATTAAAACTTATACCCTTAAATCAAATAAAAATTATTACAAAAATCCGCCGCGCATTTCAACCGTTCAATTTTTCTTTTATAACTCGGAGGAAGAATTAATAGAGGCACTGAAGAAAAAAGATATTGACGGCATAAATTCAATTTCCGCCAAAAACAAAGAACTCCTGGCCAAAGAGGAAATAATCATATATCCTTTGCGGCTTTCAAGAATATTCGCGATATTCTTGAATTCAAGCAAGATTGACAGTTTCCGCGACCAAAATATCAGACAAGCATTATCGTTAGCCATACCAAGAAATGAACTGATAAAAAACGCGCTTTACGAAGGAGCGGAAGAAGCCGACTCTCCTCTTCCCTCCGGCGCGTTAAATAATGACGCAACAACAAAAAGCAGAAAAGAAACTAACCAGCCAAATCCTCTTGAACTCCTTTTAAAATCCGGACTTAAAAAAGCGGATGACGGAACGCTTATAAAAAAAACCATTAAAAACGACAGGCAGGAAAATACGCCATTTTCCATAAAATTGTCAACCTCGGATATTCCGGAACTTCGGGATGCGGCGGAATTCATCAAGAAAAAATGGGAGGATTTGGGAATAAAAGTAGAAATTATTTTAATGAATGTGGTTGACCTGGAAAAAGACGCCATCCGGCCCAGAAACTATGAAGCCCTGCTTTTCGGAGAAGTTTATGGACACGAACCGGAACCTTTTTCTTTCTGGCACTCAAGCCAAATACGCGACCCGGGCCTGAACATCGCCATGTTTTCCAACAGCAAAACGGATAAACTTCTGGAAGATGCCATGCGCGACCCCAATCCGGAAACGAGAAAGGAAAAATATCTGGAATTTGAAAATATTGTCCAAACCGGCATCGGCGCCATCTTTCTTTATACGCCGCATTATTTCTATGGGGTCCGTTCTTTCATCAAAGGTATTGAAGTGCAAAATATCGTGGTGCCATCAGACAGATTTAATGAGGTAGAAAATTGGTATATAAAAACCAAACGAATATGGAAAGATTAGGTGTTTAGCTTATAGCTTTTAGGAACAGCGCCCTAAACCTTACAAAACCGAGCCCTTATACCGGTTAATTCATGATACATAAGCCAAAAAGTCACCCTTTCCTTCGTCCATGCTCAGGATAAACCTTGTGGTGAACTAATCGAACCATAGCTCAGGGAATAACTTTTTACCTTTTGCAGACGGTCTGTTGGGCCAAGAAATTCGCATAAAACGTGAATAAAAATGTAGCGCTATTGCAAAAAACTACGGATATGCTATAATTAAAATAATAGTAAAAGTCAGGGTTTTTACCTTGATACTCATCCTTTCGTAACTAACAACCTACAACTTACAACTAACAACACAAACGTAATTTATTGTATGTTATTAGTTGTAGGTTTAGTTAATTATGCCCATGTGGGCGAAAAGCAATGTTATTGCTTTTCGCGGGCATTACGAGCACGTTCGCTGGAAGCGAACGAGCGGAGTACTATGCCCGGGAGGAATTGGCATACGCGTAACGTTCACCCCGTTACAAATGCCGCGGTGGCGAAATTGGCAGATTTATCCCGTTAGAAATGCCGCGGTGGCGGAACTGGAATACGCGTACGGTTCAGAACCGTATGTCGAAAGACTTGTGGGTTCAAATCCCACCCGCGGCATTTCTAACGGGACAAGCGGTTCAGGGTCGTGTATCCACAAGGATGTGCGAGTTCAACTCTCGCCCGCGGCATTTGTAACGGGGTCAAGAACGCTATTCCCGCAAGGGATTGAAGGAATTTTGCGAGGGGCAAAATCAAATCCTCTCGGGGGCACTCTATAAATATTACTAACTAACAACTAATTACTAACCACCAACAACATACTTGTTGTAAGTTGTCTGTTGTAGGTTGTGAGTTAATTTATGATAAAACCATTTCGTCCGGCGCACTCGCGCCGCAATACCCAGCGCCGCCCCGCAAGAAGGCCGTGGCGCAATATAGTTAACGGGCCGAAAACTTTTGATATCTCCCGGCTTCCTCACGAAAATTTAAAAGTCGTTCCCTTAGGCGGGCTTGAAGAAGTCGGCAGAAACATGATGTTTTTTGAATATGGCGATGACATCCTGATTATTGACATGGGACTCCAATTCCCGGAAGAAGGCATGCCGGGAATCGATTATATTATTCCGAACATTTCCTATCTTAAAGAGCATAAAGACAGAATAAGAGGAGTAATTATAACCCATGCCCACCTTGACCATATCGGCGCTATCCCCTATCTCATACAAGAATTGGGGAACCCGACAATTTTTACTATGCCTCTGACCCGCGGAATTATTTTAAAACGCCAGGAGGACTTCAAACATCTTCCGCCTTTGGATATTGAAATAATAAACATTGATGAAAAAATCAGGTTCGGCGATGCGTTTGAAGCGGAATTTTTCCATGTAAACCACAATGTCTTTGATACAGTGGGCGTCGCGGTCCACACTCCGGTCGGAACTATTGTCCATACCGCGGATTTCAAATTTGACAATAATCCGGTTGGCGATAAGCCCGCTGACTACGCCAAGATGGCGCGCTTTTCTTCGGAAGGGGTTTTGCTTCTTATGTCCGATTCAACCGGAGCGGAAAAACCCGGACACTCCATTTCCGAAAAAACAATCCAGGAAAATCTTGAAGATATTTTCCAACATTCCCCCTCAAGAATCATTGCCGCCACTTTCGGCTCTCTTATTGCCAGAATCCAGCAGCTGATAACTTTGGCCGAAAAATTCGACAGAAAAGTGTCCATTGACGGCTATAGCATGAAAGCCAATGTGGCTATTGCCCAAGAACTCGGGTATATAAAAGCAAGAAAAGGAACCTTTGTGGATATTGACAAAATCAGCGATTATCCGATAGAGCGGCAATTAATCTGCTGCACCGGCGCCCAAGGAGAATCTAACGCGGTATTGATGAGAATCGCCCAAAAAGAGCATCGCCATATTCAGCTGGCCAAAGGCGATACGGTTGTTTTTTCTTCTTCAGTTGTTCCTGGAAACGAAAGAACCGTACAATCCCTAAAAGACATAATTTACCGACAAGGGGCCAAAGTGTTTCATTACCAAATGATGGATATTCACTCCGGCGGGCATGCCCAGGCCGAAGATTTGAAAATGATGATTAATCTCATGCGCCCGAAATTTTTCCTGCCCATTCACGGCAATTACTTTTTACTGAAACTCCATTCCGACTTGGCGGAATCAGTCGGCATTCCTCCGGAAAATATAGTTATTCCTGGAAATGGAAATACGGTTGAATTATTACCCGACAAAATTTCCATTCTTAAAAATACGGTACCGGCAAGCTATGTCATGGTTGACGGACTTGGCGTAGGAGACGTCGGAGAAGTGGTGCTTCGCGACCGCCAAATGCTCAGTCAGGACGGAATTTTTGTGATTATCACCATTCTTGATTCCAAAACCGGAAAAATTGTCGGCTCCCCTGATATCATCTCTCGCGGTTTCATTTACCTTCGGGAAAATCAGGAAATGCTAAAACAAGTGCGCCACAAAATAAGGGAAACCATAGAAAATACGGCCACGGCCGAACAAACGCTTGATATTGACTACATAAAAAATAACATCCGCGACAAAATCGGCCAATTTCTATTCTCTAAAACTGAACGCCGCCCAATGGTTCTTCCCGTTGTAATTAAAGTATAAATTTGATATAATTTATTTGTATGAAAAACTATCATTTTTCTATTGTAATAGAGCAGGATAAAGACGGCTTTTTTGCCTTTTGTCCTGATTTACAAGGGTGCTACAGCCAGGGAAATACTTATGAGGAAGCTCTGGCCAATATTAAAGACGCAATCAAACTCCACCTTGAAGACAGGTTGGCCAATAAAGAAGAAGTGCCCGCCAAAGAATTCATAAGTTTCTCAACAGTTGAAGTAGCAGTATGATGGATTCTCTGCCAAAATTAACCGCAAGAGAAATTATAGCCGTACTTGAAAAAGCCGGCTTTAATTTTGTTCGTCAAA
>Ga0209211_10000510_pt1 | contig 78610 bp, 56 predicted proteins | sample RifGroA2_FD_183992 | JGI IMG/M metagenome (GOLD analysis project Ga0209211, IMG submission 183992) | Groundwater microbial communities from Rifle, Colorado, USA - Groundwater A2 (SPAdes) (version 2) | ecosystem: Environmental > Aquatic > Deep subsurface > Groundwater | place: Rifle, Colorado... | reverse complement strand
GTTTGCCAATACAATTCTATGAATAATCAAACCAAAAAGTTTTTCATATATACTCGCAAGTCTACGGACGACAAAGACAGACAAGTCCGCAGTATTTCTGACCAATTATCGGAACTAAAAAGTTTAGCATTGAAAGAACAGCTTGAGGTGGTTGATGTCTTTGTCGAAAAGCAGACCGCCAAAATACCAGGCCGTCCTGTGTTTAACGAAATGATAGAGCGTATGGAAAAAGGCGAAGCCACTGGTATTTTGGCGTGGCACCCCGATAGACTTGCTCGCAACTCGGTAGATGGAGGAAAAATAATCTACCTCGTTGATACTGGTGTAATTTCAGAAATGAAATTCCCAACTTTTTGGTTTGATCCGACACCGCAAGGGAAATTCATGCTCTCAATCGCTTTTTCGCAATCCAAGTATTATGTGGATAACCTTAGCGAGAATATCAAGCGCGGACATAGAAACAAAGTGAAGGAAGGAATATGGCCTCAAATGTCTCCGATTGGCTATGTGAACGAGAAAGGAAAAGGTATTGTGCCACACCCCGAACTTTCGATTTTAGTTAAAAAGACATTTGAGGCATATGCAACTGGAAACTTCACTTTGCGGGAAGTCCGCGACAAGTTTAACGCGCTTGGATTGAAGCGGAAAAGCGGTAGAGAGCTTGCGGTGTCGAATTATCAAAAACTTCTCAAAAATCCTATTTACACTGGTCTCATGAGGTATAACGGAGAGATTTTTGAGGGAAAGCACGAACCGATTATTTCAAAGAAACTTTTTGATTCCGTGCAAGAAGTGATGAGCCGAAAATCTAAACCGCATAGCAAAGGTTTGAAACCATACATTTATCGCGGATTTTTCCGTTGCGGAGAGTGTGGTTGCTTCATTACCACCGAGCAACAAAAAGGTCATCATTATCTCCGTTGCACCAAACGGAAAAATCCTTGTACTCAAAAATATGTTCGCGAAGAACTCATCACTTCTCAAATTCAAGAGGAAATCAAAAAAGTTTCTTTGCCTCTCGATTGGACAAAATGGATGATTGCCGAAAATGCAAAAGATCGGCAATCGGAAATCCAATCGAGCACGCTTTTTGTGGATTCTGCAAAAGCCGATATTTCTCTTTTAGATTCTAAAATAGAGAAGCTGATGAGTGCCTATCTCGAAAGTGCGTTGTCGCTCGAAGAATATCGCGAAGCTAAAAACAAGTTAGTTAATCAAAATCAGCTTCTCAAAGAGAAATTATCGGCTTTTGAGCAAAAAGCGAATAATCGGTTCGAACTTACCGAAAAGTTTTTGAAATACAATATGGAATTGGCAAACGACCGAACAAATGAGGAAAATACTCATTTGTTCAAAAAAGTCGGTTCGAACTTTAAAATTTTGGATCGAACCGTACTTTTTGAGCCACGCGGAGCGTGGAAAATCCTTTCAGATTCAGAATTCGGCGGGGGGAATGCATTAGTGTCGCGCCTTCGGCGCGACCCCGCTTTGTCCGTTTCTTCTGATTCCGAATTTTGGCGGAGAGGGGGAGATTCGAACTCCCGGTACCTTGCGGTACACAGCTTTAGCAAAGCTGCACGATAGACCACTCTGACACCTCTCCGTGATAACAATTGACAGTTGACAAATATGACTTATTGGTACGCACTGTGAAAAAATGTCAATTGTCACCAAGTGTACAAAAAAAGGTTGCCCATGTCAATGTTCCTTACATGCCTATCCACGCGCAATCGTGAATCCACGAACCTCCCGCGCTCCGGTTTTTTTGAGCACTTTCGCGCATTCCTGCATGGTGGATCCGGTGGTATAAATATCATCAATGACAATAATATTTTTTCCAGAGACCAATGCCGGTTCAACAACACAAAACGCCTCACGAATATTTTCTTTTCGCTTCGCTCGGCTCAACAATGCCTGGTGCGGAGTGTTTCGCGTCCGTTTTAAACCAAGAACAAGCGGAATGCGCGTAGAAAAAGAAAGTATCGTGGCAAGAGAGACCGATTGGTTAAATCCCCTTTCTCGCAATCGTTTGGCATGCAGTGGGACCGGCATAAGACAATCTATTTCAGAGAGAAACCAGGCATTATGGGCCGAAAAATGATGTATCATCGGCTCAAAAACAGAAAAAAGGGACTGCGCCGAATGATATTTTGCAAAACGCAGAATAGCCGAACCAAGATCTTTTTCGTCGTATGGAAAAAGAGCGCAAACCGAAGAAAGAAATGACTGAGACGCGCAGAGCGAACAGCATTGCCCGCGAACGCCGTGACGGTGGCACACCGGACAAAGAAATACCGGCCGAGATTCCAGTGTCAAAAGGCATGTCTCACAGACCAGGCGGCCCTCTTGGCCGCACCCGAGACAAAAAAGAGGAAACAAAACAGCCCCTAATGCTCTCGCTATGTGTTTTACCCGTATAAAAAAAGACTGATGCCCCTCCATATCCTCCTCCAAAAAAATTAATCCCAAAAAAACCCGGAGACTTTCCATTGGCCGACCTCTTTGGCAAGCGTCACCGTTCCGGAACGGTACGTGGTTTCTTCGTTTTCCGATGATTCTTTCATTTGTTGCGCTTCGACCCCAACTTCTGCGGTGTCGTCTTCCAGTGTCTCTATAACAAGAGAAATCACGACCGTGGTCATCCCTTCATACGCGTTCGCCTGCGTCAATGCCTGTGTTTGTATCCATTCCCCCATTTTTGGGGTCGCAAGAATCAGCACATCGTCAATATGGCTGTTGTTATTTTGGTTGGAATAGGATGCAAAGCGTTCAACAAACACACGAGCGACATTTTTTACCAGATATGCATCTTTATTTCCCGCCTCGACCGGCTGTCCGGGATTTTGCGGCACCGGTCCGGTTTGAGGAGCCGAAGGACCTGAGGACGCCGGAGATTGGCTGAGCGGAGCCGCTGGACCCGCATTGGACACGGAATCCGGGCCATTCCCCTCATTTTCCGGAGACTGAAATACCCATATATACAACAAAACAACAGCGGCGATAAAGCCGGCTGTAAGACCGATAGCGATAAAAATACGTTGTCGAAGGTCGAGCATAGAAAAAAATAAGAAGCATTATTGTTTCATCTGTTCTTCATAGTCCTTTTTTGCTTTTTCAATTTCCATGAGCTGACGCGGATCCGAGGTAATAAGCTGATCTTCCGTATATGAGGCAACCACTTTAATCGCCGCGTGTTTCAACCCTGCGAAAAAAATCCCTTCCCCGGCCGATCCTTCCAATAACAGATACTTTTCTCCTTCTGTCAGCATAAATGTTTTTTGAATCGTATCAATTGAGGCTGGAGATTGCCGCAACAAAAGTTGCAAGGCGGAATTGGTCACAATAGCTTGGCCGTATTGCGAATTGAGAAAATCGTTTACATCCTGCGTAATGGTTGTAACACCAAGATAATATTTCCGGCAACGCTTGACGAGCGCGTACATGAATTTGGCGCTGTCTTCATGTTGCATGAGCCACCACGCTTCGTCAATCACCAACATGCGTTTTTTCCGTTCACTGCGCACAATGCCCCAGATATAGTTGACGAGCGAATAAATCGCCATTGGACGCAATTCATCTTCCAAATCACGCACGCTAAATACTACTAATTGATTATTGGTGTTCACATTGGTTGGAGCGTTAAATAGCCCGGCAAAAGTGCCTTCGGTGAATTTCCGCAATTTCAAAACCAAATTTTCCGCGCCATCCATTCCCTCAAGCACATCAACCAAATCCTGCATAATAGGCGGCTCGGCCGTGCTCAAATCCGAATCAATGGTGATATCTTTTTTGGCGTATGTTTCGAGAAGCGCCCGATCCATAATGGAATCTTCTTGAGCGGTCATGACGCCAATCATAACGCGCACCAGCCCTTTCAAGGTAATGACCGCGCTTCGAATAATATCTTCCGTGGAAATTTGTTGGCCCACGGGACGAGGCAGATCAAACGGATTCACTTTGCTTTCCGACGCAAGAGAGATATTGATATATGTGCCGCCGACCGCTTCATTGAGGTGCATGTATTCCATTTCCGGATCAATAATAATAATATCTATGCCAAACATGAGGCTCCGCAATACTTCCAATTTCACCGCGTATGATTTTCCGGCTCCGGACGTGGCAAACACCACCATATTCGCATTTTGGAGGGAAAACCGATCAAAAATAATCAGGCTGTTGTTGTGCCGATTGATGCCATACATAATACCCGTATCACTCGACAATTCGGAAGAAATAAACGGGAAAGAACTTGCGACCGGAGACGAATTCATGTTGAACGACACGACCAAATCATCAATGCCCAACGGGAGAGTGGACGTAAAGCCCTGTTCCGCCTGATACAGCACGTGCTTGCTGTAAATCAGCTTTGAACCAAAAACATTTTCAATGTCTTCCGTTGCCTTTTCGAGCTCTTCTTTGTCTTTCGCGTAAATCGTGACATAAAAGGCAAACTGAAAAAAATGCTCAATGCCTTGCGTCAAATCGTCGCGCAACTGTTCGATGTCTCGGAGGGCGGTTTCTCGAATCGGGTCCCTCGGGGCACCTTTTTCCGCGTCCGCGCTAATCTGCGCTTCGAGAGCCCCCACTTTCTTTTTGAGCTGTTTCAAAATAATGGCGGATTTGATGGGATAAAAAAACATGGACACGTCCATGGCGATGTTCATGCCTAAAATCGGAGCGCTCCAGCCAACGGAAATATATCGCGGATAACTCACGACAAAAATGGTTCGGAGAAACACGCCGCCAAGCTGAATAAAGCTTGATTCCACGCGAAACGCCGACGGGGCAATAAGGTCGCGAATGGCAACCGTTCCTTCGCGATACATCCGCTCTTCTTCAAGGGTAATCAACTCTTCTTTGACTTCCTGTTTTTTGGGATGTCGAGATGTCTTTTTGGATTCCATCTCCATGCCTTGGGTTGTAATGGGTCGAAAGGGCATACCGTGTATTTTAGATGGGTTCCACTTGCAGTTTTTCAAGGGGTTGCAACCCTTCTTGAAATGAAATATCCGGATTGTAGGTGGTATACAAGAGTTCAATCAGGGCCTGGGTGTCGAGCTCAATAACGCTGAGCCCCATGCTCGAGAGCCCATTCACCACATGCCGCACGCGCAAATCCAAATCTTCTTTGCGCTCGGTAAATCGTTTTTCTTTGAGACGGACGGTCAAGGCCGGCTTCAAAACGCCTTTGGCCCGCGCCCAAAAACTTCTTTTTTTGCTGGTCGGGTCATATGGCACCACCACATAAAATCGCTTGGTCATAATTTGCCCGATTTCAACCAGTTCCTGGACATAGGCTCGATAGTCCGCAATTTGGGTCCGCAACAGTTCATTTGTCTGTTCCGACTCTTTTTGAATCAGTGTGTCAAGATATGGCTCAATCTGGAGACGGCGCGACTGCACCGAAATTTGGATTGAAAAATCCAACGAATTCAAAAAGCCGACGTATGCGGCAATAAGCGCATTTTGTTCATCTTCAGACTTTAACGCAAAATTAATACTCGATGTCATGAGTATTTTCCGGAGGGTTCCGTCTTTCAAAACCACGACGCCATCCTTGATTTCGGCCATGGGCAAATGGAGCTGAGTGGATGGCCGCGATGGTTTTTTCTTCTTTTTTTGTAATTGTTTTTCTTTTGCCATTCTGATGTGATTATTTTTTTGTCTCTCATTCCCGAAGGGGAGGCTCTCCGGCCTGAAAATCTTCCGGCCGATAATACCCCCCTGTATTCACGACGAGCGACAAATCCCGAATATGTTTGCCTTTTACCGGTTTTTTTTCTTGTTTTTCTTCCATCTCAATTTCGGCATCGAGCGTTCGCAAATAGTCGAGCTCGTCTTTGGCATAGGTTTTTGCCCAGATGCGCAAACTCGGCCGCCGCAGAGTTTGAATGACATTTAATAAAAAATAATGAAATTGCTGGCCGTTGATTTTGACAAAGGCAAAAATAAGCGCCAAGCCTCCGATAATCGCAAGCGTTGTAATAAACAGCGCAAAATCTGCAAATTTAAAAGAAAGAAAAATAATCAGGCCGGCTGTGAGCAAAATAAGAAACTGCCGTATGGTAATAGGACCTAAAATTTTATCTTCCACGTCAATAAATTGTGGAACAACGAATTGTTGCATAAACTGAGACAACTTAGAGTCCAATCTCTCTATTTACCTTGACCAATGCGAGCACTTCCGCCTCTGACAGACCGGCCTTTCCTCCCTGAAATGCAAGACTGTCCGCAAGCGTTTCATCGTTTTTGATGCTTGAAAAAAGGGCCTGCTGATACTCTCGGTAGAGCGGACTTTGATACCAGGCGTCAACCGCATTCATGAACAACAAATAGGAATCCTGTTTCAACACATCGAATTTCGCGAGCATCATGTCTGCCGCGACCTTCGGGTCGGAGGCCAGACGACGAAAGTCTTTGAGAGCAAATAAACGAAATTCATCAATCGGGCCCACGGCATCGGATTCCATGGTTGCCGGCCGCGTCACATCGTGCACAATGGGTTTTTGATGCGGCGGCGTTTGCCGCGGGCGGGAAGAAGAAACAGATTGCGCCGGTTGCGGCGCTGGCGCGTTTCTTGCGGGCGTAGTATACTCTTTCTCCGGCAAAACAGGAATACGGGGCAGTTGTAACTCTATTTTTTTTCGCGGCGACATGGGTTTTTTATTTTTTGCCGGCACAAAACGTTCAATACTCTCGGCCAAATCTCGCGCGTCTTTCTCGGAAAGCCCCAACCCACCGGCATCCGGCGATTTCTTCGCCGATACCAGCACCTGATCTTTGGTGCGGACATCTTTCACGCGCGAACGAATAAGAGACGCCAGCCGGTCATAAAACTCTTGCGCAAGAGAAAAAGATAATTGGTTCAACACCCGTGACACCAGCTCGTCGCGGCGATCCGGAAGCGCGGTTTTTGCTCCTTTGATCTCTTCTTTGGGAGGTTCTTCGGACAACGGAATATCACGAACCGCGTTTGGAGGTCTTTTTTCTTTCGTTTCTTCAAAGATGGGAATCCCTGAAAATTTTTTGAGAGACGGCTTTTTATCTTTTGGCATTCTTTCTTTTTTTTGTGCGCTGTTCCCAAAGGCGTACGCCGCTTCGTCGACAAAAATGTTAGAAACAGGAGCTGAAGTCGCAAGCGCATGCGGCGGTTCGGGAATCATGGCTTCGGTAGTTTTTTGTGATGCTTTATTTTGGGAATAGGCAGAGGGGGCCGGCGTCTTTCGTTCGGCGATAAATTTGGCGGGGCTAATCATATCTTCAGGAGTAGCCGCTTCATCCGACGCTGTATTTTCCGCGGACGCAAAAAAATCATCCGTGGCGCTGTCTTCTCGCGCAATCGCCGTCGGCCGAACCTGCGACAGCGGCACGCGCGCCATGGAACCGTCCGAACGGCGCACCAAGACCGTTGGTTCGCCATTGCCCGTCTGTGGCTGTGATGCCGATGACTGATCTCCCATACAAATAATATTATCCGGTTACAAGCGGACTCCAATGAAAGGCCGCATCTTTTTCATGAAACTCAATAATGTCTTCCCCGGATTCAAGTACGCCCTCGCGATGAAGAAACTCCGTAAAATCCAAAAACTTTTGCACGGCTCCATCGGTTTTGAGTTCATAAATATCCATGCATTTTTCCAAAAACACGGTTACGGGGAATCTCGCCTTTCCTGTTTGAAAATAGGTGGCGATTTTTGGCCAATTTTTTTTGTCAAAAAACCACTGAAAGAGGTTGACCAAATCCTGATCAATGAGGTCGAGCTCGGTTGGTTCCGCGGCCGCAATTTGATCAATAAGACTACCATGGCGAAGATGCGTGACGATATATAACACTTCCACAAGCCACACCTCAAATGCGCCGTGACCGGGCATGTCCTGATATATTTCCTTTGCAAAGGTATTTTGCATGAGTGGATCGGCATCTTTGTCTCCTGCCTTTGCGTAATACATTTTCATGACCGCCGGAAGCAGTACTTCTTTTTCTTCGGTCAGCGAGAGAGGAATTCGCTCCTGATTATTTTCGATAACCCGGTGATAAAAATCATCGAGAGAAACATAATCAAACCAGCTCGGCGATTCGTAGAGCGCGTCTGTGATCGCGTCACGAACCGGAATGCCAAGGACTATGGAACGATACACATAGCGCTGGAGCAAAAACTCTTGTTCCGCATCAATAAGCGTGCGGAACCTATGCCACACCATTTGGAGGAGCAGTATAAATATCAGCGCCTCAAGCCATGTGAATTGTTTCCGCCGCTGAATATCTTCAATTTGCAAATACGGAATAATCATGGCGCGATACGCCGGAAGGTCGTCCGCATTCAATCCTTGGCGCAGACTATAGACAAACGACGCGGTGTCGTATTCCGCGACTTGGCCAAGAAAAATTTTCTCCATGCGCGAAACCCTGTAGAGCTCCTCTGTGCCATCCGTCACCGTTACCGCAATAGTGTGTTTGAGCTGAAACAAAACATCGTTGACAATAGCGGCATCTTCGGGGGTATGAAAAAATTGTTCGATACGCGCAGGATCAATAAGGCCAATCACCGCCTTATCCAATTTCCATGACGGATCGGCAAGCGGCGGATGCTCCACATAGCCGGCAAGAAGCTCAGCGTACGTGTGCAGGGTTTCGTATTGAGCGGTTTGGGGAAGTTTGTTCCAATCAAAATCACGCAACGCCAAAATCTGCTTTTCCACAGTACGCCATGGATGCACTACAAATTCATAGATATTTTTTGGCGTTTGGTTTGGCATAGCCGTAAAATACTCTTAATATGCTCCCCCGTCATTTGGGCGGTTCTTCGTCTACTTCGGATTGAGCAATTTGATCTCTTTTCTTTTTGTCCCCTCTTTTGGCTTCGGATTCTTTTATCCTCAAACGTTGCACTGCGGCGTCAAGACTGTCTTCTATCTCTTTTCTGCTCATACGCACCTTGTCGTTTTCCCACAATTCATCTTGAAGTTTTTTAAATCCTTCATCTGTTGATAAAAATTCTTTCTTCGCTTTTTCAATAAATTCACTCATGGAATCGGCTTTGAGTTGTCCAGTACCGTCTTGGTTATGAAATAACACCTTCACAATTCCGGATTCAGAATCCAGAGAAGAATCAACATTTTTAAAGACCTTTTGCAAAATCATGGCAAACTGATCCGGCGCGGCCAAAAACCACTTGAACGCGAATCGATTCATAAAATTCGACATGTCCCCGCCATGTTCCTCAAGAATTTTTTCCGCTGACCCGCCCAAAACACCATACTGGTTCAAGCCCAAATCCTTTGACCCGCGCATTACTTCTTCACTTGGCTTTTGTCCGGTCAATGCTTCTTCTGTTCGTTTGAGGGTCCCGGACAAATCTTGAAAACGAGTCAGGTTCGCGAATGCTTCTTTCAGCACACTCAAATACAGCCGCTGAGAACGGTATCCATCCGCGTCCGTGTCGGAAAATGAGTGCGGATTAAATTTGTGGCCGCCGGAACGTTTTCGAATGGAGCTATTCATCAAATTGCGGGCGCCAATCGTAGTATTCATGCGCACGGTTCCCATTTCGCCGTCTTCCACCTGGTGGCCGCCAAGCTGGGTGTGCCCCAGCTGAAGACCGTGGCGTTTGAACGAATACCCCATATCGTTCAAGCGAGAGCCATATTGGGTATATTTATCAACAAGCCCTTGATAATTATCTTCAATTCTATCCCAAAATTTTTGCGTAGCCTCTTCCATTTTTGCGGTATCCCCCTCCTTAATCCCAAGAGAATCGGCAAAATCTCTAATCCGTCCCTTGAGACCGTTATTCCCTAAATCAGCATAGTGCTTCCCTTTTTCTTGCGCAAACAATTGCTTCGACGCTTTCGCATAACTCAACGGCGCCTCGTTTCTACCCGCTCTCTGTCTATTTTCTTCATGCATATATTCCTCAACAGCGCGGTGCGTTCGGAGCAGCCGATCATCGCCGCCGGTTCCCATATAATTTTCAAAAATATTTGTCGTTCCGGTTCCGGATAATTTTTTGATTCTTTTTGTCACGGCCTCAACCTGTTCTCGGGTAAGATCTTCTTTTTTTGTAATATTTTTTCCACTCGCGTCTTTAATAGGCTTTCCGTCTCTTCCTATAAATCCAAGATATTTTCTTTCTATGCCCTTCATTGCGGCGTCAAATACTTGCTCAGGACTGGTGATATTCTCACCTCTGTCATCTTTCAACACTTTTCCACCCTTCAAAAAAGCGCCTTTCAAAACAACCTGCCCGGCAAAAAGTTCTTGAACCGATGAAGCGGTTTGCCAATCTTTTTTTCCTTTGTTTGGATCTTCAATTCGAATAATCTTGCCATCCTTATCGGCAAATCCGTCTTTTTTTATTTTTTTAATTTTTCCTTGCCCCTCAAGGACTTGCTGGCCAGCGGACAACTGAGTAATCGCGTTCCCTTCCGCATCACGCAAAATAATGCCCTGTTCATCATAGTACGAACCCTTTTTTACCGCAGTCATCGCCCCGTATTTATTGTTCAAAAATTCCTCTTGTGTTACCACGGATCCATCTGCATTTTCAATGAGGTGCTCTTTATGTTCAATACCATGAACATTGTTCTCCAATAGCTCGTCGACACTTGCGGCCTCCCTTTCGCCTCCCTTTCCATCGGGAACCATAAGCACTTTGCCATCCTCACCAACAAATCGCTGTTCTGAATTGAGAACACGCTCGAGCATCTTAAATTCTCCTTCCGGTCCAAAGGCTCTTTTTGTGGCTTCAAATTCATCCCGTTCTGCCGGGGAAAGACCATTTCTGTATTCTTCATCGGTTTCGTATCGTTCAATAGCCTGTCCCATGGAGTTAATGGCATCATCAAGATTTGCATTTTCCGCGAGATTACTCAACATGCCATACATGTGTTTTTGCACATCCATGGAAACTCCTTCTTTCCCCTGCATACGCGCCTGCTCTCTATGAAACGCAAGCCGCATCAATGCCGCGCCGCCAAACTCGGCGCGTCCGGCTTCGTCAACGCGGTTTAATGATTCGGCAATACGCTTTGCAGACGCCACAAACGACTGCGCGTAGGTGGCTTTCCCTTGCGCAGGCGCTTCAATAAAGGTGCCTTCCACTTCGGACTGCGTTTCTCCTTTAACAATGGCCATATTTTCTTCGTGCTCTTCCGCAAATTTTGCCTGTTGAATGGCGCGCGCAAAAACAGACGCGGCGTCATTGCCTTGAAGAAGCCAGAGATCCAAGTTGCCTTTATCTTTCATTTTTCTAAATTTGTCGAGCGACGACTCAAACACTTTTTCGAGATGCGCATTTTTCATGCCCTTGACGATGTCCTCGCCGATTTTCGCGCCTATCTCGGCTTCGCCAAGCTGTTCGGCGAGCTTTTTGCCGAGTGGCCCCATCCACACAGCCTCGGTGGCCTTGCTTTGCGCTTCTTTCAGTTTTTCTTCGGCCACGCGATTGGTTTCATGTTGCACAATATACTGGGCCGCGTTTCGAGAAGCCCTGCTATACACGCCCTCATCGCGTTTTGGCACCCAAGTGCGTTTGGATCCTTTCCACCGTTCCGGATGATTGATCCCGCTGATAGTGTCCCCGACCGCTTTAACATTTGCGGGGTTACTGCGGAATTCTTCAAGACGAGAGTCGCTGTCAATCACCACTTCTTTGCCTCTCTCGTCCTTAATTGTTTTCTTTTGTTTTCTGCGTTTAAATTCTGCTTTTCCGGCTTCATCCATTCCTTGATACCCATGGTACTCATCGCCATGTTTTTTCTGCATCCACGCGTCAAATTGTTTATTTTGTTGTGCCACAATTTCCGGGTCCGCCAAAAATTCATCCTCTACCTTTACCTCTTGGTCCGCCCCTATCTGAGTGAATTTCATCCATCCTGACCTCGACTTATCACTGGAAAGAGCGGCATACTCCTTATATTCATTAGGATGCTCAACCTCCAGCCATTGTCCAAATTGTTTTAGTTGCTCTGCCGAGACTTCCGGATCCTTCGCAAATTCTTCGTCTAAGGAACCAAGATCTTTTTGCACCTCAACGGACTTAGTTACTTTTTTCTTTTGTTTGTCAGTGATAAGTTTTGTTTTCCCGGGTTCGTCCGCGGCAGTGTAGTTCACGTACGCACCCGCATTTTCTTTTTGAAGCCATCGTTCAAATTGTTGTGTTTGTTCAGGGGCAACCATAGAATCTTTTCGAAATTCTTCCAGATGTTGTTTTTTAAATTCCCATTGTTGGAGCGTATTCATTTCCTTATACCCGTTGTATTGCACCGGATCTTTTGCTTTTATCCAATTTCGAAACTTTTTATCCTCATCTTCCACAAATTCCGGCGTGTGACGAAACTCGTCAATAAACGAAGGGGCATCTTCTTCCACTTCTTTTTGCTGTTTTACCGTCGTGGTTCGTTTCTTTTCGCGAAACGCTTTTTTCCCCTCGTCATCCAGCGCGGCATAGCCTTGGTACTCGTCCGCGTGCTCTTTTTCCATCCACCCCTCAAACTCATGATCTTCCGCGGCGACCACCAATTGGCGCCCTTCTTTGAGAAGGCGTTCTCTGTTTCGATGTTCACGCGACTTTTTGTTTTCCGGACTGCGCATCTGAATCGCGGCCATCTCCTGATATTCCGCAAAATTTCTCCGAGCGGTCATGGCATCAAGCCCAACTATACCCACATACTTTTTCTGTTTGATTTTATTCCCATCTTTATCAACTTTATCTCTCATTTCATACGCTGTCGTGCCATCCGCGTTCTTTTTTTCCACTCTTTCTTGTTCATATTTAAAGTCGCCTTTTTCATCGTCCCATTCATAGTCAACCTGGCCCAATCTTTTTAGAATTGGTATTTGGCCAAACACCTTATTAACCAGAGCCGTACCGGCCAAAGACAGAGGGGGTTCATTTTTACTCATGTCTTTGGCGCGACTGTCTTTTTGCTGTTTTTTTACCGCCTCGACACGATCATCGAGTTTATCCTGATATTCTTCATTATACCCCCCAATAAGAGGGATATGACGAATATACTTATTTTGCCGTCGAAACTCATCCAAACGTTTCCCGGCGCGAATCCAACTTCGGCCGCCAATAAAAGGCGCGTTCATAAGGCTCTTCTTGCCTTTTTCCAATCCTTTCCCCACCAACCACCGTCCGGCCGCGTACCCGCTCGCGATGGTTGCCACTTTCTTTCCAAAATCAAGGACTCCCCCGACAAAACTGCCCCCGACAGCGCCAACTTTTTGGACCGCCGTGAGCCCGACAAACAAAAATGCGATAGCAATAAAAAAATTTGCCATGTTTTCCCACGTGGTCACTTCGCTTGAGGACACTTTGAGCGTGCCCCCGGGAACGCCTGCCTGCTGAAGCACTTTTTGCGCGTCCGAGCCGTCAATATTGAGTCCCAAATCCGACATGGCAACGTCGCCCGTTCCAAGCGTGGCAAACGCAAGCCAGAGAAAGAATACCGCGACCGGCGCCACAATCACTTCTTTACCAAACATGGACCACCATTCTTTTGCGTACTGTTTGGTTTGCGGAATAACGTTCATGATATACGCCATTGGCGACAAAATAATCAACACCCACAATACAATGACCCGGAGTATCATCACAAACAAATACGCGCCAACAACCGCAAGTCCCATGAGCGCAAAAACAAAGGCCATAACCGCGCCGCCAAAGAGTTTAATGTCAATGCCTCCGGTCATAATATCTTCACCGACCACATTGAGAATCGAGTTCATGCGGAGCATTTCAATAAGGTTGCCCCCGGCCGTGTTTTGGATGGCCGTCACAAAGGTCATGGTAAAGATATGCGCGGCGTCAATAATAAGGCCGGCAATGAGTTTGCTGAAATTGACAAGAAGCGCCGCCAAGATAAAATGCGCAAGCGTTTTTTTCCATTCGTATTGTTCAATACCAAGGACCGTGCCAAACGCGATAACAAGCAATACCACCACAAAAAACATATTGGCAACGTCGCGCACCATAAACCAGCCGATGACGACGGTCGGTGTGTCAACATAGCCATTATATTTTGCGAGTTCGACAAAAAATTTGAAGAAAAACATGGTCAAGCTCATGAGCACAGTGGCAAGCTCAATCAAAATCCACGACGCAAAGTGCAAGAGCGCGTCAAAAACGCCGGTTGCGACATCACCCAGCAAATCAAAAATCGCGTTTGCCGGTGTGGCGGTGAAAACCAGCCCGGAGACAACAAAAAATAAGAAGATCGGCGTCATCCATTTTTTTGCTCGGAAGAGCGACGTTATTTTTTTTCCAACATGCTTCACAGCCAAGAAATCATGGAGTGATCAATTGTGAAGAAGTATAGCATAAAAAAGAAAAAAAATGGAGAAAAAATCGTTATTTTGGGGATAGTATTTCATAAACACGTTATCCACTTTTTATCCTTGACAAACCTTTGTCACCTTGACAAAACGGCTTTTTTGTGCTTTAATAGAATTGGAGAATTGTGTTTATTTTTTCGCTTGAAAAAAGCAAAAAGCTCTTTAAAAAAACAAAAAGGCTTGCACACACAAGCCTCCTTCGGTGGTGGACCGTGGGGGAATTGAACCCCAAGAGTGAGGATGGTAAGCCTACTCGTGCACCTGCACACACGGCCCATAGTCCACCAAAAAAAGTATACCATAAAAGAAAATCCTCAACAAAGAATTTATGTTGAGGACTTTCTCCGGGATTCACCCGACCGAATATGCAGTTTTATACGAAGTAGGTTTACCATCCTAAAACAAGGATACCCCATTTTAAAAACCCTGTCAAGTGGAAAAATGATAGATCACTCCATCCAAACAAACCAATTGAGATAGAGTAATCCATCGTTCTTTCACAAAAACAAAAAGGCTTGCACACACAAGCCTCCTTCGGTGGTGGACCGTGGGGGAATTGAACCCGTTCCACTGTGTGTCAAGTACAGCATGCTCACCAGATACACTACTGGCCCTTACTAGTCCACCAAATTTATATTAACATAAAAATCTCCCCGGAGGAAGATCTTTACGTTGACACACAGTTTCAACCAGTAGAAATCTAGTTGCTGTACAAAAATACAATATCACATATCTGGAAACTTTGTCAAGCGAAAGCCCGATGGTTTACCCGATTAAAATACAATAGAGTAATCCATCGTTCTTTCACAAAATGACAATTCTCTCCATAATGGACGAGAACTGTCTTACAAATACAGCGCGTGTGAGGCGGAAATTGCTCTGCTTCCGGAAATACCCGGGAGAGAGCCATGAAAGCCTAATAATATTGCGAACTCCTAAAAGCAACACGGCGCCTGCCGAATGGAGCGGTTGGATGTGTCATCCTGATCAGAATGACATACCCAACTGCTCCACGGACAAGGCGAAACCGTGGGACCACAATGCCGCATCCAGGCGGCGAGACAGGAGGTGCCACATGGCACGTTTCATCGCCCTCGCCGCCACCCTGGCGGCGTGCTTCTTCCTCGCGTGCGAGGAGGAAGGGACTGGTCCCACCGACGGGACCACTGCGACGACAACGGGCTCCGCCGCAGGCGAGCCCACCACCCCCAGCAACGACGGCAACGACTGCACCGACAACAACCCGTGCACCGAGGAGACGTGCGACGGCGACGTTTGCACGACCCATACTGAGTCGTGCAACGACAACGGATGCACCGAGGAATGGTGCAACCAATGGGGGTGCTCCAGTTGCACCAACTGGAGCAGTGGCGCCTCGGGGTGCACAGGCACCCCGGGCGGCCCTACTGCCCCCATTGTCGACCCCGACCCCCCTGGCGACGACCCCGTCCCCCCGCCGGAGGTCGACTGCTCGGCCTGGACAACTCTCCTTTCCGGCACGTTCTACGAGCCGGAGCTGATCGGGGAGTTCGAAGTCCCTGGTTTTATTCAGTACCTCGAACCGGACTTCGAGGGGATCGTCGGCGCGGGCTACGGCCTGTGCCGGTCGTCTGTTGATGACGCAATCGGCGTCGTCGACAACGTGTGGGGTGTGCTCGATGGAGCAGGAAAGAACATCGCCTGTGGACCGTTCCCGGGCGATAGTGTGCTCCACTTCGAGCCGATCGACAGCGACTGCATCAAAATCGGAGGGACTGCCCTTACAAACTGGAGCATCCCCAACGATTTTTTGATTGCATGCCGACTGTGAAACCCAAGAGCGCCAGGTCCCGCCTCACACGCCTGCGCTCGCTGTATATAGAAACACTTCTGTTCTGTATAGAGCGTACCAAAAAATCCCCGTTCGGGGGATTTTTTGTTTGTCTTCGTTGAAGAAAAGGAATCCCTGCCTGCCGGTAGGCAGGGCAGGCAGGCTTCTGCGCCCAGGGCGCATCAGGATGACAACATCAAACCCAGAAAACTTAACCTCCGCCCAAGGCAGCCCGCCCGCCTTTGGCGGGGATCAGCCTTTGGCTGAAACTCAGTCAACTATTTTACTTCTGCTCCGGCACCACAATAATAACACCATGATAATAGGTCCATCGTTCTTTGTTATAATTATCCTCACACTCTTTATTTCCTCCGGCATTAAAATCATTATACAACCCCTCCTCACTCGGAATCATATCCTTATTCTTCCCGCCCGGAATCCATGCCGGGCCGCCGGTCGCGGAACTCTTTGACGCGTTGCACCAACCCCAGTTGTCAAGGACCTGTACCCGCGGGCGGTACGCGCACACTTTGGACGGTTCATAGCCAACCAAATCCACGACGCCTTTTTTCTGCCACTCGGTGAGCGCGGAAAAATCCACATTCGCGCTTCCTGAAGAACATTCATACGTATACTCGGCCTTAAACGGCTTGTCGACGCACGCGCGGTCGCTGTTGCCAAAGCGCGGTTTATTGTATGAATCAGTGTATGTTTGTTGGTACGATGGAAGATCTTTTTCCTTATAACACAAGAGGTCGTCAAATCCGAGAGCATGCGGACAATCGTCTTCTTTGTCGTACGCTTTGCAGGTCATAAGGTCGGGAAGCTGTTCTGAGCCGCCGCCCCAACACACCCCAATATCGCCTTCGGAGAATTCGCAGAACGGTTTGTAGTTTTCGTAATACCCATGCGTTTTTTCGTTCGTAATATAACCGGTTGCCGAATCGTCCCAATCAATCATAATGCGCCGGATGGGCATATGATTATCGTCGGCCGCGACAAAAAATTCGGCTGTGGCTTTGAACGTTTTTTGGGCTATATGCATGGTCGGTTCCGGCGCGTTGTTTGGCGCTTCGTCCGGATCATTATTGGGATCACGATCATAATTATACTTTGTGCCATTTTTTCCTGTAACAGTAAAATTGTGTTTGTCACCCGCAGTACATGGTCCATGTTCTCCATAACAACGGTATGGATTGAGCGAATAGACAACAGGCGGGCGATTATTGGTTGGTTTGTTATACTCTGATCCTTCATCCCATGCCGTTTTACTCTCAAACTCATCCGGCTTCTCGCCCGTTTTGCGCATTTTTATAGAAAATGTTTTTGCAAACAATTGAGCGAGCCGACTCTTGCCAATATAATCCGGATCATAACTAGCATAATATGACCCAATGCCAAATTCCATATCACCGGGAATCGTTAAACCATCGCCCAAACTACTGCATCGGAAATCATTGGTACCACTCCAATCCGGGATTGTTTGCCACATGTAATCCCATAAATAATCTGAACCACTTGGACCAATATTATCATCCGCCACGGGTTCGGCATTCAGTTCATTCGTACCCGCATAGATATTTTTTCCAAACAATTTTCCGCATGCGTATGGAACGCCCTGGTTATCATTAAAAGTATATTTGCGTAAGATACTATCGGTTTCCAAATCATCTTCAATTAAATCGAGAGACCCATATGGTGGATTTTCTGTTTCAAACCATTTTACCTCATCACTGAAAAATTTTGGTTCGCCTACATCCCAGTGGGGTGATGGCGGATAAATTTGAGATGCCTGCCACACACGATTGGTCCACGCCTTATTCGTCGGTTGATCCGTATCAATCTTGGTGTCATCGTAGACGCTCGCAAATTCAGTACATCGGGGGTTGAGCTCAACCAGAACAGAGAGAAGCGCATGTCTTCCTACAGCATGATTTTTAACATCGTCATCATCATTTTTATATCTCTCGCTATATTTATACCACAAATTACCCCCGTCATAAGAGAGTTTTCCATCTCCATTATTGAATCGAATCATCCACACATTGTATGGCGCTTTCGCTTGTGTTTCTATAGGCACATTATACAAACTTTCTTCAATTATACTACGATATATTGTGTTTCCATCATCTTCTCCACTTTGGAAAATAGCGATACCATAGACATGCTTTCCGTCATTAGAATCCCCTGTATACGCATCTTTGTTTATTCCAAAAAATTGCACAGCCTGAAATTTCTTTGTTTTGCCGAGAGCAAATTCTTTCACACTAAAAGCATACGTTTCATCTTTTGGCGCATCCTCATGAAGAGGAGACTGGGGATTGTCTATTTTCATTGCTTGGAGATTTTCAAAATCTATTTCAAGCCCTGGATAAAAATGAGGTAAATTGAGTTCATTATAAGCACCCGGATCTCCTGCCAACATCATCGGGCCCATATGAAATTTCTTGACATCTTGTTCATACAGATCCCCCTGCATTCGATAATCCTTGCCAAAGGTACCAATAATATACTTGGCAATAGGAGTCTTTCCTTTTCCATCTTCATCCCAAGCCTTTGTCTCTTCTACGTCGGTATATATATAACCGGAAGCATCCGTGACCGGAATTTTTTCGCTCAGCATGGACCACCAGCCCGGGCTGTCAATCCATAATACTTCCGTATTGGGACTTCCTTTCCCATCGTTAATGCCATGCCAACCATACAATTTCATAAACGTATATATTTTTTTCTGGTACGCTAAAGACTGCAATTTCAAATCGCTTCCGAGCTCGCCGGTAGTCGCCCCCTTTGGAATATTCATGGGTGGGAGATCGGCGATATTATCATATTGCGTACCGCCATCTGACCACCATGTAACCCAAAGAGGAGGCGCATTCAAAAGTGAAGTCCAGCGCTCATCGCCAGTATCCCCCGCAAGATCGTCTATTTCTGGACCCAAAATATCTTCCAATTCAATATATACCGGAGCATCGCTATCATCATAGGTAAGAGAATTAGAATGAAAAATTTTATAATACATATCCTTTGAATAAGTTAACCCAGAGCTAGGATAAGCATAATTTATTGCTTTCAACATTTCGACACCACTCAACACCATACTTTGGTTATAGGCCGGCGCGGCGGCGGCGACCGTGCAATACACCTGGCCCTTGCCATTATTGGAATCCAATGCCACATCATAGCCGGTTGTCGGATCGTTGTTATAAATATCAACACCGGTCACATTGACGTCCAACGGCAACCATGTTTGACATGCATAGAGGCCGGTGCCACCTCCCAATGGGCGGCTGAGATCGCGCTCCAGACAAAAACCGCTTGTTCCCACGTGCATGGATTTGTTGGTATAAGGCGATTCTTTGCAAATCAATCCGTCGCCGCACTGACCGTCGTCGGTTTGGCATGGCTTGCCTATATTTCCCGCGTCTTCCACTTCGCCCGACCCCGAAAGGCCCGAATCCGCCGGCAATTGACACGTTCTCGGACCGTGGCTTGCTTGCCCGAGCGGCCAATACCCAACATTGCCATCCGCATATTCGTTAACGAGATAACTGCACGAACAGTCGCCCTTTTGGCAGATATTCGCTTTGTCGTATCCTTCTATTTTTTGCGTATATAATTTGAAAAACGAAGGCGACGGCGTGTTTCCTTCCACGTCTTTTTGTAGATCTTTTGCAAAATTGACCGGAAACGGACTGTCTTCTTCCGGATAGACTTTACAGCTTGCCGGGATAAGATCATCCTTGGTAAATTCATCCTTTTCACCCAAGCCCGAAATTGGGTAGACGCATTCGCCGCTGTAACACTTTCCTTTGCTGTCCTCGCCGCATAAGGCTCCATCATTTTTCGGCACTACATTGCCAGAGACTGTTTTAAAACAAGAACTTTGATCCGGATTGGACGACGAATCGGCATAAAATTTGTACGCGAGGTAGCTGGTTTTCCCGGTCGTGCCGCTGTCAATGCCAATATAGGTAAAATCATTGATTTGGTATCGGTTAAAAAGCGAGTAGCCCGTATACTCCGGATCGCCATACCACGTCGTGTCGCGGGCAATGTATTTTTCTTCAGTCAAAAACTTGGACTCATGCGGGTAATCGCTCTGTTCCACCCAATCCACGCAATCTTTGCCATCTCGTTCGGTGCATGCCCGATAATCTTCGCACACGTCAAGCGTCAGTCCCGTTTCTTGCTGTTGTTTTGTCTGCGACGACCGGCAGGCCAGCCACTCGGCGCATACGCGATCGCGATTCACTTTCAAAATGATATTGCTGTCCCCGCCGGACACGCTACTTGCTTGTTTTGGCGAGACCAAATTGTCATTATTTTTTTCGCTGTCCGTATACGTCGCCTGGGCAAGATACGGACGGGTTGACTCGTCCACCTTATTCAACAACACGCACCCTTCTTTTAAGCTCACCTTGCCGCCGCATTCGTCAATACGATTGGTAATAGTACTGTTGAAAATAACGGGATATGGGGTGCCGTTCGGATATTTGGCCGTTTTGTCAACCGGATCAACCAACTCGGTACAGCCATTAAATTGTTCCGGGCACTGCCCCACCAATCCATCATATTGAAATGCGCCATTGGAATAAATACCAAACGATGTGTCGGCAAGAATATACCCCGGATAACACGGAATTTTATTTTTATTTTGGCACATGCCGGAAGCGCATTCTTGATCGGCAGTACACAATGATCCGTTGGTACATTCGCCCACATCTTTCTTTACCCACCCGGAACGGGTAATACCGGTCTTGTCGACAAAAGACTCCTGATAGACGCATTGCGCGTTGCCATTTTTGAGCGGATCTTTAAAGAAAGACACCGTGTTTCCGGAATTGAACTGGCCGCATCCGAGCAAATCCTCGCGGCACAGCACGCCTTCCGGACCAAGATATTTGTCCGGATTGTTTTTGATGTACTCTTTCTCAAAAGAATATGATCCCGCCGCAGTAAACCCGTCCGGGACCGCCTGTTCGCGCAATGCGATTTTTTCACATCCCAAAAATGCCTGATCGCACACGGTATTTTTGGTTTTGGTAAGGAAAATGGGGTCGTTTTCGGGCGTATCCGCGCCAATCAGCACGCTCGAATCATCCACAAACAAAATATCCGGCGAGGTATTGGTGCTGTTTTGTTGCACGGCAAGAAATGTCACAAACGGCTGCAACTCAAATTTCCCAAAAGAATACGTTGCATCGGGCAATGCTATGGGGCCGGGAATATAACATATTTTTGAACCGGTTGGAGGCGTGCAGGTATGGTTGGCTCCATTCAAATTAACCGTGCAGGTATTCCCAGACGAGGTATTTTTATAGCACGCAATGTTGTAGACGATCCGGTCTTCCGCGCCATCCATGGCAATGGTATTTTGGGTGTCATATAGCGCGGTACATCCGACTGCTTCTGGCCGGCAGAGCGACGCAAAACCGGTCGCGTACCACAGCGTATTTTGCGTATCCGTGTACATTTGACATCCCAACGCTTCGCCCGGCAACCCGTCGGTCGGGTCGCTGTCGCACGCTATAGGCGCGTTTGCACTCACCAATCCGCCCTCATACTCTATCGTGCGTTGCCATGAATTTTTGATAAGATGATATTGATCCACGAGACGCGTCAGGCGCACATTGTCCAGAAAATATCCTCCCGGTGTACCTTCGCGTTTGAATACCAAAGAAACCGGATCGGTTGTGTTGCCGGTAAATTGAACAGGACCGATATGATACAATTGCCAGGACTCCTGGAGCTCGATTTTATTTTCCTTGTTCAAGAGAGGATCAAAGGTAAAATACCAGCTCGTCTCTGTCTTGCCATTTTGCGACAAGTTGATGGACAATTGTTGCCCCGCGACGCCGCGCGCCCAGAACGAAAGCTCGTACCAATTGGCGGCATCCTCTGCATTGCCGCTTTGGATGGTTCCGGTTGCAATGATCCGTTCCACTTTTTCGGTATTGACCAATAACGAATACAGCCCGACTTGGATAGATTCGGCCGCGACGGAAATGCTTCCGGCGGCGATATCGACTTTTTTCCAATCTTTTTTGGCATCGTTCAGGGCGTTTGCGTCGTCTCCGGACGGTTCAAAAATATCAAGAAATACCTGTTCGACATTGTTTCCCGAATTGCCTACATACAAACGGCACCCGCTGGCTTCTTTGGGACAAGCATTTGCCTGGCCGGGCGTATTGATGGTGTTATACACGCACGATCCTCCGGAGGCCGGATTATTTTCGTCGGGTTTGTATGCTCCGCCGTTCGCGCACACCATACAGCTCGCGGTACTCTCTGCCCACAATCCTTTTCGTTCGGCGCACAATTGTTTGGACGTATCGAGCGACAAAAGATCGTCTTTGACCAAGGTTACACTGGTTTTGCGCAATGGATGGCACAATTCATCGACCAGCGCGACCTCCGACAATACGCGATAAAACACCTGCCCGCTTTTATCATAGAGCGCACGACAATCAAGGCTTGCCGCGTCAATACTCCCGGGATTATTCACTAATATGCTATAGGTATCTTCATTGCACACGGCCTGTAAATTTTTGAGCGCCATATAACTCGTGTCCGCGTACGCGGGGGATCCTTTCGGGTAAGCGGCCGTGAGCGCATTTTTTACCACTGTATCTGTGACTAAATCAAACATCTTCGTGAGATACGAATTTTTGGTATCGTCGATCTGGAGCAGGCGATGCGTCCGCAAGACATACCCCTTCTGCACCGACCCTTCCCACGAATAAAATATTTTTTCATTATCATCGGCCGGTTTTTCACAATAGGTGAGATCCGTGTAATATTCCAAACCTTCGCCGCCTTTTTCCACAGTATCGATATTGGTAAATTCATCACAGCCTTCATACGCAACCGTACAGGAGAGTCCCTGTTCTTTCATGAGATCTTGCGCGTATGTCGGCACAAAATACAATGGAAATTGCGCCCCCTCAAAATTGGTCTCCGCTTGCTTGTACGCGTCATACCCGACACAGCTCAGATCGCACTGATTATTTCCAATAAGCGCGGGAACCGCAGGTCCGCCCGCAAGCGGGGTATAGGCATCGCACCCAACTTCTTCGGCAACGCACGCTCCCGCAAAGTTGCCGCATTCGGGATTGCCGGAAAGAAAATTCAAATCCGCTTTTTTCTTTGGGTATTCAATCGCCTCGGTTCCCGCATTGGTATCATAACATCCCAAATAGTCCGGCGCTTTTTTGAGATACAGGGTATTCTCCGGGCTCGTATCTTTCACATACGCGTTTGCCGCCGCGTCGAATACGCGAGGATAAAAGGCCGAACAGCCCTCATTGTCTCCGGTACACGTTTGCGAAGCGATTTTTGCATTGAAATAAAGTGTTGGATTTCTCCCCGCTTTTTTATACTCTTTCCATATTCCCGAATCGAGCATGCCCGGATATACCCATGCTTCATTGACCTGTTCCGCCCCATACGCGGAACACCCCACGGATTGGGCCGAACACTCCCCGTACTCAAGCGTTCGCGTGAGGTAGGATGACACTGTGTTCGTTCCCGCGTTGACAAATGTTTGACAGGAAGTAAATGGCAAAGGACACGAATCTCCCGGTATTCTCCAGGTATTTTCTTCCTTTGTGCAGTATCCATAGAGTTGCGGCGCCTCGCACACGCTGTTTGGCCCTTCTGAAATGCATGTAGAAAAATCAAGACATTCTTCCATGCGCTTTGCGCCATCGCTCGTCAGCAATTGATCGCTATACCCATAGGCCATACAGCGGGTTTCCGGAACTCGAATCACCCAGTTCGGATCAATAAGATGACAATATGGATATTCCGCGCTCGGCGCTCCGCTTGGGTGGCACTGATCAAATCCTTTGACAACCTCTTCAAGCTTCCATGGGTTGTCGGACGGCGACTTGAGCGCGGCAATTTCAAACCCAATGGGAAGAATGCGCGCTTTTCGTATTTTTTGGATATTGGAATAACAATAGGCCTCGCGGAAACAATTGCGGTCCCGATTTTGCAATTCTCGTTTGGGAGAAATCAACTCCCAGTCGCCATGCAAAAACGACCCTTTCGTGTCAGCGAGCGCTTCGCCAATGGTCATGGCCCGGCCGGTCTTTGCCTGCGCGATGGCGTTTGCAAGCCCTTGTTCCATGACACAATTATTGATGCCAACCGGAGTATTGCCCTCCGGACACGCGGTAAATTGCTGAACGATATTAAAATTTTCTATCTGAACAGGCGTCTTGGTCAATAAAAAGCCAAAGACCTGTTGTGCAATGCTCTTTTTACTTGCTCCGCTTGGCGATTGGGAATACGGGTTGACCACCGAATCCGGATTTGCCGCGTCTTCTCCTCCTCCGCCTGAGGAAGGAAACAATCCTCCGGTCAATAATTGCTCCAACAACTGCGTCGTCAAGGTATTCAAAAATACCGACGCGGCATACGGAAGTATTTGAATGGTTGGCGCGGCGTAAATAGCACTAATCTGCCCGGCAGTAATTTCTTTTGATTTCAATCCAGTCAATTCCTTCGATTCTTCTTTGACCAGTTGTGCCGGTGAAATAGTTGTTCCGGAAATAAGTTCTTTCACTGCCTTAAAGCCGTCTCCTTCCATCCGCTCTTGGAGAGCGCCCAATTCCTGCTGGAAACTTTTCTGCCGCACCTGGCCCAAAGCGCCGAGCGAAACTCCAAAATCCGTACTGTCCGCGTTGAGAGAGGCGCTAAATGATTCGGCAATAAATTTTTGTCCGTAGGGACCGAATTTTTCTTCAAACGCTTCCGGGCTATACGCATTTTTGAGATCTTGCCAGGAACAATCCAGCCCTCCACCCATAAATTTTTGACTTAATCCCAACTGCAGACTGATTTGCAACGCTAAATTTGGCTGACAAATATCTATCCCAAATGCTTTTTCCCCCAACGTCTGGATGGATTGCGCGGCGGCATCAAGCGCCACATTTTCAAAATAGGTGGCCGCCCCTTCCTGAAAGACCAACGGCTCTTCGCCAGCCGCTTTGGTGGAAAGCCATGTCGCGGCGTCGTACGCCAACTTATTTAAAAAATAGGATACACCTTCAATGAGGGCGCTTAATCCCCCAGCAAGGAGACTCTGCCACATGTTGAAATCCAATTTTTTTTCCGCTTTTTCGGCCAGCGCTCTGGCTTCATTTCTGGCTTGAATGGCTTCGCGTTGGGCAGTCGCAGGCGCGTCAGTCCATTGTGCAAAGACCATTGTCGGAAAAAAAGAAAAAAGAAAAAGACAGAGACAAAAAATTGGCTTCATTTTTGAAGAAAAAAAATGGAAATAATGTTGTTTTCTTGAAAAGAAAGGAATCATAGTTCTTCCTCAACACCAAGAGATGACGATGCGGTTTGATTCGCCTGAAGTTCGGCGAGTGATTCTTCTGAAAGAATGCCGCTGTTCATAATCTGCTGTACTACCTGAACAAGCGTATTATCATCAATTTGTGACAATTCTTCTTCGGTCATCTTGCCGGAAGCAAGCAACAATTCCCGTATTTGTTGAGGGCTATTGAGGAGGACATCAAAATCAATAGTGGATGATGTCTTATTTACCACAGAATTGGCATAGTTTAAAATATCAGACACATCATTCGCCTGCTGAAATAATTCGGTACTGATATTTTTTGGTTGCCCCATCTCTTCGGATATGGTCCGGGTCGAACAACCCTGGCTATCCGGACAGAGCGGATCCGTCCCTGTATTTATTTCTTCTTTGTCCCCCACCCGATCGGAGTCCGTATCCGGCAGATACGGACTGGTTTGGTAAAAATACAATTCTTCGTAATCATTGAGCCCGTCTTTGTCCGTATCAATACCCTGGAGCCGCGCGGTTTCGTCCATCACAAAGGCCGGCTTTGCCGGCGCCGATTTTTTTCGAGAAAGAAACGGACCGTAAATGGTATTCCGCATTTGAAAAAATCCCAACCCTACCGCTAAAATAGCAAAAAGAAGCAATAAGGCAAAACCGACCTTTTGCTCTTTGGTCAAATGTTGTGACGGGGTGTGTGCCATACAGGCATTCGCAATTTGTGCGGAGAGTATAGTATAGTATGCCTAGCCTCGAGTATAACAAAAAAAAACAAAACAAACAATCAATAACTGGGGAAATCTTATACATGATCGCCTATGCGCCGACGGTACAGTCCCTGCATGCAAAAAAAAATACTCATCCCGTTTCTTTGCATGGCGGCGGTTATGGTTTTTTTGTTCTTTGCCCATCGTTCGAGCAATACACTCCGTGATGTATACCAAAAAAACGAGTCCGTGGCGGTGCGCGATCGGCATGGGGCGCTTCTCTCTGTACTCCCAAACCCCAAAGGATACTACGCCATCTATGCCACCTCGACGCCGCAATCATTTGCCGAGATGCTCATCGCAAAAGAAGATCGATTTTTTTATGCGCATCCGGGGATCAACCCGATCAGCACAATTCGAGGAGCCATTCGAGCGCTCGAAAACCGTCCTCCGACATCAAGCACGTTGGCCCAGCAACTGGTCAAAATTTTGCTTGAAAACGAACAAGAGCGCACTGTGCGAAACAAAATAACCGAAGCATGGTATGCGATTGCGCTTGAACTTTTTACGACCAAACATGAAATCCTCGAGATGTACGCCAATTCGGCTTATTTTGGAAACCAAATCCAGGGCGTTCATTCGGCAAGTCTTTTTTATTTTGGCGCGCGTCCGGAGGCGCTCTCGACCGAGCAAACGCTTTCTCTTCTTGCCGCAATGAATGCGCCGTCGGCAGACCACCCGTTTTCGGGAAGCAACGCAAAAAAAACCGAACTCCTCGCCAACCGGCTCAATATATCGTTCTCTCCGGATTCCTTTGCGCCGGTCACAATGACGCAGACACCGGGCAATTTTTTTGTATCCCCGGAATTTTTTGAACTTCGAACAGCAGGCGTTTCCTGCGCCGCGTCGTGCCGTGTGTCGATTGACGAGGCATTGTCAAAAAAAATACGAGCCATTCTGAACCGCGACATTGAACGGCTTGCCGAACAATCCGTGCAAAACGGCGCCGTGGTTGTTTTTTCGTTTCCGAAAAATGAACTCCTTGCCATGGTTGGTTCGCTCAATCCGCTTTCCGACCTACAGGCAAGCAAAATCAATATGGCCATCCAGCCCCGCCCGATCGGATCCACCATAAAACCATTTTTGTTTCTCAAAGGATTTGAACAGGGTTTGCGACCGTATTCGCTGGTCGACGACCGCGAATATAAATACGCCATTGCCGATACGTTTGCGTTTTATCCCAAAAACTACAATTACCAATACCATGGCATCGTATCCCTCCAATATGCCCTCGCAAACAGCCTCAACGTTCCGAGCGTGAAAGTCCTCGAATATATCGGCCTTGATTCGTTTTACCACTTTTTGGAAGATGATCTCGGATTTTTACCGCTCCAGCCGCTCAATACCTATCAACTCGGCATCGCGCTTGGCGGCCTGGAAATGGATCTCTTAACCTTGAGTCATTATTTTACGATATTTTCACAGCACGGGATGCTCAAGCCTTTGGAGATAATGCAGGAAAACCCTGGACAACGGCTGTCCCCTCCCATGGAAAAAACTTTCCCACAACCAAAACTGATTGCCGACGATGCGTACATCCAATTGGTGAATGCAATCCTCAGTGATCGAAAAACCGGCATAGACGCGTTTGGCCTCGTCAGTCCATTCAATCTTTTCGCGGATAATTACGCGCTGAAAACCGGCACCTCGCGGGAATATCATGACAGCTGGATTATTGGATACACCCCAGACTTTTTGGTGGGCGTATGGGTGGGGAACGCGGACAATACGGCCATGGACGCGGTATCCGGCCAAAATGGCGCCGGACGCATTTGGCACGACGTCATGGAAGTGTTGTTGAATTCTCCCTACCATCGGCGGACGCCATTTCCCGACGATGCGCTCACATCGCTATTGCTGAATGGAACGGCAACGCATGGATTGCCCAAAGAAAGGCCGGAAGGCCATCTCAGTATCCTCCTTGACACGGTCATCATCACGAGTCCGCATCAAAGCGACGTTATCCTCCTTGAACCCCATACGGCCATTCCCCTTCATGCCAAAACATCCGTGGATTGGTTTGTGAACGATGTCTTTTTATCTTCCGGCCCGGACGCGCTGTTTGAGCCAACATCTGCGGGAACGTACCGGATACGGGCGATGCCAAAAGACGATAAGGGAAAAGAAGAAACCATCACGCTTTTTATTGAAGAAGGATAAAATTATTGTTCTCCCTTTTCAATGGTAAACAGTCCGCCGTTTGTTCTCCCGAAATGTTCCGGAAAATACATTTCGCTTGCCATAGCCGGAAGATGATGAAAGGTCCCGGGAATGAGCGCGCGCACCGCGTAATCGATTTTGTAAACGCCGGGCGAGGCGTATTCTTTGAAAAGAAACAAGCGGTCATCATGCGTCTCTTGAAAATCCGGATAAAACCCGTAGGGGTCGTAATACCCGCCTTTGCCATAATACTCGTCGCTGTATTCGGTTTCTTCTTCCGTCTCGTAGCCGGAAAAAACGCTTTTATCCTCGGTCGCGAGGTTCATATTGACGAGCTCCATGCCGGCAGGAATCATATCTTCAATCGCAATAAAATTTCGCCCTTCAGGAATAGTGACGGTCAGGTGTCCGCGGAGCACATCGCCGACCTTGGCGGAATTCAGCGGACGTTCCAGACGGACATCACTGAGCGCGTAGAGTCCTCGCTCGATCGTGAACCCCTGATCGCGCGGCGGTATCTGTTCGATGGGTAAAAAATACTTGAGGGCAACGTCATAATACAATGTATTCTTTCGGGAATTCTTTGCCGATTTTGTGAAAGTAAGAGCGTTATTTTTGTTGAATGGAATATCGCCGAGCGGAATTGCTGTTTCATACTGGTCAAAAATCGTCTCCGGACCAAACGCGTACGATCCTTTCTCGCGCTCATTCAAAGAAACTGCCAGGTCAAAGACCGACTCGGTTTCTCTTTGCCACAACAGATAGTCGGTCAAGGCGTCGGCCACAGTGACCGTATTGTTGGTCGATCCCCAGGCGCCCTGGTTGTCTCTTCCTGCCAACACCCACCGCAGGAGCTTGTCCAAAATATCGTTGTCCCGTTCGTCTTTTGCCAGGGCTTGAATATAGAGCGCCGTATTTTTTATCGGGGTTTCATAATAGTGATACAACGCTTGTTTGCCCGACGAAACAAAAGCGCCGCGCGCGTCAATGACGACGCGGTTATCCAGTTGTTTGAAGACCGTGTCCTTTATTTTTTTACTGTATCCATCCAACACCACCATTGCGAGCTTTGCCAAGGCGACACTGCTCGCGTCTTCCTTAAGGTATTGATCATCGCCGACCAGCTGAAGAACTTTTTGTTTCATGGCCGACGATTGTTTTCCGTCATCTCCGGTGACAAAGGCGGCAAGAATAACGGCATCGTAATTTTTTGCATACATGTCGCTTTGCAAAACCGTTTGACGCACATAGGCGACCGCCCGCTCCACGCTTGACGTATCAACCGAAAAACCAGCTTTATCCAAACGCTTGAGCACATCAAGAATATGGATGGTGAGATAAAAATCGCTCGATCCGGCATAATAGCGAAACCCTCCGTCGCTGTTTTGTTTGGTATAGATGTCGCTCAGCCCTTTCTGAACGAGCGCATCAAGATCATATTCTGCCCCCTCAAAGAAAATCGGGCCAAGCGATAGTTTGTCGCCCACGTTTTTGAGCTGTTTGGCCCGCGCAAAGGCGGCAATGGTTTCAAGTTTGCTCGCGATTTGTTCCGAACAGCCGTACGGATAGTCAATCATGGACTGAAACGCGTCGCTCAAAAATACGGCGAGGGTCGCGCTTGCCTTAACCGTCACGCCGCCTTTGTCCGGAACAACATTGCCGGGAATATACACATATTCTTTGGCAACCGGCTGGGCGGTATAATTGGCGGTCGCAACGGTTTCGTGCGTCTGATTCGGCGTGATGGGAATTGTACCCTCAACCGTATCGTCATACGCGTCATTTTTGACCGATGCGACAAAGCGGTGAAGCCCCCGTTCGCGGCCTTTCGGCGCGACTGCGTCAACGTATATCGTTTTGGTTTCGCCCGCCGAGAGCGTGATTTTTTCCTCGACCGTTTCCGGCAAAGACAGCGAATCGCTCTTGAGGGTAAACGTCAGCTTTTGTTTTTTGCCGGACTGGTTGAAAACCTTCGCGCCAATTGAAAAGGCATCGCCCGGAACAACAAACCGAGGCGCAAGCGGGGTCAACATCACGTCTTTTTTGGAGACAAAGTCGGCGTATCCCGCGCCAACCTTGGTATCCTTGGTGACTCCCACCAATTCCGCCTGCCACTGCGTGAGATTATCCGGAAGGCGAAACGACGCGCTGGCTTTTCCGTTTGCATCGGTTTCAACAACGGCCTGCCAAAATGCGGTGTCCAAAAATGTTCCGCGTTTCTTTTTGGCAAGATCCCCTTCGTCGCCGCCTCCGCCCCCGCCTTTTCCGGGGGCGATATTCACCTCATGCAAGATATTTTTAATGTTGCTCGCGGTTGATACGGTGAGCGGAAATCCATTATAGAAAAAAACCACCGGATTCTTTTTCGGGTTGCCTTTCAGGGCAAGAACACTCATATCCACGACGGCAACGGACAGTTCGGCTTGCACCGGTTTGCCTTCGTGGTCGCGCACCTCAAACGACAATGCCACGTCTTCTCCCGGAAGATAATTGGACTTGCCGGGTGTGACGTCAATCGTCAAATCTTTTTGATCGCGTCCGATAAAAAACTCCTGTTCGCCGAATTTGACATCAGGATCCGGCGAGAGAAGAACAACCGACGCGGAAATGTTCGGAATATAGGCCTCGGCTATGGGAAACGTATAGCGATACATGTTGCCGGAAATATCGACGACGTCATAGCGATAGATGTTGCCCCGCTCAATGGCAATCAGCGCTTTTGCCTTTTCATAAGGAGATTGAATGATGATCTCCGCTTCTTCGCCCACGTCAAGCGTCGTATCGTTCACAATAAGGGAAAGCGACGTATCGTTTGACGGGCGCACATCGGCAGGCCCGGTTCCATACACATACACGCGCGACGTTCCCGCGACCTCGTTGCCGCGGCCGTCTTTCCCGGAAACGCGCAGTTCATAGGTGCCCTCTTCTTCCAGCGTAACCGACTCTTCCGCATTTCCATCGCGGTCTGTTTGTATCGTTTTCGTGACAACAGGGGTGCGTTTTTCTTCCCAGCGATAATAATAGCCGCCGTCCACTTCTTTGCGCTTGTATTCAACCCATTCCAGCCTGTTGACGACAAAATTCATGTCTGACACGCCGCGCGGCTTTCCTCGGGTATCAACCGTCTTTACTTTTACGGTAAATGGCTCTTTGGGAGTCAAAAACGATTCGGCCGCGCCGACGCCCGCATACCATTCTCCGGCGTGAAGAATAAAAGATGCTTCGGTCGCGATGCTTTGCCCGGTGGCATTTTTGACGGTGATATTCACCACAATAATTTTGCTCTCTTGATCGGTTGCATCCGGAAAAAATTTCTTGAGATCAAGCGCTTCGCGAATAACGGCTTTTCCGTCCGGCGAAAGCGGAATGGTTTTGCGAAAGAGAAAACTGTCTCCATACGAACACTCCCAAAAACAGCCATACCACCCGGAGCCAAACGCAGTGACATCATCTTCATACCGATCAAAATAATAATTTTGACTGCTCACGGTGTATGTCACTTCTCCCCCTTCAACCGGCGGACCAAAATAATACGACGCCCCAACGTCAAGAACCATGGCGTCTCCGGAAATATATTCCTGTTTGTCGGGACGCGCGGTCACCTGGAAGGCCGCCGGCACATATTCTTCCACGTCAAAATAGGCGCAGTCATATTTAGAACACGCGCGATAAGTCCCGAGGGCCGCATCGACGCCCAAATGGAACGATGTCGCAAACGTCCCATACGCGGTGAGAGACGCTTCCTTTGCTTCCACCTCTTCTCCTTCGCTGTCAACAAGAGTAATCGTGACGTTTTGGTCTTGAAATATCTCATAGGCGCCGTCATACCCAACACGATAAATCCCTTTCAGTTCTACCGTATGGCCGGGCCGATAAATGGGGCGATCCGTATACATAAAAATTCTCCTCGCCTGAAATGCGGATTCTCGGTAGCGAAAAGCGGTGTCCGACTCGGCGATAAGCGCGGAATCTTGGCCGGACCGAACAACCGCGCCAACCAGACGGTTGGCCGTCTTCGTCCGCGCAATGCCTTTCTCATCCGTTGTCGAGGTTTCTTCAAGGACAATTCCAAACGCATCTTTTTGCCCGCTCTCGCGATAGAGAGACACAGACGCGAGAGAGACCGGTGCGAGCGTATGCATGTTTGTCACCCAATAGATATTTTGGAGCGCGTCCAGTTGTTGCCGATTCAACACGTCCGGAGAATCCGGAGTTTCAAAACGACTCACTTGTTTTTCCAAAACGGACATGTTGGTCACCGTCAGATAGGTGCGCTCATATACCCGCTCGCGCGTGTCTCCCTGCGTCGTATAGTCCGGATGAGAAAAGGTAAGGACGTAATGCCCAAGAGGCGACGCCACATATTCCTTCACATCAACATGAAAAAAATTCTTTATCCAATATCGCTTTGGAAGCGCCACCCGATGCTCCGACCGCCCGACACAATCGGGAATCGCCTGCGGCCCAACGGTCGCGGATGGTTTTTGATTGAGATAAAAAAGCATGCGCTCGGGCAAGAGCTGACAGATCTCCATGTCAATATATTCCAAATTTTCAACCGCGTATGTGAGCGAAGTCTTGGCGGGAGACGTGACGGTGTATTGTTTCTGATACGAATAAAAATTTGTTGTATAGGGCGGCAGAGGACCGGTTTTGAATGTCACTGATCGTTCGGCGGTTTGCCCAAAGTGGTCTTCCACGGAAACTCGCACCGTATAATCGGTCTCCGGCATAAGGCCGTATCGCAAGCGTGTGGCAAACAAACCTACCGCGCAAGGAGGATTGCTGTTATTGTTTGGAGTGACTCGATAGGACGAACCCCACTCATAAAATTGATACGCGGGCGTAATATGTAACACCTCATCAATATGGGCAAGATCGGGTCGGACGAGCGGAGTCGGCGTGCACAGCGTCAGCTCAGCAAGCGTGTCTTCCGGGTTGGGGGCCATCGCATCAATCCGAAGCGATTGAAACGACGTGATCGCGTATGGAATATCCTCGGTATTCAATTGAAAACCTTCTTGATTGACGATTTTTTTCAAAAGAACATCAATGGTTTGCCCTTTTTGAATTTGCGATGCGTCAAAAGACAAGAACAGGCGAGTGCGGTCTTCTTCTTTTTCACAGGCGATGTCATCGGAAATTTCTTCACCTGGCTCCAATTCCGCGCATTTTTCTCCATACACAATGTTTTTGAGATGGTTGGCTTCAATACGGGTTTTCCCCAAATCAATATCCTCATAAAACGCAATTGCCAAACTTCCTTCCGGGTCAAACACATCGGTTTCAACCGACGAAGAACGGTCTGAAACCGCAGTGAGACTTTCCACAATATCGGACGCTACAACCACTGTCTCGCGCTCCTCTTCCAAAATAATGTTTCCTTCTTGGGGGAATGCCTTATTCACCATAAGCCGGTAGGACGTGTTGAAATCCCAGAGCTTTTTTCGTCCATGACGATCATATTCCTGATACACACGCAAAACCGACGGGTCAATCGCTTCATGCGATGTTTTTCCGCCGTCGTCCGGCACTCGCATCGTTCCATACTCAACCACGATATTGACGTCTTTCTGTTCCGTCTCGCTATACACGCGAATTTCCTTTTCTGTTTTGTCCTTATCAACCGGCTGGTTGAATCGAATAATCATGGGCTGATTATATGTGATTCCGTCGCTCGTGAGCGAAACATACCGAAGAACGCGCGTCTGAAACCGGTGTTCCAAGGGCGCCACGGACAATCCTTCAATCGAGGCAAAATTCGATCCGATACGGACGAGATACTCTGAAGAACGCACAAGATCATCCGTGGGAATAAACTGAAGATTCCGCGTGCTGATCCAGCGAAATATCCCTTCGGTTTTTGGAGTAATCTCGACAGGGATATCCGCTGACGCTGTCGCATCAATGGTCGTAATCGGGACCATAGGCCGGTTGAACACAATGGTAATGGCGGCATCTTCATTCGTTTCGGAATCTGCCGCCGGAAATATGGCGGACACCGCCGGATTTTCATCAACAAAAAATTCATGCCGCATCGTGCTTGAGCTTGAGACAAGCGCCAATTCCACCGCGTAATATTTTCCAACGTCCAAATCTTTTTTGGGTTTGTAGAGAACGGTCTCTTGGTCGGAGGATTCGAGCCATTCCCCTTTTATGTCAGGATAAAAAGTAATGTTTTCTTGCGCACTCGCAGGCTCCACGCCTTCCGGAAGATGAATGGGAATAGGCGCGCTTTTTGACACCGTATCGCTCGTCAACGCATATGCCGTGCCATAGGAACGCCCAATAGGCCCCCGTTTATACTCCTGCCACAAGGCGTACCCGCCAAATATGAGGATGACAACAATCAAAAAAATACCCGCGCCAACAAATGGCGCCGGCAGAGAACGGCGAGGGGTTTCCAAAGCATCCTTTCCGACATTTGGACGAATATAATCCCGAAAACGACGAACAAGAGAAAGAAGCGACATAAAAAATATACACAAGAACTTTTATGTATCGTCTCACAACCCAATTTTCCTGTCAATCAAGGCATTTGCCAACTGCACCCACTGTTCTGCCGAGAGCGCTTCGGCGCGAATTTTTTCATCGCGAGAGACCTGCCGAAAAATCTCCTGAATACGCGACGGCGGGACGTTGAACTCTTTTGCAATTTGCGGTATTGCCTGTTTTCGCTTATGGGCAAAACCGGCCCGGACCAAACGGAAAAAGAAATCATCAAACGCGTGAGAGCGGCTTTTTTCTTGAATATCACCAATGGCGACAACTGCAGAATCAACCTTTGGCACCGGCCAAAATAATTCTTTTGGCACATATCCTGCAATGCGCGGACGGCCAACATATTGAACCGACACGGCCAGCAAACTCATATCCCCCGGCTTCGCGCATATGCGATCCGCAACTTCTTTTTGCACCATGACCACAATAGTTCTCGGACGTTTTTCGAGCGTTAAAATCATCCGAAGTATGTTGCTGGTGATATGATACGGGAGATTGGCCGCCACAACATATCCTGCCGGCAATGTGTCCGCCATTTTCGGAAGCTGATACAACGCATTTCCCCAATGGATGGTTATGTTTTTTTGTTGCGCCGCCTGCTCGTCCCAAAACGGGCGTATCTTTTTCTCAATTTCAAACGCGATCACGCATTTCACGCGCGCGGCAAGCGGGAGAGTGAGGACGCCGAATCCCGGCCCAATTTCGACAACGGTGTCACTCGGTTGAAGATTGGCCGCGTCAATCATTGTTTGAATAACATGATGAGACAATAGATAATGCTGTCCGTAGTGTTTGCTTGGAGCAAGATGATATTTCTCGCATAGTTCTTTTAGGTGAGAAACAGACATATGATTCATAATGAAACCTCCTCCAGTTTCAATCCCGCGTCCGTATACCGATTCGCCGCATTCCACAAAAGCCACCCCGCGTCGGTAGCGGTTTCCACAGCATCAATTTGGGCGCGGATATTCTCGGCGCCATAGATTGCGCCAAGATGAAACGCCTGAATCCATGGACGAATCTTTGCCCGCTTACCGGCGACATATGGCATCCCCTGTTCCATGCCATGCGCGATCACTTCTCCCGGAAACGCCGCGGGATTATCGAGCCCGAGATGCCCGGCCGGATAATGAGAGGGATACATCATGGGAGAAATATAATCAACCGAGTCAACCGCGTCTTCCAATCTCTGCCCGATATTCATGCCGTCATGGCGCTCCATGACAAACCCAAACATATCAACCGAAATCCATGCCGGTTCTTCCGCCATCTCTTGGCCTAAAAAAAAGAAAAAATCACCCATTACATCATACGAAGGACGCGTCTCATCATGATACACTGCGGTACTGATATCGCCATCGGATGGAAAGCGAACATAGTCAAAATTAATTTCGTCAAAGCCCAAGGAAACCGCCTCTTTTGCGATTGCTATATTATAGTTCCACACGTCGGTCACGCTCGGGTCAACCCACGCCAAACCTTTATGATCGCGCCAGACCCCTCCGCCGATTTGCTGGACCGCCCATTCCGGTTTTTTTTCAGCGAGCAATGGATCTTGAAATACGGTCTGTCGAGCAATCACATACATATTATGCTCATGCAAAAGAGAAATGAGCGCGGGAAGGTCATGAATCCTCTTTTTTTGAGTGCCAAGGGCAGCCACGGCGGGAACCGAACTCTCATATAACACGCTCCCGCTATAATCTTTGATATCAATGATGACCGCGTTCAATTCGGTCGCATCAGAGAGCGCAATAATTTCTTTAATTTTTTCTTCACGCGACGCGGAGTACGCCGTGAGATAGACTCCTTTGACCGTTTTGGCCGGCGGTTTTTCTCTGTTTTGTTCCATTATTGTTTCATCGACCGAAGACGCCATCGCAAAAGAAGGAAAAGGCAGGGTGCGCGACACCAAAACAACGAGCGAAAAAATAACTGCAACAATTGACGAAAAGAAAAAGAGCAGAAGAAAGAAGAGCGCGCGAAAATGGCTGGAGGAGAACATCATATGGTTTTGAGTTCACGGATCTCGGCGAGATGTTTTAGTGAAAGAAAAACGACCGCGATACACCCAATGGCAAACGAAAAAAGGAAGGTATAGCGCGGATCAAGGACAATAATAAACGATGCGCCGATAAGCAACGGAAATTCGAGCACATTATGGAGCAAATTGGAAAGGGATACGGTGGTGGCTCGGTTATAGGAAAAAAAACGCTTATGAAAAAATTCATCAAATAACGGATACCGGATGCCTTCACATATCGTAAACGCGAGAAACAAGAAAAAAAGCAGGATCGGCTGGGGATACGCAAACAAGGCGATAAGAAAAAAGAAAAATGCTGTCAAAAACCACGTATTATAGCGGTCAAGAACAACCAGTAAATTTTTTCCTTTTTGAAAACGGGAAATATACCATAGATACAAAAAGACCACGCCATGACGTGCCGCCCATCCAGCGCCAATCACCAGAATGGAAATGCCCCTATCGAAAAAAAACTTTTGAAAGAAACTCCAGCAAATAAACACCGAAAAAAAGACAACTTCTTTATTGAGCATTGTACGAAAAAGGAGCGCGTCATTTCGCAAAAGACGCCATGCGTCAAAAAAGATTCCGGATTCGATTTTTTCCACATCCATCGTATGTCTTGGCTCGGTAAGGCGTACGGAGAGCCAAACCGCCATAAGCGTGGCGACGACATCAATGCCAATCAAAAAACGAAATTGGAGCGGCGATAAATCTTTTGCAATAAGAACACCAAGAACGGGGGCAACCACTTTAAACATTCTTGCGGCGGCATGAAACTTGCCAAGCGCGTCCAATGTGGTCACTTCACGGCCGAGTTCGCGTTCCGTATCATAGAGAAGCGCCTGATCGGTCCCTGAAAAACACGCGAAAGAAACGCCATACACTATCATCGCGATTGAGAGCTCCGCAAAACCTTCCGCAAAAAAAAGAACCACCCAGTGAAGAACCATAAGGCTCGTTCCAAGCATAATGGTTTTTTTTCGCCCCCACCGATCGGCAAGATAACTTGATGGTATTTCAAATACCAGGCTCCCGGCCGCCCAAAAAAGATTCAACAAAAAAATTTCCGACAAGGCAATGCCCCGGCTCAGATAAAACAGAGAAAGAACGATATTCAGCATCTTGATATTGAGAAGCGCCCGAATCCAAAAAAGCCGGGAAGAGTTTTTTTCAAGATATTGTTTTCGTGCGTCATCCACCGCCATACCACGCGTCAAAAATAATCAAAGTGCACTTCGCCTTGTCGCAATACCTGAATTTTCCCCTCATCAATGCGGACAATCGTGGAGGGATTGTGGTGCGGCAGTGGTCCGGCGTCAATAATAATATCCGGTTGCTCGGCTTCACGCGAAAACATGGAGATGACCCCCTCAATATCATAGGGACTTTCAAGCGAAGCGATATTGGCCGAGGTGGAAACAAGCGGCGCCTTGAGTTCTTCCACCACATCCCGCACAAAATCATAGCCGGAAATACGAAACGCAATGGTGTGGTCACGGCCCACAACGCCCGGCGCGAGCAGGGCGTGTTCTGCCATTGGCACAACAACGGTGAGCGGGCCGGGCCAATACCGGTCAGCGATTTTTTCAAGGAGCGGAGACCACGGCACATACGCCATGGCCATCTCAACCGAAGAAAAAATAACCAGAACCGGCTTGTCTTTTTGACGTTTTTTGATTTCGAATACCCGCCCCACTGCCGCCGTGTTTGTGGCGTCGCATCCCAGCCCGTAGCAGGTCTCCGTCGGATACGCAAGCGTTTTGCCCTGTCTCAGGAGTGTCGCCAAGAGAGGCACAGCAACATTTTTTTCCGCGATAATTTCCATAGACAAAAATTTTACGCGCTCTTTTTTTTCCATCGGAGATACGCTTCCACAAAGCCGCTCAAATCGCCGTCCAATACGGCATCGGGGTCGTTTTCTTCGTAGCGGGTCCGAATGTCTTTCACCATTTTATATGGGTGGAGCACATACGAACGAATTTGATTGCCCCACTCCGCGCTCTTGTATTCGCCGCGCAACTCTTGGCGTTCTTTTTCTTCTTCCTCTTCTTTTAGGGTCTGCAATTTTGATTGTAAAATCCGCATGGCCGTTTCTTTGTTCTGCAGTTGAGATCGCTCATTTTGGCACTGCACCGTTATGCCGGTTGGAATATGAACAATGCGAACCGCACTGTACGTGGTATTCACGCTTTGCCCTCCATGCCCGCCGGACATAAACGTATCAATGCGAAGATCTTTCGAGTCAATCATAACCGATTCTCCATGTTCCAATTCCGGTATCACTTCAATCAGCGCAAAAGACGTATGCCGCATCTTTTCCGCGTCAAACGGGGAGATGCGGACCAATCGGTGCGTGCCGTGTTCTGACTGGAGGTGCCCATACGCATATCGGCCCTCCACGCGAAATACGGCCGACTTGATCCCCGCCTCCTGGCCCCGCGACTCATCAAGCGTCGTTGTTTTCCATCCTTGCTTTTCACAGTAGCGAAGAAGCATCCGGAGAAGCATTTCCGCCCAATCCTGCGCCTCGGTGCCGCCACTGCCGGCATGGATGCTCACAATCGCATTTTTTGTATCATGCTTCCCATCCAAGAGAAGAAAAAATTCAAGATGTTCAAAATCGGTCTCCAGCCGCTGAATGTCTTTTGCAATATCCTCGATCAAGACCGGATCGCGTTTTCCTTCCTCTTGAGACGCCAGATCTCGGCAGAGATCCAAAAGACCCACGACCTCTTGCCGCATGGTTTGCCACCGCTCTACTTCTTTCCGGATTTCTTCATGACGCTGGCTCACGTCTTTCGCCCGATCTGGATTGGCCCAAAACTGCTCGGCTTGCATCTCTCGCTCAAGGTTGTCTTGTTCAATAATTTTGCCATCAATATCCAAAAGATTCCACGTGGAGAGCACGCGATCCCGAAGCGCTTCAAGCCGTTTTATTTCATCTTTCATACATCATTTTTTCCCTTAGGCTTTTTTATCGACAAAAAAATATACAAAAAGTATCCTTTCCACCAAAGGATACTTTTATCCTAACCGATTATGAGAGAAAAAACAACTCTTTACATCATGCCCGGCATGCCGCCGCCCATGGACGGCATCGGCTCTTCTTTTTTAGGAAGATCGGTCACCACAGCTTCGGTGGTCAAAAACATCCCGGCAACCGAGACCGCGTTTTGGAGCGCCGAACGAGTGACTTTTGTCGGGTCAATAATCCCGGCCGCCACCATGTCTTCGTACTGGCCGCTTTGGGCATTAAACCCAAAATTGCCATCATGTTTTTTGACTTCATCCACGACGACCGCCCCTTCATATCCTGCATTTTTCGCAATAATGCGAATAGGCTCTTCCAAAGCGCGGCGCAAGATATTCACCGAGACCATTTCTTCATCGGGAAGATTCAATTCATCAAGCGCTGAAACGGCGCGAAGAAACGCAACACCGCCGCCCGGCACGACGCCTTCTTCAACCGCGGCCTTGGTAGCGCCGACAGCGTCTTCAATGCGATGTTTTATTTCTTTCATTTCGGTTTCGGTTGCCGCGCCCACTTTAATAACCGCAACCCCGCCGGCCAGTTTTGCCAATCGTTCCTGAAGTTTTTCACGATCAAATTCGGAATCCGTCTGTTCAATCAGTTTTCGAATTTGCGCCACGCGATCCTTGACGGCGCCTTCGTCGCCCTTTCCTTCGATAATAGTGGTATATTCCTTTGTGGCAATCACCTTTCGGGCGCGCCCGAGATCCTCAAGCGTGGTGTTTTCCAGTTTCAAGCCGACATCCTCGGTGATCACTTTTCCGCCGGTCAAGACCGCAATGTCCTGTAACATCTCTTTCCGGCGGTCGCCAAATCCCGGCGCTTTCACGGCAAGCACATGAAACGTGCCGCGCAATTTGTTGACCACCAGTGTCGCAAGCGCCTGGCCTTCCACATCTTCGGCGACAATAACCAATTCTTTTCGTCCGCTTTGAGCCACTGCTTCGAGGACCGGAAGAATATCTTCGACCGAAGAAATCTTTTTGTCGGTGATGAGCATGAATGGTTCTTCAAATTCCGCTTCCATGCGATCCGGATTGGTGATCATGTATGGCGATACATACCCTTTGTCAAATCGCATGCCCTTTACCGTTTCAATTTCCATGCCAAATGATTGCGATTCTTCCACGGTAATAACGCCATCTTTGCCCACTTCGTTCATAGCTTCCGCAATTTTCTTTCCAATTTCCACGTCGTTGGCCGAAATGGATGCGACATGCGCAATTTCATCTTTTTCGACCGGTTTGGAAATGCCATTTTTTAATCGTTCCACAACCGCTTCTGATGCTTTGTGAAGTCCTCGGTTCAGCGCAACCGGATTTGCTCCGGCGGCAACATTTTTCATCCCTTCCATAATAATAGCCTGGGCCAAAACTGTGGCCGTCGTCGTTCCGTCTCCGACCGTGTCATTGGTCTTGGTGGCCGCTTCTTTCACGAGTTCGACTCCGATGTTTTCAAATTTATCTTCCAGTTCAATTTCCTTTGCGACCGACACGCCATCCTTGGTAATGGTCGGCGCCCCGTATCCTTTGTCCAACACCACATTTCTCCCCTTGGGACCCAAGGTGATTTTGACGGTATTGGCAATAATGTTCACGCCGCGCACCAATGCTTCGCGCGCGTCCGCATCAAATTTAATTTGTTTTGCCATACGTATTTGGTTGTTAAGTTAGCTGAGTTATCTGAGTTGTTTATTTCAAAAGAGCAAGCACGTCTTCCTGAGAAATAATTTTATATTCTTCGCCGTCCACTTCCACATCGTCCCCGCCCCATTTTTTGAAAAGAATCCTGTCTCCTTGAGACACCTCCATAGTTGAACGCTGTCCGCTTTTTAACATTTTTCCAGGACCAACCGCGACAACCATGCCTTCGGCCTTTTTGTCCTTTTCCACAGTATCCGGAAGCACAATGCCGGATGCGGTGACTTCCTCCTCTTTGATACGTTTGACCAAAATATGGTCATTCAGTGGCTGTATATTCATATAATAGAATATAAATAAATTGAACGTTATGAATAAAATTGAGGACTCCCCCATGGTACAGGCGGGGAATCAAGGTTATCACTCTATATATTTGAGTGATAATCCTGGTCCCATTGTACCGAAAAAAAAATACCTGTCAAGCCGTGACAGCGTACACGTTTTCCACATCCCCGTCAATGGCGGGGATGAAAAAAGCCCAGGAGTGACAACGAGCTCAAGATGCCGTCTATATATGAACCCATGATGCCTGTCAGTAACATGAATTCGATAGCGAGCATTTGTGCCTGTTGTCAATTCTAGGCTTTTTTGAGAGTACCCTCAGTATCTCATGAGGAAACGAAAAAGTCAATCACAAAAAATACCTTTCCTTTAGCAAAAAAATGGTCAAAAATTCCTTTCTGTGGATGTTGTGTGCAAAACCTCTGCATAACTTTTTTCCTTTTTATATTCCTGCTATACTATAAGGGATTTTTATCCCGCACCGTTGCATATGAGCGGACAACTCGTCCATCATTATATACAGCAGAGACTTAAAAACGTATTTTTAAACGGTATCGCCATTACCGTGCTTTTTTTCTTTTTTCTCTATCTTCTTGCCCTTACGACTACCGCGGATACATTTTTTGCTCAAATGATTCTCCTCGGAATGGCATTTATCCTCACCATCGGCTACCTTTCCCTTATTCCCGATACAGAAAAAGAACACCATTTCCCACTTCTTCTCTTTTTTCTTCTCAATCTTCTCACGACCGCGCTCGTGTGGGCGACCGGCATTTTACAAAGCCCGTTTATTATTCTCTACGTCGTTCTCATTATTATTACCTCTCAGCTCTATAGCTATGGATACGGCCTCGCGCAGACCTGTTTGGCGCTCGTGGGATTTGTTGGAATCTACACCGCGGCCATCCAACACCTTATTCCCTATATCACTCTCCTCCCAAAATCAACCATCGCAATCCTCTACCAGCCAACGATTGTTATTTTTGTGTATGGATCGCTCTATGGCCTGCTCTTCTTTTTTACTGTATTTTCCTCATCAAGCGCGCGTACTGTTTTGTTTCGTCCCAAAAGACATGGCGATCTCGACACGACCTACCAGGAAAAAATCATTCAGGACATGCCGGTTGGCGTTTTGATTGTGGACCACGATCTTACCATTATTGGGAACAACCCTGCCGCGTCTTTTAATTTTCCTTTCCGCGGAACCCCGGCCATGTTAACGGATTATCTGTCACTCAGTAAAATCAATCCCGCCCAAGAGCTAAAGCATCTGGCGAAAAACACGAAAGAAAAAAATCTCACCTGGAAAGTGGATACTGGCGAGGTGCTCGCGGTCACGGTTTCGGTTCGAAGAATTCCTGGAGCAAAAAAGGACGACGATACATTTATTCTTTTTATTCAATAGGAGCAAGTTGCCACGATTTTTGCCATTCTCGGCAATGGATCGCGACGCTGCCAGGTATATTTTCTCCCGGGTAGGGCGAACCATCCTCATCAAAAAACCACACCGTACGATTTTCATCGGTGTTGTTCAAAATTGCAATGATTTCTCCGGTATAAAGCGTACGGCGTGATCTCAGACGCTCAAACATCCCAAAAGGCCCATATTCCTCAGGAAAATCGTTGAGATCCGACATATATCTGGCATCTAATGCAACACGGCATTCGCTCAGCGGGGAGCCAGCATTTTGTATTTCCAAACTCCAGGAACGTCTGTCTGCCAGGCCTTCCAAAAAAACAGAGAAGCGAATATGCACCGGATCTTCTTCATAGAATACTTCCGTCAAATCCTTAGACTGGCGCCCTCTACAAATATAACCTCCTTGGAGCGACCAATGCAAACACACCGGCCGCTCTATCTTTATTCTTCTTTCAGGGTCGCGAGGTCGTCGTCGTTATACTCGAGGTCGGAAATCCCGAGGTACTCGGGATCGTACGGTTCCGAACCGTAGTAGAGCGCTTCGATATCGCCGATATCGACAGTCGGTTCATCATCTCTCAGCTCGAAGGCGTAGTCCTTCTGGAACATGCCGTTTCCGGACGAACGACTGACGAGCAAGAGATAAGAGCCGGCGCCGGGAACGGAGAGAACAAAGCGTCCAACCGCGTCCGTGTTGGCCGTGGAGATAGCCGCGCTCATGTCGGCCCGATCGAGAACCATGACCTCGGCATCCGGTAGCGCCACGGTGTCGAAAGACACCATGCCGGTGAGCTCGGTCCCCAAAGCCGCGAGAGAGGCCTGAGAGGAGGCGTACTGGTCTTCGAAATCGGTGTCGCAACCGGCGGCGAAGAACCCGAACGCCAAGAGAGAAAAGAACCACGTGACAATCCGCTTCATGCGGGACGTGATGTACATGATGTCACCTCCTTTGTTGTGGGACATGCACACCAACCAGAACACTAGAACCAAGCATAACACTTTTTGGGTGTATCAAAAAGGTGCGCTGTGGATAACATTATCGCCCGCCATATTCTTTTTTTTCATCAAGTGGCAAAACCAATAATACACACAATGTCCTGCCTTGAGACGATACATAGACACTCACCTGTTCAAACTGAATGGGCGTGCGGTCAATATCAATAGTATGTTGCATACAATAATGCCGCGCCGTCCGAAAAATTCGTTTCCGTTTCTCCGCTCCTGTCGCCCATTCGGCTGTCCCTTTTTCTTTTGCATGTTGCCGCGTTTTTACTTCGATAAAACAGAGCGTCCCTCCAAAATGGGGTTTGGCATGGCGGGCAATAATATCAATTTCTCCCGAACGAATGCGGTAATTCCGTTCTATAATGTGATACCCTTTCTGCAATAAAAAAAGAACGGCCTGTTCTTCTCCCCAATCGCCAAATCGGCGTTTTTTTGTCTGCGGCATACCCTCCTTCTCAAAAATTATTTTCCATTTTCATCACTGCTGTTGAAATAAAATAATCCCATGATGATACGGGCCGCTATCAAACTGTTCTTGAATCACCAAACCGTGCCGTTTTGCCCACTGGCCAACTGTTGCAAAATCAACCACCTGTTGCAATGACGGGCCAAATCCCGGCCCTGGTTTTTTCCAATCAACAATCACAATGCGGGCTTTGTCCCGCAAAAGACGCACTGCTTCGTCAAGCGGAGCAAACATATTGGACATCGTCCATACTATATTCACCAAAAAAACAACATCCAACGAATGTTCCGGAATGGAAACCGATCCTTTTTTTTCAATATCGGCCCATAACGTATGAATATTGTGCAGATGATGGGTCGCGGCTGTCTTTTGGATATCAAGGATCACATCTTGCAAAATATCCACCGCATAGATAATCCCATCGTCCCCAATAATTTTGGAAAGAGGAAAAACAATATGTCCGGTTCTGCCGCAACCAAAATCCGCCGCATGCATTCCGGGATGAAGATGTATTTTTTCAAAAATGAGATGCGGATCGACGAGCCGATCGCCACTGTGGTACATAGAATGCGTTATTGGAGACGTCCAAAAAGCGGAGCAAAAATGCTCAAAATAACACTGCCAAGAATTCCGGAAACGCCGAGAAGCGCAAGAAGAATAATGGCGATACCAACAAATTTATATAATGAGCGAGTGGGAATGCCATGCTGTTCGGCCCACGAACTTGATCCAAAATTTTCAAAAAACCACTCGGTTTTCATAATAAGCAAGCTCCCCGCCGCAATGGCAATGAGCGCGATAATGTATTTCATATACCAAAAATATTACCGTTTATAATCATCTTCAAGCCGGACAATGTCATCTTCTCCAAAATACGTTCCCCGCTGTACTTCAATAAAAATAAGATCTTCTTTCCCTCGATTGCCAATGCGGTGCTTTGTCTCAAAATCAACTTTGATGGTATCCCCCGGGACAACGACTTGCTCTTTGTCATTCAAAATCACAAACCCTTCTCCCTGGATAATCACCCAATGTTCCGTCCGTTTGGCATGATATTGATAACTCAGCCGATGCCCTGGCCAAACGACGATCTGTTTTACTTTGTGGGTTGGCGTATCGAGGAGCACAAGGAAGCCTCCCCACGGCCGCTCTTCGGTAAATGAATAATAGTCTGTCATAATTCCTTATTTTTTTTAAACAACAAATCCTTCGTTAATTTTTTTCCCAACTCCACTCCCGGCTGGCTATAGGCATCCACATCAAAAAACTCGCCAAGAAATGCCACCGACCCTTCAAATAAAAACAAAAGCTGTCCGAGATGGAACGGATCAATGCGGTCAATCGTGATGGTCAAATTTGGCCGATCATGGCGCGTCAGCGCCATGGACGTTCCTTTTTGCTCCGCATCCAACAATGCGTTGAACGACGCACCCCTCAAATACTGCAACGCCGGTTCTTTGGAAAAACGGCATGGAATGGGAACGGTTTTTGCCAAAGAACGAACCGAAAGAAACATGACTAATTTATCGTTGGGGCCTTCCATATAAAGCTGTATTTGCGAATGCTGATCGGTCGTTCCGAGCGCCGATACGGGCGTCAACCCCGCATGGACAACGTTGCTGGACCGGTCTTTCTCTTTCCCAATGCTCTCAGCCAACAGCTGGCTATACCACTCGGAGAAACGCGCCAATTTTTGCGCGTATGGCATCATGACGACTATATTTTTTCCTTTGTGAAAAAGAAGATATTGCGCCGCCGCCAGCTGAAACGGATAATTTTTTTCAAATGACAAAGAGAAAAAACGATCGCGCATGTCTCGCGCGCCGGCAAGAATTTTTTGAATGTCAATGCCAAGGAGAGCCGCCGGAACAAGCCCGACCGAACTCAACACAGAAAATCGCCCACCAACATCCGCGTGATCAATGGCCGGCAATTCCGTCTGTTTCGCAATCTGTCGCAACAATCCTTTCTGTGGATCGGTAATGAACAAAACATGTTCGCGAATATCCAATTTTTTCTTTTGTAAAAGATTCGTAACATAAAAAAATTGGGATACGACTTCCGGCGTCTCCCCGGATTTCGATATGACCAAAAATAACGTCTTTTTGAAATCAATAATTTCTTGTATTTCCAATATCAACACCGGATCTATATTATCCAAAACATACAACCGCGGTATTTTTTGTTGAACACGTTCATGAGAAAAAAGATGCCCCAGGCTCTCCGCAAGACACCGCGCGCCAAGCGCAGACCCGCCAATACCACAAATCACAATCGCGTCATAGCATCCGCGATTTTTTTTTGCAAAATCCAATATGTCCTTGATGCTTTTCGCATCATCAAGCATTTCATGAAAATGCTGTCCTCGGCCATGAAACTGTTTAAGAAAAGGCTTGAGGAATTTTTTTGTCTTAGCCAGTTCTTTTTTTTGAAGCCCATGCGATGGTTCGACGCGGAACAAATTGGAAAAATCAATCGAAAGCATATTACGCGTTCAATTTTTCCATAAGTTTGCCTTGTGCCTGAAGTTCGGCAAGGTCGTCAAATCCGCCAATAAATTCTTCTCCAATAAAAATCATGGGGACCGTTTGCCACTTGTAGGTTTCCACAAGCCGATTTCTCAATGTTTGATCCGCTCCAACATCAATTTCTTCGTATGACACACCTAGCGCTTGGAACAGTTTTTTTGCCCGCATGCAATAGGGACAAGACATGGTGGTATAAATTTTGACCGGCTTCATATCAAAAAGTTAAAAGTATCCTTCCTCCTGTATCATATCAAAAAAAAACCGTACCGACCAGCTTGTGAGATAAGAAGAAAACACCTCATCTCCAATTTTTTTCTTTCTGCAAAAGTTCTCCCTTACTTTTTCCCAAAAGATTGTTATACCCGCCCAATGATCCATCAGACCGAATAACACGATGACATGGAATAGTTTTATCCGTATTCCGCTTCACAATGTGACCCACCGCGCGAGCGGCATTTTCATTTCCCGCTTTTTTCGCCACTTCTTTATAGGTCATGGTCTTGCCTTTTGGAATGGCGCGGACAACAGAAAGAACTCGGTCGGTAAATGTCATATCTTATGCTTTTATTTCCGGGCAATAGTCAAACATGAATTGAAACCACGTCTTGTAACTCTCGGCCAATGGTTTATTTGTACAATTCACTATGCGTGCCAATCGCAAAGAATCGGAGATCACCATTTTTTTCTTCTAGAAAAATCGTCCGCCAATCTCCTGTGACATTAATACTCACCTTACCCTCAAACGGACCATGGAGAGGATGATAATGAAGAGATGGATGAGATCGATTCTCCAAAAATAATTTAAGACGTTCATCAAAACTCTCGTGAATATACTTAGGTGCTTTTTGATATTGTTTTAAAAATCTCTTTGCGTAAAAGATTGTCATATTTTGATCTTCCCGTCGCTTACATCTTTTAAGAATGCCAGCGCCTCCTTAGGATCATCGAATGAATAATAATCACCATTTTTATAATCTTCTTCCGATTCTTTCAGAGCTTTCCGTAAGTATGCGCTTGGCTTTTCTTCTCGTGCATCAAAAAAAATCTGTTTTGTGCGAACAAGATCCTTGAGATAGGCATTCACAATACCGCTCAAACTCAACCCCAACTCATCCGCGGTTTTCATTGCGGCGTCTTTTAAGGAGGATTCAATTTTTATGGTGATAACAGCTTGTTTTTTCATAAAATACGATTTTACTGTAAACTATACAAAGTATAGTCTTTTGCAAGTCCTTTGTCAATTCCTCCAAATTGAAAAACCCTGTATATCTTTAGAACACAGGGTTTTTGTATTTATAACTGATTGTGTATACCTCTTAAGAGGCCTGAGCGACCCACAGAAGATCATCAATCTCTTCACTCAAGAGAACGTCGCCATAGTCAACCGCCACTCTGGAAACTCCTTTTGTAGAGCTGAATCCAACAAAGGTGGTCACGGCATCCGTGATATTGGTTTTGGTCACTCTTCCAACCACTGCCCCGCTGTTATCATAGGCGGTAACGGTCGCAGTAACTTTTACGCCATACGCCGTGCCGTTGCCAAGGTACATCCCTGCGGCCTGAACAGGCTTTTGAAAGGTAATAATAAGCGGATCGTTGGCGCTGGTATTTGGATATGTCGCGTCGTTGGCAATGGAATATTCTCCGGACGCGGTCGCTTCATAACTTCTGTTATAGGGCGTAATATAGATGGCCTTCCCTTTTTGGGAAGAAAAGCCAACGCCCTTGGCGTCCCAATATTTTTTGGTAAGATCCGCGCCAAAGGTCATGTCTTCAAAATCAATTTTCGAAGGATTGCGCGCCAATAATGATTGAACAGAAATCTCTGTCAGCGTATTGGCATCACTCTCGTCATCCACGACGAGTGGTTCCTCATCCGATGTGTCGTAAGAAAAATAGACATAATCTGACCATGGTCCTTTTGACCCGTCTTTTCCAACCGCGCGGACATGCACTTTATAGTCATTGTCTCCGGTCAATGGCCCGGCGACAAAACTGGGATAGCTTGATACGTAGACAATTGGCTTTCCATACCAAGAATATGTTCCGTTTTCTTTGAGGCCCCATTTGAGGCCCCAATAGATTTCAATATCATAATAATCGATATTGGAAACCGATGTCCATGCCAATTCGGCCCTTCGCGGATAATTGGTCAACACCGTATTTTGTGATGGTTTTGTAATGGTTGGCGTTCCAAGCGTCTGCGTCTCGACGGGAGCGGCATCCAAGGAAACACTAAACCCAGCCGCGTTGTTTGATTCGTTGTGTTCTTCCATAAGGTCTGCCGGGTCAACCGCAATGCTGTAGGCCTGCGCGAGAGAGGTTCGGAAATAGAATGAACCGGCGAGTGACTTGCCCGCGTCCAGACCAGAGCGGGTGAGCAATCTGCGGCTTCCTTTTCCTTTTTCATTTTTCACCGTAAAGTAAATGCGTCCATCCGCGTCCGCCTCTCCCTTATTTTTGACGGAAAAACTTACTTTGAACCGCTGGTACTTGGTGCCCCCGCTGGTATACGAGACTGCGCCTTTTTCAAGAGACACGCTTTCCACAACAAGATCCGGAAGTTCATCCGAGCCGGGTAATTCCGGGCTTTCTTCATCTTCAAAAATGGTATCCTCTGCATCATTCGTATTCGTAGTATCATTGGATTGGCTGTTGTCACCTGTTGTTGGCGGCTCCCACTTCACGTTATACATAGTGGAAGAAACACAAGCATACGTGTACTTTTTCATTCCAAGGTTATAACTATCAACATCTTTCACCCCATCAAGAAGATTGTACACTTGACCAAATTTTGTCACTTTGATTCCCCCCGGGATATTACGGCAATACTCGACCGGAACCGGATTCCACCCGCTTTCGGGCAAAACACTTTGCGATGGCGTCGCGCTGGTCGCTGAAGAAATGGTAATGGACGCCCCGGTCTTTTCCAAATTCACATCGCCTAAAATAGAACCCCAGTATCCGCCAGGGATGACCGTTACTTTGATATCATTTTCTTTTGCAATGCCACATCGTGTCTGTCCTGAGGCTGATTGTGCCACGTTAGCAAAAACGCGAAAATTGGCAGTTCGTCCTTCTGTAAATTGTTTATCGACCGCAAAGAAGATGCGTTCGGTATTATCCGTTAACTTTTGCCAGCTGGTTTGTCTATCAAGCAAAAGCGAATTCATGTATAAAGTTGCTTCGGTAAAATTATTCCACCCTTCGCACGTTACAGCAATTTGCTGAAGATTGGAATTAAGACTTGCCGTCAATTGAAATGCGCTCACTAAGACATCCGGGTCTCCTGGACGAACGGTTTTGGCGTCGAGCGCGACGTGTCCAATCGTCATGGTTGAACCTCCGGCCTGAGCGGGGTTTGCAATGCCGACCATCGTACCCACGACAAAAACGAAGGTCAAGAATGAAAGAAATACTCTTTTCATATAGATTATCCGATTATTCCTTTAAAAAAGGAGGAAATAAAATGAATGATGTTTATTCCCTTTCTTAAGGGGAAGCTACTATTAAGAGACGGGCGGTCGGTACGTTTCTTACTCATGACACTAACATATAGTATTTCTTGCCTCAACAGAGCAAAAATTGTCAATTCAAAATAACCGAGACTTCATTGCCAGTGTTTTTCTCCTTGAAAAGGAGATCTTTGGAACGCTCGACACCGCAAGTGGGCAAAAGACCTGTGGCGCCAACATCAACCACGAGATGAATGTTACCGCTCTTTCCCTTTTCAAAATAAAATGATGGCGCAACACGCAAAAAAGAAGCTCCTAAACCGGCATCGTGCGTCACATTCCCTGAAACGACTGCCTCATCATGCGCAATTTGGAAAGCGGAAACTGCTCTCGCGGGCCGGCATACGACCATCATGGTTTCCAAGGTCACATCACCTTCTGGCACAATGTCAAACGATGTAATCGTATATTGTTTTTCTCCCCTTCTTTCGGACATATCACGATGTGTTTGGCGCACCACAACAGAGATATACTCCTGTGACTGCGGTTGCCATAACTCATTGCTTTGCGTGGGCAGGAGAGCATCACTTTCAAAAGTGGACACTGGAGGAATGACCGTCTTTTCCGGAAGAATACCCACAGGAGACGACGTGACAAACTCCGCCCTATTATTGGAAGGATCATTGTCCGAGACTGATTCCGTTCGCTTCGTATCAATTTCAAAACGCACCTCTCGCCTTTCACCGGAGGAAACCGAAAATGATTGCATAAATTCCTGCGTGTATCCGTTTGGCGTGACAAATACAGAATAAGCGCCTTCTGCAACATCGGAAAAAAACATTCCATACAGCCCATTAAATCCTTTGTGGGCCACCAGCCGCTCTCCATTTTCCAAACGGATGTTGCTACCAGAAATTTCGTTGCCTTCGGTATCGACAACATGAATCCACACGCTGGCGTATACTTTTGGCTCCAGCGTCGCAAAACTCTCGAGACTCTGAAGAGAAGGAGAGGGTTCTGAGGGAATGGTCGTATCAGCGGCCGCCGTTGGGGCAGACAATATCTCTGGCTCGTTTGGCTCCAGGAACGCCACATCACTTGTTGTCGTGATAGCAACAGGAAAGGGAACGGACAATTGATACTGCGCGGCGCGCGCTCGCTGTTGTGTTTTCTCAACCGTATCAAAAACGGTTTGGATGTTGTTTGCGGTGTCTCTTGTATTTTTTTGATCTGCGGACGACACAACACTGCGATATGACTCAAGTGAAAAATCAAGATTGTCTGCGATTGCGACAATCGTTGCGGTGTCGCCTGCCTCTTCAAAAGAGGCAAGGGCTTGATTGACTTTTTCGCTGTGCTTTTGAATATATTTTTCAAGCTGTACGACAACCGCCGGATCGACCGCTCCCTGGGACGCCACCAGCGTTTGAATTTCGGTCAATCGCCGACGAACGCGTTCGACTTCCCATTGGGCTTTTTGTTTTTGGGATATTAACATACGGGAGCGAATTTCCTCGGTGACATTGACTTTGACCGGATAGAGCACATCGCCGGGAAGAGCATGCTCGGCGGCAGACGCCGTACCCGCAAAAAGAGACACAATCAAAACACCCACCAATGCCCCATATGCAAAACGTTTCTGAAATACGACGTGCCAAAAAACAAAACCGCTCGGCTTTGTATTGTGCCCGGGCGCATCGCTTGCGGCTGGCTCATGCGCTTCTTCAAGAGGATGCATTTTCATAAACGAAAAAATTGCTTCGTCCATGGAAGCGCGTTCGTCTTGCGTCAACAGAATAGTTTCTCGAAATTGTTTTATTTTTTTTATGTTTTCCTCCATATATTATGTGGTTATATTTTTTTGTACTTGTTTTATGCCACGATGGATCCGGACAGATACTACATTTTCCGACAACCCCATGATCGTTCCTATTTCTTTTGGCGAAAGTCCATCCATATACCGAAGAAACAAAATTTCACGATATTTTTCACCCAGCTGTTCCATTTCGTGGATCACGGCATGAATATCGAGGGCATCCTGCTTGCTGAGTTCTTTGGATACGACGTCAAATCCTGATTCCATCATTTCATCAAGTGATTGTTCCTTTTTCTTTCGAGAATGATCAACCACAATATGGTAGGCTACTCGGTACAGGAAGGCTTTGATATGGGTGATGTCTTTGCCATCAACCATGTATTTCCAGACCTTCATAAATGCCTCTTGCGTGAGTTCCCGTGCCAATTCTCTATCGTAAACCCGAAAAAAGAAATAACGCAATATTTCCTCTGCATAGGCACGGTATGCTTCCACATACTGATTTTCTCTTTCCTGGTTTGTCATAGTATGAGACTATCTTTTGACGAAAATCTTACAGATGGCCCTAAAACCATACCCTGGTTATAATGATACGCGAGAAGTGAACATAAAAAATATAGCCTAAAAAAAACGAAAAAACAACCCTCACGGATGGCCATCTCGATATTTACTGTATTCGCAGACAATGGAGACAATTCAGGCAAGCCTTGTGGAAAACTGGTATTGTCAAAAAAAAACGATGCGCTATATACTATGTCTGTTGGATATTTCTTTCCACAAAATCATTCTTATCCATTTTCTTTATGGCAGAATGTGTCACATGCGGCATGGAGGTCGAAGACGGCCAAACATGCCCAAAATGCGGCAGCTGTTACGACTGCGGCTGTGAATGCGACGGAGAGGTATAAAAGAAAAACGAGGACTTCCCTCGTTTTTTGATTGGAATGAAAAAGTATTGTCTATTGTTATGCCCCCCTTCCAAAAAAAGAACGGAAGAATTCAAAAATTTTTGTCCAAAAATCAAAGGATTTTCGTTCCAAACTCACCGGAGCATGAATAATCGTGGATTCATCCAATATCATAATACCCCCGTGATATGGCGCATATCCTGATTTTTCCGCGGCAATATAATATCGGCCGGCAGGAACATGGAACGAATACTCCCCTTTTTCATTGGTAAGAGTCGGATTTTCTTGTCCATAGAGTTCTCCGGGCCAGAGAGCATACGCGCCATCCTCTTGCCATTGAAACAATTCCACGCGCGCATGAAACAGCGCTCTCCCCTTTTGGTCTGTGATCGTGCCGTTGGATATGCTTTGAACTTTTTTGGATACCTTCGTGCGCCCGCCATCTGTTTCGTTGATGGTCATGACCAATGTATATTCCCCTACCGCTCCTTCCGGAATATCCACGGTGGTTCTGTAGATATTGCCTTCCGAGACAGATGCAAAGGTGTAGGCCTTCAGCCAGCCATTTTGCGCGCTCTCTTCGTTTTGAACAATTTGCGCGGCATGAACCGACGCCCCAAAAAATCCGGCAAGCGCATGGAAGAGACGCTCACGAGCCGACAGGGATTCTTGTGTCTCTGCTGATTTTGGATACAGACGGGCGGTAATGCTATGGACCGGTTCTGACGGACGGATAAGAATATCAAAAGAATCGCCGCTTGCTACATCAATCGAGGAAATTTGCTGTTTATAAAAACCAGGAGTTTGTTTTGACACGATCACCAAAAATGATTCCCGCGTTTGCACTTCTTTCAAAATATCCTGGACTTCTTTGGCAGTTACTTCTGAAACCACAAGATTTGGAGATGTTGAGGTGAATGATTGCGTATCTTGTGTATTGGGGAGAACAACACCCTCTCCTTCTTCCCCAACCGGCTGGTTGATTGGTTGTGTTGGTGTCATTTTTGCCGGCGGCGCATACACAAAAAACCATGGGGAGGGTGTGGATGTTCTCCCGAGACTGTCGGTTTGTGTCACGGATATTGGATATGTCCCGGCCGGAATTTGATCAAGAATGGTCAATGAAAAAATTCCTTCAGGATCCACCGTAACCGAATATATCGTCTCGAGGATGGAGACGGCAATCGTTGCTCCGGGGAAACCAGTCCCTTCGACCACGAACGGAAGTTTTGTAATGGTGGCGCCATTCTTCGGGGCAATAATAACAGGCGGCGCGAGCGGCCCCGTTTTTTCAAGAACGACCTGCGCGCTTTTCACAGCTGAAACAACGCCGCTCACGGTTCGCACTTTCGCATAGACGACATATATCCCTTCCATGTCAGGAAGATCAAAACCAATATCCTCACCGGTGTACGATTGCCAGCCGATACCTTGAAATCCAGAACTGAGAGAAAATGCAACTTCTACCGCATCGGGTGAAACCCCCTCAAGACGAAGCGTAATATGCGAATTGGTGGTTTGCGTTTTTGCGGCGCCATCGATAAGAAGTCCATCAAAGGCAATGGCCGATGGCAATGCCAACGGTCCAACAGGGAGAGAGGCGCCGGAAGTACTTCCGGAATCTGACGATACCGCAGTCTGGGAATAGACGCCAAAAAATGTCGTATGCACAGTATGAACAATCAGATCATTTCCAGAATCAACCGAACACTCCCCGCTTCCTCCAACTCCGACATTTGTGGGATTGTTTTCGTCATCACAGACAACAGTAATGGGCGTGAGCGTGCCGCCAGACGATGCGGTATATCCGGCCACATAGCCGGCCTGTCCCGGGAAAGTTATTTTGACCGGATTTGTGAGCGAACACGTGGTATTGGGCGCGCCCACCTGCACCACTTTCTTGGCACTCATAGTGTAGCCGCTGACTGCTGGCAAGGCCACTATTGAGGCGTCAACCAATGTGGGAATTTGAAATTTGGTCCACGAAGAATCGGCACACGAAATAATAGTCCCCGACGGGATATTCATGTCAACATTATTTTCTTCGGTCGTTGAATTTTTATTGATGCTGATGGCCTGGCTTGTCGTGACAAACCCGGATTCCTTGACCCGCTTCATATTCAAATAAACCGGGGCGTTGTCGGCGACAGAAGACGCTATGGTGACACTTTGCAACAATCCCGTTGTTTTGTTTGGAAGACTGCCGCCCAAAACAATTTCCGCCTGTGCCGCGTCTGTCACCGTCACTGCGTTATTTATGCGTGCGTCAAAAAATACCTGCGTGCTTTCCACAGCGGAATAATCACAGACTTGAGAAGACAACGCTGTCTCAACTGCATTTCCATTGCGCGCTTTTATTTGAAAACAATATTCTTCGTTCGGGTCAACGCCGGAAATGCCGACCGCACTCCAGGTGGAGGTTGCCTGCCACGTTTCACTTGCTCCGGAAAGGACCCCTTCAGCATTGGCCCACAAACCGGTCGACACCTCATACAGCGCATATTCTGTTGCAGAGGGATTGTTTATTGGAATAATGGAAAATGGCATGGTCGTCGAAGTCACTGAATCGGACGATATCTGCATGGATGGAACGTTCGCGAGCGTATACGTCGTTCCTGTCGCGGTTGTTGTCTGTATGCCGTCGCCGTTCACTCCATAGACTGTGTAGACGTAGGCGGTATTCGGGGACAGATTGGTATTGGCCCACGAAGCGCCGCTCGTCACATCTTGCGTCGCCCGGACGCCATTTGAAAAATGCAAGAGCGATGAACCTGATCCCATATTGGGGAACGAACCTTCTGCGGTCGCTGTGATACTGCTTGTGGTGACGGACGAAAAAGACACGCCTGTCGGGGCACCAAGCAATGTATACACGGTTGCCTCTGTCATGGCGGTTTCCGAATCGTCTTGATTTTTTGCTTTTACTTGAATCGTATAGGCCGTATTGGCGCTCAACCCGCTCTGTGTCCAGCTTGTTTCGGTGATCCACCCAGAATTATTGGCAGTATTATTTTTGTCCTGGGCAAAAAAGGCGCTCTGAGCATCGTTGTTCCAGCTCCACGCAATGCTCTCCGTGGTCGGGCCGCTTTGGGTCACGCCCGCGGGAGCGGTCGCCTCAGTAAAGGCGCTCGCTTGAGAAGAGGCAATGCCCCAGCCATTGGCATTATATGGCCGAACATACACGGTATATTGAGTATTGGGTTCAAGAGAACTATAGGTATACTGATTCTCGGTCGTGGTTGCAATAACCGAATCATCCATTGCGGCATATACCACATAGGAATCGGCTCCAAGGACAGCATCCCATGCCCACACAATGCCTGATGAATCCGTGGCAGAGGCCGTAAGGCCTGTTACCTGCGCAAGCGGCGTCGTTATTTGATTGGACATGACGACTTCTGAGGTATTGAGCGTCCCATCGGTATTATATGGAGAAAAACGATATTGATAGCACGTATTTGCGGCAAGATCGGAGGACACTTGATAGGGAGAGGAAGGGTTGACCGAGGCGTTGTCATAGATCGTCGTATCAAAACCATTGCATCCGCTATCTTGTTCAAATTTTCCCCCGCTATGCGCGCCATCCACCCACGAAAGCTCAATTTGAATTGTGGATGACGTGGTATTGTTTTGCGCGGTGAGCGTGGCGGGGGGTGCACCCAAGGTAAAAAGACACGAAGCAGAGACGAGCGCTGTTTCCGTGTCATTGCCGTTTTTTGCTTTTGACGAAAAACAATACTGTGTATTGGGTGTGAGGCCGGCCACCGACGTTCCGCCCCATGTGCTTGATGTGTTCCATACGGCAGTATTTGAGGAAAGGGTAAAATCGGCTGCAACGTATTGCGCCGTGCTACTTTCATACAGCGCGTAATTGGTGGCTTCAGGGTTGGCGCCGAGCTGACTTGTGGATGTGCTGAAAACAGATACGGTCATTGCGGTCGAACTCGCAGTCGCGACGCTCACCAAGCTCGGTGACATGGCCAGCGTATAGAGAGCGGCGGCGGTTGTGGTCGCCGTGGGAATCGCAGACTGATTTCTTGCAACGTATTCAAACGTGTACTCCGTATTTGGATAAAGAGAAATGAGAACAGGATTCCCAAGAATACTCAATTGATACCACGTCGGAGAAGAAGCATTGACAAGGTTGTCCCGGCTCAAATATTTGTCAAAAGTCGTTTCGTGAAAGGTAATGCCTGTCGTTGAAGGATTGCCGTTTGCGTCAACCGTTGCCTGAAGTCCTGGAACGACTTCGCCAAGATAGGTGGTTGTGACTGCGGCCATCGTAAGAGGCCCAAGCGCATTGGCGAGTGTCGTTGTAGCATATGCCGTCGATGTGGCCGCTCCATCGCCGTTTACGGCATCCACTTTAAAGTAATACACGGTATTGACAGAAAGGCCGGTAACATCTTTTGATTCGATGTCCGCATTTTCTGTAGACACGAGCGTATATGTTTGGTCGTCCAATGACCGCCAAACACGAAAATTATCTTCATTATCTGAATTATCGTTCCATGTAAGCGTCATGGCGGTTGGTGTGAGAGCGGTTCCACTCAACCCCGTTGGCTCTGCGGGAATATTGGCGCTCAAAGCGGCAAAAGATCCATTTCTTCCACTGTTTGCGCCCGCGCCCCCATTGACATCATACGAAGACCCTGTATCGGTGTAACTATCGGTATATTGCAATACCACGCATCCGCCGCCGCCGCCGCCGCCATGCGTATCGCCGCTTCCGCCGGTTGCAGTAATGGCACTTGAAAATGTAATGGTTGGAGCGCTTATACTAACACCCCCTCCCGCGCCTCCCCCGGCATCCCAAGAATCAGTACCGGCCTGTCCGCCGTTTCCGCCATCAGCCGAAATTGTTCCGGCGATGGTCGCAGTATTGCTTATACTGAAAACAACCAACCCGCCCCCAGCCCCGCCGGTCGTCGTGTTTCCCCCGCCGCCGCCGGATCCTAACGTTGATGGATTTGTTTCATCGCAATATCCTGTGCCCCCGCTCGCACCGGAAAATGACGCCCCGCCCAATCCTTCGTGAGCACCGCCGCCGCCATTATCGGATGGTGCGCGGCTCACATCATTGCGGCCGGGTCCGGACCCGTTTCCAACAGATTGACTGGCTCCGCCAGAAAATCCCTTTCCATCAACATTAATTGAACCGCCGGAATTGATTGCGAGGGTTACGGCCGAGAAAGAAACTGTATACGATGTTCCGGAAATGTTTGCCGTATGCGTTAACAGACCACCGCTTTGAATTGTTAATGTTCCGGAAATGGTTTGTTGTGTTGCGTTATCTTGCTGAAGAGTTCCATTGGCCGAAATAGTAATTGAACCCCCTGTTCCGATATCTTGCGTCAAAACGAGTGTCGCCGTATTGGTTCCCCCAATGGTGAGCGTAGAAAAATTGATGAACTTCCCTTCTGTCACGCACCCGGATGTGGTCACGGTGACATTGGCATCTATGGCCACAGCACTTGTACTTGCCGGTTCGGTGTCTGATGACCAATTCAAGTCAGTACACCAGTCATCATCCGCGCCGCCGCCATCCCAGGTTGGTGTTGCGTTATTCCCCCCGCGTGCCAATACCAAAGAACTAAAAAAGGTGCCCTGTGTGGCACCAATCACAAAAATAATAAACCCAAAAAAGACACTCCCCATCAATGTAGCAAAAAAATTGATCCTCCATCTTTGCATACAATACGAAGAAAAAGAATATTCAATACTATAGCATATTTTTTTGCTTTTGTCCAACACAATAAACACATAAAAGCATACTATTGAGCAGAAGCCCGCTATATTGTGTAAACATATAATGATCCAACGAGAGCACTATGAGATAAGGGATTAATATCCAACCCAAAAAAGAACGCGGCTGATTCTGGTAATAAAAAGAGAAGAGAAAAAATATCCCTGAAAGGGCCAATAAAGATACCCCCGCAAAACCAAACTCCGCCAAGAGCAAGAGAAAAACGTTGTGGACAGGCTGATATTGCCAAATCGGCAAGAGAACACCAATACCCATGAGACTGGACGTGTAATTGCCGCCCCCAACCCCAATCCATGGATGCATTTTGACGAGGCTCATTGCTTGAGATATTTGGACAATACGGTCGGAAACCGCGTATGATTCATGACGGGAGGAAACAGAAAAACGCGTGCGGAGAATAGGAAAAAATGCAACACCAAAAATCAATACGATGAAAACAACACCTGCCAAACCACACAATGACATTCGTGGCGGTGGCCGTTTCGTGTCCGCATTTCTGGAAAAAAGAAAAAAAGAGAAAAGAAAAGATACCGCCGCCAGCCACGCCGTGCGGCTAAAGGTAAAAAACAATGCCACGCCCTGAAGGAAAAGAAGAGACCAATACGCTTTTCTATATTGCTGAGCCCGCTCGCCCAAAGACAAAAGTACCACTGTCATAAGCATGGCCACGACCAAATAGCCACCAAACATATTTGGATGAGAAAACGGACCATGCGCCCGAAGCACTCGTCCGAGAGACTCGCTCGCGACAATCGATGTTCCCGCCTGGTCCAGGGCATGAAATGACAGCCCCAAGAGCGTAGAAGAAAACGTTGACTGCGCCGTAAATTGCCATATTCCTAAAAGCGCAGGGATGCCACTGCCGAGTGCAAACCATCGGGCAATATATGAAAACGAACAAGGACCGGCCCACAACACGAAAAAAAATAAGAACGCTTCGACAATACGTATCCCTTGCTGAAACGCCAATGCCGAATCGAGCGCCCGCAATGAAGACATCAGCGCATAGAGCCAAAAAGAAAAAAACAACGCGACACATATCCGGTCAGGCGTCCAGGAAAATTGAAACCTTCCTTGGATTTTGGATTGCCGGATTTTTTGAACATACCACACGCAAAACAGAACAATAATGCCCCACAGGAGAATCTCTGTCGCATACAGCCCTAAAACCCCATATTGGAACTTCATGCCGCCAATAATAGGCTCTCGATACATCCAGATTGTTTGCCATGGAAAGAGAAAAAGAAAAAGAGCAATACCGAATTGCATCGCGGAAACCAAAGAAACATGTTTGATGGTGCGCATAAGTGACATCATTCCTCTGTTGTATCGTTTTGTTTTTGCAGTTTTGCCATAAAAAATCCTTCTATTTCTTTCGCGGGTTCTACGCGAAAACATTGTTGTATATCCGGGTGAAGCGATTTTTCTTTCCAGATTGTTGTTACCGGACCGCGCTTCAATCCGTGCCCTGACAATGAAATATCAAGCAAAGATGCGTCTTTTTTATGTCGTTCCAATAATCTGGAAATTTGGCATTCGTTTTCTTCCGGGGCAAATGTGCACGTGGAATATACCAGGGTGCCACCGGGTTTGAGCGCGCTCCACGCGGCAAAAAGCAGTTGCCGCTGTTTATATGCCATCTCTTTTATTTTCCGTTCTTTCCAAAAGCCATACGTTTTTGGATCGGCGGCAATAAACCGGGCCTCGGCGCTACAAGGAGCATCGAGCAATATCTTATCAAAATAAGCCGGATATTCCTGGCAGAGTTTGGTTCCGTGCTCTAGACGAAGTTCCACGCGCCAACCAGGCGCCTCACGCAGTACACCGAGATGCTCCAGGTTATGTTTCAATTTAAAAAATCGAGGCTTGTTGTTATCATTTGCAACGAGTTCGCCCTCTTGACGCATCAACGCGGCAATCTGACTGGTTTTGCTTCCCGGGGCTGCCGTAAGATCAAGAACGCGTTCCCCGGGTTTTGGATCGAGAACGAGCGGAGGGACCATGCTGGCAAGACTTTGCACATATATATGTCCGTCCGTGTAGAGCTCGTTCTCAACCAAGTCACGCTTACTCTTATTTTCCAATATCCAGGCATCGGGATACCATGGCACGGGCCGAAGATGAAAACCCAATCCACGCAATCCATCGGCTACATCTGATCGGGACAAACCTTTTAAAGGATTCCATCGAAACGTAGTCGGTTTTTCTATGAGTGTTGCGAGAACCCCGCCAACGCGTGAAGCGCCGAACACCGACGAAAGCCTGTTGGAAAATTCGTCCGGAAACGTCCCGGAGCGTTTTTTATTCGACCGTTTCATACGGCTGTTTCCAATTGCTGGCACCGTTGAATCCACTCTTGTCGATAAAACGCTCTCCGGTCATTTTCATGAAATTTGAGCATGGTGTCATTGATAACAACACGAGAATCCGGCTCATATTGCAGACTTCCATAATTGCAGTCCATTTTTTTCTTTTGTATTTTTTTTATATAATTTTCCCACATATTCCCATAGTTCCCCGAGGAGAGACGCGTGAACATATGCCGCACGACGCGGGCCACACAACAATCATCCGTTCGATATCGAGGAATGAGGGCATAGCGCGTTGGCGCATCCGGAAGATGCGCGCGCACCCATTGATTTTTGGATTGGAGAACAGAAAAAAGATTGTATGGATCATACAAAGGAATGAGCTGATGTATCCAATACAAAAGATACACGTCCGGATCATCAAGCGCCACATCAGACAAATCCAGGTGATCATCAGTCACATAAAAACTCAAACAAATTTTATTGGCAACGTGTTTTTTGGTGCGGCGGAGTCTTAACAGATGAAGTAATCCGGTAATAAAAAAACGCGTCATCCATAATCTTCCTTTTTGAATAACAATAAAGACGTCAATGTCGCTGTCTTCCTTTACCGCGGACGACGCGACAGAATTGCATAAAAAAATGGCCTGCAAAAAAGGGACATACCGCAATGCTCGCGCCGCGCGGCGGGCGATCAGTATTTTTTTTTCAATCCAGCGGACCGCGCGTTCCCGTTCGCCGATATACGCAGGCGTATTGAAAAGCATGCAATATCCTCCAGTCTCATATATCTGTCCATCAGCAATCATCGCGTCGACGAGAGACAAAAAATAGGCATAGGAAGAAATAGCGTCATCAATACGATCCTGATAGAGCGCGCCATACAATTCCTCCCGAGTAAGGGGATAGCGAAATACATCAAAATACGCCAGGGTTTTGAGAACAGATTGCTCAAGCGTATGCATATGCGTATAGTGTCCCTTTTATTTTTCTGTCCTCATGGTTAATGGCTCAACACTGGCGCGGATTGGCGGCGGATCTTCCACAGACAGAACAGATTCTTTTGCCACGCTGTCTGTCACAACTATCCGTTTTTCTTCAAATCGAACCACCTGATCTCGAGAAATGAGATAGTCTTTGGTATGCAGTAAAGAGCGGACCAGATATTGCGCAATTATCTGTCCTTCCAATTCAAAAACAACATCATAGATTTTCCCAAGCTTCTGCCCGGACTCGGTCTCCACGCTTAACTGTTTCAATTGTTTCAAATCAAGACGCATACGCATTTCTCTTATGTTTTTTGAATAGCCTCTTATAGCACGAGCTGTCCCTCAATGGGGCCGCCATCTGATTTCTTTTTTTTGAACAATAGCCACTGCTGAATCGCGGTAAACAAGGTGGAGAGAAACCAATACAGTGCAAGGCCGGCCGGAAACTGCATCCCGATAATCACGGTAATGACCGGCATAAAATAGAGCATCTGTTTATTCATCATGGCCATCAAGTTTTCATCTTTTGCCCCTTCGCCGACGCCCTTAGGCGGTTTCTTCGTCGTCATCATGCGTGATTGCCAAAACTGCGCCCCTCCCGCGAGAAGCGCCAACACGACACTCCGCTCGCTTAAATCAAAAAATCCGAGTGATACGCTATTGATGGATTCGGGCGGAGAAATAAACGAATAGAGAAAACGAAATGAGGCCGGGTCAAATCCATCTCTCAATACATAAAACATGGCAAACAATACCGGCATTTGGATAAGAATGGGAAGACACGATCCCAATGGGTTGACCTTATGCTCTTTGTACAGTTTCATTGTTTCTTGAGCGATTTTTTGCTGGTCGCCTTTATGTTCTTTTTTGATTGACTCCAATTTTGGCTGGAGCTCGCTTAATGATTTTTGGGCGCGAATGGATTTTGCGGTCAGCGGATATAATACAATTTTGATGAGCAGTGTCACCACAATAATGACAATGCCAAGATCGGGAATAACGTGATAAAATCCGACAAAGAGATTGTAAATCGGCTGATAAAAAAGCACTTGAAACGGCATCCACATACGCAAAGAGTAACAAAGAGTAAAAAACTATTCTTTGGACGCTTCTTTTTCTGTTTCTTCGGCATCCGAAGACACGCTGTTCTCTCTCGGAGATTCTGGTTCGGACTCGGACATACCATCGTCCTCCGTTTGGTCGGCCGGGTCCTCGAGTTTTTTTTCCACATCGTTGACGTCGTCCTCGCTACTCACTGCGACGTCTGCATTGCCTTCCTGAAGCACGTTGATTTTCCAGCCCGTTAATTCGGCGGCAAGACGCACATTTTGTCCGCCGCGGCCAATGGCAAGAGAAAATTGGTCTCCGGCGACATGAACGTTTGCCTCGTTGGTATCGGCCTCAAGCTCAACGGAACTCACTTTCGCCGGAGAAAGCGCGTGTTTAATGAATTCCAATGTCTTATCGCTCCATTGGATCACATCAATTTTTTCTCCGCCCAATTCGTCAATAATGGTGGTAATCCGACTACCGCGCTGGCCAATACATGAACCGATCGGATCAATACTTTCATCGTCCGTCCACACTGCGACCTTGGAACGATTGCCCGGGTCGCGCGCGATCGCTTTAATCTGAACTTCGCCGTTTCCAATTTCCGGAATTTCTTGGGCAAACACCACTTCGACCATGCGTTTATCGGCGCGAGAAAGAATAATCTCCGGGCCTCGCGGACTCATCCCTACCGACACAACATAAAATTTCATTCTCATCCCCGGACGATATTGTTCTCGTTGAATTTGGCCATCATGCAATACGATGCCGGTGATCTTCCCGAGATCAACAATCACCGCTCCGCTTCGATCGCGGCGCTGAACTATTCCCTGGATAATTTGGCCTTCCTGCGTCTTAAAATCATCAAATACGCTGTTGCGTTCCGCTTCGCGAAGTTTTTGGATAATGACCTGTTTGGCGGTCTGCGCGGCCATTCGTCCAAAATCGCTGGGCAAGGGCTGGTCAATTTCAAGAATGTCGCCAACGGCCGCTTTCTTGTCAATGCTTTTTGCCTCGGTCACCATGATTTCGGTCTTTGGATTGAAGTGCGGAAACGCGCCGATTTCTTCTTCGGTCAATTCCTTGCCGTCTTCTTTGACTTTGTCACGGAGGGCCGCCAATGCTTCCTGAGCCTTTTCCAATACCTCCGCGTCGATATCGGCGACGACTTCTTTTACATCCCACACCTTCATGTCTCCTGTCTCCGGATCAAATTGAACTTTGTAATTCCCCTGGCGATTGCCAAAATCTTTTCGATACGCCGCGGCAAGAGCGCTTTCGAGCGCCTCCATGACCACCTCGTACTCAAGGCCTTTTTCTTCACAAAGGATATTTAATGCTTTGACAATGTCTGAACTCATACGATGGCTGATAAAAAAGAAATAATCATGATGGTATAAAAAAAGCAGCTATATAAAAAGCTACTCTTACAAAGAGGATACCCCACATGTTTTTTCGTGTCAAGAAAAAAAATATATGACAGAAGACGCAGGGGCACACGGTTATGCGCGATCACGGAATCTCCCCAGCACAATATCGAGCGCCTGCAAAAGTTTTTGAAATAATTCAGGATGCAATTCGGCCTTTTTCGCTACAATAAAACGCCGGTCAATCGGCATGATGCGCGACAACACGCATAGACCATCCTTGCCAAGGCCGGTTTCATTCTTTTTCAACACGACTTCGGTGATTCTGGACCGGCCGTGATCTTCTGTAGGTTCTATTCCAACGCATACAATGGTACCGAGCGTTTCATTGAGCGTGGTATCCTGAAGCGCTACGTACGCACGCTCCTCACGCGGTTCTTCTTCATACAACACCACATCGCCGCGACGAATAGCGCCACAATACATATTGTCCAAAAAAGAAAAAGACATAGGTATTTACGTCCGAAGTTTTTTAAGCGCCTGCTCTATTTCCGAGACTTCTTGGTTGTGCTTGTATTCCAAAATACATTTTGCGATAAATTCACTCCGCCGTCCGTGCGGAAAGGCCTTTCGCAAATAGGTCGCGACACTTTTTGGGAGTTTGAGCGTCACGCGTTCAACGGGTTCTTTGGATACTTTTGGCATACAAAAAATATTATACTGTTGATTCTTTGTCTGGAATTTTGGGACCTTCCGGACGCATGGTTTTGATTATTTCAACCACAAGCTCGGGATCATTCAAGACTGCTCCAAGCAATGGGTCTTTTCCGTCTGCAGGCACTGGGATATCAGCATCAGGCGGCGGCACTGTATGCAACCGGCGTTCTGGGTTCGTCATATCTGTTTTCCTCAACTAATGCGATTACCTGTTCTAGGGTCGCATGGCTTAAAAAACGAAAAAAAATATTTTCTGGAAATGGATTCCGTTCCGCTATCTGGCGCGCCACATCTTGGATGTACCGCACGCAATCAGCCTGTTCGGCAAAATAAAAAATGCCTTTTCTGAAAAAATCCATTAATCGAATACTCAACGCTCTTTCCTTGCGCAACGCTTTTAAATCAATACTCGCAAGCGGGGCAAGCGTCTCACGCAATCCGCCGATATCTTCTCGAAATACCTGGCATACCGCAGTATCAATAGTCGCTTTTGTTTGTGCGAAATCGAGCACTTCGCTGGATTGCACTCCCTGCTCCATGCCCTCTTCTGGAACAAATACCTTTCGTATCAAAGATAAATTGCGGATAGAAATCCCAAGAAGGTGAGGAAGTCCTTCATATGCGGCGAGCATGCCAAGCGCCTGATCAATCATAGTTTTTTCAGAGCCTTTGAGCAAGCGACGAAGCGAATCAAACCTCTGCGCCACTTTCGTTCTTGCCCGCACAATTTGCGACGGTGTTTTCAGCCGTCGCGGTTCACTCGCTAAATCAGTGACCGACGGTCGAGCGATCTCTTCTTTATTGGAAAGATATCTCACGACGTCTTCCAAAATTTCTCTCGTGGCAACCACAAGATAATTGGCAAACATTTCATTTTTCCCGGCAAGTTCCACCGCGCCTACCCCTTCGATATACGTGACTACCGGCTCTTCCCGCGCAATATTTGGATTCCACAGTTGCATGGACCCGCCGCGACTTTCGCCAAACACTTCCACCAATTCTTTCCCCTCATGAAAAATTGCCAAGCGCTTTGAATGGCCAAATGGACCAACCCGAAAATCAACTTCCCGTTCCTCCCCATTCTCCTCTCTTTTATCCGCTTCTTCTTCGGAAACAAGCTCTTGCACCGCAAGACTATACCCATCTGGGAGCACATCTGAGAGCTGTGCCCTCAACAGTTCAAATCCTTCATCATCAGTATACACATCAATATCATTGATACCCTTTACTTCCCACGGATCAGATTTCGGCCGCTCCAAAATTTCTCGACGAATATCATGAAACGCATTTGCGGCGCTGCCCCCAAGGCGATAAGAAGCGCCGGAATCACGAAACACGCCAATCACCAAGCGGAGCGGTTCTATAAAACACTCTGGAATGTGTACATTCTCTCGCGCCTCTTCCAATTTTTCCGGCTCTCCACTTCCTGTTTGATTTTCATGAGCGCCGCCAACATTGGCAGACGAACATGTGCTTTCCGAATCGGCCAAAAATCCAGTGTCACACGAGGGGGTGGTGCGGGCTCTTTCAAAGAATATCATCATATTGCTTTTACATTTCCTCCACGTGGGTCATTCCAAGCAAGTATAACCCATGTCGCATCACAATGCCAACTGCGCTCACCAAATGGATGCGAAACGATTTTGTCGCCTTATCCGCAGTCAAAACAGGACACGCATGATAAAACGCATTAAAATCTTGGGCAAGCTCCAGTAAATACTTGGCAATTTTGGATGGATCCAAATGGTCGGCCGCTTCTTTGGCCGCTTCTGGAAAAGACGCAAGGTCAAGAAGGAGCTTCTTTTCTTGCGCGGTTTCCAATGTGTCGCCATCCAACGCGTCAAAAGGCGCGGACACATTTTCTTTTTGGATCTTCCGTATGATGGATTGAATGCGCGCGACAATATATAACAGATACGGCCCGCTATCGCCTGAAATATTCACCGATTCTTCCATGTCAAATGCAATATCGTTCCCAATGCCAGTCTTCAAAAATCCATACTTGACAGCAGAGAGCGCCACCGTTTCCAAAACTCCTTCCGCGTCCTTAACCGTGTTTTCTTTCATAATCGCGCGAATACGATCCTTGACCGCATCGAGCAATTCTTCTCCAAGAACCACATTGCCGGTTCGAGAACTCATTTTTCCATGCTTCAAATGCACCCATCCGTAGACAAGATGATACTCTTTCCCCATGCTTTCCGGCACCACATGCTCGAGCGCTTTGAAAACCACTTGAAAATATCCTGTTTGCTCTTTGCCGACGACATGGATAATCTGATCCGGATGATGTTCGGCAAACTGCAACGCCCCAAGCGCCATTTCTTTGGCCTCATATCCAGGGAACCCTTGGCTCGTAATAAAGACGCGGTCATGCAATCCATACGTTTCTCCGGGGAAAATAATGGCCCCATCGCTTTCTTTAAAGACACCTTTTTTAAGAAAGGCCCGCACGAGTTCTTCACCGCGCGCAAAAACTTCGGATTCAAAATAAAGCCGATCAAATCGAGAACCGACCCGTTGATAGATTATATCAAAATATTCAAGGCTCCAGGATCGAGTCGTTTGGTATATGTCGTGAATTGAAGGATCATTCGCGTATATTTTTTTATTAAGCGCAATAATTTCTTGTTTTGTTTCTTCATTGTCTTCATAGCGCTGTCCTCCCCTTGCGTACGCTTTTCCGAGGAAGGCCATTCGCTCATGAATATCTTTTTCTTGTACGGCGCGGTATTCATCAATCAATTGCTGTATTCCCCAAAGCGATTTTGCGATATGCATGCCCACGTCGCCTTGATAATTTACGCGGACAAGCTCGTGCCCCGCATTTTCCAAAATGCGGATAATGCTCTCACCGGTCACGATATTGCGCAAATGACCGATATGAAACATTTTATGCGTATTCGGATGCGCAAATTCCACCATAATTTTTTTTCTTTTTTCCTCTCGCACGGCTCCGTATGGCTGTTCGGTTTTGTGCAAAATAAGCGGGAAAAGGAGACTGGCCATTTCCTTTTGGTTCAGAAAAAAATTCACGAACGGCCCTTCGGCGCGCACATCCCGTATAAGAGATGCCTCCGTTATGTCAGCGTGTATTTTTGCGGCGAGATGTTTTGCAACAATGGCAGGGCTTTCCCCTCGTGTTTTTGCGTACGAAAAACACGGAAACGCAAAATCGCCAAGTACGGAATTTGGCGGCGCAGAAAAAACAATATCCGCTGGGAGAATATGTTTTTGTATATGCGCTTCAAGATTTTGTTTTATGGTATTCATCATATTTTTTCTGTATCTCATCCTCATACTCCATCATATTATTGAATACGAATAAAAAAGCGTTTCCCTTTTTGAACGACATCGCCTGCTTTGAGGATGACCTCATACGAAGTGATTTTTTCATCGTTTATTTTCACGCCATCGCCGTCAATAGCGCGGCGAGCATCTGTCTTGCTTGACGCAAAACCGGCGTCAATCAGCACGTTCACAATATCTTTTCCTGCTCCTGCGATCGTCGGCATATCGGCCGGTGCTTCTTTTTTTGCAAACACGGAGACAAAATACGCCTCGGCTTCGCCTGCCGCCCCGGGGCTGTAATAAAACCGCACAAGTTCTTTTGCAAGGAATACTTTATAATCTCGCGGATTTGCGCCACTCTGTATGGCCGCCTTATATTCACGCACTGTGTCCATCGGGACGCGCGTCATATTTTCAAAATATGGAATAATAAGGCTGTCCGGAATAGACATGATTTTACCGAACATGTCGTTTGGCGCGTCAATGATGTTGACTGTATTCCCCCAACTCGAGCTCATCTTGCGGCCGTCAGTTCCGGCAACGAGGGGATTCGTCATAATGGCTTGCGGTTCTTTTTTGTATTTTTCCTGCAACACGCGCCCTGCCAAGAGATTAAACCGCTGGTCAGTCCCGCCCACCTCGACATCGGCATCAATCGCAACCGAATCATACCCCTGCATAAGCGGATAGAGCATTTCGCGCAAAGACACTCGCGTACCCGCGTCAAGCCGCCTGCGAATATTCTCGCGCGCAATAAATTCCGCAACGGAAAATGCGTCCGCCTGATCGCCGATTTCCGCATACGTCAATTTCCCAAGCCATTCGCTGTTGTAACGCACCTCGCACTTCTCAAGATCAATAATTTTGCCTGCCTGCTTGGCATACTGCCGCATGTTCTCGGCCACGACATCTTTTGCGAGCATGGGCCGTTCGCTCTCTTTGTCCGATGTATCGCCGATCACGCCGGTAAAATCTCCAATAATGAAGACAATTTTGTGGCCGAGTTCTTGAAAATCGCGAAGCTTGAGGAGCGGAATGGAACGGCCAAGGTGCAAATTCGGGCTAGTCGGATCAATGCCGAGCTTGACGCACAGGGTGTTGCCGCTTGCGAGTTTGTTTTCAAGCGTCTCGCGACCGATGATTTCGTGAACGCCCCGGGTGAGAAGATCTTGGAGTTTTTTTGAATCAGTAGAAATGGCCATAGAAAGGTATTAATCAATACAAGGTTCGGCTTGGATGAAAACATCATCAATGCGATTGATCGTAACATGATAGTACGTCTTCTCATCTGCTTCTTCAATGGATGAGTTCTTTGCCGTTATTTTTTCCATCTCGACTTCGGCGAGCACTTTAATGGCGGGGGTGGAAAGAAAACACGCCGGGAGCGCCTCTTGTTGAAAAATTCGATCCCAGCTATCGGAGTCCAGGTATAACGGAAAACCACTCAATGTGACAATATTTTTTTGATCGTCTAAGACTGCTTCGCCAAATCCACCGGTCCAACCAACCGATACAAAAAAAACTGCTTGCTGAGGATCGAATATTTCTATAATCTGGAAAGGCATCATTTTGACTTCGACATTTTGGTTCGTGAAGGCTTCACCGCCATTGCCATTGTTTATGGAAACTATTTTTTCATCTACTGTTGATGTAACTCCGGATATGGAGAATTCGCTTTTTGTACTTTTTGGGACATTATTTATCCCCAGCCCATTTTCTTTTACCGGGTTATCGGCCAGACAACCAACACCCACAAGGAGGAGCGCTAAAAACATGCATATAAATAATCGAAGCCGGCGTATCATAAAAAATCCAAGCATACAATATGTACAATACTAAAAATGGCTAAAGGGAGCACGTTGTTGCTCGAGTGCGGACAATTTTGCTGTTGCCTCTTCATATTTCGCGCGTTCCGTCGCAACCACCGATGCTGGCGCCTGAGCCACAAACTGTTTGTTTGCCAATTTTTTTTCAAGCGAAGAAACATAGGCTGTCAGATTCTGTATTTCTTTCTCCAGCCGTTCTCTTTCCTTTGCCACATCAATCACATCACTCAATTCCACAAATACCGTCACCCCTTCTCCAGGAACAAATGTCGCGCTCTGTTTTGGTTGATCGGGTGTTCCCGTTATGGTGAGCGACGAAACCTTCGCCAAATTTTTAATAATAGATGCATATTGATCAATCAATACCTGATATTTTTCTGTTTGGATAATGATACTAAATTCTTTTTTTGGTTCAATACCATACTCATTGCGAATCGTCCGAATGCCGGTTACAATTGATTGAAGAAGAGAAAACTCACTGAGCACTTCCGAAGCGGGCTTGTCTGTCCGTAACCCCGCATGGAGGACGGAGGAAGGCCACGGTTGCACCATCAACAAAATTCCTGAATTTCTCATCCTCTGCTGATATATGGCCTCTGTCACAAATGGCATAAATGGATGCCAGAGTTTGAGTAAAATCTCTAAGATATACATAAGTATGCCAGATTTGAAGGACTTATCTGCTGGCGAAGCGGATTCGATTTTAGAAATTTCGAGATACCAATCTGCCAATTCGCTCCAGGTAAAATCACGCAACTTTTCTCCAGCTGCGGAAAAACGAAAATTTTCCAGGTCGTCTGTCACTTCAATAATAATTTGATTGAGACGCATCAGAATCCATTGGTCAGCAAGAGTATACTCCTGTGATGTATGATCTGTCTCAAGTGTGAGGCCATCTGGGTCGAACTGTGTCAAAATAAACCGCGAAATATTCCAAATCTTATTCACCAAATTCCGTGCGCCTTCCACTTTCTCATCATAAAATCTGGCATCATTCCCAGGTGAAATTCCAGAGATTAAACTAAATCGCAGAGCATCGGTTCCAAACTCCTCAATGACATCAAGTGGATCAACGGAATTGCCAGCAGACTTAGAAAATTTCTTTCCCATTTCATCGCGCAACATGCCGTGGATATAGACATCACGAAATGGTATGCCATCAATGACGTACGTGGAAAACAAAATCATGCGTGACATCCATAAAAACAATATCTCGTATCCCATCTGCATCCAGCCGGTTGGATGAAATGTTTTAAAGTCGCCGCCCTCAGGCCAGCCTAATGTTGAAAACGTCCACATCCCGCTTGAAAACCAGGTATCGAGTGTATCTGGATCACGTTCCCACTTCTCTTCATCCTTTGGCGGCTCTATTCCCACATACACCTCTTCACCCTTATACCACACCGGAATCTGATGCCCCCACCAAATTTGACGCGAAATACACCAATCATACAAATTATCCACCCAACGAAGATAGCCTTTCTCAAACCGATCTGGAGTAATACGCACTGTTTTATTTTTGTCTCCATTGTGTCCAGTGGTCACTGCCTCTCGCATCAATTGCTTGAGCGTTTTCCCGCGCCCAGGAATTTCTTTGTCGACATTCACAAACCATTGTTTTGACACCATTGGTTCAACCACAGTGTTTGACCGATAACAGATCGGCAGGCGATGCACGTATTTCGTGTCTTCACCGACAATCAACCCCATTTCTTTCATAATTTCAACGGCTTTTCTTCGCGCGTCAACAATTGTCATGCCGATACAAGGCCCGGCAACATCAGTCATCTTTCCATCAAAATCAATTTTTTGAATAAATGTCTCATTCAATCCTCGGCGTTTGGCCAAATCATAATCATCGGCTGAATGACAGGAAGAAATCGTCATAGCGCCAGCGCCTTTTTCCATGTCGATCACTTCGTCGGCAATTACATAAAATTTTCTTTTGGCGGCATACGTATCATACTCAAAGGCTCGCCCTTCCAACTCTTTTCCGGTAAAAGTCTCTGTAACTTGAAAATTACTCTGCGATTCAAGGTGATTGGTGATGACTTGAAATTGTTCCTTCTTGTCAAAAAGATTTTTAGAAACAATAAGATGATCCTCTTGCCCCTCTTTGTTTGTAAACCGAAGCCGCAGATACTCCCCATCTCCATGAACAACAAGCGGAGAATCGGCACACTTGGTTTCCGGACGGACCGTACCGATCACAAATTCGCCGCAACGAATATAATAAAACGGTTCTTGCCGCTCTTCCCAAAGCAACTCATCATCCGAAAGCACAGAATGCGCGCCAATCGACCAATTCACCATGCGTGTGCCACGATAAATAAGACCGTCATTATACATGCGCACAAACACGCCATTGACTGCTCGATTACGTGGCTCATCAAATGTATAAGCAAGCCGTGACCAATCGGCACTCGTCCCCATTTTTTTAATTTGAGAAAGAATCGTTGATTTTGATTGTTCAGAAAATTCTCGAATGCGTCGCAGCAGTTCTTCCCGCCCCAATTCTTGCCGAGGATTTTTAATGCCTTGTTCAACAAGTAACCGTTCCACTTTTGCCTGCGTTGCTACTGCCGCGTGATCGGTTCCAGGCAACAGTAGCACTTTCTTCCCGCGCATACGCTGAAACCGCGCCATACTATCCATGAGCGAATTTTCCAAGGCATGGCCAAGATGAAGAACACCCGTGACATTGGGTGGGGGCATCATGATGGCATAGGGCTCGCCCGAAAGATTGTCCGGATTAAAAAAACCGCTCTCTTCCCAACGTTTGTAGATTTCGTCCTCGTAGTGCTTTGGTTCGTATGCTTTTGGCAATTCTTTCATAAAAACAATCTAGCATTTTTGCGTATATTTTTTTATCCAATGGGATCTGATAACCGGAAGCGTCATCGTGGAAAAAAGCCAGCCCAATGCCGGCACCAATGCTTTGAGAAGGGGATACGTGTCATGAATACTCCAAAGCCAGAGAGCCGCGACGCTATAGGTAAGAAAAAAAATAACGATCCGACGGGTAAAACTTATTTCCCATGCTTTATCCGCTTCGACTCGCCGGTTTCGCGCTTCAATATCTGCAATGCGATCTCCAAGGGGTTGCGCGATGTCTCTTTCCATAGTAAATAGTAAAAGGAGTCATAATGTACTCTGATTTTACGTATATTCAAGAAAAAAATCAAGGAGGCCGTTGACATGTTGAGGAATGGCTGGTATACTGACTCATCCTCCAAAATGGAGGAGTTTTTCTGTGGCCCTCACATATATTGACCAATTCAAAGAACTTTTGGGAGACAAAAAACACATTCTCATCCTCTTCCGAAAAAATGCCGGAGGCGACGCCATTGCGACCAGTATGGCTCTCTTGTGGTATCTTCAAAAAAAAGGAAAGCGCGCAGATGTTGTTTCCGAAGATTTTACCTTGCCGCAACCGATGCAATTTTTGAAGCACAGCAGGACCATCCGCCCGCAGTTTGATCATCTCCAAAAATTTATCATCACGATTGATGTGGAAAAAACAGGCCTTGACGAATTGAGTTACGATATCAAAGAAGAAAAATTGCGCATTTTTATAACACCCAAGCATGGATTTTTGACTCGGGACCATATTCGCACCGCCCAGTCCGATTTTACATATGATCTCTGTATTATTTTGGACACGCCCGATCTTCGTTCTTTGGGAACTCTGTATGAAAACAATACAGAATTATTTTTTAAAACTCCCATCATCAATATCGACCACAATCCGGCGAACGAACGTTTTGGCCATATAAATATGGTCGATGTAACGGCGACCTCAACAGCTGAAATTGTCTTTGACCTCCTCTCCCGCTGGGACGTCGCATCCATTGACGACACCACTGCAACCGCGCTTCTGACGGGCATTATCGCAAAAACAAAAGCCTTTAAAAGCGATACGGTGAAGCCAGCCACGCTCACCGCCGCAAGCGCCCTCATGGAGCTTGGCGCCAAACAGCAATATATCATGCAAAATCTCTTCCGCACGAGAACCATTCAAACGCTCAAGCTCTGGGGCGCGGCGCTCCAACATTTGGAACGGGATGCCTCGATTGGCCTGGTATGGACCACGATTACCCGCGATGACTTGGTTCGGCTTGGCGCAGACGAAGACGCACTCTACGATATTGTGGATGAATTGATTGTCAATTCTCCGGAAGCGAAAAAAATCCTTCTCTTACATGAACACAAAACGGCGCGCGACGGACACACGCCAATTCATGTTATTCTTCATGCGGCCGACCGCGCCAAAGGACGAGAGGCGATGGACCTGCTCCGGCCGTTTCACCCAAAAGGAGACGATACTCGGGCATGGTGCATCCTCGATATGGACTTGCGGCAGGCCGAAGAAACCCTGCTCGCCCATCTTCGACACGAACTGAAATAAACCACCCTGATTCAGCCGGGATGGTTTTTATAATAGAAAAATACGACGGCTTAGAGAAGCGGACGCCCGGTCATTTCTTTTGGAATGGGAACGCCCAAAATTTTCAATACGGTCGGCGCCACATCGGCAAGCATCCCAACAGGGTGCATGAGGCTTAAATCTCCATCCGGCGCGTCGCCGTGAGGCGCGGCATGCCCGCGATAGGCATTTCCAATAATCAATAATGGAACGGGATTGGTGCTGTGCTCCTTATCCTTTTTTCCGCTGACAAGATTTTCCATTTCTTCGGCATTTCCATGATCGGCTGTAATAAGAAGAACGCCATCGTGGGCCAACACATGCGTCGCAACCTCTCCCAATCCTTTGTCAATCGCCTCGCACCCCTGTATGGTCGCGGGTATGTCCCCGGTATGCCCGACCATGTCTGCGTTCGCGTAGTTGACGCATATAAGATCATACGCCTTCTTCTCAATCGCTTTAATAACCTCTTTGGTAATTTTTGGCGCAGACATTTCGGGAGCTTTGTCATACGACGCCACTTTTGGCGATGGGATAATCGTTCGATCTTCTCCCTCAAACGGTTCTTCAATGGCGCCATTCAAAAAAAATGTGACGTGCGCGTATTTTTCAGTCTCGGCCACATGAAATTGCTCGAGACCGGCCTTGCTCACTGCTTCAGCAAGCGTGTTATGGACAATCGTCGGTGGAAACGCCGCGAGAACCGGCAATTCTTTTTCATATTCGGTCATAGTCACAAACGGCAATCCTTTGAGATATGTCCGCTGAAACTTTGGAAATGACGGCAAAACAAAGGCGTGCGTTAATTCGCGCGCCCGATCGGCGCGAAAATTAAAAAAGATAACCGCGTCTTCCGGCTGAACGGATCCGGCGGGTTTTCCTTCTTCGCCAATAACGGTCGGCACAAACTCTTCATCATAGACTTTCTTTTTGTAGGACTCGAGTATCGCATCAATGGGATCCGCCGCATACGCGTCCGCGACGCCCTCGGCAATCGCACGATATGCTTTTTCAATTCTTTCCCACCGATTATCGCGGTCCATGGCCCAAAAGCGTCCGGAAAGACTCGCAATTTTTCCGATGCCGACATCTTTTATTTTTTGCTGCAATTTTTCAACAAATTCTTTCCCCGAATCAAATCCCGTATCTCGTCCATCGAGAATAGCATGAAGAAACACTTTTTTTATTTTTTGTTTTTTTGCAAAATCCAACAGCGCAAAACAATGATCAAGGCTCGCGTGAACATTGCCCGGACTCACAAGCCCAATGAGATGAAGCGCCGACTCGTGTTCTTTCACGTGGGACGCCGCCTGGAGAAACGCGGGGATGCGAAAAAAAGATTTGTCTTGAATGGCTTTATTGATGCGAGGAAATGTCTGATAATAAATTCTTCCGGCGCCGATATTCATGTGTCCAACTTCGGAATTTCCCATTTCTCCAAAAGAAAGACCCACTTCATTGCCGCACGCGTACAATGTCATTGCCGGATATTCGCGAATAAACCGGTCCATATGCGGAGTATCGGCGCGCGTAATGGCATTGCTTTTTCCATCCGGGGCAATCCCCCACCCGTCCAAAATGGCAAGGACAACAAATGTGGATGTCTTCATAAAATAAGTGTTTCCCCGGTCATTTCTTTTGGCTTTTCAATACCCAACATATCGAGAATGGTCGGCGCCACATCGATAAGGCTTCCGTGATTGAGTCGAACCGATGATTTTTTGGAAGAAATAAGGACGCAGGGGACCATATTGGCGGTGTGCTCGGTCATAACGCCGCCGATTTTTGGATCAATCATTTCTTCAGCGTTCCCATGGTCGGCCGTAATAAGAAGGGCACCTTTCTTCTTGAGGACTGCTTTGACGAGACGATGCACTTCCGTATCAAGAGCCCGCACGGCTTTTTTGGCCGCGGCAAAATCACCGGTATGGCCGACCATGTCGGCATTGGGAAAATTAACGGTGATAAAATTGTACATCTTTTTGTCGAGATAGCGAATAATTTTGTCGACGACCTCGCCCGTCTGCATTTCGGGGTGTTCGGCATAGGAATAATGGCTCCCCGAGGCAACCAATTCGCGATCTTCTCCGTTGATCGGTTCGGCGTACCCCCCGTTGATAAAGTAGGTCACATGAGCATATTTTTCTGTTTCGGAAATATAAAGCTGGCGCCTTTCGTCGCCAATCGCCTGTGCGAGACTGTGAGGGATGTCGGGGCTTGGGAAAGCGGTAAAGATACCGGGCAAATCCGGGCCAAAGTCGGTCATGGCAACAAACCGAATGTTCTTTGGAATTTTTTTCCTCACAAACGCCCCAGGATTTTTTTTCTTAAAATCCGGTTGAACAAAGGCTTTGGTAAGCTGACGAGCGCGATCGCTCCGCGCATTAAAAAAGAAGACGGCATCATTCTTCCCAACGACTCCAAGCGGGGCATGGCGGGAGTCATGAATAATGGTCGGACACACATATTCATCCGTTTCGCCTCTATTATACGCCTGGGTGATCGCCGCTTCCGCGCTTTCCGCGGAACAGGTGCCTTTCCCGATGACCATGGTGTCGTATGCCGCGCGCGTTCTCTCCCAAATTTTGTTTCGATCCATTGCATAAAACCGTCCCATAATGGACGCAATAATTTCTCCATTCTTCATGTATTTGCGCAATTCTCTCAGATGATGAATGGCGGAATGCGGCGTTGAATCTCTCCCATCCGTAAACACGTGCAAAAATACCTTTTGCTGTTTTTTCTTCCGAAAATATTCCAGCAAGGCATACACATGACCCGGGTGCGCATGCGCGCTTTGGCCATTGGTCAAGAGCCCCATCACATGCACCGCCGTATGGTATTTTTGCGTGTGATACACCGCCTGTTCAAATGCTTCATTTTTAAAAAATGTCCCGTCCGTTATCGCTTTTGAAATACGAACGATATCTTGCTCAACCACGCGTCCTGCGCCAATGGCAAAATGGCCGGCTTCAGAATTTCCTTCTTGGCCGGAAAAAAGGCCAACCGCCCTTCCTGAGGCGCGAAGCGCGGCCGTAGGATAGGTTTCCATGAAGGAAAATAAATGCGGAGCGATTTGCGCGGTGATCGCATTGCCTGGATTTTTTGGATCTGCCAAGCCAAACCCATCCAAAATAACAAGAACAACCGGTGAGAGATCGTTCAATTTTTGTCGAGTCATAGAATGATCATAGTATAATGGACAATACCCAAGAGATCAACAAGGATAAAATAAACAACCACCAGACTAAGGTCTGGTGGTTTTGTGTTAGCTGGCTTCGCCAGCAGGGCGGCTGTGGTGAATTAGGAGGTCAGCTTGTCGAAGAGAGAGGGTTGCTCGAC
>Ga0209211_10000509_pt1 | contig 78639 bp, 75 predicted proteins | sample RifGroA2_FD_183992 | JGI IMG/M metagenome (GOLD analysis project Ga0209211, IMG submission 183992) | Groundwater microbial communities from Rifle, Colorado, USA - Groundwater A2 (SPAdes) (version 2) | ecosystem: Environmental > Aquatic > Deep subsurface > Groundwater | place: Rifle, Colorado... | reverse complement strand
CCCTCAAAAGGGGCCCGAGGGTTCGAATCCCTCCCTCTCCGAATTGTAGCGAAGCGAAATGAGGAGAGGAGAAAGCAATCTTAAATTGCTTTCGTGAGGGATTCGAAGCCCCGATGAGCATTTTTTGGAGTGCTCCGCACGAACAAAAAATCCATTTTGAAATCGCACGCTAGCGTGCGGTCGGCAATGCGGACATTTTGTCTTCGCACCGGGAATTTTAGAAAGTGCTTTGTGGCAATTCGGACACTCAGCTTTTCACTCGTCCTTTTGTTCGCGTTGTTGGTTGTCGGTTTTTGGCTGTGGGTAAAAAAGGTCTAAAATTCCCCATACTATCTATCCTTAAAGGAATCAAGTTTCTTTTTCACTTCATAAGGGGACTCAATGTGTTTCAAAATAACTTCATGTAAAGTTGTTCCGGCAGTATTTATTGCTATGTGCCCCGTATGAGTAATAACCCTGTCAAAAAATGGCTCTTGAATATGAACATCAGTTATTTTTGGATAATCAATACTTGTTGTGTGGGTAGATAGCCAACCCCGATGAATTAAAACTCTTTTATTTGTGAAGGCATAATCATTTGCTACCTTCAAATAAAATCCGTAATAAAATAACGCAATTAAGAAAATTAGGATTCCAAAACCAGCGGCAAACAACAATGGCAAACTTATAATTCCCCAAACGATTAAACCGAATTTTATATATCTGTTACCGATAGAAAATTCGTATTCCACTTTTTCACCCGAACTTAATGTTTTGTTCCAAATTTTTTCGTATTTCATATTTTTTGAAAATTATTTTATTAAATCATCAACACTAACCTCGAGGGCTTTCGCAACCCGTTTTAAGGTTTCAAGTGTTGGGTTTTTATTTTCCCCTGTTTCCATTTTAATTAGGGTATTATTGGCGACATCGGCCAATCTCGCCAATTTTTCTTGTGAAAGCCCTTTGACTTCTCGCAATCTCTTTATATTTTTGATAAGTTGATTATTGATATAACTTTAGTATAATACTAACATTAAGATAGAGTATTCAATTTATTGCTACTACTTAAATGTTACACAAATATTACTGCAAGCAAAACGATAATTTTGCAGGCGGTTAATGCGCCTAAATTCATTGAAATATCCTATACTATTGATTAAATTGTTAATTTCTGATATCGTATTAACAATAAAATAAAAATATTTATGTATAGAATTATTATGAAAACATTAGTTATTTCTTTTATTTTTACGCTTATTTTTAATATTGTCATTGTCGATTATGCGCAATCTGCAGAGAAACAAGGCAGATTTGTCGTTGTTTTTAAGGATATGACAGAGAAGCAAAAAGATAAGATTATTAAGGAAGTGGGCGGATCAAAAATAGATCATCTCAATAATGCCAGTGTTTTAAACGCTAACCAATCAGGGATAAATAAATTAAAGACAAGATCAGATGTTAAATATATTGAAGAAGATGTCCAAATTTTTACCTTGGGGCGAGGCGCTTCTAATTTTTCCAATTTCCAACCAAAACAAAACGCAAGTTGGGGATTTTGGAAAATTCAAGCGCAAGATGCTTGGAATAAAGCGACAGGCAAAGGAGAAGGTATAAAAGTAGCTGTTATTGATACGGGAATTAGTATTATTCATCCTGATTTGGTTGTTGCTGGCGGTGTTAATGTTATTGTGCCTGGCAGAGGGTATAATGATGACAATGGCCACGGGTCTCATGTCGCGGGGATTATTGCTGCTCAAGATAATTTAATTGGTGTCATCGGAGTATCGCCAAAAGTTTCTTTATATGCCGTTAAAGCTCTTGACAAGAACGGAGCGGGATATATCTCAAGTATTATAAGGGGCATTGAGTGGGCAATTGCCAGCAATATGAGCGTGATTAATTTAAGCGTCGGTTCTGATTCTGATAGTCAAATTTTGCATGATGCCATAACAAAAGCGACAAATGCCGGAATTGTTGTTGTGGTTGCCGCTGGCAATAGCGGACCAAATGACAATACTGTTTCTTATCCTGCTAAATATCAAGAAGTGATTGCTGTATCGGCAACAAATCAAAATAATACCATTACTTCTTGGTCCAGCCGTGGATCTGAAGTTGATGTAGCCGCTCCGGGCGAAAATATCGTTTCTACCTATTTAGGAAAAGGATATGCAATGGAATCTGGAACATCTATGGCGGCACCGTTTGTTAGCGGTGTTGTTGCCTTGATAAAAAGTATAAATATTTCTTCCAGCTATGATTCTGACGGGGACGGCAAATGGGATGTAAATGAAGTTTTGAACAAAATAAAGAATACAGCGACAGATCTTGGCGAATCCGGGTTTGATAATTATTATGGATACGGCATAATTAATGCCAACAGTGCGACACAGTAATTTTTAAGTATTGATTTTAATATGAACAAAAACAACAATCAAAACGGTTTCGCGCCCATTCAAATAATCCTCTCAATTCTCGTCGGAGTGGTTGTCCTTGGCGGAATTGTCGGCGGGGTTTTGTATTTTACGAAATCTCCGCAGGAATTACCGCAAGGCAAAGCTCAAGATCAAGGTTATTGCGGAGACGGAATTTGTGGATCAATGGAAAAGCAAAGAGGCATCTGCGAAGATTGCAAAGTTTCGCAACAGGAATTACTGCAAAGCAAATGCGGCGATGGCATTTGTGACGAGTTTGAAAAAGCCAACCCGGATGTGTGCCCGCGAGATTGCGTAGGCTCGATAAGCTCATCATCTTCATCTTCGTCAAGCATATCGTCATCTAGACCGTCAAGCGCGTCGTCAAGCTTATCATCTAGTTCTTCTTCTGTCGCTTCTTCGCAGGCAATTACCGGCAAACAGCAATCTGACAATTCTCTTGATGCTGACGGGTTTTTGTGGGGGACGGAAGTTTGGGACGAAACCGATGCGAACTCCAGCGTAAAAGTCGTTGTCAACGATACCTTTAAAACCAAGTATGTCAAGAAGCGGGCTTCTAACAAAAGCTTTTCTGATGACGACAAGACATTTTCTCCGATCGCATACTTGCCCTCCAAGAAGGACTGTGTGGCGGGTCGGTGCGCCAAAGAAGTAGATTTTGACCAGACAGTCAAGCTATTCCAAGAAAACGGCTGGAGCATGGTGCCGATGCTCTCATATGCATTGGAAGGGGAAAGCACGACATTCTCGCAGTCGGACATTGAGAAATATGCCGATTTTGTCGATTGGTTTGTCTCAAGATACAAAAAAGACGCCAATATCAGATATCTCGAGCTGGAGAACTGTCCAAATTGCTCCGCATCATTGCAGGTTTCCAATGAGCTGTTGCTTACCGCGACGAACAAAATATATGATCGCATTAAGAGTAAGCATCCGGAGATCTTGATTGGAACACCAGGATTTGAATATTGGGCCGATGATACAAGCTCCTCCAGTAACAAAATGAATGAACAAATTGAATATTTCCTTGATAAGCAGAACGGCGCCAAGTTTGATTTTTGGGCTTTTCATGGATACGACATCAAGAGAGCTGATACAGCAAGCAGGGGAATGTTTCTCACATATCCGCCGACAAAATCGGCAATTTACAACAAGTACGCCGGTCCTTTGGGGATCGCAGAAATAAGGAAGCGACTTGATTCCAATGGCTGGGAAAGCAGGCTGATACTAGAAACAGAAACCGATTCCACTTTGAAATTCGGCTATCCCTATGATGATGTTGACCAACAGCTGGACGCAGCCTTTCATATCCAAAATTCAATTGTAAGAAAGACACAGTTGGTAAATGGCAGTCCGGCTTTGTCAGGAAGATTCCCTCTCAAGTTGTTGGTACGAAAAAATCTAAAACTAGCTGCCGACATCACCGGAGGCAACTTGCTCGAAGACGGGACACCGACGCTGTCGATTACGGCGCTGGGAGTGTTGCTGTCTAAATTTAATGAATACAATTACTCATCCCGCCTCAGCGGAGAATGGGACGCGGAAAGCACGCCGTGGGTTGAAAAATTCACCTCTGGCGACAACAAAGAGTTGTATATATTCTTTAAGCCATTCAAATATGTTTCCGGAAAATCAATTGCATTAGATAACGAAACGGTAAATTACACATTGAATTTAAGCAAAACCCCAAAATCAGTTACACTCACAGACATAGATGGCAATGTCTCAAATATTACTGCAAGCAAAACTGTAACTTTGCAGGCGGTCAACGCGCCTAAATATTTAGAGGTGGAATATTAAAAATTAATTAAAAATATGAACAAACACAACATCCAAAACGGCTTCGCCCCTATCCAAATAATCCTCTCAATCCTCGTCGGAGTGGTTGTCCTTGGCGGAATTGTCGGCGGGGTTTTGTATTTTACGAAATCTCCTGAAATATCCAAAATATCCAACAAAAAAGCTTGTACCCAAGAAGCTAAAATTTGCCCTGACGGAACAGGGGTCGGACGAACCGGACCCAATTGCGAATTTTCTCCCTGCCCAACACAACAAGTGGGTCAAAGCAAATGCGGAGATGGCATTTGTGACGAGTTTGAAAAAGCGAATCCAAATTTATGCCCAAAAGATTGTCAAACTTCAACGCCTAAAGACACAACCTCAGCTTCCACAGACTCGCCGTTTGCGATTCAGGCTCCGTTTATGTCCAGAGCAGAAGATAAAGGATATATAAGCGACCAAGAAGCGAAAGATTTTCTTTTAGACGCTGGAGCAAAAGAAGTCAGATTGGTGCTACCAGAGTTAGAAAAATACGACATCAACAATCTGCTGACCAAAAATAATATTTCTATATCTTCCGATATCGCATTCCCTGTTTACCCGAAGGATATGGAAAAACACAAGAGTGAAGTGAAGGCGAGTGCCAAGAAGTATAAAAATAATGTGAAAGCATGGCTTGTCATAAACGAGGCAGAAACGGGATGGAAAGATACTCCCGAGAAATATGCCGAGTATTTTATCGCCACTTCCAAAGCAATTAAGTCCGAAGCACCGGAGGCCCTCGTTGTAATGAACCTTGCCGGAGTGTCTCCCGCCGGAGAAAGCTCGTCTTCCGCCGGACTGAAATTTTTAGACACTGCTCTAAAAAATGGAGTTGGTCCATATTTTGATGTTTTGGACATTCATATTCAAGGAGACGCAACAAGCTATATAAACATGGGCAAAATTGTTTATGATTACAATAATATTTTTAAACAGAACGGGATTGAGGAAAAACCGATTTGGAATACTGAGTTCGGTACTTACGATGGAGATCCGTATGATGATCCAAAATTGCCAGGGATGAAGCTTTCATATCAAAGTGAAACCGTGCAAGCGAGCGGACTTATCAAAAAATACATCCATGGCTTATCTGTGGGGATCAAAAAAATGTTTTGGACCACAATGGTAGAATGGTCTCATTATGATAAAAATAGTAGCGGGAACTGCTACTTCTGTAGTACGGGATTGGTTAATAATTCTAGGAACGACGACGGTAAATCTCACAAAAAACTCTCTTACTACACCTACAAAAAAATGGTGGAAGTCTTGGACGGCTCAGATTGGAACAATATTCAAACAATCCAAGAAAAAGACGGCATATATATTTACAAATTTACCAAAAACAATAAGCCAATCTGGGTAGCATGGAATGACAACAGTGGAAGCAAGCAAGCGACGATTTCTAGCATAACCTCAAATCAAGTGAAGGTTACTGAATCAATACCAAAATATGAGTCAGGCAAAGAGGTGACGGATTACAGCACCGCATTTAACACTGAAACAAAGACTGTGAGCGGAGGAAAAGTGACGATAACTCTAAAAGATATTCCGGTGTTTGTGGAGGAGAATTAATATTAAACGAATTTACTCGCTCGCCATTATTTTTACACACGTAACATTACGATGTCTTGCAGGGGGGGGGTAATAGTGATAAAATAAAGATGATTGTGGAAAACCAATCCACAACAAAACTTTTATAAACAGTATGGATCAAAATAACGAAGACAACAAAGGAATAGATTTAAGCCACGCACTTGACGATTCAAGCAGTCGCGTAAAATTTAAAGGTGAACAGCAATATGTCCGTCCGTATTACTCCGACACTCCCAAAATCATCCAATTGGTGATGAAGTATTCTGGCGGCTATATCAAGGACGAAAAACAGGCGAGTTATGTTTTGCTTGGGGTTGTGGCGGTGGCGATTGTTATAGCGATTATTTTTCTATTTAGTGGCGGAGGAAGTAAGGCAAAACTCGAAGCACCTCCGGGTCAAAAAATAATCTATCCTGAAAACGCACCACCGCGCTTGCAGGAACGATTTTAATATTTCAATTATGTTTTTACAAAAAAACAATTCAAGAGGTTTTACACTCATTGAATTGCTGGTTGTCATTGCGATAATTGGGATTCTTTCGAGCGTTGTACTCGCGAGCTTAAACAGTGCAAGAAGTAAAGCGAGAGATGCTTACCGCAGATCATCCATGAAGCAACTGCAGTTAGCACTTGAAATGTATTTTGATAGTAATGGTTTTTATCCCGCTACAGGTGGGAGTTGGAGAGGTGTTTATTCTGACTACGGTGGATTCGGAACAGGTGCAACAGGGTATATTCCAGGATTAGCTCCAACGTATATACCTGTTTTGCCTGTAGATCCGAAAGGTACTTCAGACGGATTTCTATATTTGTCCATCAATGGCAGTAACTATAAACTGCTTTCGCACATTAGTCCTGAAAGTTATCCAAGTGCCGGACAGCCATTTTACGACTCTGTCCGTCCAACATGGGCATGGATGATATGCAGTGGAGGAGATGATTGTTCATGGTAGCAGACAAGAAAGTTTAGTTTTCAAGGGAGCAATCCCCGCCGTTTTATAATATTTTCTAAAAACGGCGGGGATTGTTGTGTGCGGAAGGGATGGTGGGTAGGATTTTGATTTTTCAAATACTCTTTAATTCGCTCGCGATCCTCATTCTCTTTTTCGCCTTTGAAGTATATCTCAATAAACTCAACTTTTGAAGCGGCGACATGATAAGCGTAAATAACGCGAATACCACTCATCACACCTCGCCCCTTGAGGGCTTTGCAAGCAAACTTTTTGATTTTGCATATCAGTATCGTCTCGTTGCAGAAATCGGGAATAGGAAAGACGCTGCGGTTGTTTATATTTTTGAGGTGGTAAAGCTCTATCGCGTTGCGTTTGGCAGTTTCTAAATCCTCCTCAAGTGTTTGGAATTTCTTGAGGAGTCGTTTGAGGTCTTTTTGAAAGACATTAGTCGTGTCATATTCAATCTTCGTCGGTATTGCCATATTCGCGTACTGATGTTTCGGGCGTGCGGTAGAAAACCGACTCGTAATCAAGCGGTTTGCTGTTCTCTGCGCTTACCCACGGCACATCTTTATGTGATAAATCGGAAAGCTGACTCGCCGTCATGTCGGAAAGCCGTTGTAATTCCCAATCAATATGTTCCTGCTCTTTTCCGTTCAGAATGCTTAAATCCGGCTCAACTTCTGGATTCACCAAGTATTTCGTCTGGGGGTACTGATAAAACTTGCTTTTGATGATTTCCACTTCGCCGTTTTTTACCATATTGCCGATAAGACTTTCAAACAAAAGCGGCGTTGGCCCTCGATGATTTTTGAGATACACCAAACCCATCAGTTGATCCTCGTACTTTTCGTAGTAATCAAAATCAATAAAGTAAAGTAATTTATACAGCACCGTCATGCCGACATTCGGCTTGCCACCCACTTTCTTCAAAATATAAAGCAGGACCTGCCGGAACTTGTCGGCTTTCTCTTGCGGGACACTGATGCGGATTTCATCTTCGGCTTCTTGCTTCTGTTTCTTTTTGCCCTCAATCTTTACAACCGTTTTCGCTTCTTCCTTTTCCTCTAAAAAAATCTCAAACGGAATATCAAAAACCTCCGCCAATTTCTTGGCTTCGGTAATAGTTAAATCTCGCTCGCCCTGCTCAATTTGCATATAGGTCGGGCGGGAAATTTTAAGCGCGGACGCTAAAAATTCTTGCGTCAGATTGCGCTTTTTGCGTTGTTCTTGAATAAATTTAGCAAGCATAATTATTTTGAAAATATTTCCCACAAATGCATGCCGAAGAAATAATAAGAGATTAAGTCAGCTCCGACTGCCACAATTGTGATAATGAGCGGGGTTTTTAGTTTTTTTTACTTCGTCAGAAGTTATAGAGAATATTGCGTCGTTTTTATCTTCAGACATAAAGGTTATTATTTTGTTTAATAATACTTACACTCCTATTGTAAGCGATGCAGGATTTCTTGTCAATAGCAATGTAAAGAAGTTATACACAGGCCTAAAACAGCTTGCTAGCTTCACTTAACAACAGCCGCTCCAAGTCCAACCTACCCAAGCCCGCCAGCGAATCAAAGCTCTGATTCTGGACGATAAATGGGGAAAGTGTTAAGCTTTTATTATAAAAAACGACATGCAAAATCAACCAAAAAAAGATCGGGTGCTTGTGAAGAGAATCTTCGTTTCTGTTGTGATTCTCTTCGGTGTGTGGGTTTACGCAACAGGACAGAAAACAGTTAATCAGGATCAATCTGATATTAAAGTCGCAACAGAAAAAGAACATACAAGTTTAGAGGAAAAAGTTTTGCCTTCGGATGGCATTATTTTACCGGTCAATTGGGGAGACCTTGGCTCAAAATTAGTGAATGTTGGGGCGATTGACGCGGATAAATTTAAAGCGATTTACGAGCAAAGAGGCACTTTTACCGATGAATACGAAAAGCTTCTCTTTGGACAAAGCGACGGCAAGCTCAAAATCACAAAAGAAAACTCCGGATATCTTCTTAATTTGTTTTGGGCATTGGGGCTTGCCAGCAAAAATGACATCCTTGAAAACGGCGAGATGATGAATCTTGCCTACGGAGGCGCGGGCAGATTCGCTTCTACCGGAGGCTGGACGCTTGCCAAAGGAGATGCCATGGATCATTACAGTAAACACAAATTTTTCAATCTCACGCCGGAACAGCAAGCAATGGTGGATAAAGTGTCTCGTGGCATCTATCGTCCGTGCTGTGGCAATTCCACCCATTTCCCGGATTGTAACCACGGTATGGCTATGTTGGGACTTCTTCAGCTTATGGCATCGCAGGGGGTTTCCGAGCAAGAGATGTGGAAGACTGCCCTTCAGGTAAATTCATACTGGTTTCCGGAAACATACATGACACTGGCCGCATACTTTGAACGAAAAGGAACCGCGTGGGACAAGATTGATCCTCAACTTGCTCTGGGTAATGAGTATTCAAGCGCAAGTGGTTATCAACGTGTATTGCAGGAAATAGAACCAGCCGATCTTCAGGGCGGAGGTGGCTGTGGCGTGTAAACTAAAAAAATAATGAATACAATAATATATGAATAATTCCAGTGAAAAACTATTTACGGGATCGTGGATAGCTTTCGGCCGAATATTTTTCGGTCTCTTATGGTTATATGAAGTGATCTGGGGACATAACTGGAAATGGGGTAGGCGTATCCGTGGTCTTTCTGGTAGTGGCTTTTGTCGGCGGGATTATCCCCGGAGATTATCGTGAACAAATGGGTCCGGTAGTGGCGGCCATGGCGACATTATTCTCTGCAAGTTTCTTTTTTACCGCGCTTGCGCAGAAAACTATTAACGCAAAATAAAATCTTTAATATGGCAGCGAAATTTCTCATAGCTATCCTCTTGCCAGCACTATGGCCAGCACTTTTCTGGCGCTGGCGGCTTTTAGCGCTTTTTTAGCTTCTTTTATGGTGGCGCCGGTGGTAAGCACATCGTCTATGATGATTATGTTTTTGCCTTTTAGAGCATCAACATTTTTTACCATAAAACTGCCTTCTATGTTTTTCAATCTTTTGTTTCTGTCTTTTACCGATACTTGAGAAGGCGTTTCTTTTATTTTAAAAAGTATTTTGTTATTTGTCGGCAGTGGCAGAAGTTTGGCCATCTCGGCCGCTTGATTGAAGCCCCTTTCTCTTAATTTGCCGGCTGAGAGGGGAATGGGAATGGTAATAAAGTTTTCCGCGTTAAGATCGGGATATGTTTCCATTATTTTGGGCAAGCATCTTTCTTTTATGAGTTCCGCCAGAGGCTTGACTAGACAGCGTCCTTTTTTATACTTCAGAAGGCGGATGGCGTTTTTTACCGTTCTGTCGCGATAGTTTGACGCGGCGTAAATACCATTGGCTTCCGCCACGTCCGGCATTTCAATGCTTTTTAAACAAGCGAGACAGAGAGCTACTTTTTCTATGCCACAGCCTGCGCATTTTTGTGGAAAAATAAATTCCAATAAGGCTCTAAAAAAATCTTTAAAAATTTTGTAATCCTTTAACATGGCAAGGCTTAATCTTTATGATATAATATTACATTATGGCTTTTGAATTGAAAGAGTTTCTTGGCAGATTTAGAAAAAACAGCTTTAAGAATTTGCTTAAAAGTGAGCAAAGTGTTTTAGGCGTGGACATAGGCAGTTCTTCCATAAAGATAGTCCAGCTTAGGAAAGAGAAGGAAAGGGCTATCTTGGAAACTTACGGCGAGGTGGCCACAGGTCCTTACGGCGGGATGGAAATTGGTCAGCCGGTAAAGCTTAATGCTGAAAAGACAGCCGAAGCCATTAGAGATGTTCTTAAAGAAGCTGGCGCCAAAGCTACTGTGGCTAGAGTGGCTATCCCTCTTAACTCAAGCTTTGTAAAAGTTATCCAGCTTCCTGTTTCGGCGGAGGGCGATTTGGAAAATGTAATTACCATAGAAGCCAGGAGACACGTGCCGGTACCTATTTCTGAAGTGAGTTTGGATTGGTGGGTGATGCCAAAGACGGAAAAAGAAAAAGAAGAAAATAACAAAACAATGGAAGTGATACTGGTGGCCATACATAATGATGTTATAAATACGTACAAGGATATAATCGCCAAGTCAGGCCTTGTGGCGGCGGCTTACGAAATGGAGCCGTTTGGCATGATCCGAGCGGCCATAGGCAGGGGCAGTTCCACGATTGCTGTTATTGATTTCGGTGCTTCTTCCACCAAGATGGCAATTTTGGATTATGGCGTAATGAGAGAATCTCATTTTATAAACAAAGGCTCGCACGATCTTACCAGAGCGCTTTCCCAATCCATGGGCATAGATTTGGCCAGAGCGGAAGAGATTAAGAGGGAAGTGGGTCTTTCCGATTTGCCGGAACATAAAGAGATTATGGAAGTAATGCAACCGATATTGAGTTATATATTCCACGAGGCGAATGCTTCGCTGAAAAACTTTCAAAGTAAATACAAAAGAAGCGTCAGTAAAATTGTTTTCACCGGCGGTGGCGGGTTGCTTAAAGGCATAGTGCCTTTTGGCGTAAAAGAGTTTACGATAGAAGTTGAGTTGGCCGATCCGTTCAGTAAAACTGAGCATCCCGTCTTTCTCTCAACTGTTTTAAAAGAGATCGGTTTGAGCTTTTCCGTGGCATCTGGTCTTGCTCTCGGCGAATTGTAGAAGCCTTGTTTGCTGTCCGCTTGCAGCGAGCGGCGCGGACTTATCAACAGGCTTCCTTTCCAAAAGCTTCCCATTGGTTAAAAAAAATATTAAAATAAAGACAAGTACATTAAGCGTGAATTTTTATGGAAGACAAACTATCTTTTATACCTAAGAGAAAAATGAGCGAGGTAACCTATCGGAGCAAGGGAGCTGGTTTCTTTGCGGTGATTTCTTTTTTGATTTTTATTTTATCCGCCTTCTTATGGGGCGGTGTTTTCTTGTATGGCAAATTTACGGAAAGCCAAATAGAAAGCAAGAAAGAAACTTTGAGAAAAGACAAAGAAGCTTATGAATCATCGCTCATTTCCGAGATTATAGGATTCTCCGGCAAAGTAAAGGCGGCAGAGATGCTTATGGGCAGGCATAAAGCTTTTTCCGGCGCGCTGGATTTTTTGCAGGCCGCTACTCTCAAAAATGTTACTTTTAAAAATTTTCTTTACAATGTTTCAGATTCCGGCAAACACGTTATCAATATGACCGGCACGGCAAGGGATTACACTGAGCTTGCCGTGCAGGCTGATGTTTTTGAGCGCAGCGGGGCCGCAGAGGAAGTGCTTTTTTCCGGTCTTAAATTAAACGAATCCGGTCAAGTTAATTTTGAAGTAACGATAACTCTTAATCCATCTTTAATGCTTTATGGTTTTGGTTTGTCAGAATACGCCGGTTCATCAAACGCGAGTAATGAGTTTAATAATGATTTTGCGGATGATGATAAATTTGATTTTGACGAAGAAGAATTTTAATTTATAAATAAAATGTTTAGAATAATAATATCAATATTTTTCATAGCCGCCGGCACTTTCATATTTTTTGGCGAGACCAAGGGCATGTATGGTGAGATAAAGATTAAGACCGAAGAGTCTGCCGTGTTGGACAATGCTTTAGTTGTCTCAAGACAAGTAAAATCGGCGAGAGATAATCTTTTGGCTCAATACAATCAAATTTCACAGATAGATATAGATCGCCTCAATATCATGCTTCCTGCGCAGCCTGAATCCGTTAAGATAATTTTGCAAATTGATAACATGCTCAGAAGGAAGGGAATGGTTTTAAAAAGTATTGATATCAAAAATCAAGAAAAATCTTCTGAGGATAAAGTTGCCGCCGTGGCCGCCGGTGTCAATTCGGATATGTTTTCCACTTTGCCGCTCACGATAAGCGTTTCCGGAACGTATGGCGCTTTTTATTCTTTCGTTAAAGACGTTGAGCAGAGTCTGCGACTCATGGATATTAAAAAAGTAAATTTCAGCGTTTCCGACTCTGATGTTTATAATTTCAACATAGAAGCGGCAGCTTATTGGAAAAAGTCTTCGCAATAATATCTCAAAAATAAATGAAAAATAGCAAGAAAAAAATAATATTCATCGGTATTTTGGCGGCTGTCGCTCTGATTTTTGTCCTTATGTTTGTAAGTTCGTCTTCTCCCGGAAGCAATTCATCCGTTGCTGTTTTGCCGTCTCCTTCAGGAGCATTGTCTGATCAAAAAGCTTTGCTTACTGGAGAAAATGTCGACATTGTGAGGATGTTGAATCTTTTGCGAGGAGTCAGTTTTGAGAATGTTGTTCTTTTTGATGGAGAGGCTTTTAATAGCTTGATTGACTTTTCCGTAAGTTTGCCGACTTCGGAAGCCGGTAAATCTAATCCTTTTTCTTCAAAATAGGACTTCAGTGGATAGGGAATATTCGTTTGCGGCAGGTTGCTAATTTTTATTATGCTTTTTTTAGAAGTTTTAGTTAAAAATGGGGTTATAGAAGAAGGAGAGCTCTCCAAGCTTTTTAACAGAGCAAGAAAAGAGAATGTGTCGCTGGAAAAATTGCTTATTTCGGAAGGTATTTCGGAAGAGACCATATTGCAGGCTAAATCGGAAAGTCTGAATATTCCAATCAAGAAAATTTCAAAAGGCCAAGTGCCGTTTGATGTATTAAGGAAAGTGCCGGAAGAAGCGGTGGTGCATTATCGCTTCATTCCTGTCGGAATGAGTGATGGCGTGCTTGAGATGGGTATTATAGATCCGGATAATATTGAAGCCAGAGAAGCTATGCAATTCATAACTTCAAGAATGAACGTGGCCATCAAGCTGTTTCTAATAAGCGAAGCGGATTTTGAATCTTTGCTTGTAGACTATAAAGGCATCGGCGGAGAAGTGTCCAAAGCTCTCGGCGACCTTGAGACGGCTCTTGTTGAGACGATAGAAGATGACATGGATATCAAGAAAGAATCCAGCAACAAAATGCCGACTATTGTGGAAGACGCTCCAGTCACCAAAATAGTGGCCGTCATCTTGAGGCACGCCATAGCCGGCCGCGCTTCTGATATTCACATAGAAGCGACACCAAAGAAAGTGAAAGTGCGTTTTAGGGTGGACGGCACTTTGTATACAAGTATTTTGCTCCCTATCAATGTCCACGAGGCTATTGTTTCCAGAATCAAAATTCTTTGCAACATGAAGATAGACGAGAAACGCAAACCTCAAGACGGCAGATTTAACGCCAGAATAGAAAACAGAGAAATAGATTTCAGGGTGTCCACTTTTCCTTCCGTTTTCGGAGAAAAGGTGATGATTCGTATACTTGATAAAGAAAAGGGCGTAAAAAGTCTCAGCGAGCTTGGTTTCTCCGCCGAGCAGCTTGATATCGTGAATAAGGCGATAGATAAACCATACGGACTTATTCTTATTACAGGACCAACTGGTAGCGGTAAAACCACAAGCCTTTACGCTATGCTTAAGGAGCTTGATAAAGAAGAAAACAACGTGGTAAGTCTTGAAGATCCTGTGGAGTATATAATAGAAGGTGTAAATCAATCTCAGGTAAGACCGGAAATAGGATACGATTTCGCCAACGGCTTGAGATCTATTTTGAGGCAGGATCCGGACATGATTATGGTGGGTGAGATAAGAGATAAAGAAACGGCTGCTTTGGCCATCCATGCCGCCTTAACCGGCCATTTGGTATTTGCCACTTTGCACACCAACAGCGCCGCCGGCGCCGTATCCAGACTCATAGACATGGGCGTTGACCATTTTCTTATAGCGCCGACACTGGTGATGGTGATAGGTCAGCGTCTTGTAAAAGGCTTATGTCAAGACTCCAGAAAGGAAGTGCCGATCAGTCCCGCCATAAAAAATATTCTCATGAGACATCTTGAAGACACCCCGGAAGAAGTGAAAAATAAAATAAAAATTCCGGATAATATATACGAGAGCGTAATATCCCCGGTTTGTCCGAGAGGCATAAGAGGAAGATTCGGCGTGTTTGAAATTTTATACAAAACTTCCGGTCTTGAGACGGCTATCTTGGAGAGACCGACAGAACAAGATATAATGAAAGAAGCCAGAAAGCAAGGCATGTTTACGATGAAAGAGGATGGTATGATAAAGATGTTTAACGGACTTATAAGCCTTGAAGAATACCTTAAACTTTAGGGGGTGTTTAAAAAGCTGCCGATATGTTAAAATAAAAGTAATGGATAAAAAATATAAAATTTTAATAATAGACGACGATCGTCTTTTGCTGGACATGTATGCCACAAAGTTTAAAGAAGAAAAGTTTGACGTGGATATAGCCGTTGGCGCCAAAGAGGCTTTGGATAAGATTAAAAATGGCGCCAGCCCGGACATAATTCTGCTTGATATAGTAATGCCGGGCATGGACGGTTTTGAATTGATGGCGGAAATCAAGAAAGAAAATCTTGCCAAAGATAGTAAAATAATCTTCCTCACCAATCTCGGACAGAAAGAGGATATCAATAAAGGCATGTCTCTTGGCGCGTTGGATTATATTATAAAGGCATATTTTACTCCTTCCGAAGTGGTTAATAAAATTAAGGACATTTTGAAAAAATAATTTAAAACAAATGACCGATTATTCCAAAAAATTAAAAGAGTTGATTTTGACGACTATCAAAGAAGGCGCTTCAGACCTTCATCTTACCGTGGGCAGACATCCCACAATAAGAATATCCGGTGAACTCATCCCGCTCGTAAACGAGCCGGTTCTCACTCCGTCTGATACGGAAGGCTTGATAAAAACATTTTTAAATGATGATGAAGAAAAAAGTCTAAAAGAAAATAAAGAAATAGACTTGTCTTACGCTCATGAAGACAAAACAAGATTCAGGGTAAACGCCTTTTATCAAAAAGGATTTCTCGGTGCGGCCTTAAGAAACATTCCCACCAGTATAAAGACTCTTAAAGAGCTTAATTTGCCGGAAATACTTACTGAGTTTGCTGACAGAAAACAAGGTTTCTTTTTGGTAGTGGGGCCTATCGGTCACGGCAAGTCCACAACCTTGGCCTCAATGATAGATCATATAAACAGAACAAAATCCAAGCATATCATTACCGTAGAAGATCCTGTTGAATATATTTTCACCCAAGACAAATCCATCGTGGATCAGAGAGAAGTAAGATACGACACCATGAGCTTCGGTTCAGCTATGCGTTCTATGTTCAGGCAAGATATAAACGTGGCGCTCATAGGCGAGATGCGAGACGTTGAAACAATCTCCACCGCCGTTACGGCTGCCGAGACCGGTCATTTGATTTTTTCCACTCTCCATACAAACAATGCCGCTCAAACCATAGATCGTATCATAGATTCTTTCCCTCCTAATCAGCAAAATCAGATAAGAGCCCAGCTTGCCAGCGTGCTGCTCGGCGTATTCTCGCAGCGTCTTGTGTCCAGAGTCTCCGGCGGCCGGATACCCGCTTACGAACTGATGCTAAATAATTCGGCAGTGAGAACACTTATAAGAGAAGGACGGACTCACGAACTTGATATGGTGATAGAAACCGGCTACGAGCAAGGGATGATAAGTTTAAACAGGTCTTTGGCGGAGCTTGTGCGCGCCGGAGAAATAAATATGAAAGACGCCCTTAATCAATCCCTTAATCCCATGGGTCTTGAGGCGCTTATATAAAATAATATGTTATATAATTACATAGCTTCCACGATGCAGGGCGAGTCCCAATCCGGCTCCATAGAAGCGGCCAATATGGGTATCGCCATAAACTCTCTCCAAAACAGAGGTCTAATCATCACGTCCATAAAACCGGCCGAAGGGAAAACGGCTTTTACCAGTTCGTGGTTTTCTTTCTTTAATAGGGTAAGAACCAAGGATATCGTCATCCTTTCTCGTCAATTGGCCACGCTCTTTGAGGCGAAAGTTTCCATTCTTGAATCGTTTCAGCTTCTTTCTTCTCAGACCAAAAATGCCAAATTGAAGACAAGTCTTTCTGAAGTGGTGGAAGACATAAGAGGCGGCAATACGTTTTCCGTCGCCATGAGCAAACATCCGGATGTCTTTTCCAAATTTTACGTAAATATGGTCAGATCCGGCGAAGAATCCGGCAAGTTGGAAGAGATTTTTGAATCTTTGGCCGATCACCTTGAGAGATCATACGAGCTTGTCAGCAAAGCTAAAAACGCTTTGGTTTATCCTATATTCGTGGTAGGCGCTTTCTTTGCCGTAATGTTCTTGATGCTTACCTTTGTGATTCCCAAGCTTACGGCTATTCTTACCGAAGTGGGGCAAGATATTCCGTTTTACACTAAAATCGTAATAGGCGTGAGTAACGTGTTTAAAGATTTCGGCGTGTTTTTCCTAATCGCTTTAGCGGTAGGCTTTGTCTTTCTGTGGCGATATATTAAAACGGAATCCGGCAGGATAAGTTTTTCAAGCTTCCAGCTCGGCGTTCCTTTTATAGGTGATTTGTACAAAAAGTTTTACCTCGCCAGAATTACGGATAACATGGAAACGCTTTTGTCTAGCGGCGTATCGGCCGTTAAGGCACTTGAGATTTCCGCTGACGTGGTGGGGAATAAAATTTATGAAAAAATTCTTTTTGACGCGGCGGAGAAAGTGAAGGGCGGAAGCCCCATCTCTGATGCTTTGGATAAATATGACGAAATTTCTCTCCTTGTGGTGCAGATGATTCGCACGGGTGAAAAAACGGGAAAGCTGGCTTTTATGCTCAAAACTCTAGGTAAATTCTACAAAAGAGAAGTGGATAATGTGGTGGAAACTCTCGTCGGTCTTATAGAACCGGTAATGATCGTGGTGCTTGGCGGTTCTGTCGGCTTGTTGCTCGTTTCAATCCTCGGGCCGATATATAATATTACGGCCGGTATTTAAAATAAAGATGCGGGGGTTATCCACAGTGTTTTTTGCTTAAAATAATATCTGTAGTATTATATAGCTATAAGACATTAAAAACGGTCGATGTTTAAAAAATTAATAAATTTTAGTTTTAAAAAAAATGCAAAATAAGAAAAGAGGTTTTACCTTGATTGAGTTGCTTGTTGTTATCGCCATTATCGGTATTTTGTCTTCAGTTGTTTTGGCTTCGCTCAACAGCGCCAGAACAAAATCACGAGACGCCAGAAGGGTTTCAGACATTAAGCAATTACAGATAGCTTTGGAGCTTTATTTTGATGCCAAGAGAGGGTATCCGTCCGCGCTTACTGCTGCCAATCTTGTAACACCAGGCTATATCTCGGTTATTCCTACCGATCCTGTTGGAGGAGGAGCGTATCAATACGCCGCCTTAAATGCCGGATGCACCAGCTATCACTTAGGGGCTACTTTGGAGGATGCAAACCACGCAGCGTTGCAGACAGATGTTGATGCCGTGGCCGGTACAGCCGGTACAGGATGTCCGAATGGAGCCGGTAGCGCTGCTGATTTCACCAGCGTTACGACTGATGCAATCTACGACGTAAAACCGTAATCTCGCCGGAAACGCAAAGAAGCGACAAAACACCCAGCCCAAAGCGGGGTGTTTTGTGTTTCTTTGCACTACCTGCGTCGAAGTCCGACGTCGACGCACTTTCAATCAATCAAAATGCGAATTTTTCAATATTATCGTTATTTGTTTCACCTAAGCCAGTCGCCCATTCCTTAAGAAAATTACCATAATTACCATAATCATTATCGTTGCCAAGATCATTAAACTGATTCTTTATAATTTTTTCCCCGGAAATTATTGCGTCGAAGTCCGACGTCGACGCGGTGTCATTGTCATTTAAATAGCTTCTTAAGCTTGACCAGCGATAATCAGTAAGTTTTTTAAAGATGTTTCCCCAATCTTCCATTTTATTTTCTCGCCAGTTTTTGTTAGTGATAAAATCTAAAGGATTAAGGTGTATGTATAATGACAAGTGGAGTAGATAAGTATTTGAATCTATGTGCTTTGATTTAAAATTACCTTCAAATAATGGGCCGCGCCTTTCTTTTTTGGTATTGATATATTTTGCTATAGATGTGCTGCTTCTTCTTAGAAAATCAGTTATTCCTCCCTCTTTTATTTCTCTTAATAATAAATGGTAATGATTTGGCATTATCACATAACACAAGATGTCTGTCAGTTTTTCTCCAGAATTTTTTATTTCAATTGCATTTTTGAGCATAGGATGCCTATCATTTCTAAGATAATCAAACGCTTGACTAGATGTTGTAGAATTTGCTAGCAAGAAAGTTTGGGCTAGTTTATAAGCATTATCTCTGTCACTAAATTCGTTGATGCCAAAAACTGTTTTATTGTACGTATGATAATATTCACCAACGACAAAAGGGATTTTTCTATTCATATAGTTTCATTATACCTGCGTCGAAGTCCGACGTCGATGCACTTGTGGAAAAGTTTGATTTATAATGTGCGTGTGCGTCGAAGTCCGACGTCGATGCCGTCGATGCACTTCTATAATAAAAAAATATGTTATATCCAGAGTTATTTATTGTTTTTTGTTTCGGCGCCATTATTGGCAGTTTTCTTAACGTGGTGACTCTTCGGCTTGGCACCGGCGAATCTGTTGTTTCCGGCGGCTCTAAATGTTTTTCCTGCGGCAAGAAGCTTAAGTGGATAGAACTCGTTCCAATCTTCAGTTTCTTGATTCAAAAAGGCCGTTGCCGCGAATGCAAAAGTAAAATATCGTTGCAATATCCCGCGGTGGAAATATTAACAGGGTTGGTCTTTCTTTTGATTTTCAATTTTCAATTGCCAGTTTTCAATGAATTTTCAATTTTCAATTTTGCAAAAATCTTTTATCTTTTGGCTGTTGCGGCCTTTCTGATTCTTATCGCCGTCTATGATTATCGTCATCAGATAATTCCCGATATTTTTGTGTATCCGTTTATCGGCCTTAGTTTCTTGTCTTTATTCAATTTTGAAAATTGGAAATTGATAATTGAAAATTTTAATTTTAGCGGTTTATCGGCCGGTCTTATATTATTCATTTTTTTTGCTTCCCTTTGGTTTTTTTCCGGCGGGCGATGGATGGGCTTTGGCGATGCCAAGCTGGCTCTCGGCATCGGCTGGCTTCTTGGAATAACTAACGGCATCGCCGCCATCACTTTGGCTTTTTGGATTGGAGCGATTGTTGGTATTTTGCTGTTATATCTAAGTAAAAATAAATATGGCTTGAAAAGCAGTATCGCTTTCGGGCCTTTTATGGTTTTAGGGACGATTATTTCTTTGTTTTGGGGAGAAAAGATGATCAGCTTTTTGTTCTGATAAAAAATGATATAATAAAAGCAATGAAATTTTTTAGGTTTGATTTTTTGAATTTTATTTTTAGCCGAAAGGCGAATGGCTTCAGTTTGATTGAGCTTATGGTTTCTGTGTCCATCTTGACCGTAATAAACATGATGGTCTTTGCCAGCTATCCGGAATTCAATCAACGAATGGCTATAAGAAGGACGAGTAATGATATCGCTTTGGCGGTGCGCGAGGCTCAGGTGAACGCTCTTTCAATCAAAGAACTTGACGGAAAGTTTCCCGCCTACGGAATAAATTTTAAAACAGGAAATACTTTTACGCTTTTTGCCGACAAAGGAGAAGAGGGAGTGAGAAATAACCTTTATGATGAGGGAGAAGAAATCAATACTTTTATGATAACCACTGGCGATACCATATCTAGGTTGCAATTATGTTCATCAGGATGTAATGATACTGGAGAGATAAACATCGTATATCCTAGAAGCAATCCGATGGCTAGTATTACAGATAGTTCAGGGAGTGGCAGTAACGATTATGCCATCGTTACCATCGCGGCTCCCAATGATAAAATTTCTAAAGATATAAAAATTTATTTGAATGGTCAAATTTCCATAGAATAATATGTTTAGAAAACAATACAAAAAAGGCTTCACCCCCACACCTACTTTATCAAAAGTTGGTGTGAGCTTCGCTGGAGCGAAGCGGGGGTTTACGCTGGTGGAAACGCTCGTAGCGGTGGCAATTTTAACTACTGCCATAGCCGGGCCGATGACTTTTGCCATAAAAAATATTTCAGCCGCTTCCGTGGCGCAGGATCAGCTGGTGGCCTTTGAGTTGGCGCAAGAGCCGTTTGAATACGCGAGAAACGTGAGGGATTCAAACTTGCTTAAAAATATAGATGCCACGGAACCGGTGGACTGGCTTTACGGGCTTGTTGATGAATGTCTCGATGGAAAAAGTTGTTACATAGATGCTGCAAACGATACCGTGACGGAGTGTGTTTCAGAATGTCCTAATCTGAATCGTAGCGATGATAATGGTTATCAATACGTAGATGGCAATGACTCCGGTTTTAAAAGGATCGTTAAAATATCAAAAAATCTTAATGGCGACGATGAGTATGAAGCGGTGATAGAAGTGAAAGTTTCTTGGACAGGCAAATATGGGCCACGGGAAATAAAATTGCAAAATAATATATATAAATGGAGATAAGAAATAAACAAAATCCAAACGCCGGCTTCACTCTAATAGAGCTTATTGTCGCTCTGGGTCTTTTCGCCGTCGTAATGACGATTTCCATGGGGGCGTTTTTAAATATCTCCGACATTCAGAAAAAAAGCGAGTCGCTCAGAAACGTGAGCGATAACATGTCTTTTACGATAGAAATGATGACAAGAGATATAAGAGAAGGTCGTGGTTATATCTGTTCTCCTTCGCCTTGTTCGGTTTTTAGTTTTACTGATGTGGACGATAAATCAGTTACATATGAGCTGAAAGAAGATAACCAGCAAAAATACATAATGAGAGACAACTCTCGGATAACATCCCAAGATGTAAATGTCAGTAGTCTTATTTTTACCGTGAGAAGAGCTGGTCCAAGCGACGGTCAGCCGTTTGTAACCATTTATGTTGGTGGTGTTACCGATTCCAAGCAGAAATTAAAATCAAGTCTCAATTTGCAGACATCCGTGTCTCAGAGGAAAATTGATTCAAGTAGATAAAATATGTTTTCTATAAAATTAAAACAAAAAAATAATACCAAAGCGAAGCGGGGGTTTACCCTGCTCATCGCCGTACTGGCCACCAGTATTATATTGTCCATAAGTCTCGGAATTTTTGACATTATCACTAAAGAGATGAAGCTGGCTAGTCTTGGCAGAGAGTCGCAAATTGCTTTTTACGCCGCTGATGCCGGTGTAGAATGCGCTTTTTATTGGGAGATAAATAATCCTGATGGCGCGGAGAGTGCTTTTAAAAAGACTACAGATGGCCAAGGTCAAGCTATTACTTGTGGAATTTGGGATAATAAACCTTGGAGTACTCCGGTTGGTAAAAGCGATAAAAGCACCTTTTACTTGCCACTGGGTGATACTTCTTGCGCCGAAGTTACAGTAGATAAATTAACAACCAATAAAACAACTATTACTTCTCGTGGCTACAATATGTCTTTTGATGGGACAAAATGCGGCACAGACTCGGCGCGCCGGGTGGAGAGGGCCATAAAATTAACGCTTACGGTAAATTAAAACCCCTTTTGCTAATATGGCGGTTAATTCAGTAAAAACAAGAATAGAAAAACTGAAAAAGGTTATAAATCACCACAGATATCTTTATCATGTTTTAGACAAGCAAGAGATATCCGAAGCGGCGCTTGACTCCTTAAAGCACGAACTCTACAAGCTTGAGCGGGATAATCCGGAGTATGTCACTCCGGACTCGCCGACACAGAGAGTGGGGGGCGCTCCCTTGGATAAATTCAGAAAAATAAACCATACGGTAAGGCAATGGTCGTTTGAAGATGTTTTTAGCGAGGAAGAGGCGATGGAGTTTGACGCGCGAGTTAAAAGAATGCTCTCTAAAGAAGTTTCCGCAATGTCAAGGTTCAACCTTGACATTGAATATGTCTGCGAGCTTAAAATTGACGGATTCAAAATAGTTTTGACTTATGAAAAAGGTTTTCTGAAAACGGCGGCTACCAGAGGAGACGGCTTAATGGGTGAAGATGTAACGCAAAATGTTAAAACCATTGAGAGTATCCCGCTTCGTTTGGAGGAAAGTGTGGATATAGTGGCGGAAGGAGAAATTTGGCTAAGCAAACGAGAGTTTGAGAAGCTCAACGCGGCTCAAGAAAAGAAAGGCGAGCCGCTCTATGCCAATCCTCGCAATGTGGCCGCCGGCTCCATTCGCCAGCTTAATCCGAAAATTGCCGCTTCCAGAAAACTGGACAGTTTTATCTATGACATAGCGTCGCTAGAAAAAAAAGAAGGGGGAGTCAGTTTTTCCCTCACGGACAATGAGGGAAATTCGTCCAAAACTAATTCCCCCTTCTTTTTTCCCGGTACACAAATTAAAGAGCTGGAATTGTTAAAAGAGCTTGGTTTTAAGGTAAATAAAAATTATAAACTTTGCAAAAACATAAACGAAGTTATCGCTTTTTGGAAACATTGGCAGAACAAAAAAGAGAAAGAAGATTATTGGATAGACGGCATTGTTATCAAGGTTAATAAAAAGGATTGGCAAAACAGACTTGGCTATACCGGCAAGGCGCCAAGGTTTGCCGTGGCGTTTAAATTTCCGGCCGAGCAAGTTACCACGATAGTGGAAAATATTTTTACGCAAGTGGGCAGAACGGGAGCTCTTACGCCGGTGGCCATGCTTAAGCCGGTGAGTGTCGCCAGCACTACGGTAAGCCGAGCCACCCTGCATAATGAAGAAGAAATTAAAAGACTGGGGCTTAAGATAGGCGATACGGTAATAATTCAAAAAGCCGGTGACGTGATACCGGAAGTGGTAAAGGTTTTGCCGGAGCTTAGAACCGGCAAGGAAAAAGAATTTAAAATGCCGGATAGATGTCCTGTTTGCGGCGGCAAACTTGGGCAAGAAAAAGGCAGTCCCATAATAAGATGTTTAAACAATGAATGTTCCGTAAAAAACAGGAGGCAGTTGCATTACTTTGCTTCCAAGAAAGCTTTCAATATAGAAGGACTTGGGCCGAAAATAATTGACGCGCTTGCGGATAATGGTCTTGTCGCCGATGCCGCGGACTTGTTTGATTTAAAAGAAGGCGATCTTGAGCCGCTTGAGAGGTTTGGCGAGAAATCCGCCGGAAATATAGTGAAATCAATCGCTTCTAAAAAAGAAATAGAACTTGATAGATTTATAATCGCACTCGGTATTTTAAACGTGGGAGAGAGAACGGCCGTGGATCTTGCCAGAAAGTTTGGTTCGTTTGATAAACTGAAAGACGCTTCTTTGGATGAGCTTGAATCAGTGGAGAACATTGGCGAGGTAGTGGCAAAAAGCATTTATGATTGGTTTAGAGAAAACAACAATAAAAAATTACTGACAAGACTTCTTGAAAGAGTGAAAGTAAAACCGCCCAAAAAGATTTTCTCATCCAAACTTTCCGGCAAAACTTTCGTAATAACCGGCGCGTTGGAAGCCTTATCCAGAGAAGCCGCCAAAGAGATGATTCGCGATCTTGGCGGTAAGGCTGCGGAATCGGTTTCCAAAAAAACAGACTTTTTGGTGGCGGGTGACAATCCGGGATCCAAACATGACAAAGCCAAAAAACTTGGCGTAAAAATTCTCACTGAAAAAGAATTTTTGGAGCTGATAACCAATGTCAAGGTTCAACCTTGACATTGAGATACTCATCTATAGTTTTCTTGAAGTTCCATGCACTATTAAAATATTTAGGAAATTCTTTAGTGTTTAAAATCTTTTCTTGTTTTCTTTTTATTCCACTACAATAATCCAAGTAGCTGGAATAATGGTAAGAATCTAAAAATTTTCCAGTCTTAATTTTGTTTAAAATTCCATTTTCTTTCCAATTTGGCTCTGTTATTTTTACTGGGTTAAGATGAATATAAGACAACAGATGTTTTAAGTGATTGTCTTCATTGATATGAATTGCCTTAAACCTGCTACTAAATAACGATCCTGTTTTTTCATATTTTTTATTAAAATACATAGTATAACCTGTCATTATTTTTTGCATAAACTTGCTTATGCCACACTCCTCTCTTTCCTTAATTAGCAAGTGAAAATGGTTTGGCATTAAGCAGTAAGCGCCAATGTCAACAAGAGTGTCTTTAATTTCTATGTCCAGTAGCTCGTTTAAAGATTTTCCCGCATGATCACTAAGATGAATTATTTCTTTACTGTTACCTAGATAAAACAAGGACAAGAGTCTGTAATAGTCCCTTGTATCCAGAAAAACCCTTCGCTTATCATTGCCTCTGGCATAAATATGATAAAATTCATCAATTGCAAAAACAGTATTTCTACTCATGATTCTATTTTATTTTTAACAGTCCCCAATGTCAAGGTTGAACCTTGACATTGGGGAAAATTTTCGCGTCTGCTAAATATTTCGTAATTCAAACTTCTTGTGGTAATATAAAAATATGTTAAAAGAAAAAATAAAAACGGATTTTAAGGAGGCTTTTAAAGCTAAAGAGCGGGTAAAATTATCGGTGCTTAAGATGGTAAATGCGGCCATAGGCAACGCTGAAATAGAAAAGAGAGCCAAAGCCGGCGGAGTAGACACGCCGCTTACTGATGCCGAGGTGATGGATATTCTCTCCAAGGAAGCCAAAAAGAGAAAGGACTCCATAGAACAATACAAAGCCGGCGGCAGAGAAGATTTGGCGCAAAGCGAACAAGCGGAGCTTAATGTTCTCAAAGAGTATCTTCCGGCGCAAATGAGCGAAGAAGAAATAAAATCTCTGGCGCAAAAAGTTATTGCCGAAGTCGGAGCATCTTCTTCTTCCGATTTAGGGAAAGTAATGTCCGCTCTCACTTCTCAGACGAAAGGCCGGGCCGATGGTGCTCTGGTAAGCAAAATAGTCAGAGAGGCGCTGGGTAATTAATGGTGGAATATGGAGATTAAAAAGGGAGAAGTAATGTCAAAATGTCAAACAAAATAGACGTAAACAAAGTGGCGAAGCTTGCCAGAATAGATATTGAAGAAAACGAGAAAGATAAGTTTCAAAAAGAATTTGAAGCTATTTTGGGTTACATGGATAAACTTAGCGAGATTGATTCTTCCGGTATTGGAGAATTTGCCGTGGATAAAAGCGCTCTAAACACAAACAATTTGAGAAATGATATTGATCCTCATCAAACTTCCTTGCATACAAAAAGAGTTTTGGAAGAAGCTCCGTCTTCGGAAAACGGTTATATAAAAGTAAAGCATGTATTTCAATAAAGCTTTCAAACTTAAAAAATGTCAGAAATTAAATCAATGTTGCCAAACTCAATCAAGCAAGCGCGGGAGATGATTGCCAATGGGGAATTAACCGTTAGCGGTTTGGTGAATGAATATCTCAAAAATATTAAAGATAAAAACGGCGACATAAACGCCTATCTTGAAATTTTTGAAGATGTCATTGATCAGGCCAAAGAGCTGGACGGAAAAATCGGCGAAATGGAAAATAAGCCGCTTTTCGGTATCCCATTTTCCATTAAAGATAATATTTTGATAAGCGGCAAAATATGTTCAGCCGGCTCTAAAATGCTTGAGAATTACAAAGCCGTTTATAATGCTACCGTTATAGAAAAGCTCAAAGATGCCGGCGCGGTGATAATCGGCAGAGTAAACATGGACGAATTTGCCATGGGTGCTTCCACGGAGAATTCCGCCTTTGGCGTTACCAAAAATCCTCACGATCTCAGCAGGGTTTCCGGCGGATCGTCTGGCGGCAGCGCGGCTTCTGTGGCAGCTGATATGTGCCTCGCGTCTCTTGGCTCCGACACTGGCGGCTCCATAAGACAGCCGGCCGCCTTTTGCGGAGCGGTGGGCGTAAGTCCCACTTACGGATCCGTATCAAGATACGGGCTTATTGCCATGGCTTCGTCTTTTGACCAAATAGGACCTATTGCCAAAAGCGTGGAAGACGCGGAAATAATTTTTAACGTGATAAAGGGTGCCGACAAAATGGATTCCACTTCGGTCTTGGGCGAAGGAAAGGGAAAGAAAGAAAACACTTTGCCGGAAAAATTAAAAATCGGAATTTTAAAATATAACAAAACCGGCGTGAGCGATGAAATAAACAAGACGGTTGAAGCGGCAGCGGAAAAATTAAAAAATCTAGGCCATGAAATTACGGATATTGAGATACCGAATATAGATTACTCCGTGCCGTGCTATTATGTGCTGGTGCCGGCGGAAGTCTCTTCCAATCTTGCCAGATTTGACGGCGTCAGATATGGGCTTTATGCCGAAGGCTCAAATCTTACTGATGATTACATGAAGACCAGAGGCAAAGGCTTTGGCGCGGAAGTTAAGAGAAGAATTATGCTTGGCACTTACGTGCTGTCGGCCGGTTATTATGATAATTATTACCTTAAAGCGCAGAAGGCTAGAGAGATTATAAAACAAGATTTCAAGAAAGCCTTTGAAAGCGTGGACGCGATTATTTCTCCCGCCACGGCCAATACCGCTTTTAAGATAGGAGAGAAGTCGGATAATCCGCTTGCCATGTATCTTGAAGACCTATTTACCGCGCCTTCCAAAGTGGCGGGTTTGCCGGCCATCTCGGTGCCTTTTGGCGCGGGAGAGGGCGGCTTGCCGATAGGTGTTCAGTTTACCGCGCCGTGGTTTAGAGAAGATATATTATTTAAAATAGGCAAAGAACTTGAGAAATAATTTATGTTACCTGATGTAAAATGGCTTAATATAGAATACCTTTTTAATCAATTTTTCAAACTGCTTAAAAAATTGCTTGAATTTTTTATTTTTCTTTTTCAACATATTGACGCGCTGATAATATTTTCCATTATATTTTCCACTATCTTAATCATTGCAATTTTCGTAATAGCCAGAAAAGTAATTCTGCTCAGAGAGAAGAGGGGAGTTTACACGCTCATAGATTTTCTTAAAGAAGAGGGCGAGCCGAGAGAGCGCGCGACCAGATGGGAAAGTATTAAAAACAAAATAAATTCAGATAATTCGGTTGATTGGAAAATGGCCATTCTTGAAGCTGACGCGCTCTTAGACAGCATTTTCAGAAAAATAGGCTACAGGGGCGACGGTTTGGGAGACAGGCTAAAAGCTATAGAGCCGAGCGACTTTGATAATCTGCAAAATGTTTGGGACGCGCATAAAGTGAGAAACAGAATCGCTCACGGCGCGCCAGAAATGACGCTTTCCAAAGAGGATGCCAAAGCGACGATAGAAAAGTATAAAGCCGGACTTGAGGAACTGAAGTACATATAATGTCTATCTTCTGCGCGACCGACCGGACTTGAACCGGCAACCTCCCGCGTGACAGGCGGGTGCTCTAACCAATTGAGCTACGATCGCATTTTGTTTTAACCTCTATTTTAACATCCAATGCCGGCGGGAGGAATTGAACCTCCGACCTTGGGCTTATGAGTCCCACGCTCTAACCAACTGAGCTACGCCGGCATTTTTGCTTTATTGCCTATTGCCGATATTTCGCTTCGCTCAACATCGGCGATTTCTGCTTCGCAGAATCAGGCAATAAACAAAGCAGTTTGCTTGTTGCGGGGCCGGGAATCGCACCCGGGTCTAGAGGTTATGAGCCTCTCGAGATACTGCTTCTCCACCCCGCGATATAATGTTAAGTTCCTAATGAAACCAACAATCTCTATATTAGTAAATATTGCAAAATAAAGCAAATTCTATAAGATTATAGAAGTAACCATTTTTGTGATTAGCGCCGATGTAGCTCAGGGGTAGAGCAACTCCATGGTAAGGAGTAGGTCGTGAGTTCAATTCTCACCATCGGCTTAATATAAGCCAGCGTAGCTCAGTGGTAGAGCAATGGTATCGTAAACCATAGGTCGTGAGTTCAAATCTCACCGCTGGCTCCATGGAAATTATCGTTATGTTAAAAATAATATTGATAGTCTTGGGTCTCGGCGGCCTTGGCATCTCTTCTTATATCTTTAAGAAAAAAAGAGCCAAAAAAGTTTTAGCATGTCCAATTGGAGCTGATTGCGATTCTGTGGTGCATAGCGACTTTTCAAAGTTCTTTGGTATCCCCTTGGAGATTATCGGCCTTTTTTATTACAGCTTGGTTGTTGTCGCGTACACCTCATTTCTGTTGTTGCCGGAGCTAGCTCATCTCTCTCTGATGTTCGCGTTGGTCGCGATAGGGGCTGCCGCGCTTTTATTCTCGGCGTATCTTACATTTATCCAAGCTTTCAGCTTGAAACAATGGTGCACTTGGTGCCTCGGCTCGGCTACTATAAGTTTCTTTATATTTTTTCTGTCCCTCTTTTCCTCAGATGCGGGCTTCCTTTCTCTTATGGAAGAAAATTACGAAGCTTTTGTAAGCTTTCATTTCTTAGGCTTGTCGCTTGGTATAGGCGGAGCCGCCATAGCCAATATTTTATTCTTAAAATTTCTCAAAGATTGCCAAATCTCAAAGTTTGAGGCGGATGTAATGAAGACTCTGTCGCAAATAATGTGGTTTGCTTTGGCCGTGATTATTTTGAGCGGTATCGGCGCGTACGCGCCGGAAGCGGGGGATATAAGTAGCTCGCCAGTGTTTCTCGCAAAGTTTGCGGCGGTATTATTCATTATCATAGCTGGCGCGATTTTAAATCTGATAATCTCCCCGAAAATGGTGAGTAAGTCTCTTGAAGGAGAGACAGCCGGAGTAAAGGTAAAAGTCGGTTACGGTTTCTATGGGAAAATTTCTTTCGCGATCGGTGCCGCCCTGATGAGTTCATGGATTTTTATTTTGATTATTGAGGTTTTTAAAGAAAGTTTCTGGAACGTGAACAATCTTTTGTTTCAAGGAATATATGCCGTCATCGTGCTCGCTTCCGCCCTTGCCGGTTTGGCTTATAATAAAATTTTATCTAAAGAGCAATTGACTTAATATGCTTGCCAATATGGTTAACTGTACAAGGGGTTGATGTGGGACAAAAACAGGTATAAGATTGGCGTGTGTTGGATAAAATTATTATAAAAGGCGCGAGAGTGCATAATCTCAAAAATATAAGTCTGGAAATTCCCAAAAACAAATTGGTGGTTTTTACCGGAGTATCCGGATCGGGCAAATCATCGTTGGCTTTTGATACCATCTTCGCTGAGGGGCAACGCAGATACATAGAGTCGCTTTCGCCGTACGCTCGCCCCACTTGTAAAGGCTTAGGTAAAACTGATTTGTTTTTAAACGAAGTATGTCCTGATTGCGATGGCAAAAGACTCAAGCCGGAAGGTCTGTCCGTAAAAATTAACGGGAAAAGCATTCAAGAAGTTTCGGACTTGATTATCTGACGATGGAAAGAGAAGCGGAAACTCTTTCCGGCGGCGAGGCTCAGAGGATACGTTTGGCTTCGCAAATAGGCACCAAACTTTCCGGCACGCTCTATGTGCTTGATGAACCCACAATCGGCTTGCATGAACGGGATACCGAGCGGCTCATTGGCACGCTAAAATCTTTGCGCGACCAGAGCAATACGGTGATAGTGGTTGAGCATGATGAAGAAACTATTTTTGCTTCAGACTTTTTGGTAGATCTCGGACCGTTTGCCGGCAAAAACGGCGGCGAAGTGGTGGCCACTGGCGAAACGAACAAGTTGGTAAATCCAAGCGGCCGAATCACTTCTCTTACTTTGGATTATCTTAAAGGCAAGAGAAAAATAGAGGTGCCAAGCAGGAGAACGAAGACGACCGAAAAGATAAAACTTATCGGCGCGCGAGCGAACAATCTTAAAAACGTGGATGTGGAAATACCTTTAAGAAAGCTTGTTTGCATTTCCGGCGTGTCCGGCAGTGGCAAGTCAACGCTTTTGCATGATGTGTTATACAAGAATCTTCAGCGTATAAAGTCGCGCATAAACGCTCCTCTTGAACATCTCAGCAAACTCTTCGGCAATGAGTACATAGACAAGCTTGTAATGGTGGATCAGTCTCCCATAGGCAGAAGTCCGCGATCCAATCCGGCTACTTATACCGGCACTTCAATTATATAAGAGACTTCTACGCGTCTTTGCCTGATGCCAGAGAAAGGGGATATAGCGCTTCCAGATTCTCTTTTAACGTGCCTTCCAATCGTGGAGGCGGCAGATGCGAGGCTTGCGAGGGCGCCGGCTTTAATCTCATAGAAATGCATTTTCTCGCGCCAGTAACGGTGGAATGCGAGGTATGCCGTGGCAAAAGATTTAATAAGAAACTCTTGATGTAAAACATAAAGGCAAGAACATAAGCGACGTGCTCAAGATGGAAATAAGCGAAGCTGGAAAATTTTTTGACGGCTTGTATCTTATTACCGACAGGTTGAAAGTTTTGGAAGAAGTCGGTCTTGGTTATCTGGAGATAGGTCAGAGCGCCACCACCCTCTCCGGCGGCGAAGCTCAGAGAATAAAGCTGGCCAGAGAACTTACATGCCCGCTCGGCAAAAAAACTTTGTATATTATGGATGAACCTACCGTCGGTTTGCACTATTATGATATTGAGCTTTTGCTTAAAGTCCTTAATAAACTTGTGGAAAAAGGCAATTCCGTTTTACTTATAGAGCACAACATGCATGTTATAAAAAGCGCCGACTATATAATAGATCTCGGTCCGGAAGGGGGCGAGGGTGGCGGCAGAGTGGTGGCGGTAGGCGCGCCGGAAGACGTGGCCAAGAATCCAAAATCCCCGACAGGCAAATATTTGAAAAAATATTTGTAATCCTATCGACATCGGTAATCCTATCGACATCGAACGTCAATAGATGTAGAATGGTAAGCATGGAGATTTATCATATAGTAAATCGAGGTGTTGATAAAAGAAAAATTTTTACTAATGACAAGGACAGATTTCGTTTTGTCCATAATTTGTTTGAATTCAATGATCAAGACAATGTTGTTAATAATGTTTATTTCTTTGAAAAACCAAATACTATCGACGTTCGACGTCAATATAAGAAAAAAAAGAGGAAATTGCTCGTTGTCATACATGCTTTTTGTTTAATGGACAATCACTATCATCTTTTAGTTAGCTCCAAAGTTAATGGTGGTATTCCAAAATTTATGAAGAAAATAAATATGGGTTATTCAAAATATTTCAACATAAAATATGACCGGTCCGGCGCTTTGTTTGAAGGTCGCCATAAAAAAATTCTTATTAAAGACGAAGCGCATTTTATACACTTGCCTTATTATATCCACCTTAATCCTTTGGATTTTGTCGCTCCGGAGTGGCGAGAAAGAAAGATAAAAGATTTTAAAAAAGTTGTTGATTTCATAAATTCTTATCGCTGGAGCAGTCATCTTGATTATATCGGCAAAAATAATTTTCCATCAGTAACTCAAAGAAATTTTTTGTTAGACTTTTTTGGAGGGGAAAAGGAATATATGAACAGTATAAAACAATGGGTTAAAGATATGGATATAAATGATATGGGAAAAATAGTTTTGGAATAGTTTCCTTATCTATCGACATCGAATGTCAATAATATTAAATCAGGTTATTATTAAAAAACTTCCTAACGCGTCGGGCGTTTATATGTTCCTTGATAAGAAAGGAGTGATTTTATACGTGGGCAGAGCCACGTCTTTAAGAAGCAGAGTGGCGAGTTACTTCAGAGCCGATACTTCGGAGAGCAAGCGAGAGATGATAAATCAAGCTTCTCGTTTAAAACATATTGAAACGGAAACGGTAATAGACTCGGTGGTGCTTGAGGCGAATTTAATTAAAAAGCATTGGCCGAAATATAATGTAAAAGATAAAGACAATCGCTCCTTTTCTTATATAGTTTTAGACAAAGGCGATTATCCGGCGCCTATAGTGGCGCGCGCGAGAGAGCTGAAAAAATTTCCGTCATCCGGTTTTAAAATTTTCGGGCCGTATGGTAGCTCAAAAATTGCCGGCGATGTTTTGGAATTATAAGAAAAATTTTTCCTTACAGTTTGGACGGAGGACCTAAGCCGAATTTGAAACCGTGCTTTCATCGCCAAATCGGTCTTTGTCCGGGAGTCTGCTCCGGAGAGATTTCCAAAAAGGATTATAAAAAAATAGTGAGCAATCTTGTTCTTTTTTTGAGTGGAAAAAAGAAACGTCTTTTGAATAAACTTGCCAAAGAGAGTCCGAAGAAAGCCAAGGCTCTAAGATATTTAAAAGACGCGGCTCTTATCATCAGAGAAGAAGAAATTCCTCTTGGCGATTCTTCCAGAATAGAGGGATATGACATTTCCCACTTTGCCGGCAGAGAAACTTACGGCTCCATGGTGGTGTTTGAGAATGGCGAGGAAAATAAAAAAGAATATAGATTATTTAAAATTAAAGAGGCTGGCGCAAGCTTCAAAAAATATTTTACTCAGAACGCGAGACGAAGCGCACCGCTTCGCTCGTTCGGCGCACAGACGGGCGAGAGAAAGGAGTTTGCACCAAGGTTTAACCTTGGTGCAAATAAAGAAGCGTCGGTTTTAAGAAAAACCGACGCTTTGTTTTTTAGGGGCATTGGCCTTATTGTTAAGGCCAATGATAATGTTTCCGCGTGTTGTATGTTCGCACGCGGTAAGTTTTCCTTTGACTGTAATTCACCCAACCGTAGTTGGAGGAATACCAATTTTTCCCCCAACTTTCATTTGTATATCCACGCCGCACGCGGGTGGACTCAGTCTCACTGTAACCGCGTGGGCGGTTGAACAAATGGTGTGGGAAGGGAACCTCTTCCTCTCCACCGCTTTTGTAACTTTGCGAGGATGAGGAATTTCTCATATTTTCTGCCGGCACTAAAACATTAGCGCCACATTTTGGACATTGCGTCCAAGGGGTGCCAGTGTTATCGGTCGGCGGTGTGAACCTCGTCCAGCATTGACTGCACTGGACAACTAAAGGCGGAGCAACATAAGTTTGTTGCTGGCGCGCCTGCGAGGAAGCACAGCCGGTGAAAAAAACAACTAACGAAAAAACCAAAACCAATTTCTTCATTTTTTAACCCTCCTAAAAAAATATAAAATTTTTAATGTAAATTTATTTGATTATACCTCTTAAATATAAAAAAGTCAAGTTCGGGCTGCCGGGAATTGAACCCGGTCTACACCCACCCCATGGGCGCGTACTACCGGTATACTACAGCCCGGCTACACTATTCTTGCATATTTACGGCAAAAAGAAAATCCCGCTTGCTTAAGAGCAGGACGGGATTTTCTAAAGCTGAGAATTACTTTCTTTTCTTCACAGCCTTTTTCTTAGTGGTTTTCTTTTTAGTAGTCTTCTTAGCGGCCACTTTCTTCACAGCTTTCTTCACAGTTTTTTTCACTGCCTTCTTAGCTACCTTTCTTTTTTTGGTTGCCATGTTTTTAAAAATATTTTTTAAAATTATTAAAAACTAAAATCAATTCGACCCAATTGATAAGTCGCAAAAGTTTTTTCAAAAAAATATTTTTTAAAAAAACTTCTTACTACTAAAATTTTAACAAAATAAAAAATCATTGTCATCATTTTTTTAATGAAAATAAAAAAACTGTGGATAACTTTTTTATTTGCTTAATGGAAAATTTAATATTATTATTTGAATATGGAAATTTTAGAAAATAATTTGCTGGAGAGTCAGAAACTTCTTGAGCCGGCGCGCGTTGATTCTAAAATTTTGGAAGTCAGAAATTTGAGTATTTCCTGCGGCGGTGAAAAAATTTTAGATAACATTAGTTTCTCTCTTGAAGGCGCGGACAATCTTGTGATCTTGGGGCCGAATGGCGCCGGAAAATCAATGTTGCTTAAAGCTTTACTGGGAGTGCTTTCTTTTGGCGGCGGCGATGTGGCGACAAGCGGCTATATAAAATGGAAAGATGATGTAAAGATAGGCTATGTGCCGCAGAAAATTTCTCCGGAAAAAAATTTCCCCCTAAGCGTGGAAGAATTTTTTAAGATAAAGAAAATTAAAAAAGAAGAGGCGATAAACCTTTTAAATATGGTAGGCATAAAAGACGAAAGATTTATCAAAAAACAGATAAGCAAAATATCATCAGGTCAATTCCAAAGGTTGCTTGTGGCATGGAGCTTGGCCGGCAAGCCGGACGTGATACTTATGGATGAGCCTACCGCCGGCATAGACGTGGGAGGAGAAGAAACTATATATAATCTTATCGCCAATATAGATAAAGAGAAAAAACTTTCCATCATATTGGTAACTCACGATCTTAGCGTGGTGTACAAATTTGCCGACAACGTGTTGTGTTTGAATAAAAAATTGATTTGCTACGGAACGCCGAATGATATTGTCGGTTCGGAAAGCTTGAGAAAAATGTATGGAGAGGATGTAAGTTTATATAAACATGAGCATTAATTTTGTCAGTTTGATATCGGCGCTTTTTATAGGAGGCGCGGCCGGCTATCTTGGCTCTCTTATGGCGACCAAGAAAATGTCTCTTGCCGGAGATGTGCTAAGCCACGTGGCTTTGCCTGGCATCGGATTCGCTTTGCTTTTAGGTTTGAACATATCTTTGGGCGCTTTGGCCTCTTTGATTATCGGCGTGCTTATTATTTGGCTGCTCGGGATGAAAACAAGCCTCTCCTCGGAGTTGCTCACGGGAGTCGTGTTTGTAATAAGCTTGGCGATAGGGTTCATTGTCGTGCCGGACCACGAACTTCTTGAAGCGCTTTTTGGAGATATTGCCAGCGTGAATTATGCCGACATGGCGATGGTTATTTTGATAAGCATTATTGTCTTTCTGGTTGCCAGAAGCATTTACCCGAAAATGATGCTTGCCTACATATCTGAAGATATGGCTTTGGCCGAAGGCGTGAAAATAAATAAAAATAATCTTATCTACTTGCTTATTGTGGCTGTCGTGATAGCTTTCGGCGTTAAGATTGCCGGTTCTTTGCTTACAAGCGCGCTTATTATTTTACCGGCCGCCGCGGCAAAGAATATCAGCGGCAGCATGAAGCAATATTCTTTCTTAGCGGCTTTGCTCGGAGTGGCAGGCGCCGGCGGAGGAGTCGCGTTAGCCGGCGTTATCGGCATTTCGGCCGGTCCGGTGGTTGCAATTTTAAGCGCCATTATGTTTGGCTTTACTCTTGCGCTTGGCAAGATAATGCGGTAATCTCGCTTTGTGAATAACCAAAACAATCAAAAAACAGAATTGGTCGCGGTTTGCCATAATATACGAAGCCGGCACAATGTCGGTTCAATTTTTAGAACGGCTGATGGCGCAGGGGTGTCTAAAATATTTTTGTGCGGCATTACGCCGTCGCCGCCGCATGGCAATATAGAAAAAGTGTCTCTCGGCGCGGAAAATTATATAGCTTGGGAAAAAGGCAAAAACACTTGGCAGGTTTTGGATAAGCTTAGAAAAGAAGGTTTTGAGATATTGGCGCTTGAGCAGGCTGAAGATGCCGTTGATTATAGAAAATATAAACCGCGAAAAGGTAAAAAGATTGCTCTTGTCTTGGGGAATGAAATTGACGGCTTGCCGGAAACCGTTTTAAAAAGAGCGAACGAAATTTTACATATTCCAATGAGCGGACGCAAAGAATCTCTCAACGTTTCCGTGGCCTTCGGGGTGGCTGTGTATAAACTCATTGACTTAATCGTTTAAAAAGTCCTTAATATAATCAGCTTGTATCTTTATTTGCTCTTTGTTTCTTTGAAAACTTTATAGAAGAAAGGGGTGAAAAATGAAATGGCGATTGATGATTGTTTTTTTGTGTTGCCTTTCGGCAAAATCGGCTGGCGGAACTAAACTTGATTTTAACGAAGCGGTGAAAGAGAGAAGCAGTTTTGAAATTATGTACGGCGCGGAAGCAAAGTTATTTTTGGCGAAAAACCGCATTCCTGTCTCGCTTGATTTTGAAAAGTATGTGAGGCAAAACAGACTGGAGATTTTCTCTTGCTACTCGCTCATGGAGAATGGAAAGATAGTGATGATAACCATCAAATACATAGTAAGCGAGTTATGCTCGGACGAATCAGATTTGTGTTCATCAGATGAAAATTTTAAGATGCCGAGGGAGCCGTATGTGGTGGCAGAGTACAAAATTGATTTTCATTTGGCCATAACGTGGTGGAGAATTAAAGATTTATATGGAGCCGTGCGAACGGGCAAGGAGGTACATTTTGTGTATTAGTTTTTAAAAAGTCCGGACTATGGCTTTGCGCTAGAAAGCGTTAGAAATATTCCGGACTTTCTTTTTTTGAATTTTATCTGCTATAATTAAAGCTTAGTTTCTGTCTGGTGATGGCCGGTGGCGCGCTCACATAGGACATTGTGTTGGAGTATAGCCTCACCGGCCTTCTCCGGACGGAAAATAAATTATTTATTAATTTAACTTTGAATTACTAAATGAGATATGCTTGGGTTAGCTTGGCTATCGTAGCCATATGGAGTTCGGCAATAGTGCTTATTTTATCGGAACGCATACCAAATCCTGACAATTTTTATCTTTTTATAATGATTACAACTGTTTTTCTCTCTTACATTGGTTTTCGTTCACCCAGATAATTTTTAGATAATATGCGTGGCTACAGGAAAACAGCCAAGTTTGTCGGAAGACTCGCTCAAATATTTTTTATAATATTGGATTTATCTTTGAGTTTTAAAACATCCAAGCCTGAAAAACTCAGGTTGTTTTTTGAGAGGGCGGGAGGAGGCATCCTTCGGTTTGGACGAATATTGTCTTTAAGAAGCGATTTTTTGTCGCCGCGATACACGGCTGAGCTCATCAAGCTCATGGACAACACGCCTCAAACTCCTTTTGCCAAAATGCAAGAAGTCTTTACGAGAGAAATGAGTAATCCCGTCGGGAAATTCTTTTTGGATTTTAGTGACGATCCGATTGGTTCCGCTTCTATTGCCCATGTTTACAAGGCCAAGCTTAAGGATGGCGCGTCCGTGGCGGTAAAGATTCAAAGGCCTAACGCGGAAGAAATTTTTGAATCGGATTTTTTGATAATAATTTTTCTGGCGCAAATTTTTGATTTTTTTAAGTCTGCCACTTTCATCTCAGCGGTGGAAGTGGCGCATGATTTTATAAGATGGACGCGCCACGAACTGGATTTTAGAAATGAAGCCAGAAATGGCGACGCTTTTTACAAATACAGCGAAGGCGGCTATAACGCGATAATACCCAAACAATATCTAAATTTAACCACCAAAAAGGTTTTGGTGGAAGATTTTATGGAAGGCGGTATCCTTGCCAGCAAGCTTATAAACAACGAGGTGTCTGAAGAAGTATTGGAGCGGATGGGCGTGTCCCGCGATATTTTGGCCGGCAACATTATGTTTGAGATGATGAGACAGTACTTTGTGGATGGATTTTTCCATGCTGACGCGCATCCTTCAAACATCATGGTTTTGACGGAAAACAAAGTAGCTTTCATGGGTTTTGGCATTGTGGGCGAGGCTGGCGCCAATAGACTTAATTTACTGAAATTTCTACGCGCGATTTCTGTAAACAATATGGAAGAAGCAACTGCCAGCATGATAGATTTTGGCGAAAGTTCATATCAAGAAGAAATAGAGCTTTTTATAATTTCAGCGAGAGACAAGAGAGGATCCGCCAAAAAACTTTTTGAGAAAATTAAAAAAGTGATTATAAAAGATTTCAGCGTGAAAGCGGAAGCCATTTTAAAACCATGGATTGAAGCTGCCAGCAATAAAGAACTCTCTGTGGCAAGACGTAGCTCGTCTTCCGTGTTTTTTCGTTTACTTTGGGAGGCGGAGAAGTACGGAATAGTGTTTGATTCTGAAATAGTGCTGTTTTTTAGGGTGTTGGCAACTGCCGAAATGGTAACTTTGCATATCTCCAGTGATTTTGATATGATGGGAGCAATTAGAGCATTCATTAATGAATATTCCCTTGGTGAAATAGAGGCTGTAATCAAAGACAGGGAAAATGAATTAAATTCAGCTAAAAAGGAAATCATGTCGGTTGAGGATGGCGATTGGGAGGAATTTCTGGAGCTTGTTGAGATTCAAAAAGAACGTCGTTCCGTGGCTAAAGAAAGAATTATGGAAATCGTGTCCGATTACGCGGAAACAAATGAAGAAATAAGGTCGTTGTTAAAATCATCAAAATAATTTAATTTTTTATGAAATATCCTTGGGTGGCCATCGCGGTGGCAACAGTCTGGTTTGGATCCACTTATCTCGTGCTTAAAAGCGATCAAATAGATGTGACCTTTGTTTTAAGCATAGCCATACTTGGCACTGCCGCCATGTCCTTTCTTGGTTTTAGAGTGCCGAAGATTAAGGGCTAATTTCTAATTTCTAAATTTCATCAGCATTCATGTCTTTCGTATCAAAAATTATCGGAGATCCAAACAAGCGGTTTCTTAAAAAACTGGAGCCGATTGTTATTTCTGTAAATGAGCTTGAAGAACCATTTTCCAAACTCTCGCAAGAAGAGCTTAAAGCCAAAACACAGGAACTTAAAACGGCGATTGCTTCAGGAAAAAGTCTTGATGATATTTTGCCGGAGGCTTTTGCTTTAGTAAGAGAAGCTTCCAAGAGGACGCTTGGCCAGAGGCACTTTGACGTGCAGCTTATGGGAGGCATTGTTTTGCATCAAGGCAAGATTGCCGAGATGAGAACGGGAGAAGGGAAGACACTTGTGGCTACTTTGCCCGCCTATTTAAACGCGCTTGAAGGTAAGGGTGTGCACGTGGTAACGGTAAACGATTATCTTTCCAGAAGAGATGCCGTGTGGATGGGGCAAATATACAACGCGCTTGGCTTAACCGTTGGCTGCATCAATCACGATTCAAGTTATTTGTATGATCCGGCTCATCGTTCAAGCGCGCCTGAGTCCGACGTTGATACGCTTGATGAGTTGCGAGATGCTACTGGTTCATTTCACGTGGTGCACGAGTTTTTAAAGCCGTGCTCAAGAAAAGAGGCCTATGCCGCCGATATTACTTACGGCACAAACAATGAATTCGGCTTTGATTATCTAAGAGATAATATCGCTTATGATATCGGCAACATCGCTCAGAGAGAATACCATTACGCCATTGTGGATGAGATAGATTCCATCTTAATAGACGAGGCCAGAACTCCGCTTATCATTTCCGCTCCCGGATCGGAAACAAGTGATTTTTATGGCACATTCAGCAAAATAGCGGAGAAGTTGGAGAAAGACAAAGATTTTATGGTGGATGAAAAAATGAGAGCCATTTCTCTAACCGATCAAGGTATAGATAAAGTGGAAAAAATTCTTGGCGTGAGCAATATATATACGGAAAAAGGCATAAAATATGTGCATCATCTTGAGACTGCCATAAGAGCCAAAGCTCTTTTTCGCAAAGACAAAGAATATGTGGTAAAAGATGATCAAGTGATTATCGTGGACGAGTTTACAGGCAGACTTATGCCTGGCAGACGTTGGTCTGAAGGTCTTCATCAAGCTGTGGAAGCCAAAGAAGGAGTAAGCATACAGAAAGAGTCTCGCACTTTGGCCAGCGTTACCTTCCAAAATTATTTTAGAATGTACAAGAAGCTATCCGGCATGACCGGTACGGCTCTTACTTCCGCCGAGGAATTTAGCAAGGTATACAATCTTGAGGTGGTAAACATGCCTACCAATAAGCCGATAGCGAGAGAAGACAGGCAGGATGTTGTTTTTCAAACGGAAAAGGGAAAGTTTAAAGCCATTGCCGAAAAAATAAAAGAAGTAAATAAAACCGGCCAGCCGATTTTGGTGGGCACTGTCTCCATAGAAAAAAACGAATATCTTTCCTCTTTGCTTAAGCTGGATGGCGTGGAGCATAAGGTGCTAAACGCCAAACAGCACGAACAGGAAGGAGAGATTATCGCTCAATCAGGTAAGAAGGGCGGAGTAACTATCGCCACCAACATGGCTGGCAGAGGCGTGGACATTAAGTTAGGCGGCAACCCTTCCTCGGAAGCGGAGGCGGAAGATGTAAGAAAGCTTGGAGGGCTTTTCGTAATCGGCACGGAGAGGCACGAGGCCAGAAGGATAGACAATCAGTTAAGAGGCCGTTCCGGCAGGCAAGGTGATCCGGGAGCAACGCAATTCTTCATTTCGCTTGAAGATGACGTGATGAGAATCTTCGGCTCGGACAGGATGAAGAATATGATGGGCAGGCTTGGCATACCGGAAGATCATCCGATAGAAAACAGATTTTTAAGCAGGGCCATAGAATCGGCGCAATCTAAAATAGAAGGGTTTAACTTTGACGCCAGAAAGCATTTGCTTGAGTATGACGATGTGCTCAATCATCAAAGAAGAATTATCTATGACAGAAGGAGAAAAATTTTATTCGCGAATAATGATTTTGTCATGAGCGAGCTAAAAGATATTTTACCTGATAAAGAAAAAGAATTGGAGGAGAAGAGAAACAAGATGGGTGATGAGGCGTTCTTTAATACTGAAAAACTCCTTATGCTTCAAGCAATAGACATGCTTTGGATTGAGCATCTTGAGGCCATGGATTATATGCGATCATCAGTGCGTCTTAGAGCTTACGGACAGAGAGATCCTTTGGTGGAATATAAGAATGAGGGGTTGAAATTGTTTAGGGGGCTGGAAATTTCCATAGACAATACTATCGCGGAAATGGTCTTAAGAGCCGGCGAGACGCAAGCGCCGAGACCGCAGCAAACCATAGAGATGCATCCATCCGGTGCTGTATTGGGGAAACCGCAAGGAGAAAGCGCTTCTGCCGGCAACAGACAAGCAACTAATTCCAAGCCGCCGATGGCCGGTCGCAACGATCCTTGCCCGTGCGGATCAGGGAAGAAATACAAGAAGTGTCATGGGAAGTAGTTAAAATGTGTTAAAATAAAACAATGAATAACTTAAACAAACTCAAGAAACAAGACAGTCAAATTTACAAAGCTGCCGTTGGCGAGCTTAAAAGGCAAGAAGAGGGTATTGAGATGGTGGCTTCCGAGAATTATGTGTCGGAAGCGGTGCTTGAAGCTCTCGGGACCGTTTTAACCAATAAGTATTCCGAAGGGTATCCGGGCAGAAGATATTACGCCGGTCAGGAATTTACCGACGCGGTGGAAAATCTTGCCATAGAAAGAGCTAAAAAACTTTTTGGCGCCGAACATGTAAACGTGCAGCCTATCTCCGGCGCGCCGGCCAATCTGGCCGCTTTTGTTTCGGTGCTTAAGCCCGGCGATAAAGTCTTGGGTATGGATCTGAGCCATGGCGGTCATCTCACTCACGGACATCCGGCTGTTTTCGCTTCAAAAATTTATAAATTTATTCCGTATAAGACAGAGAAAGACGGCAGCATAGATTACGACAAATTGGAAAAATTGGCTATAAAAGAAAAACCGAGAATGGTTCTCGCCGGCTTCTCCGCTTATTCAAGGCAGTTGGATTATAAAAGAATCAGCGAAATCGCCAAAAAAGTCGGCGCCGTATCTATGATGGACATGGCGCATATCGCCGGTCTTGTGGCCGGAAAAGCTATACCTAATCCGGTGCCGTATTTTGACATTGTAACCACCACCACGCACAAAACTTTGCGTGGTCCGAGAGGCGGTATGATTTTATGCAAAAAAGAATTTGCCGCCGGCGTAGACAAAGCCGTTTTCCCGGGTTTGCAGGGCGGCCCGCACATGAACAATATCGCCGCCAAAGCAGTTGCCTTCGGCGAGGCTTTAAAACCGGCCTTTAAAACTTATGCTAAGCAAGTTGTAAAAAACACTCAAGCTTTGGCCAAAGAGCTGGAAAAATTTGGTTTTAAAATAATCTTCGGCAAAACGGAAAATCATATTGTGCTTGTGGATGTGTTTTCAAGCAAGGGTGTAACCGGCAAGGAAGCGGAAACAGTTTTGGATAAAGCCGGCATTACTATAAATAAAAACATGATTCCAGATGATCCTCGTGGCGCCGCCGATCCGAGCGGTATTCGCTTGGGGCCGCCGGCCATCACCACAAGAGGGATGAAGGAGAAAGAAATAAAGATAATCGCCAAGTGGATAAACGAAGTGGTGGAAAATCGTTCAAACGAAAAAGTTTTGAAAAATATTAAAAAAGAAGTGACGGCGCTTTGCAAAAAATTTCCGATTTATGGAAATTAATAAAAAAGGGAAATTCATCGTAATAGACGGAACGGATGGGAGCGGCAAAAAGACCCAGACAGGTCTGCTTGAAATGGAGCTAAGGAAGCAAGGGCGCAATGTAAAAACCATTGACTTTCCTCAGTATGAAAAAAACTTTTTCGGCAAAATGGTTGGTAGATATTTGTCCGGCGAGTTTGGCGGCGCTTCTGAAGTGAGTCCGTATTTGGCCTCAATTCTTTACGCGGGAGACAGGTTTGAAACAAAAGAAAAAATAGAGAAATGGTTGAAAGAAGGAAGCATCGTGATATCGGATAGATACGTAAGTTCAAATCAAATTCATCAAGGTGGAAAAATAAAGGACGGTAAGAAAAGAAAAGAATTCTTAAAATGGCTTGATGAGCTGGAGTATGGCGTGTTTAAATTGCCAAAGCCGGATACTATAATCTACCTTGATATGCCACTTGATGTAAGCTTGAGGTTGCTTGGCAATAAGTCGGCTCAAGACAGGAAAAAATATCTTAACGGTAAAAAAGACATACATGAGAGCGACAGCCGACATCTTGAGGATGCCAAGAAAAACGCCATAGAGATCGTGAAGAAAAGCAATAATTGGATAAAAATTAACTGCGCGAAAAGAAGCGCGCCATTAAAGCCTGAAGAAATCAGTAAAATTATTTTAGAAAAATTAAAATTCGTACAAAGAAAGTAAGGGGAAAAATGGATATAAAAATTATAGCCAAAACCGATGTTGATCCTCTTGATCTTGCCAGTCACGCGGCGGGGGTATGCTATCAATCCGTCATACCGGAATTCGGCAAACGCTTGGATGTGGAGAAGAGATTGTTTAAGCCGAGTCATCACACCACGCTTCAGCATCATTCCGTAACTTTTGCCGTGGAGGGTATTGCCGTGGGTGATATCACTTTCGGCATGCATCTCGCGCATCCTTTCTATAATTCCGATCAACGCAGCGGACGTTATGCCGCCAAAATGTTTCTTGAACCGGAAGACGCGTACGCGAAAATAGAAAAATATATAAAGCAATTTTGGCCGGAAGTTGATGGCGAGATTTTGGAAAAAGTGATGAATTACGTAAAGCGGGGCGTTGGTATCTATCACGGCAATATAAAAAAGGCGGAAGAAGTCGCGGAAAAATTTGTGTCGGAAGAGCGGCCTTTTGCCAGCGAAATAATAAAGAAAAATATTCCCAAATACGCGCAAGAGCAAATGAGAATGTTTATTCCGGTTATTTTCCCTACTGCCTTTAATCTAACATTAAATAAAACCGCTTTAATCGCGATGTATGAATCCGCGTGGACACCGCCCATGAGATATGTTACCGAAGAGATGGTACGGCTTTTTACAGACAAGTATCCGGAAACGGTTTTTATGTTTAATCTGGAAAGGAGGAGAAAAACAGACTGGGCGGCAAGTTTGAATGATATTTCCATAAGAGGAGTTAAGCATGAACCGGAGCTTGAACTGCTTAATATTTATAACGCGGATAAATTCGTTGAACCAAGCGATGATATTACGCATCCAGTGGACAGATTGCATTTTACGCCGGAGATGATGAATAATTCAATCGGAGAGATTGCGACCAAAATAAAAATATCGCTAGCCGCAATGGGGCAGGATCAAAGGCACAGGACGATACGGCGAAGCGCTCCTCAATTTACCGGCGACTTTTACTTACCGCCGATTTTAAGAGAGCTTGGGCTTGAGCAAGAAGCTATAAGTTACCTGAATGAGTGGAAGAAAATCGGCAGATTTGCGCCGGAGACTCTTGTTATGATACTCGCTCCGTATGGCGCGATGGCAACTTATGAGAAAGCAGGTTCTTTTAACGCCATAGCCCACGAGCAGGGCAAGCGCTTGTGTTGGTGCGCTCAAGAAGAGATATATCATCTTGGGAAATTGCAAAGATTGGCGATAGAAGAAAAGTTTGGGAAAAAACATCCGCTTCTTAACATATTTGAGCCGCCATGCTACAGGAATGGCAAATGCACTGAAGGCGACAGATACTGTGGCAGAGACAGGTCTCAAAAATTAAGAAATTCCGACAATTATTTCCCAAAAAGAAAGATTTAATTGACTTGGCGGTTTCATTGCCAAGTCTTTATTTTTCTGGACAATTTTTGATATTTTGCTATTATAAAAATGTCTCGTACTTTAATAATATGAGTAATAAGTAAAGAGGAAGAAGGAGAAAGGAGGAAGCGATTTATAAAATTTAAAATTTTATTTTATTTTATATATTTAAAAAAAGGGGGAAGCATGAGTAAGGCAATTCCGTTGGGCGGAAACTTGGTATGTAGCGGGGTGAAGAACGCGTATTTCAATCTCTCTCTAATGGGAGAGAGATACGCAGAAGACATATTCTGCGAAGAAAACACGAGGGAAAGTAAAAACCTTGAAGGTTTTTACTTGAAAAGCGGTTCAAGAGGCCGCTTGGTAGTTATGTGCGAAGGCAAAGGCAAAATTTGTGATATATTGGCTCACGATAAGTTTTTAAAAGTCGCATTTCTCTCAACCTTTCGGAGAAAGGCGAGGGAAGAACTTAGTTGTAAAGATTGCGCGCACAAGTGCATGATCGTCAACGTTTTAAAAGCAGTAAGTTAGCATTTTTTCTTTGTTTTTTCTTTTTCTTTATATAATTTATTACCCCACAAGTTCATTAGAGGAAACTTGTGGGGCTTTTTTTATGCCAAAAATCTGCTATTATTTAAATAATGGATAAAAATAAGGTCAAAAAATTTATAGACGTAACGGCTCCGGGCAAAAGACCGGCGGTGGGGCATTTGCATCCGCTTACGCAAGCCATGGAGAAGACCGGATGGATTTTTGAGTCTATGGGCTTTGAGATAGCCGACGGGCCGGAAATAGAGTCGGAATATTACAACTTTGACGCTCTAAACATCCCTTCTCATCATCCGGCCAGAAGTATGTGGGATACTTTTTGGGTGAAAGAACCTTCCGGTCATGGCGCAGAAATAGGGCAGAAGCTTTTGCTTCGAACTCACGTTACTTCGGTAGATATAAGATATCTGGAAAGCAACCAGCCACCCATTAAAATTATTTCCATGGGCAGGGTTTTTAGAAACGAAGCCACAGACGCTACGCACGAAACGCAATTTTACCAGCTGGACGGCTTAATGATAAACGAGAAAGCAAACATGGCCAATCTTAAAGCCGTTATGAAAGCGTATTTTAAAGAATTCTTTAGTGATTCTGATTTGGAAGTGCGTTTTAGGCCAAGCTATTTTCCTTTTGTTGAACCGGCAGTGGAGGTGGATGTTAAATTTGGCGGCAAATGGCTGGAAGTGGCCGGCGCCGGCATGGTGCATCCTAAGGTGCTTGAGATGGCAAAGCTTGATTCTAATAAATATCAAGGCTTCGCCTTCGGCATGGGATTGGACAGGCTCGTTATGGTAAAACACAAGATAGATGATGTGAGACTGTTTTATTCCGGAGATTTAAGATTTATTAAACAGTTTTAAAACATTATTTGCGCTAAATTTATGGAATTAAAATATTCGTGGTTACAATCTTTTTTTGAAACTAAACTGCCGGAACCGAATGATTTGGCAGAGCTTCTTACTATGCGCTCGCTTGAGTTGGAAAGCGTCGTGGAAAAAGACGGTGATTTCGTTTTTGATATTGCTATGTTGCCGAGCAGAAAATACGATTATATTGATTATCATGGCGCGATAAGAGATATTTCCGCTATTTTGAAATTGGATATTAAATCCGGTATGGTGGAAGAAGTGGATATCAACAAAGGCAAGCGAATATATTTGCAAACGGATGAAGTGGAAAAAAAATTAGGGATAGATATCGCTGAGGAAGAAGTGATTGATATTTTAACCAAACTTGGTTTTAAGGCGGAGAAGAAGGAAAATACTTATAACGTAATGGCGCCTCATTTTAGGCCGGATATAGAACTGAAGGAAGACGTGGTGGAAGAAATAGCCAGAATTTACGGTTACGAAAAAATAGAAGAAAAAATGCCGGAAGGCGTGCTCGCGCCGCCGAAACGGAACGATAACTATTTTTTCGCCGGCATAGTGAGAAATATAATAAAAGGACTTGGTTATGATGATGTCTATAATTATTCTTTCGCTTCTCACGGCGATTTTGAACTTAAGAATCCGATTGCCAAAGGCAAAGAGTTTATGCGAAAGCTTTTAACGCTTGGTCTTGAGAAGAATAATGCGGAAAACAGCAAAAATTTTAAAGAAATAAAGATATTTGAAATAGGAAAAGTTTTTCCGGCGGAAGGCGAGATATGGCACTTTGCCGCTTTGAGCAATAAGGCCGACTTCTATGAGATGAAGGGGGTGGCGGACGCCGTCTTGATAGGTATTGGTATAAATGATTACTACTATGAAGATCATGACAGCAAAGTTGCCGAAGTCCATGCTGACGGCAAAGTAATAGGTCATATAGATCATAATACTTTTGAATTTAATTTTGATGAGATGGTCAGATTGGCAAACGAGAATTTGGAATATAAACCGATTTCCAGATACCCGATAATTGCCAGAGATATCGCGATTTTCGTGCCGGCGGACACCAAGGTGGAGCAGGTGCTTGATGTTATAGAAAATACCGCCGGCGAGCTGCTTGTGGACACGGACTTGTTTGATATTTTTGAGAAAGAAGGCAGGAAGAGTTTAGCTTTTCGTTTGATGTTTCAGTCGCCGGATAAAACTCTCACAGACGAGGAAGTAAACGAGATAAGAGATAAAATTTTTAAAGCCATGGAAGACACAAACTCAGACTGGGAAATAAGGCGGTAAAGTTATCATCTTATTTTGTAATTCAAGATTATTGTGGTAAAATAAACGCAGTATATGGCTCAAAAAGACGACACAAAAAAAACCGAAAAAGAGGTCAAAAAAGACAAAAAGCCTAATTACACGGCCGATGATATTTATATTTTGGAAGGCCTTGATCCGGTGCGTAAACGCCCGGGTATGTATATCGGTTCTACCGGCATAGACGGCTTGCATCATTTGGTGTGGGAAATTTTTGACAACTCTCGCGATGAAGCCATGGGTGGTTTTGCCAATGAGATAGAAGTGGTTATCTTGCCGGGGGAGAGAATAAGAGTGGCCGACAACGGCCGAGGCATACCGGTAGATATACACAAGCAAACTAAAGTATCGGCGCTTGAAACGATTATGACTACGCTTCATGCCGGCGGTAAGTTTGGCGGCGAGTCGTATAAAATTGCCGGCGGTTTGCACGGTGTGGGCGCTTCGGTGGTAAACGCTCTGTCCACTGATCTTAAGGCGGAAGTGCACACTGGCAAAGACAAGCACATACAAGAATACAAAATAGGCAAGCCGCAATATAAGACTAAGCGAGTCGGCCCAAGCAAATTTAAGGGCACGGTTGTAACTTTCCAGCCGGACGGTTCAATATTCTCAGAAACAAAATTTAATTATCAAACGATTCTAAATCATCTCCGTCAGCAGGCTTACCTTGTGAAGGGTTTGAGAGTGAGAGTGATGGATCTTCGTGATTATGAGGGCGAGATAGACGATAGTAATGTCTTGTATCTGAAAGATCTTAATTTAAATGTCCCTTCATACACTTTTTATTTTGAAGGAGGCATTAAATCTTTGGTGGTTTATTTAAACGAAGGAGAAACACCGGTTCACAAAAATATATTTTATACAGAGAAACTTATGGAAGATGGCGGCAGCGTGGAGTGCGCCTTGCAATACGTGGAAGACGTGGATATTCGCGAAGTGAGTTTCGCGAATAATATCAAAACACCGGAAGGCGGTTCGCACCTAACCGGTTTTAAGACTGCTCTTACCAGAATCATAAACGATTACGCCAGAAAAAATAATCTTATTAAAGAAAGCGATGAGAATTTTACCGGAGAAGACGTGAGAGAAGGCATCACTTCCGTTATATCCATAAAATTGCGCGAGCCGCAGTTTGAAGGACAAACGAAGGCTAAGCTTGGCAATCCCGAAGCCAGATCTATGGTGGAATCCGTGTTTGGCGAAGCCTTCTCAACCTTTCTGGAAGAAAATCCCGATGACGCTAAAATTATTATCTCCAAAGTGGTATTGGCTCTTAAGGCCAGAAAAGCCGCCAAAGCCGCCAAAGAAAGTATTTTGCGCAAAGGGGTGCTTGAAGGTCTCACTTTGCCCGGCAAATTGGCTGATTGCCAATCCAAAAGCGCCGAGGAGTCGGAACTCTTTATAGTAGAGGGAGATTCCGCCGGCGGTTCCAGTAAGCAGGGCAGAGACAGGCGCACTCAGGCCATACTGCCGCTTAAAGGTAAAATTCTAAACGTGGAAAGAGCGGGGCTAGACAAGATGCTAGCTTTCAAAGAAATTAAAGCGTTAGTGATAGCTCTCGGCGCCGCTATTGCCGATGAGTTTGATTTAAGCAAATTGCGTTACCATAAAATAATCATAGCCACTGATGCCGACGTGGACGGCGCGCACATCACTACGCTTTTGCTCACTTTATTTTTCAGACATTTCGCGCCGGTTATAGAAAACGGTTATCTGTACATTGCTCAGCCGCCTTTGTATAAGGTGCAAAAAGGCAAAGATATAACATACGCCTATAGTGACACGGAAAGAGATAAAGCCTTGAAAGGCAAGGAGGGTTATAACGTGCAAAGATACAAAGGTCTCGGTGAGATGAATCCGGAAGAACTATGGGAGACTACCATGGATCCGGCCAGAAGAGTGCTCAAGCAAGTAAATGTAAGTGATGCCGAGGAGGCTGACAAAGTCTTTGAGACTCTCATGGGCTCAAACGTGGAAGCCAGAAAACTTTTCATCCAATCTCATGCCAAGGAGGTGGAAAACATAGACGCATAAAATCGGAGAGAAGCAGCGTTTCTTGTTTTTCGTTGTCTCTGGCGTTTACAGCCACGCTCTCGCTCTCTTGCTCTTTTTCGCCTACTACCAATATGTAAGGAATTTTTTGAGTTTTGGCGGCGCGGATTCTTTTACCCAAAGATTCATTGCTGCTGTCTATCTCCACTCTTATTTCATTTTCTTTTAATACGTTTAAAACCTTTTCACCATACGTGTTAAATTTTTCTCCAACCGGAATTATTTTTACCTGTATGGGAGAGAGCCAAAGAGGAAAAGCGCCGGTGTAATGCTCTATGAGTACGCCTATAAACCTCTCCAAAGATCCAAGTATGGCTCTGTGCACCATGACCGGCGTTTTTTTACTGCCGTCCTTGTCTGTATATTCGGCGCCAAATCTTGCCGGCATGGATAAATCTACCTGGATAGTACCCATTTGCCAATTTCTGCCAATAGCGTCTTTAATATTAAATTCAATTTTAGGTCCGTAAAAAGCCCCTTCTCCTTCTTTAATGCGATACTCAAGATTTTTCTCTTGAAGTGATTGGATAAGAGCGTTTGTAGCCAATTCCCACACATCGTTTTCCCCTATATGTTTTTCCGGCTTGGTGGCTATAAAAATTTCATATTCATTAAAGCCGAAGGTTTTGTAAATATCTATGGCATAATCCACCATGTTTATTATCTCGCTATTTAATTGTTCTTGTGTGCAGTAAGAGTGAGCATCATCTTGAGTGAATGCTCTCACTCGCAATAGGCCGTGTAAGACACCGGAAAGCTCGTGCCTGTGCACGAGGCCAAACTCGGAATATCTTAGCGGCAGGTCTCGGTAAGAACGCATGCTGTCTTTGTATATAAGCATGCCGCCGGGGCAATTCATCGGCTTTACAGCTATATCTTCCTCGTCTATTTTGCTGAAATACATGTCATCTCTGAATTTATCCCAATGACCGGAAGTAACCCACAAATCTTTTTTGAGCATAATGGGAGTCATCACTTCTCCGTAGCCGCGTTTTTCATTTTCTTTTCTTATGAAATTTTTTAGTTCATTGTATAAAACAGTTCCTTTCGGGTGCCAGAAAGGGAAGCCGGGTCCTTCTTGATGAAAGGAGAAAAGATCCAATTCTTTACCCAATTTTCTGTGGTCTCTTTTTTCCGCCTCTTCCATCATTTTGAGATAATCGTCCAGTTCTTGCTTGTTAGAAAAAGCTATGCCGTAAACACGCGTGAGCATTTTGTTTTTCTCGCTTCCTCTCCAATAAGCGCCGGCGACTTTGGTGAGTTTGAAAGCGTTCGGATCAATTTCTTTGGTACTTGCCACATGCGGACCGGCGCAAAGGTCAATGAAGTTTCCGGATTTGTAAATTGATATTTTTTCACCTGTTTGCTCCAGCTCATTTATAATTTCCAGTTTATATGACTGATTGGCAAAAATTTTTCGCGCTTCGGCGGCGGTAATTTCTTCTCTTTCAAACTTGATATTCTGTTTAATAAGCTCGCGCATAAAGTTTTCCAACTTTGGCAACTTATCTTCGGAAGGGGAATGATCCTCGGCGGAAAAATCAAAGTCATAATAAAAGCCGTTTTCTATGATAGGGCCTATACCCAATTTTACGTCCGGGTGCTTAGACGTGATTGCCTCCGCCATAATATGAGCCAATGAATGGCGGATATTCTCAACAAGCTCATTGTTTTTAGATTTCATGGCTAATATAATAGCACATTTTCAAGAATTTGCATTCTCCACCGTCAGTTCTTTAAGCTCTTCCACAATGATGGAAGAATCGCCGTTGCGGAGAAATTATAAATAAGGTAAATTATAGACATGAATAAAGAAGAGTATTTATCAATAAGCCAAAACGACAGGCAAAAAATAATGGATGGCATTAAAATAATTCTTTCCGAGGATGAAAGAATTATTTTTACCTATATCTTCGGCTCTTTTTTAGGTTCTCCTTCATTCAGAGATATTGACGTTGGCGTTTACTTCAACAAAATCGTTAAAGAAGAAGTTTTTGACGAAGAGATAAGATTATCGGAAAAAATTGCGAAAAAATGCGGATTGTCTATGGATGATATTGATGTCAAGATTTTAAACTTCGCGCCAAGCGCTTTTTTGAACAATGTTTTCAGGACAGGAGAAGTTTTGTTTGCTAAGAATAACGATTTGCTTTCGCGTGTGGTGGAGAACGTTTCTTTGGACGCCGTCGCCAATGAATACATTTCACTTTTATCACTTAAAGAATTAGTGCCGAATAATTAAAATGGATCTGGATAAAGATAAAATCAAACAGAGATTCGCGGAGATAAACGAGGCGGTGGCTTCCGCTAAAGAGCTGCCGTTGTCTGACGACAATGAGTTTTGGAACAGGAAAAGCAACATCGCGGCTCTGAAGTATTATCTCCTGCAGGCGATAGAAGCCGTGGGCGGAGTTTGCGTCCATGTGGCCGCGAAAAAATTAAACAAGGGCGTGTCCGGCTTCGGAGAATGTTTTGAACTTTTGGGTGAAGAAAAAATTTTAAACAACGGTCTGGCGCAGAAAATGAAAAAAATGTCCAAATTTAGAAATAAGTTAATTCACCGATATTGGGAGATGGAAGACAAAAAAATATTGGAATACGCCAGAAAAGATATTACTGATTTTGGCGACTTTATGAGATCAATAGACAAAATATTGTAGATTTTCTCTAGGCCGTCAGTTCTTTAAGCTCCTCCACGATGATGGGCGATATGGTGGCTTGACAATAATATGAGTATTGGTTTATAATAAAATTGTATCAATACGAAAAGGGATCCGAAAGGTGCTTGTGCCTTAGGAGCCCTTTTCTTTTTTATGCCATTCTATATAAGTTTTAATATTGATTAAATAATCGTAGCACTCTGAACCAAGTGTTTTATATAATGACGATGCGAATTTTTTGTTTGGGAAAAGTATCTTTTTAAATCTGCTTTTTTCTATAAGATAGTTAACCAGCTTTTTGAAGATTGCTATAAAGTTTCTGCTCTTCTTCGTTTACATACCCAAGAACATAATAAGCTTCATTTATTTTGTATTTATCTTTTAAGTACATTCTAAGTTTGGCATGGTCTATCTTCCAGTTATCTTGCATTGTGCCAAGATGCAGATTCTGTCCGTCTATAAAGGCGATGTTATTTTCTATATTCTTCATAATTTAAATTTTAACTGATTTTCAAGAATTTGCATTCTCCACCGTCAGTTCTTTAAGCTCTTCCACAATGATGGAAGAATCGCCGTTGCGGAGGGAGACGCGGCCTTTTACGGCAACGCAATTGCCTTCTCGGATAATCTCGCCGTATTTATCAAGTATTTTTGGAAAAATTACGTTTTCTATGCTATCGCTGTAATCGGAGAGCTTCATGAAGAGCATGGGGTCGCCTTTTTTGGTAAAAATCTTTTTCGCTTCTTCTATCATGCCTATGGTTACCACCGGCAAACCGTTGGGCATCTTTCTGGCTTCGCCTATCTTGGTTTTTATTTTTTCAAATTTTTCTTTAAACCTGTCCAATGGGTGGCCGGAAATATACAAACCGAGAAGTTCCTTCTCCCATAAAAGCTTTTCATGCTGAGAGGCCGGCGGCGTTTCTTTAAGTTTTAGGCCCGGCACGCTTGTTGCGTTTTGCATAAGAGAGAAAAGCGATCCTTGGTTTTGGTTGAGTTTGGCGGTGTCTTTGCTATACAACAGAGCGTCTTCCGTGTTGCCGAGAAGTTGACCTCTTTCACCAAATTCATCCATGGCGCCGGCTTTTATGAGAGCCTCAAGAGATTTTTTATTTAAATTTTTATGCTTGATCCTGTCTAGGAAATCGGCAAAAGATTTAAACTGGCCGCTAGCTTTTCTCTCTTCTATTATCACGCGCGATATTTCGGCGCCGAGATTTTTGATGGTGCACAACCCGAATCTTATCTGATCCGGCGAATTTTTTTCTTTCTCTCCTTTTATCACGGTAAAATCTTCAAAGCTTTCGTTTACGTTCGGCGGTAAAACCGGTATGCCCATTTTTTTGCACTCTACGATGGAAACGGCAATTTTCTCAGTATCGCCGGAGTCGGCGGTGAGCACGGCCGTCATATATTCGGCGGGGAAGTTGGCCTTCATGTAAGCCGTTTGGTAAGCCACCATGCCGTAAGAGGCGGCATGAGCTTTGTTGAAACCGTATCCTTTAAACGGATCAAAGAGACTCCATAAAGCTTCAGCTTTTTGTTTGGTGATACCGCCGTGAGTTTGGCATCCTTCTATAAAAATCTTTTCCTGCTTGGCCATTTCTTCGGGAATTTTTTTACCGATAGCCTTTCTAAACTTGTCCACGCTGCCCCAATCATAGCCGGCCAATTCTATGGCGATAAAGAGTACGTCATCTTGATAGGTTACAACGCCATAGGTTTTTTCCAGTATTTTCTCAAGGCGCGGATCAAGATAGGTGATAGCTTCTTGTCCGTGTTTCCTCTTGATATATGAAGGGATGTTGTCCATCGGGCCGGGGCGGAAGAGGGCTATCATAGCCATAAGATCCGTAATCCTTGAGGGCGCAAGTTCTTTAAGGTATCTTGTCATGCCGCTACCGCCCATCTGGAATACGCCGGTGGTGTCGCCCCTGGAAAGAAGCTCAAAAGTTTTTCTGTCATCAAGCGGAATATTCTGAATATCAATGTCTATACCATGAATTTTCTTTACAATTTTTATTGAATTTCCCAAAATGGCAAGATTTTTAATACCTAAGAAATCAAACTTTAGCAGGCCGGCTTCTTCCACGTCATGCATGTTGAATTGAGTGATGATTTTTTCTCCTTTGGGTTCAAATTGGAGCGGCACAAAATCGGTAAGCTCGGTGGGCGAGATCACTACGCCGGCGGCATGCACGGAAATGTGTCTGGCGCAGCCTTCTATTTTTTTTGCCAAATCAATTATCTGTTTTACTTCAGGCTCACCTTTGTACATTTTCTTAAGCTCCGGTTCTATTTCTATCGCTTGAGCGATAGTCATGGGGAAACCTTGGCTGCCCATGGGTATAAGTTTAGCTATTCTGTCGCCTAAATCGTATGGCTTGCCTAGGGCGCGAGTTACGTCGCGCACCGAGCCGCGCGCCATCATGGTGCCAAAGGTGCCTATCTGAGCCACCTTGTCTCGGCCGTATTTCCCTTTGGCATATTCCAAAACTTCTTCGCGTCTGTCGTCGGCAAAGTCCATGTCAATATCAGGCGGAGAAGGTCTGTGCGGGTTGAGGAATCTTTCAAACGGCAGCATGTATTCTATCGGATCCACGGTGGTGATACCTATAAGGTAAGAGACGAGAGAGCCGGCGGCCGAGCCTCTTGTGGTGGTAACAATACCTTTTTCTCTGGCAAAGTTTATGAGATCGGAAACAATAAGAAAGTATGGAGCATAACCTTTGCCAATGATAACTTCCAGCTCGTAATCCACTCTTTTTTTAATTTCCCCGTCCGCGTCTCTGGCGGAAAATTTTTCCTTATATGCGGCGTAAGCCAATTCTTGGAGATATTCTTCCGGCTTTCTGTTGTCTTTCAATTCAAGTTTTGGGAAAACCCATTTGCCGAGCTCCAGCTCCAAATTGCAGCACTCGGCGATTTTTACCGTGTTTTCTATGGCGTCCGGCGTGTCTTTAAAAAGTTCTACCATCTCCTCCATGGATCTCATGGAATTGTTTTCGTTCTTCATGGTCATTCTGTTTGTGTCAGCAAGTTGAGCGTTTGTCTGGATAGCCACCAATATATCTTGGGCTTCTCTGTCTTCCACGTTCGCGTAGTGCACATCTTGAGTGGCCACAAGCGGGATGCCGGCGTTTCTTGCCACTCGCGCGAGGCCTTTTTGGATTTCCATGTAACCATCTATGGTGGGATGATGACCTATTTCTATGAAGAAATTTCCTTTGCCGAAAATCTCTTCATATTCTTTGGCAATTCTTTCCGCTTCGGCAAAATCTTTTTTTTCCACTTTTCTGGAAACTTCGCCGGCCATGCAGGCGGAAAGAGCAATAAGACCTTCGCTGTGGGCGCGCAGATAGGCTTTATCTACTCGCGGCTTATAATAGTAACCTTCCAAGTTGGCGGCGGTTACTATCTGTTTGAGATTTTTGTAACCAATCTCGTTTCGCGCGAGAAGCACCAAATGATAACGTTTGTTGTCTATGCCCGGCCTCTTGTCTCGCATGCCCTCAAAGGCGATGTAACATTCCGTGCCGATTATGGGTTTAATATTGGCTTTTTTGCATTTTTTATAAAACTCAATGGAGCCGTGCATGTTGCCGTGATCAGTTAAGGCAAGAGCGGTCATTTTAAGCTCTACGGCTTTTTTTATCAAATCGTCTATCTTGGCCAAGCCGTCTAGAAGCGAATAATGAGAATGCACATGCAAGTGGACGAATTTAGATGACATAATTTAGAATTTTAGCATAAGTTTTGCTATTATTAAATAATGGAGAATGAGCTTTTTGTGGTGGGGATAGATGAAGCTGGCAGGGGGCCTTTGGCCGGGCCGGTGTGCGTGGGCGCGGCGGGAGTAAAACTTAAAGATAAAAATGAAAAAATAAAAATTCTGGAAGGCATCAAAGATTCCAAGAAATTAAGCGCGAAAAAAAGAGAAGAATGGTTCAAAGTTTTAAACGAACAGCCGGAGTTTGAAACGCATCATGTTTTCGTAAGCAACGAGATGATTGATAAGTTTGGCATCAGAAAGGCTGTACTTTTCGGGGTGGAAAAAGTTTTGGAAAAATTTTCTCGCAAACCTGACATGGTGCTTCTTGACGGCTTGCTTTTCGCGCCGGAAAAATACGAGCAGGAAACCATAGAGAAAGGTGATGAGAAAGTGCCACTAATATCCGCTGCTTCTATAATAGCCAAAGTCTCAAGAGACAGAGTAATGCTGGTTATGCACAAAAAATATCCTCAATATAATTTTGCCAAACACAAAGGCTACGGCACTAAAGAACACTTTGAGTGCGTAGCCGCCCACGGCCTCTCGCCCATTCACCGAAAAACTTTTTGCCATATTTGAAAATTGTGAATAAATATAGATAATTTCCTTAAAAAAGCGTAAAATAGAAGGATGAAAAATCATGACCAATCATCGCAAATTATCATTTACCAGACTGAAGACGGTCAGACTAAAATTGATGTTCAATTTCAAGATGAAACGGTGTGGCTTACTCAAAAACTTATGGCAGAACTTTTTGAAGTTAGCGTGCCGACAATCAATGAGCATTTAAAAAATATATTTTTTACGCAAGAATTAGAAGAAAAAGCAGTTATTCGGAATTTCCGAATAACTGCTGCCGATGGCAAAGAGTACGATACAAAACACTACAATTTGGATTCCATCATTGCTTTGGGCTACAGGGTAAATTCAAAACGAGCGACTCAATTTCGCATTTGGACAACTCAAAGACTCAAAGAATATATTGTCAAAGGTTTTGTGTTAGATGATGAGAGGTTAAAACAGGGCGGGCAAAAAGCTAGATATTTCGAAGAACTTTTACAGCGTATTAGGGATATCCGCGCAAGTGAAAGAAATTTTTATCAAAAAGTGACGGATATTTACGCTACCAGTATTGACTATCTCAAAGACGACAAAATCACTCAAGAATTTTTTGCCACAGTTCAAAATAAAATGCACTTCGCTGTGCATGGACGCACTGCGGCGGAAGTTATCAGTGAAAGAGCAGACAGCGGAAAGCCAATGATGGGGCTGACGAATTTTAAGGGGAAATACATTACCGCCAGCGATATAAAAATCGCTAAAAATTATCTAACAGAAAAGGAATTAAAACAGTTGAATCTGATTGTTTCGCTTTTCTTGGATTTTGCTGAATTGCAGGCAACCAACGAGAGACCGATGAAAATGATTGACTGGGTGAAAAAGCTGGATGAGTTTTTAAAGTTGAGTGAGAAAAAACTTTTGACCAATGCTGGCAAAGTGAGTGCGGCAAAAGCGGAAGCCAAAGCTGAAACGGAATTTGAAAAATATCGCAACAATGAGGATAAAAAATATATTTCCGACTTTGATAAAGAAGTAAAAAAAATTTCAAAATCTATAAAGAAAAAATAAAAAAGCCGGCTACCAACCGGCCGAAAATTGCAGGGGTTTGAAGTAAAACAAATCACTTGAACATTGAATGTCCAAGCGGGGCTAAAAACCTTGTGATTTTGTCTAAAAAATGGTAAAATAAAAACGTGAAAAACATATTTGAACAACTAACAGATTTATTAAAGAAAGACGAGCGTCTTGTTTCGCAAGATGGCATTATTTTGAAAAATCAGACGCAGGAATTGGCGCGTAAGAATGATCCGGCGTTGATTAAACTTTTGCTTTCAGACAAAGCGATAAAACAACACTTCTTTTTTGAAGTGGAAAAAACACTTATTTTTGATAAAGAGAAATTTATCCGCTTTGTGTCCAATAAACAATTTTTGCCAGATTCTTATACCGCTTTCAAAAACAAAATCGGCTTAACTGCTGGCGATGAATATGTGAGTGAAAACAAAGAAGTGGTTTTGGCGTGGCCTTACAAAGATTGTGTTTTGGAAGGCGGAATGACCAAAGAAGACCAGAAACGAGATGAGATTTTTTATAACGAAACATTGGCGCCGGACGACATCAATCGCTTGCTTGACGCAAAAGTTTTTACCAATTTCAAACGGATAGGCATTGAAAAAAGCACCGCCTCCGCTAAAGCTTCGGCGGTCAAGGAACATAAACTGGAAAGCTTCAAGCGCGATGAAAAAGGCACAATTAAGGACAATTTGATTATCAAAGGCAACAACCTGCTCGCCCTTGCCTCGCTCAAAAAAGAATTCGCTGGAAAAGTAAAATTGATTTACATTGATCCGCCATATAACACCGGCAATGATAGTTTTGGGTATAATGACAGTTTTAATCATTCTTCGTGGCTTGTATTTATGAAGAATCGGCTGGAAACAGCAAAACAATTATTGAGTAAAGACGGAAGTATTTGGATCAACATTGACGATGATGAATCTCATTATCTGAAAGTGCTTTGCGACGGTATTTTCGGACGAGAAAATTTTGTGGCAAATGTGATATGGGAGAAAAAATATTCTCCGCAAAATGACGCAAAATGGCTTTCGGATAGTCATGATCATATTCTTTTATTCGCGAAAGATAAAAACACTTGGCGACCTAATTTATTGTCGCGAACAAGTGCATCAGATGCTGGATATAAAAATCCCGACAATGATACAAGAGGTCTGTGGATGTCAGATAACCCTTCCGTGAAAACATATTCTGCAAATACTGATTTTCCGATAACAACACCGTCAGGGAGAATCGTTCATCCTCCTGAAAGCCGGAGTTGGAGATTTACAAAAGAGAAGTTTCAGGAGTTAGTGAAAGATAATCGAATATGGTTCGGTAAAGACGGGAATGGCCTGCCTCGTTTAAAAACTTTTCTTTCTGAAGTACAGGAAGGACTTGTTTCTAAAACAATATGGTTTCGTACTGAAGTTGGTGATAATCAAGACTCAAAAAGAGAAATCAATGCTCTTGGTTTTGGTGGCATTTTTGGTACACCGAAACCCGAGCGGCTTTTGCAAAGAATTTTAGAACTTGGAAGTAAAAAATATGATTTGGTTTTAGATTTTTTTGCTGGAAGCGGAACAACTTTAGCGGTCGCACATAAAACTGGACGACAATATATCGGTATTGAACAAATGGATTATATTCACGACCTGCCGGAAGCGCGATTGAAAAAAGTGATTGTCGGTGAACAGGGCGGTATTTCCGAAGTTGTGAGCTGGAAAGGCGGAGGGGATTTTGTGTATATGGAACTGGCAGAGTGGAATGAAAAGATAGTGATAGAAATTAAAAAAGCTAAGACCGGCAAAGAATTGCAAACGATTTGGAATGATTTGAAAGATAATACTTTTTTGAGTTGGAGGGTTGACTTGAAAATTTTTGACGAAAATGCGAAAGATTTTGCAGATTTGTCGCTTGCCGACCAAAAGAAGTTTTTGATTGAGTGTTTAGATAAAAATCAGCTTTATGTCAATTTGAGCGAGATTGAGGATAAGGAGTATGGGATTAGTAAGGAAGACCATGAGTTAAATCGAGATTTTTATAAATAACCACATGTTCGAAGTTAAGAAAATTAGCGAACAAGATGCCATTAAGTTTCTTAATGAGGAAGAGGACCATTTTTTTGATGTTACAAGAAAAGATTACAAAGGCGAGGTTGTACAAAAAAAATGTATAGCATTCGCCAATGCGGATGGTGGAGAATTGTTAATTGGGATCCACGACAGAAAAGATACTGGTTTAACAGGAGGAAAATTTGAGAGGTGGGGTGGTTTTCAAATACAAGAGGAAGCGAATAATACCATCGCTGATATTACACGAAATATTAGTCCGACTCTTGCGGGCATTGGGTTTGAGTTTTTAGAAATAGAAAAAAATGAAAAATTAGGAAAGGTACTTAGGGTTTCGATAGAGAAAAGTCCAGACGTTCATTATACCGCGGGTGGAAATTCTTATATCCGAAAAGGAGCCCAGTGTATTTTAATAGCCGGGGAGGAAATAACAAATTTACAATTATCAAAAGGCGCAACAAGTTATGAAAATCAAAACATTGCGAATTATGACATTGATCGTTTATTAGACTCCTCTGAATTAAATGAATTTTTAGATTATTATTTACCCAAAACTGACAGGCAGGATTTTTTAAGAAAACAAAATTTAATATCTGGCGTTAATGAAAAATTAAAGCCAATATACGCAGCTGTTCTCCTTTATGACGAAAATCCGCAAGCTGTTTTACCAAAGAAATGCTCTCTAAAGATTACTTGGTATGATACTAATGAAGAAGTGCCAGAAAGATCGCATCTAAAAGAACAGAAAACCGTGGAGGGTCCGTTGCATCAACAGATTATTACTGGTCTTAAGGAAATCCAAAGAATTATTGATTCCGTGCCTGTTATGGGGCCAACAGGGCTTGAGCGTGCAAAATATCCTCCGGAGGCAATTAAGGAAATTTTAGTAAACGCTTTAATCCATCGTGATTTTAACATTTCAGATGATGTATTGGTTTTTATTTTTAATAATAGAGTAGAAGTTCATAGTCCAGGCCCGTTGCCTGCTTTTGTTACTCCGCAAAATATTCTTGACGTACGTTTTTCTAGAAATTCTAAAATTGTTAGATTGCTAAATAAATATCCGGATAGACCCAATCATGATATTGGTGAAGGATTAAATACAGCTTTTGAAAAGATGAAAGAAGTTAGGTTAAAGGAGCCAATTATCAAAGACATTAAAACGAAAGTGATAGTAATCCTACCACACGAACCCCTGGCCTCGCCCGAAGAACAAATTATGCGTTATCTAGAAAATCACGATGAAATAAATAATGAAACAGCTAGGGATATAACAGGTATAAAATCTGAGAATGCCGTAAAAAGATCTTTTTATAAACTCAAGGATCGCAAAATGATCGAGATGATTCCTGAGAAAAAAGGGGTAAACAGCGCATGGAGAAAAACGGATGCGAAAATTGAATCGAAACAGATTGATAAAAATGACTCTGGAAAGCAAGAAAGTTTATTTTAGGTAATTTAAATATGCTATACGAAAAATTTAACAATCACAAAGATTTTGCTGGCGCTGATGTTTTCAAAAACAAGGCGACAGAAAAAACGGATATTCTGAAAAATCTTAATCCGGCTTTTTCGGTTCGCGAATACCAAAAAGAAGCGTTGGGGCGGTTTTATTATTATGTTGAGGAATACCACCAAAAACAAAAGCCGATTCATTTGATGTTTAATATGGCGACCGGTTCGGGCAAGACGCTCATCATGGCCGCCAATCTTTTGTATTTTTATCAAAAAGGATATCGAAATTTCATTTTCTTTACTCGTCTTGGCAACATTATCCAAAAGACCAAAGCCAATTTTCTTGATTCGAATTCAAAAAAGTATTTGTTTGCCGATAAAATTACACTTGGTGGTCAAGAAATAAAAATCAAAGAAGTGAATAATTTTGAAGGCGTAAATGATGACGATATAAACATTATTTTTTCCACGACCGCGCTTTTGCATTCTCGCTTTAATTTCGCTCGCGAAAATATTTTGACTTATGAAGATTTTGCGGACAAGAAAATTGTTTTGATTGCTGATGAAGCGCACAACCTGTCAGCAGAAACAAATGGCAAAATAAGCAAAACCGAAGCAGAAGACCGCCGAAATTGGGAAAATACAGTAATGCGGATTTTAAACGCCAACAGCCAAAAGGATAATGTGCTTTTGGAATTTACGGCAACAGCTCGATTAGAACAGGAATATCCGGAAATTTTGGAAAAATACAAAGATAAAGCGATTTATCGCTATGATCTGAAAGAATATCGTTTGGACGGGTTTTCAAAAGATGTGCGAACTTTGCAAATTAACGCGCCGATTATGGAACGCGCGCTTTCGGCGGTGATTATTTCGCAATATCGCCGTAAAGTAGCCGAGAAGCATAAAATCGCTTTAAAGCCGGTGGTGATGTTTAAAGCCAATAGAGTAAGCATCCCCAAAGAAGGAATATCAAAAGAACACAATCCGCAAATTGTCGTTTCAAGCATTTTCAAGGAATTATTTCATAAGCTTATTTCTGAACTTGGCGAAAAACACTTAAAACAACAAACTGCAATTAATGACCCAACATTGCAAAAAGCATTTCAATTCTTTAAGAGCCAAAAAATATCTTTGGCGGACTTAGTGTTAGAAATTAAAAGTGATTTTGCGCCGGAAAAGTGTTTGACTGTTGATGAAGATAAGGATTTAGAGCAAAAGCAAATTTTACTTAATTCTTTGGAAGATCAAAGTAATGAAATTCGCGCTATTTTTGCGACAGAAAAATTGAACGAGGGCTGGGATGTTTTGAATCTTTTTGATATTGTCCGCCTTTACAACAGCCGGTCAATTGTCAGTAACAAGCCAGGGCCGGCAACCGTACAAGAGGCACAACTTATCGGACGAGGCGCGAGATATTATCCTTTCACGCTCGGCGAATTTACGGACGCATACAGAAGGAAATTTGATACCGACACGCAAAATGAACTTCGGATTTTGGAACAGCTTTATTATCATAGCGTAACTAATCCCCGCTATATTCAAGAATTGGAAAGTGTTTTGGTTCGTGAGGGTATTATGCCGTCGCGCACAGTACAAAAAGAGATTAAGATCAAAAGTGATTTTAAAAACAGTAATTTTTGGAAGAAAGGTTATATTTTCTTAAATTCTCGCAAAGAGAATTTGGGCAAGGATATTTTTGCGCTTTCGGACGCCAAGGCAGAATTTGACCATAACGCAGAAATAAATATTTTTCAACTACCAACACGAGAAGCAATAGAAAAAGATTTATTTGTTGTTGGTGTCGGCGCCGGAGTAAAGGCAAAAATAGAAATTCGGGATTATAAAATTGCTGATTTAGGATCGCATATTGTCCGTACCGCCTTGGCGAAAATACCAGCCGGACGATTTGATGAGTTAAAAAAGATATTCGGTAATATAGAATCAGCAAAAGATTTTATTTCAAATGAGAAATATCTAGGAGGAATTAAAATCAAGGTAAAAGGCACAAGTGAACAAGTAGAAAATCTTTTGCAGGTTGAAAAATTGAGCATTGCCGGATTTGTGATTGATAAAGTGTTGGAAATCGCCGGCAAAGAGAAAAAGGAATACTACGGAACAAAGGAATTTAAAGCTCATTTGATCCAAAAAATATTTGAAAATGACAAGGTGTTGCAATTAGACAGCGAAAGTCCACGAGCGCAAAATATGCGAGATTTTGATTTTTCTTCTCGGAATTGGTTTGCACAAAACGAAATCTGGGGAACGAGCGAGGAAGAATCATTTTTGCGCTTTATTGATGAGGCAATAACAAAGTTAAAGAAAAAATATCAAGACATTGCCTTGCTTCGCAATGAGCAGTTTTTCAAAATTTACAGCTTTGAAAACGGCGAGCCATTTTATCCAGATTTCGTTTTGTTTCTGACCAAGAAGAAGACAAAGCAAGAAATTATGTATCAGATTTTTGTTGAGCCGAAAGGTGATCAATTTTTGGACGCGCAAAATACTTTTGAGCAATCAAAAGAAGGTTGGAAACAGAAGTTTTTATTAGAAATAGAGCAGAAGTGCAAAACAGATTTTGATACATTTAAGATTGAAAATAAAGATTTCCGCTTGATTGGTTTGCCTTTCTTTAACGATGGACAGGTCAATAATGCGTTGCGAGAAAAATTTGAAGAAGTGTTTAATAAGCATTTGTTAAGTTAAAAATTTAATTCTCTTTCAGAAAAAGTCAGAAAAATCCAATCCCTCCAATCCGCATCCGAAAAAGAATTGAAACTGCTGGAAAAGGGGATTTTAAAGGGGGCGTTTGGCGGATAAAGAAAAACTTTTGTGGTATAATTGAAGTAATAATTTTTATGGAAGAAAAGAAAAACAAGATAGCCCTTGTTGATGTTCAAAACACAGAAAGCACTACGAAACAATTGCTTGGTTTTTTGGTTGATTGGAGAAAATTATACGAGTTTTTAAAAAACGATTGGAAATGCGAAAAAGTAATTTTATACTCCGGTGTTGATGAAGGTGACTTGGAGAAAGCCGAAGAATTTGAAAATCTGGAAAAATCAGGTTGCGCTATCAGGGCAAAAACAGTTTTTGCTTATAAAAACAAAGATAAAGCAATTAAAGTTAAATGTCCTAAATGCGAAAATGAATTTGCTGATATTGTAGATATGGGCTATAACAAAAAATCAAATTGCGATGTGGATCTTACTGTGGATGCCATGGAGCACGCCAGTCCAAATACGGAATTTTATATATTTACAGGCGACGGCGATTTTGAATATTTAATAAGAAAAATCGTCAGCAAGGGTTCAATCGTTCATATTGTATCAAGCGCTAAAAAGATAAAAAACGGACCGCGTTATTACACTTCAAGATTTTCCACGAAATTAAGGAAAATGATAAATGAGGGCGGCAAACCAATAGATTTTCTAAATATTGACAACTTAAGGAAAAGGATTGAAAAAACCCTATAAAAAGGAAAAGGCCGCGAAGCGCGACCTTTTCTAATGATGTCATTATAATATTCTTAAAATAAAATAAGTCAACACCATCCAATCGGAAACCGAAAAGGAATTGAAACTGCTGGAAAAGGGGATTTTGAGGGAGGCGTTTGGCAGATAAAGAAAAAACTTTTGTGGTATAATTAAAACAATATGTATAGAACACAGATAACATCATCAAATATTCGGTCAGTTGGCTATGATTCTAAAATGGCCACATTGGAAGTGGAATTTACTTCGGGCGATATTTATCAATATTTCAATTTACCGGAACATTTATACCAACAATTTTTGCATGCGTCCTCACATGGGCAATTTTTGAATGACCATATTAGATATAACTATCGATATCAAAAAGTAAGTTAATTACATGTTTATACCAAAAACAGAACGAATTAAGAATATAGCAAAAAATAAACAAGAGGTTGTTAAACAGCTTGAGAGTATTTTTAATGGAAAAACTTGTATTTATATTGATTATGCGAATGTTCGCCCGTGGAGCGGAAAACTTGGGTGGCATATTGACTTGAAACGACTCAAGCAATTTTTAGATTCCTTTGATACGATAGAAGCGATAAATTTTTACAACGGATATTTGGCAGACAATGAACGATCGGAAAAAGAAAAAACGGAAACAGAAAATTGCAAATATATTCTTCGCACAAAGCCGGTAAAAATTATGAACTTTTCTATTGACGCTTCCAGCATAGTGCCTGATTCAACTGTTTTGCTTAATCAGTTTATTCGGCGGGCATTACTGCGGAAATACGAGATGGGGACGATTGAATATCTAAACCAGCGTTTTTTAGATATGAATAAGAAAGGGGAATATTTTATAGAAGACATGAAGTGTAATTTTGATGTTGAAATTGGGGTGGATATGTTACTTGATTGTGAACGAAATAACGCAGAAACCTTTGTGTTGTGGAGCGGAGATAGCGATTTTGCCGATCCGATTGAGAAATTAATGAATACTGATAAAAAAGTAATTTTGTTTGCTACCGCTCGGAAAGTTTCCAAAGAGCTTTCTGCCTTGGTTCCTAAGGGATTGATGATCTTAGATATACAGAAACTTCGTGATTTTATATGCTGGAGAAAGGAATTAGAACGCAAAAGGGACCCCGATGAAGGGGCCCCCAAGCTCTAGAATTAGCGATCTTTCGATCACTTGTATTATATACATATTTTTACAAACAAAGCAAGGCAAGTTATTCACATTGATATTTTCTTGATTCTCTCCACGCCTCTTAGGCATGCAAGTCAGAAAAAATTAAAAAAATCCAACACCTTGCAATCCGCCTCCGAAAAGGAATTGAGACTGCTGGAAAAGGGGATTTTGAGTTCCGCCTTTGCGGGAGATTTCTAATGCTCCGGCGAGATAAAAAAGGCGTTTGATATAAATAGGTGTTTGACTACGATAGGTTGTTAAGAGTAATATCTTAACAACCTATCGTAGTCAAACACCTAGCTGTATAGGCGGTAATGCTTATTTATTTCAAGGAGCAGTTTCAATAGCGGTTGAAAAAATTCATGACAGCGTTCTTAAAAATAGGCAGAACTTCATTCTTGACGGCACTCTCTCAAATTTTGAAAAAGCAAAAGATAAAATTGACAGTCATTTAAAATTAAAATATACTGAAAAGCAATTGAAAGAACTTATAAAAGAGCATGAAATTATTTAATTTTTTATTCAAAAAAGAGGACAAGGCGAAACCTTCAAACAAGTTTTCGCGGTTTTTTCTTGAAACTTCAAGCAAGGAAAAAAAGAAAGTAATTATGGAAGCGGCTAGGCGCGCAAATGAAGACCAAAGAAAATTATTTTACGAAAATACTCACTCAAAGATCAAACCGGCTCACTAAAAAATATCCTCTTGCATAATTGCCGCCGATAGTGTATATTACTCACATATGGTAGTCCGAATGCGACATACGCGTTCTCATACGCGAAATAGGAGATCTCATCACGCGCTTAAAACAGCGCAATTTGTGGCGTGCGGCAAGTGCGGTTCGCAAAATCCTCCTCATACGGTATGCTCTAACTGCGGTTCTTATAAAGGACGTGTAGTAATAGATATGGCCGGCAAAATTGAGCAAAAGCAACTCAGAAAAAAGGGAAAACATAAAGAGGCTAAAGAAAAATCAGAAAAAGATCTTGATCCGGCCGAGCTTTCCAAGAAATAAAATTTTCAATCAAATATTTTACTATAGGCTTTTAATAATTTAAAAATGGCAAACAGGCATCTATCCAGAAGCGTGGCGCTGCAATCACTCTTTGAGTGGGACTTCAATGAGCAGGAAAAGCCGGATAAAAACATAAAAGAGATTGTTGAGAGAAATTTGGAAAATTTCGCCCCGGGCATGATGGATACGGACTTCACTCATTCTCTCATAGACGGAGTGGTAAGCAAACGCAAATATCTGGATACTATTATAGAAAAAGCCGCGCCGGAATGGCCAATAAGCCAGATTGCCGCGGTGGATAGAAATGTTTTAAGAATAGGTCTGTTTGAACTTATTTACGGAGACAAGAAAAACGTGCCGTATAAGGTGGCTATAAACGAAGCCATAGAATTGGCAAAAACTTTTGGCGGCGACTCTTCCGGCAAATTTATAAATGGAGTTTTGGGCACGGTGTACAGGGAAATGGGCGAGCCGGAAGACGGCAGCAACAAAGATCCCGTGGAAGAAAAATTGGCCGGCGCGGTGGTGTACAGAAAAGACGGAAAGAAATTTTTGTTTGCCATGGTGCATGACGTTTTTGGCTATTGGACACTCTCAAAAGGCAAAACGGAAGAAAACGAAATTCCGGAAGATGGAGCGACAAGAAAAGTTAAAGAAGAAATCGGTCTTGATATAAAAATTAAAAAAGAACTGGGCTCAAATGATTATCTGGCTTCCGATCCAGAAAGAGGCAAAGTAAAAAAAATCGTATCTTATTTTTTGGCTGAGACGGAAGATAGCGAACTTAAACTTAAAGAAACGGGCGGGCTAAACGACCTTAAATGGTTTGAACTTAAGGATATTATTGACCTGAACATGTATGACGATATAAGAGAGATAATGGCCAAGGGGATTAAAGCATTAACTCATAAAAGTAAAAAATAGTATGGATTTCTCAAGGTTTGAAAAAGAAAACGGACTGAATTTTGCCAACAAAGAGCTTTTAAAGCAAGCCTTCGTGCATCGTTCATATATAAATGAGAATCCAAATCTTGGCATAAGCCACAACGAGCGACTTGAGTTTCTTGGCGATGCCGTGCTTGAGCTGGTGGTAACGGAATATTTGTATAAAACTTATCCTAAGAAAACGGAAGGGGAGATGACGGCCTTGAGAGCCGCTTTGGTGAACGCCAACACTCTGGCAGATGCGGCTGCCGACATAGGCATGGAAGGTTTTATGCTTCTTTCCAAGGGCGAAGCCAGAAGTTTGCCTTCTGTCAAACAAGCGTCTTCCACCAAAGCGGGGCAATATATTCTGGCAAACGCTTTTGAAGCCATTGTGGGCGCTATATATATAGATAGTGATTATGAAACGGTTTCCGCTTTCTTGAAGAAAAACTTATTGCCAAAAATTAAAAATATTATAGAAAAGAAGTTGTGGATAGACGCTAAAAGTTTTTTCCAAGAGAAGGCACAGGAGGTTGATGGCATAACGCCGGAGTACAAAGTGATAAAAGAAGTTGGTCCGGATCACGAAAAACGCTTTACTGTGGGAGTTTTTCTCGGAGAGGAGAAAGTGGCTGAAGGTGAAGGTATGTCTAAGCAGGAATCGGAACAAGACGCCGCCAGAGAAGCTCTTTCTAAAAAAGGTTGGGGATAAAATTCAATCAATAAATAAGCTTGAAATCTAAGCATCAAGGCGCCGCCTTGATGCTTTTGATCTTATTGACATTGTTATTTGTCGGAGTAGACTTGATGTTAGACAAGTTTTTTAAAAAACAACCAAAAGTCCGGCGATGTAGTGAGCGCGGTTTGGCAGATTAGTTCTTGGCTAAATTGGCGTGGGCTTTTGTTTATATAAAGAGGTGATAACATAGAGAGTAAGTATTTTTTAACCATCAGCCTTTTTATGGAAGGGGGTGAGTGAAATGATAACAATGAGCAGCACCGGAATGAGCAGCAACAAAAGGCGTCTGAAAAGGACTATCGCTCTTGATATTACAAGGGCGAAATTAATTGAAGTTTTGGATATTTTAAAGAAGACTAACTATGTCTTCCAATACCCAAAAATAGAAGATGAGGATAGTGAGATTTTTAAATCTCACGCAGACGCTTTTTTAAGAAAGATTTTTGAAGGATACGATTTGAAAAGCGAAGACGAAAAAGAATTTTTTCGTCTCGCGGAAATTGTAAGAAGTCTGACGGCAATGCTGTCAGACAGAAAAAATTAAATTTGAAAACATCACCTCTCTAAAGAGCATAACTTCGGTTATGCTCTTTTTTATGGAAATGGAATTTTATGATTTTAAACGTTATAATATAATTAATGAATACGCGTTTGAAAAGAATAGAACTAGCCGGTTTTAAGTCTTTTGCAAGACCTACCGTTTTGCAATTTCCTTCGCCGGTTACGGCCATCGTGGGGCCAAACGGCAGCGGCAAATCAAACGTGGCCGAGGCTTTGCGTTGGGTGCTTGGCGAACAATCCATACGGAGTCTGCGAGGCAAAAAGGGCGAGGACCTTATCTTTAACGGTTCCGGCGATCTTGCCAAGGCGGGCAAGGCTTCCGTCGCTCTTGTGTTTGACAATAAAGATAGAAAGTTGCCATTGGATTATGATGAAGTGATAATCACCAGAAAAGTTTACAGAAACGGAGAGAACGAGTATTTCCTAAACGATTCTCAAGTGCGTCTCAGAGATATAATGGAAACGTTGAGCGCGGTGGGTCTTGGCGCTTCAAGCCATCATATCATAGGCCAAGGAGAAGCAGACAGAATATTAGCCTCATCGCCTAAAGAACGCAAACAGATTATAGAAGACGCTCTTGGCCTTAAGATATATCAAATAAAGAAAAATGGCGCGGAGAGAAAGCTGGCAAAAACAGAGGAAAATATCATTCAGATAGAAGCGCTTCGCAAAGAAGTGCAGTCCCACCTTAAATTTCTAAAAACTCACGTGGAGAAGGCTCAGAGCATAGCCGCTTTGAAAGAGGAATTGAAAATTTTTTATAAGCAATATCTTGATAAAGAAAAAAAATATCTTGAGAGCGAGGGAGTAAGGCTTGCCAGAGAGCGAGAAGCGCCCAAGAGCGAATTGGGCGAGTGCGAAAAGCGCGCCAAAGAAACGGAATCCGCCCAAGGCGGACAAGCCAGCATTATTAAAAAAGAAATAGAAGATTCTGAAAAAGAATTTGCCGATAAAGAGAGACAGGTGTCTGCGATAAGACAAGAGAGGAACGGATTGGAAAGAGAGCTTGGCAGGGTAGAGGGGATGATAGAATACGAAGAATCAAAAAATGTCGGCATGCGCGTTCTTCCTGCCGGAGAAAAGCTTTTGCCGTACGCGGAGGTGGAAAGCGTGTTGAAAGATATAGAAAAAAAGGTTTTAGCCGCCTCCGAAGCGGCAGACCTTGCCGATATAAAAAATATTCTCTCGGAAATAGCGGAGAAGGTTAGAGAGTATCTGAGGAAGGAAAACGCGGCAGAGCTGGAAAGCGAGCATAAACCAAACATCGCGGACACAAACGCTCTCAAAGAAAAATACAAAGAGATGCTTTCTCTCATAGAGGGCATAAGCAATAAGGAGAAAGAGATTTATGCCGGTTTGTCTGATGTTAGAAGGGCAATAGAAAACAAGCGAGCGGAATTGAATTCTCTTGAAAAAGGCAAATACCAGCTTGAGGCGAAAGTGAGAGAATTAAGAAGCATTTTGTCGCAATTTGCCATGGAGGAAGAGAAGATTCAGATTCGCAGAGATGATTATGAACGCGAGAGAGCCGAAGCCGCCGCCATACTCGGACACGATTTTATGGGCGAGCTTGATATGAGTCAGAACTCTACAACCGGAAGTGTTTGGACATACGAGGAAAAAGAAAAAATTTTGAAAAAGGTGGAAAGACTCAAGATAAAGCTTGAGGATTATGGCAGTATCAGCGATGAAGTGCTCAAGGAGTATGAAGATACCAAGATTAGAGACGAGATGTATGAAAGAGAACTCATGGATCTCAAAGACGCCGCTGTTTCGCTGGCAAGTATTATGAAAGAGCTTGATGAAAAAATAGGATTAAGTTTTAAAGACGGCTTTGAGAAAATAAACAAAGAACTTCAGCTATTTTTCTCTTCAATTTTTGGTGGCGGAAAGGCTCGTCTGGAGGTGATGAAGATAGAAAGGTATGAAAGCGAAGAGCTTGTCGCGGCCAGCGATGTTATTGGAGAAAGTGAAGGCATTGAAAAAGACCAAGCGATAACGGACAAAGGCATAGAGCTTTTTGTGGATTTGCCGAAGAAAAAGCTGAGATCGCTGGAAATGCTTTCCGGCGGGGAAAAGTCGCTTGTCTCCATAGCTTTGCTTTTTGCCATATCGCAAGTGAGTCCGCCACCGTTTCTGGTATTGGACGAGACGGATGCCGCCTTGGACGAGTCAAACTCGCAAAGATACGCCGGCATTATGAAAATACTCAGCGAGAAAACTCAGCTTGTAATAATAACTCACAATAGAGAAACAATGAGTCAGGCCGATATTCTCTATGGTGTTACCATGGACGCGTCTGGCGTATCTCGCCTTCTCTCCATAAAGTTTGAAGAAGCTGAAAAGATGGGGAAATAGCCGCTTATTATGAGCGTATCATTATAAGAAGCATTTTGAATTTTTGAACGGCTTTGACAGAATGAGGCTTGCCGGCCGGCATTATAATCATCTCACCTTTGGTTACGTTGAAAGTTTCTCCGGCGATTTTTACTTCTGCCTCGCCATCTAAGATGTAAATAGTGGCATCAAAAGGAGCGGTGTGCTCGCTAAGCCCTTGTCCGGCGCCAAAGGCGAAAACAGTGAGCGTGCCTGTTGGCAGTTTCAAAATCTCCCGACTTACCACCGAGCCGTCTTGATAGTTTACAAGATTCTCCAGATTTATATTTTTACCCGCAAAATTGTTTTGTGTATTTTCCATTTTACCAAATATTACCTTAATATAAAAACTTAGGCAAATTACTTTCTCAAGACAGTCACCCTGCCTTTATCAATTTTAATTAAAGTGGAGGGTTTATTTTTCGGCCGAGATCCTTTTATGTAAAAATCAACTTTATCGCCGAAATAAAGTTTAGCTTCTTTGATATTTAGCGCCGGAGGCAAACCTTCCGGATTGGCGGAAGGCGCGACAAGCGGACCTGTATTTTTTATAACCTCAAGCAAAGACCGCTTATTGGGCAAACGGAAAGCCAGTGTTTCAGTTCCTCTTCGCAAGTATTCTAATTTTTTTATTTGACAGGGCAAGATTACACTCACCGGTCCGGGCCAAAAATTCTTTAACCGCTTTTTAATTTTATCATCAATTATAATTCCAAATATTTTTAAATCTTCCATGGAAGAAATTAAAATAATCAAAGGTTTTTTGTCATTTCGGCCTTTAATTTTATAAATTCTGTTGACCGTTTTTTTGTTTAACGCTTGTCCAACCAAACCATATAGAGTATCGGTCAGTAAAACTCCGACTCCGCCATTCTTTAAAATCCCAATGATTGAATTGCTCATTACTTATCCTTTTTCTGATTTTTGCCTGCTCACCGGCACAAAATTCACTTCGTTCATTTTATGCCGGTGGTGGGACTCGAACCCACAACCCTTGCGAGACACGATTTTGAGTCGTGCGCGTATACCAATTCCGCCACACCGGCTAACGTTGTCTATCATAGTCCATATAACACACTTGCGTCAATGGCGCTTTATCGTTTATAATCTAATTATAAAATTATTTTCTAATTTATATTTTTATGACAGAAACAGAATTAGCAAAATTGGGGAGCGTTTTTCTTATAGAAGTTGATAAGATTAAGCCTAACTCCCAACAGCCTCGCAAGGAGTTTGATGAAGGAAAGCTGCGCGATTTGGCGGAGTCTATCAAGCAATACGGAGTCTTGCAGCCTCTCGTGGTAACGAGAAAAGAAACCACCACGGATAGAGGCATTCAGGTGGATTATGAGCTTATCGCCGGCGAAAGGCGTTTGCGCGCTTCCAAACTTGCCGGTTTGGCGCAAGTGCCGGTGGTGATAAGAAGAGAGACGGATGAGAAAATCAAGCTTGAGCTGGCCATCATAGAAAACTTGCAAAGAGAAGATCTTAATCCCTTAGAGAGAGCCGAAGCTTTTAAAAAGCTCATAGACAGTTTTAGTCTGAAACATTACGAAGTGGCAGCCAGAGTGGGTAAGAGCAGAGAATATGTAAGCAACAGTATCAGGCTTTTGGCTTTGCCTGAGGAGATAAAAAACGGTCTTGTAAAAGGCGAGTTGAGCGAAGGGCATTGTCGCGCTCTCTTGATGATAGACGATAATCCGGATAAGCAGATGAAGCTTTACAAAGAAATAGTAGATAGAAAAATAAGCGTTCGCCAAGCGGAAAAAGCTTCAAGGATAATAATAGACGAAGGCAAGGAACCGAGCGAGGCCATTGGTGTAATGCCGGAGATAAGAGAGATAGAAAAAAGACTATCCGATACACTGGGCACAAAAGTCCATGTGGAACTCTTGAGAGATAAGGGTAAGATTTCCATAAACTTTTTCTCTGGCGACGAGTTAAACGCTTTTATAAATAAAATAATAAACGACAGCGTTGAAGGCGTGACGGTAAGTCCGAATGTGGTTGTTGAGAATAACGATGTTTCTCCGGATCAAAACACTTTGCCTCTGGAAAATCTTGATACTGCCGCTCAAGATCAAATTAATCCCCGAGCGCGAGAAGACGAAAATCTTAATCAGCCCGCGGGAGAATCTGTTTTGCCGCTGAGCGCTCCGCCGGAGCCGATTTTAGAGCAGCCGTCATCAGAAGATCTAATAAAAAACTTCAGCATATAATAATAAAGCCCCGAAAGACGGGGCTTTATTATTATTATAATTATTCTTCTCCTCCTTCTTCAGGCTTAGTGGGATCTTTCCAACTGGCGTAGTCACATTCCGGATAACCCGGGCAGCCGTAGAATATTCTTTTTCTCTTGGTGTGTTTTATTACAATCTCATGTTTACCGCACTTTGGACATGTCATGCCGATTGATTTTGGCGGTTCCTTGTCCACCTTCTTCGTATTTTTACAATCCGGAAAACCGGAACAAGCCATAAATTTGCCAAAACGGCCCATCTTAATAATCATAGGCTTGCCGCATTTTTCGCAAACTTCGTCAGTTTTCTCGTCTGTGTTTTGTTTTTCCACTTTTTCCATTTTATTTTCAAGATTTTTATGGAACGGACCATAAAAGCTTTTTATCATCGGAACCCATTTTTCTTTACCTTCAGCCACTTTATCAAATTGTTCTTCCATTGTAGCAGTAAAATTAATATCCACAACCTCGGGGAAGTGTTCTGTCAGCAAATCGTTTACCGTCAGGCCTGTCTCGGTGGGCACAAATCTCTTTTGATCGTTTTTGGCCACGTAATGTCTCGTCTGAATTGTGGTGATGGTGGGAGCGTAAGTAGACGGTCTACCTATGCCGTTTTCTTCCAAGGTTTTTATCAAAGAAGCTTCATTGTATCTTGGCGGCGGTTCGGTAAAATGCTGAGACGGCAAAATCTTAATAAGTTCAAGAATATCTTTCTCAGCAAGAAGAGGTAAAATATTTTCCGTGAATTTTGAAGGGTAAACTTTTAGCCAGCCTTCAAACTTTATCACAGAACCGTTTGCTCTGAAAATATAATTGGCGGCGGCAATATCCACCGTGGTTGAATCAAAAACAGCTGGCTGCATCTGACAAGCGATAAATCTTCTCCAGATCAGATCGTACAATTTGTATTGTTTGGCATCCAACTTGCTTGAAATATCGTCTGGCTTTCTGGACGGGTCGGTGGGTCTTATGGCTTCGTGCGCTTCCTGCGCTCCTTTGGCTTTCGTCTTAAACCTTCGCGGTTCTTCAAGAGAAAATTCTTTGCCATAGTTTTCCGATATAAACTTCTTGGCGGCAATCAGAGAATCGTTTGAAAGATTTACCGAGTCGGTGCGCATGTAAGAAATGTAACCCTGTTCATAGAGCTGTTGAGCCAGCATCATTGTTTGTTTGGCGCCATAACGCAGTTTGGAAGAAGCTTCTTGCTGGAGGGAACTGGTGGTGAAAGGGGGAGAAGGCATTCTTCTGCTTTCTTTTTTCTCCACTTGCGTCACTTTATAGGTGGCATTTTTAAGATCGCCTAGAATATTATCGGCTTCTTGTTTGTTTTTTACTTCAAGCTTATCCAAAACTTTGTCGTCTTTCTTGTAAAGCTTAGCTATGAAGTTTTCTTTATTCTTGGCTAGTTCGGCTTCTATGCCCCAATACTCTTGAGGTTTGAAGGCTTCTATCTCTCTTTCTCTTTCCACCACCAAGCGCACGGCCACAGACTGCACTCGGCCTGCCGAGAGACCTCGGAAAACCTTTTTCCAAAGAAAAGGGGATAATTCATAACCCACCAATCTGTCTAAGATTCTTCTGGCTTGCTGAGCGTCCACAAGATTCATGTCTATGTCTCGGGGATTTCCAATGGCGTGATCTATGGCCGTTTTTGTGATTTCATGAAAAACTATTCTTTTTGTTTTTTGTTTTTCCGGATCTATGCCAAGCGCGTAAGTTAAATGCCACGCGATGGCTTCTCCTTCGCGGTCTTCGTCGCTTGCCAGAATAATTTCTGATGATTTTTCGGCTAACTTTTTGAGTTCCTTTACTCTTTTTCTCGCTTTAATTGGCACTATGTATGAAGGCTGGAAATTATTTTCCGTATCTATGCCCAGTCTTGATTTGGGCAAGTCTCGCACGTGGCCGTAAGAAGATTCCACGACAAAATCATTGCCGAGAAATTTGGAAATCGTTCTTGCTTTAGTGGGAGACTCCACAATAACTAGTTTTTTACCGATCGGTATTTTTTTTGTAGTTTTGGTTTTTGTTGCCATGTCTGCGATTATAACAGTGTATTTTAAAAATGCAAAAATATTTCCCCAATGTCAAGGTTGAACCTTGACATTGGCTGTAAGATAAATTTCTCCGCCGCTTTGCTTGATTACGCCCTTGAGTTCCATCTCCATAAGGAGGGAGCTTGCTTCGGCCATTGGTATCTTGAGCTTTCTCAGTAGTTCGTCTTTTTCTATTGGCTCAGTGAGGGCGTTTAAAACTTTTTGCTCGGCCGGAGAAAAATCAAATGATAAATTCGCGGAAGTTTCGCCGACTTCGCCGGAAATTCCGTAAAACTTTAAAATATCTTTTCCGTCGGTTATTGGCGTGGCGCCTTCTTTTATAAGATTGTTTGTGCCGGAAGAGTTGGCGCTAAAAATAGATCCGGGCACGGCAAACACGTCTCTGCCATAATCCAGAGCTAATCTCGCGGTAATGAGAGTGCCGCTTTTGCTCGCGGCTTCTATCACTACCACGCCGTGACAGAGTCCGGCGATAATGCGGTTGCGGCGCGGGAAGGTGTGTGTGCCGGCCGGTTCGTTCCAATCCAATTCGGAAAGAAGACAGCCGCCGGATCCCACTATTTTCCTGGCGAGTCTAATATTTGATCTAGGATGCAACACTTCTTCGTCCAAGCCTGAACCCGGTATGGCAATGGTTCTTAAGCCGGCATCAAGCGCCGCTTGGTGAGCGATGCCGTCTATGCCTATGGCCAAGCCGCTTACTATTACTACTTCCGCTTCCGGATTTTTCAGTTCTCTTACTATTTTATTGCACACTTCTTTGCCGTAGGTGGTAAAGCGGCGCGAACCCACTACACCTATAAAGAGAGACTCGTCAGACGGAAGTTCGCCTATGGCGCGCAATTCTTCGGGCGGGTCGCTGATTTCTTTAAGTAGCGCCGGAAAATTTTGAGGCTTGATGATATCGCGTTTCATTACTTTAAAATTATATCACGATAACCGCTATTTTTTAATATGTGTTCAGATGCTGATAGAAAAAATGCTTTAATTAAATTGAGAAAAAGTGTTATTCATGTTAGTATAGTTGTGAGAGTTAGTTTCAACGCTCATACTTATACTATCATACTATGGAAAGCAAACAAAATAAAGAAATTGGGGATAAAATAAAAGTCTTTCGAGCAAAGCAAGGACTGACACAGGACGCTCTTGCGAGAAAGTGCGATATTCCCTATACAACACTGACCAAGATTGAATCAAATGTGATAACAAAGCCGTCAATCCAAACGGTCGTCAAAATTGCAGCAGGGTTGGATATTTCGATAGATCAACTTTTGAAATGATATGAAAACAAAATTTCCAGAAAACTTTTTGAATAAGATCGTCTGCGGTAGTACCGTTGATGTGATGAAACAAATACCCGACGGCTCGGTTCATTTGGTGATTACTTCGCCTCCATATAATCTAAAAAATTCTACCGGCAATGGAATGAAGGACGGCCGCGGCGGAAAATGGGCAAACGCCGCCCTGCAAAATGGCTACTCGCACCATAACGACTGTATGCCACATGATGAGTATGTGAAGTGGCAACGAGATTGCCTAACAGAGATGATGAGGATTATCCCCGAGGACGGAGCAATTTTTTATAACCACAAATGGAGAGTGCAGGGCGGATTATTGCAAGATCGTCAGGACATCGTAAGTGGTTTCCCTGTGCGACAGATTATCATTTGGAGACGGAAAGGCGGCCTTAATTTTAATGCCGGATATTTCTTGCCAACCTACGAAGTAATTTACCTTATTGCCAAGCCAGAATTCAAACTTGTGACAAAAGCAAATGCTCACGGCGATGTTTGGGAATTTACGCAAGAAATGAACAACGAACATCCGGCCGCCTTTCCTGTGGACTTGATTGATCGCATTGTTTCAGCCACGGAATCCAAAATAATTTTGGACCCATTTATGGGTTCGGGAACAACGGCTCTTTCCGCGATAAACTTCAAGCGAGATTATATTGGGATTGATATTTCGCCGGAGTATTGCGAAATGGCCCGAAAGAGAATAAAACAACATCAAGCCCAAGTTAAACTTTGGTAATAAATATATGACTAAAAAACCTGTTATCTACACAAAACCAGCCCTTATCGCAAAACTGAAAGAGATTTCAGCAATGGGTTTTATTCCGAACGCACGGAGAGGAAATGCCGGAGGCATTGGCAATACGCTTGAAGATTTGCTCGGTATCAAAGAAAATAATTTGCCAATACCGAATGCCGCAGAGTGGGAATTGAAAGCCCAACGCCTCAATTCAACCTCGCTGACAACACTTTTCCATATTGAGCCATCCCCGCGCGCCATTCGCTTTGTCCCGCAAGTGCTTTTGCCTAAATATGGTTGGGCACATCAAGAGGACGGCAAGAAATATCCAAAAGGAGAAATGAGCTACCGGCAAACAATCCACGGAAATTCACGAAGTGATCGGGGTTTCAAAGTGGTGATTGACCGAAAGGAGCGCAAAATTTTAATTTCATTTGATGCCGGAAGTGTTGATATCCGGCATAAGACATGGCTTGAATCAGTTAAAAAGCGTGTAGGTCTTGGCGAACTCGATCCGCAACCATATTGGGGTTTTGACGATTTGGAACATAAGGCCGGGACAAAACTACTCAACGCTTTTTATGTTCAAGCTGAAGTAAAAATGGTACGCAAGAAAGAACACTACCATTATACGAAAGTGATGATGTTGCAGAAATTTAGTTTTGAAGGATTTTTGAAAGCGTTGGAAGAAGGAAAAATCCTTGTGGACTTTGACGCTCGCACTGGACACAATCATGGCACAAAATTCCGAATGAGACAGGATTGTTTGCCAATGCTTTATGAAAAAACAACCGTCATTATTTAGCCATGCTTACGAAAAATGATCTTGAAACAAATTTAGAAAGAGTCCATGAGTGGATAAAAGCCGCTGACCAGAAAGTTAGTATATTTTTAGCATTTCAAGG